>Ga0210377_10001510_pt1 | contig 21283 bp, 14 predicted proteins | sample PLM4_65_b1redo_FD_155480 | JGI IMG/M metagenome (GOLD analysis project Ga0210377, IMG submission 155480) | Groundwater sediment microbial communities from an aquifer in East River, Colorado, USA - PLM4_65_b1 redo | ecosystem: Environmental > Terrestrial > Soil > Riparian zone | place: USA: East...
CGCGCGACCGATACCGAACAACACAGTGTAAAAATCGAAATCACGCACGCCATAGTAATACTGCAACGTGCCGCTGATCGCATCCACGTTCGGGGCGGGATTCTTCGCTTTGCCCTGTTCTTTCAACACCTGAGGAACGACATCGAAGACCATATCCGCAAGCCGGACAAGATCATCATCGGGGAAGCGCTTCTTGGCAAATTCCATCTGAGCCATGTAGCGCGGATCGGGCACACGCAGAACGGCATGTCCATAACCGGGGATGACATGACCGCCATTGAGAGTATCCCACGAGAATTTGTAGAGTTCGTCGCGGGTTGGGACGCCACCAAATTTATTCTTCACATCGATCAACCACCCAAGACATTCCTGGTTCGCCAATCCATGCAAAGGACCGGCAAGACCGTTCAACGCCGCGGAGAAGGCAAGATATGGATCTGAAAGCGCTGACCCGACAAGATGCATTGTGTGTGCGGAGACATTCCCAGACTCATGGTCGCTGTGCAGGATGAAGTACAGACGGGCAAGTTCGGCATAACCCTTCTTATCCTCGACCTTCATCATGCGGGCAAAATTCAAACCGTAATCTTGTTTGGGATTGTATTTTGGTTTCTTGCTCTCGCCGAAATATTTCATGCGGTAGATATAGGCTGCAATGACAGGTAATTTCGCGGTCAGGTCAAGGCTGTCTTCCAACGCAGCTTCCCAATAGACATCCTTCTTCATGCTGTGATATTTACTCGCAAAGACCGAACCGTTTTGCAAAGCCAGCACAGCCTGCGAGAAGAGAGTCATCGGATGCGTCTCTTTCGGCATGGACTTGATCATCTTGAAGACATAATCAGGAACATCAGCGCGCTTCGCCCATTCGGCTTCCACTTCCATCGCCTGTTCCTTGGTGGGCACTTCACCGACCATCAGCAGGTAATACAAGCCGCCGACGAGCGGCATCTTGCCGCCGCGTGCCTTGGGCAGTTTCTTCAACGTTTCAGGGATGGACATGCCGCGGAATCGGATACCCTCGGCGGGGTCAACGAACGAGACATCCGTCAGCAGGGATTTGATATCGCGCATACCGCCGACGATCTGTCCGACAGTGACGTGATCCACGACAACATCGGCATGTTCCTTGGCAAGCGATTTCATTCGGTCGCGCCAGGCGGGTAATTGAGCAGAGATCTTTTCATGCAGAACCATGGGGTATTCTCCTTTGAAAACAAGTTGGCACGTCAAAAGTCAAAAGTCGAACGTCGGTATTATTCAATGCCGTTCGACCCTGGACGTTAGACTCTTTAGAATGTCACCAAATTCTTCAACGCGTCGTGCGTTTCTTTCACAGATGCAGCAGATTTTTCGAACATGGCCTGCTCATCCGCGTCAAACTTATATTCGATGATCTTCTCCATGCCGTTGCGACCAAGCATCACGGGCACACCGAAGAACATTTCTTTCAAACCATATTCGCCGTCCATGTAGGTGGCGCAGGGAACGATCAATTTCTTGTTCTTGAGGATCGCTTCCGCCATTTGCGCACAAGCCGCAGCAGGCGCATAGTATGCAGATGTCTTCAACAAATTGACGATCTCGCCGCCGCCCTTGCGGGTGCGGTTGACGATCGCCTCCAACCTGTCAGCGGGGATATAGTCCTTTAACGGGATCCCGGCGATGTTCGAATGACGCGTGAGCGGGACCATTTCGTCGCCGTGTCCGCCTAAAACGTAGCAGTTGATATTCTCCACACTCACGCCCGTCTCCAATGCGACGAACGCACGCATACGCGCCGAGTCCAAAATCCCCGCCTGACCGATCACGCGGTTGCGCGGCAACTTTGTCATCTTCATGGCGAGGTAAGCCATCGTATCGAGTGGGTTTGTCAAAATGATGTAGATGGCGTCGGGAGAATGTTTCAAAGTTTCGGTGGCGGCTTTCCCCACGATCTCGGCATTGACCTTAAGCAGATCATCACGGCTCATGCCTGGCTTGCGCGGCAGGCCCGCCGTGATGATGATAATATCCGAGTCTTTGGTTGCAGCAAAATCGTTCGAACCGACAATTTCGACATCCGTGCTGACGATGGGCATCGCTTCGAGCATGTCGAGCGCCTTGCCCTGCGGCAGCCCCTCCACAACGTCTACAAGAACGAGATCTGCCAGTTCGCGTTCAGCCAGCCAGTGTGCAGCGGTGGCGCCGGTCATGCCTGCGCCGATGATCGATATTTTGTTCATGTCTCCTCCAAACAGTTTATTATGAAAATTTTATCCGAAACTCAAGACAGAAGAAAGTACATTTTGTCACTTTTTTATGTGATTCGACAAAAAAACGGGACTTCCACTCTGGAAGTCCCGTATGCTTCTCTCTACGCTTTACCCTGATTCTGCTTCGAGGAACCTTGTCGCCTGAATGGCGGCTGCCGCACCCATCCCCGCCGAAGTGACCACCTGCCGGAAGTGAGGGTCTGCCGCCTCTCCTGCGGCAAAGACGCCAGGGATGTTGGTCTCCATTTTGTCGTTGACCTTGATGTAACCGAGATCGCTCATCTCCAGCTTGCCCTTGAACATTTCGGTATTCGGGATATGACCAATAAAGATGAACAAACCGTCGGCTTCATGGATGGTTTCATCCCCGGTCTTGAGGTTCTTTAGCTTCAAAGCTTCAAGTTTATCAGTACCAACAACTTCGGTAACGATCGTGTTCCAGATGAAATTGATCTTCGGGTGGCCCATCGCGCGCTTTTGGAGGATGGCTCCCGCCCGCAATTCTTCACGGCGGTGAATGATCGTCACGGAGGAGGCGTAGCGCGTGAGGAATAAAGCTTCCTCCAGCGCGCTATCTCCACCACCGACAACCACCACCTTCTTATCCTTAAAGAACCAGCCATCACAAGTCGCGCAATACGACACGCCGCGTCCGGTCAACTCCACTTCGCCTGGGATGTTAAGATGAGTGGGACTGGCACCCGTGCCGACGATCAACGTATCAGCCAGATACTCACCGCCATCTGTGATCACCTTGAAGGGACGTTGCGACAGGTCAACATCGTTCGCCATATCGAACTCAGTCACCGCGCCGAAATGTTCCGCCTGCTTCTGGAACAACTCACCCAACTGCGCCCCACCCACTCCCTCTGGAAAGCCCGGGTAGTTCTCGATGGTATACGTCAACGCGGCTTGCCCACCCAACTGCATCCCAGTTATCACGACAGGTTTCAACTCCGCTCGCGCCGCATATAACGCCGCGGAATACCCTGTCGGTCCCGACCCCAATACCAATACTTTTACGTGTTTCGCATTTCCATTTGAAGACATTCTTCGTTATTCCTCACTTATGATTTCTTTCCGTAATCAAGACTACCTATTGGATGCATATTTTACTGAAAAGTGACTTTTTATAACATAAAGCAACATATTAGTTTCGTAAGTTTTCTGTTGACAGAATTATTCCTTCACCCGTTCAATCTTCGCACCCAGAGCACGCAATTTGTTGTCGACATCCTGGTATCCGCGCTCGATCTGACCGATGTTGCGGACCGTCGATTTTCCCTTCGCCGCAAGCGCCGCGATCAACATGGACATGCCTGCACGAATATCCGGGCTTTCGAGATTCTCACCATAGAGTTGGTTCGGTCCCTGAATAAGACAGCGATATGGGTCACACAAGATGATCTTCGCACCCATGCCCACCAGTTTGTCGGTGAAATACATGCGCCCGGAGAACATCCAGTCATGGAACATAATCGAGCCTTTGGCCTGGGTGGCAACTGTAATGGCAATACTGATCAAATCCGTTGGGAATGCCGGCCAGACGTTCGTTTTGATCTCGGGAATCGCGCCGTCAATATCGGGAGCGATCACAAGTTCTTGGTTCGGTGGAACGATCAGGTCATCCCCCTCCACCTGCCATTTCACGCCCATGCGTTCGAACACATGACCGATCATTTTCAAATTCTTCACACCGGCATTCTTAATACGGACGTTTCCATGCGTAACAGCCGCCGCGCCGACATAACTGATAACCTCCAAATAATCAGGTCCGATGGTGAATTCACCGCCATGCAGTTTGGGCACCCCATGGATATGAAGCGTGTTCGAGCCGATATCTTCGATCTGCGCGCCGAGCGCATTTAAGAAGTAACACAGTTCCTGCACATGCGGCTCCGAGGCAGCGTTGCGGACGACCGTATCACCGTTTGCCGTGACAGCCGCCATGATGGCGTTTTCCGTCGCGGTCACACTGGCTTCATCCATCAAAAAGTCTGTACCGCGCAATCCCGCAGATTGGAAGATGAAACCACGGTCGTATTCCACTCCCACCCCAAGCGCACGCAAGGACCAGATGTGGGTATCCAGTCTGCGGCGGCCGATCACATCTCCGCCCGGAGGCGGAAGTTTGAATTCCCCGACCCGAGCCGCCATCGGTCCCGCCACTAGGATGGAAGCGCGAATGCGTTTACAAAGGTCCGGGTCGAGGTCCGCAGGCCGCAGGTCCCGCGAAGTGATGCGCCATGTAGTGGCATCCAGATCCTCGACCTGCGCACCCAGACTTTCGACGATCTGCCGCATCACGATCACATCCTTGATATGAGGGACATTGCGCAAAACAACCGGTTCCTCCGTGAGCAGGCAGGCCGCCACAAGGGGCAGTGCCGCGTTCTTGTTTCCGGCCGGGATTACTTCTCCGTTTAATGGAACCCCACCTTCAATTATGAATTTATCCATGTTCATCTCCAGGGGAATATCGTCGCGATTGTAAGACAATTCACGAGCTTGTGCAAGCGCATTACAATTGACTTACATGCTCGGGCGCTCATAATTTGCCATTCTAATTAGACTATAATAGAAGTAATGGATTTCAGCATCATTATCCCGATCCTGCTTGGCTGGGTGGGCGGCCTCTTCATTAACTACATCGCAGACGTTCTTCCACATACACGCAAGCTGACCCAACCCACCTGCCCCCATTGCCAAACCCGGTTTTCCTGGGCAGATTATTTGACCCTGCGAGGATGCAGATCCTGCGGGAAGCGACGGTTCATCCGCACCTGGCTGGTTCAGATTCTGACCACCGCCTCTTTCGCGTACTTCTGGCTTTTCCCGTCAAAAGCGCTTGGGATTCCCCTCGGCATGATCGTGCTGGTGTATTTCGGCATCATCACGGTCATCGACTTGGAACATCGCCTCATCCTCCATTCGACCAGCATCGCCGGCGCGGTGATCGGTCTGGTTGCCGGGATTTATTTGAACAGTAGGATCAATAATAATGGGCTCGCCCTCGGTGCCGGCATGTCACTGCTTGGCGGAGTATTTGGGTTTGGGATAATGTTCCTGTTCTACCAATTGGGAGCCGTCCTGGCTCGCTACCGCGCGCGAAAAATGCAAGCCGCCGGACTGGCGGATGATGAGGAAGAAGCGCTCGGCGGAGGTGACGTTTTTCTGCTCGGAGTACTTGGCTTGATGCTCGGATGGCCAATCATATGGGATGCGATGCTGCTTGGCATTTTGCTGGGCGGTGCGGTCAGTTTCATTTTCATTCTCATTCTTTTGGTACGCCGCCAGTACTCAAGCGAAGCGCTGATGAATTTTATTCCTTATGGACCATATTTCATTGCCAGTGCGTTTTTCAAACTGTTCCTGTAACTTGCAATTGTGTTGGTGTCACTTAGTACGAATGTCTTATTGGATAGAACTACTTGCATATTAAACTAAGAATTAGGATTATTAGATGACTCGAAAGCAGGATTTGTGATTATGAAACTCATAAAGTTACCCTCCCGGAAAAGTTCAGCGCAGGCGATCGTGGAGTTCGCGATTGCCTTGCCAGTTATTCTTTTACTTCTCTATGGTTTGCTTGAAACCGGTCGCTACCTTTTCCTCTATTCCACCGTGGTGAATGCAAGCCGCCAGGCGGTCCGATATGGATCCGCCACCGGCATTGGGAACAACGGTGTTCCCCGCTACCGGGATTGCCAGGGAATAAAAGCCGCGGCAAGTGCCGGCGCTTATATTGCAACATTTGATGCCATAAGAATTTATCATGATACAGGGCCTGGAACAACACCTGTAGAATATTGCACTTCAGGCGCATGGGACAACAGCTTCTCGCCAGGTACAAATAACAAAAGTCGTATTACAGTCGTTATCGAGGAGCTATACACACCCATCGTGCCCAAACTGGTTCCCTTCGCTGTAAATAATATTGACGCAAGCAGTTCGCGTACCATTCTTTTGAGCGTTTCCATCGAGGTTACCGCCGCTACTACTTTGAGCGGGAGTACGCCTACTCCGCCCACTCCTCCCACCCAGACCTTCACAGCGACCGATGTCCCTTCGCACACCCCCACTCCGTCGCGTACATTCACCCCATCGCCGACCAATACGCCCATCACACATACAGCCACAAATTCTTCAACTCCAACTGTAACCTTTACACCGAGCAACACCCCCACACCATCCTTCACCCCCACGCCATCCTATACCCCCACGGCGTCCAAAACACCCATCTCAAACTGCAATCTCGTCACGCACGGACCGGAGATTATCTCAGGGACGACCTTCAGCATGACCATCGACAACCCAACTGGCGTTGACCTGCAAGTGTTGGATATTACGGTCTTTTGGAACCATGATTCCGGGCACCAATCCGGGTCCATCAAAACCTTACGCCTGCAAAGTGTGTCACTCACTTCTGTCTTCTGGACCGGGAACGTATATTCAACCAGTTACACGATCATTCCCACCAACCTGACGATTCCACAAGGAACAACCACGATCACCTTTACCTTCAATCAAACCTACACAGATCCGGATACGTCCGAACGCATCTATATCAACCTCGAGACGAACGGATGCCAGAATTTCCCAATTGACTCGAATAAATAGTCGAAAGAGCAGACAACATGAAAACGAAGAAAAAAAACGAACGCGGACAAAGTCTGGTTGAACTGGCGGTCAGCCTGGTCGTTCTCCTGTTCCTCCTGTCGGGTGTGGTTGAATTCGGCATTGCCTTCTTTCAATTCATACAATTGCGTGATGCAGCCCAGGAGGGCGCATTGTATGGCTCGATAAATCCCCCTGCAACGCCAGGCGATGCCAATGAGGTTGCGATCGTTGCACGTGTGCGAAACGCTTCCTCATCGCCAATTGATTTGGCCAACACGAGTTTAGTCACCGTCACCGTTACTGCTACAGGTTCACCACCTTGTGCAGGCGAGGCGGTTACCGTGAGCGTTGCTTTTAACCATCAGGTATTTATGCCTTTCATTCCTTCATTGATAGGCACGAGCACTATCCCACTCAATGGGATGGTGACCGATACCGTTCTTCAACCTGCCTGTCCGTAGTGATTGCATTTTGGGGGGATAAACACCAGCGAACCTTAAGTCATCCCGCAGGCTCACTATCAGATGCCTGCGGGATGCCATTCACCGTCAATTTCAATTCTTTATGTTAATTTTGCGAGGAGAGACATTTCCCATGAGGCTGCACAATTTCACCAAAAGTAAACCCCGCGGTCAGGCCCTGATCGTCATTGTGATCGCCTTGGTGGGCATCGTCGGGATTGCTGGGTTGGTCATTGATGGTGGGAATACCTATTTGGACCGTCGCAGTGCCCAAAATGCCGCTGATTCTGCCGCGCTGGCTGGAGCGATCATCCGTGTCAACAGCCCCGGCCAGGATTGGGTGGGAGCCATCATGTCTTCTGCAGCAGAAAACGGCTACAACAACGATGGAGTTACGAACACCATCGAAGTATACAGCCCGCCCAAGAGTGGTCCTTATGCAAAAAACGTGGAATATGCGCAGGTGATCATTACATCGCATGTCAAAATGTACTTTGCAAATGTCATTGGCAGGTCAGAATCTGTCAATGTCGTCGAGGCGGTCATACGCACCAAGGTGGCTGAAGTCAAACCTCTCCTGGGTCAAGCGGTTTTGGTAAGTCTTGCCCCAACCAGCGAGTGCAACAGGCAAAGAGCATTTTGGGTATATGAGGAAGCCACCTTCGAAGTGAGCGGCGGGAAGATTTTCATTAACTCGAACAACCAGACCTGCGCCCTCATCCAGGAGGCAAGCGGGAGCATCTACATGCGCTACAACGATCCCATCACCATCGTTGGCGGTGCATCCATTCAAAACCCGAGACGGATCACTCCGGTGATACAGGTGGGGGCAGCACAATTGAGTTACCCGCCTCCGTTCATCATGCCCGATGTAAATTGCAAGAATCAAGCCACCGTAAAAGAGGATGGTGAGACCATGACCGCTGGCTCATGGGGAGGCAAATTTCCACCGGTTGGTGTAAAGTTTCTTGAATCCGGGGTGTACTGCCTGGAACACGGTTTTACCACGGACAAGGAGACCGACATCACCGGAAATAATGTTGTTATCAAAGTTACTGACGGCGATGTTTCCATAATAAATAGTGCGAAGGTCCGCCTGACAGCCCCCACCGGAGGTGAATTCATGGGGCTGCTCATCTTCGTGCCCATGGACAATAAAAAACAGGTGTCGATAAGCGCCAATGCCGACTCCAAATTCACGGGGACGATCCTTGCACCTGCCTCCAACATCCTTATCAAAGGAAGCGACATGCGCCATGGATTCCACAGCCAGATCATTGGTTATCGCATTGCCCTCTCGGGTGATGATAATGTCATCGTCATGTACGACCCCGATGAAAACTACCACGCGCTGACATCATCTGAAATTCAGTTGATCAAATAAATGCAAATGAAAAGCACGCTTCACCCACGATCAGACCTGAATCCGTTTAATCAGTTATAATCCCGGCTCAAGATTTTCCGTTTAAGGAGATGCACCGACAATTTGCTTTGGGAAAGACAGCGCATGATCCTTCAGCAACACGAAGGATGACGAGGATAAGGGTTCTCCATCGCGTGATGGAGCTAATTCTTTCGATGGTTTTGTTTCTTTATGCAACCATCGAAAGAAGAAAATCGACAGATCAGCGGAAGCCCTTTGGGTGTGCCATCACCCGTTTCATCTTTCCCTCCGAATATAAACTTTGCAGTACAACACCGCACAAGTAATTGAGCGGGTAGAGGTGCAAGGATTGGCAATATGCAGAGTCAAGTTCTCCAATGTCAGCAGATCTGGCACATGGAACCTTGCCTGACACTTTAATTTCGGAGGATCCCCTATGTGTGGAATCGTCGGATATATCGGGCCGCGTGACGCGACACCGATCATCATCAATGGCCTGAAGAGGCTGGAATACCGCGGCTACGACTCGGCTGGAATCGCTGTCATAAACGGCGACCAGCTCGAAGTGAGAAAAGACGCGGGCAAGCTATCCCAATTAATTGATCTCGTCAGCAAATCCCCCATCGAAGGCGCGCCAGGGATCGGTCATACGCGCTGGGCAACACACGGCGCACCGAACGCACGCAATGCACATCCGCATGTTGGACAAACAAAGCGGGTTGTTGTCGTGCAAAACGGCATCGTGGAAAATTTCCTTGAACTCAAGGATGAGCTGATGGCGGAAGGCGTGGAGTTCCAATCCGAGACGGATACTGAAACCATTGTGCACCTTGTGGAACATTATCTCGCGACCGGTATCGGTCTTGTGGAAGCTTCACGGCAGACATTCAATCAGATCCAGGGAGCGAATGTGGTTGTCGTCATGTCTGCGGATGAACCGGATAAGATCGTGACCGCACGCATCGGCAATGCCGGCGGTGTGGTGCTTGGGCTGGGTGATGGCGAGAATTTCATTGCCAGCGATACACCTGCCATCATGGAACATACTCGCAACGTTATCTTCCTTGAATCGCGGCAAATGGCAGTGGTGACGAGGAATACGGCAACCGTGGAAATGCTGGATGGTGCGAAAGTCAAGCCGCAAGTCCATGTTGTGTCGTGGGACCCGGTTGCCGCAGAGAAGGGCGAGTATCGTCACTTCATGCAAAAGGAGATCCATGAGCAGGTTCGCGCTCTGACCGATACACTCGCAGGGCGTGTGGATTTTGCAAATGGCAGAATCCGTCTGCCTGACCTGAAATTGACCGAGGAACTTGCGAATAAGATCGACAAGATCTACATCACCGCCTGTGGCACTGCCGCTTATGCAGGCATGGTCGGAAAATATCTCATCGAAAAGATCGCGCGCATCCCCGTCGAAGTGGTGATCGGCTCCGAGTTTCGGTATAGCGACCCGATCCTGAACGATCGGACTGTTGTGCTTGCCATTTCACAATCCGGCGAGACCGCGGATACGCTTGCAGCGATGGAAGAGGGGCGCCGCAAGGGCGCGATCATCTGGAGTATTGTCAACGCCATCGGTTCACAAGCCATGCGCGTCGCAGATGGATTCATCTCGATGCAGACCGGACCTGAGATCGGTGTGGCTTCAACCAAGGCATTCACCGCCCCTTTGGTCGACCAATATATGCTGGCGATTCTGCTCGCGGACCTGCGTGGCGTTATCGACGAAAAGACACGCAGAGCATTGGTCGCCGACCTTCGCCTCATCCCCGACCTCGTCAGCAGAACATTGGACCGGGACTCTGATATCGAAGCCGTTGCTTATGCATTGAAGGATGTCCGCGATTGTTTATATCTGGGACGTGGCATCAATATGCCCATCGCATACGAAGGCGCGTTGAAGTTGAAGGAAATTTCCTACATCCATGCGGAGGGCTATCCCGCGGGCGAGATGAAACATGGACCCATCGCATTGATCGATGAACACATGCCCGTTGTATGTCTTGCGCCGAAAGATCCCTGGCACGAGAAGATGATCTCGCAGATCCAACAGGCAAAGGCGCGCGGCGGCGTGGTGATCGCCGTTGCAACAGACGGTGATGAACTCATAAAAAGCATGACGGACCATGTCCTTTGGGTCCCCGAAGCACCGTGGATGCTCTCCCCTGTTGTTACAGTGCTACCATTGCAATTACTGGCGTATCACATCGCCACGATTCGCGGTCTCGATGTGGACCAACCCAGGAATTTGGCAAAGAGCGTGACGGTAGAGTAAAAAAATTCCCCATTTTAAATTTAGCAAAAAGTGGAGTTGATGTTCTCAACTCCACTTTCCTTTTACGGGAAGCCTGATCTCATTTTGTCTTACCGTTCCCAGGATTATCTTTGTCTTGTCCCGACGGGTTAGCAGGTTTATTCCCATTTCCGTTCCCCGGATTTTCAGGTTTTCCGCTCCCATTCCCATTTCCGGGGATTCCTGTTTCAGTAACGCCACCAGGCGTGATGTCGCCAAGGCTATTCCAATCGTCACCCAACAATATGGCTTTCCTGAGCTGTCCCCAACTTTGTGGGATGGTGCCATCCGGAAGCTCAACCAGGCTGTAATCGCCACTCGTCCTTCCGTCAAGGATGGTCTGGAAAAGCGTTGCATCGCCGCCCAGCTTTTGGGTGATCCATAAGGCTTGAGCGATCATGCCGAAACCGAAACCATCTGAATGTGAACTCATAACCATATCGTAATCGACATCGAACAAATTGGAAAAAAACTCTGTGATCTTCGCGCCCACAGGGTGTTGTTTCTCTTCCAAAGGTGTATCATCGGGGATAATGATTGTTGGGTCGATCTCCAAATCGGTTTCAATGATTGAATGATCAACGGTCGGGTTTCCCTCCTCATCTAAAACTGGGTTACCTGCGTCGTCCACAACCACCAGACCAAGACCGGCTGCCGTCTCCACGCTCAAACGTACATTTTGCGATCCGCCATTTACCAGAAGCTTAACAACGATGGTTAGAATGCCGGATTCAGGATTCGTCTCGACAACAACGCTCTGAACTGTTCCCGTTAACGAAGTGCCATCCTGCTGAGGAGGCGCGGCATGGGCAGCCCCCACCTGTGAAAAGACAACAGCCAGACCTAGAAATACACTGATCAGAAACTTCATTTTGGATATCGTTTCAGTCCTTTCAAAAATGATAACGATAATTATTTTAGGGTATTTCCAGATCCAGTGCAATAATCATTTGGTTACACCTTCAGGTCACTCCCCTGCCTGATGGCGTTCTTCTTTTCCACCGCTTTCATCTCACTAAGTGCATCTGCCTGGATCGGTAAAGCCTGATTCCCTGAGGCAGGTAAAGCATCATGGTCGGGCAGGAACTCATCCAATTTTCGGACTGGGCGAAGCAGGTAGCCAGATATACCCACCAGAGTGGCCCCGATACCGCACAAAAATATCAACAGGCCCATACCCGATCCTGGTCCGGTTCCAACAAATGGACCAAAGAAATCCGATAGTGCACTTTGAGTCTGCATCGCCGGTTCAAAGACCTTGTCCCCCAAATAGCCGCCGACCAATGGCGCAAGAGGAATCATAAACTGCGTGATCACCGACTGTGCCCCGAAGACACGACCTTGAAGATCCGGCGAAACCTTTCTTTGCAAGATCGTATCATCTGAAACCTTAGTTAGCGGGTCACACATCGCTTCGATCGCCACAGCGACAAGCCAGATGATCAATCCCTGCCCCAGGCCCAACAATGCAAGGCCCAAAAAACTGGAAACGATCCACCCCATCAGCACGCCATGGAGGGGTCGTTTAATACCTCCCCAGGCGGTCAAAACAATTCCACCAATCACCGCGGCAAGCGAACCAACCGTGCTGACAAACCCAAGGATCTCGGTGCTATTTCCCGTCCGCAGCAGGATCATGGGATAAAAAACCGCAGCAGATAAAGCGATCCCTGAAAAAAAGTTGCCAGCCAGAAAGATCAACTGAAGACCAAGCAGACTCGGTCGCTTGATAATGTAAATAAAGCCAAATACCCACTCCCTCCACAAGGCACCGTGCGACCGCTCCCCTTCCACCGTATGAGGCATTTGAGGAATATCGGTGACCAACAATGCACCAATGGAAAAGACAAAAGCGATCACATTTATCACAAGGATACCTGTGAGTCCAACAAGGGGACCAAGGATCACGCCCGCCAGGATCGGTGAAAAAACATCAGGAACATCATCGAGCAAATACATCATTCCATTCGCGCGCACATACCGCGCCTTGGGAACCATGGTGCTGATCACTGCCCGATAGGCCGGCCACTGAAAGGCGTATCCGATCCCTTGAACGATCGTTGCCAGATACAAATGCCAGACTTCCAGTGCCTCCAAAAAATACAGGGAGAGTATCAGGACCGTGATGGCGAGTGAAGCGATGTCGTACACCATCATGGTCGCCTTGCGGTTATACCGATCCACCATGATGCCAGCAATCGGCGCGACGAGCAAGGTCGCAGAGAAGAAGAAAAACTCCATCACCCCCACGGAACTTCCACCCGCTGTCTTTTTTATGATCCAGATATAAAGCGCAAATGTTGTTGTACTAGTGGCAGTAGCCGAAATCATCTGGCCGAACCAGACGAGCAAAAAACCCGGCATTCCCCGAGGACGGCGACGATAAGAAATCAACCTGCTAATCACAGTTCAAAAGAATAACACAGCCCTTTCAATATAACAATCCCACCCTGATTTCGTTATCCTTACAAGATACATAGGCCACCACAGCCAGAACCCAGTACATCAGCGGTTATCACCTTTCAAGATTGTAGTCCGGCTGTAACATACTTTAATTCCTTGAAATAATCCTCTGTGTATAATAAATTTGAACAGGAGTATTTATTATGATGAAGAATAAACACGAAAAAGGACAGGCAATCATTATCATTGCATTTGCCATTGTGGTGCTGGTGGGTTTTGCCGCCCTCGCCATTGACGGTGGCAGGGTATTATCAGACAGGCGCCACGCTCAGAACGCAGCGGATACTGCCGCTTACGCAGCCGCCCTAGCAAAGATTAAAAGTGAAAACTACACGAATGCCGGCTTGGGCCGGGCAGACAGCAATGGTTACGATAATAATGGCACATCAAATATAGTTGAGGTCCATCTCTGCAGTGAGAGTGGCATTACCTGTGTACTACCAACAGGTGCAATTTCTTCAGAATATATCCAGGTCAAGATCACCTCCTATGTGAAAACTTTTTTTGCGCGAGTTTTGGGTGTCAATCAGCTTACCAACAACGTGCAGGCAGTGGCAAGAGCAACCACGCCAGTGACCTCAAATTGGTTTAGCGGAAAAGCGCTTGTTTCCACCATGGCAGGCTGTAAAGGAGAAAACGGCGATCCGAACAACCCGTTTACAGTTGGCGGCAATGGGACCACCATTGTGAACAATTCGGGAATCTTCGTAAACTCTGCCTGCTCAGTTGCATTTGTAGATAACGGCAATAGCAATCTTGTAACAACCACTCAGGGTACATGTGTTGTAGGTGGCATACAATCCGGCGTCAACGGGGTCACACCACCTCCAGTTGGACATTGTGGAACACAGATCAATCTGGATAATTATATCCTGCCAGACCCTGATGCTTATTGTGCGCAAGCTGGTTCCATCACAGGCTCAAATGGGGATTACGAAGCCACGCCGGGATCTTATAATACATCTGGAAACCAGACTTTTCCCGATGTGTCTCCGTCTGGAATATTGAAACTACATAAAGGTGTTTACTGTTTCTATAATGGAATTAGTTTGAACGCAAACTGGGAGATTACCACCGACTTAAACGGAAATGGCGTACATGACAGTGGAAGCGAGGGCGTATTCTTTTATGTCCCTGACGGTGATGTGATTTTCAATGGTGGCTCATCTCTCAACGTCCATGCCATAGACTCCAGCGACTTCCCATCCACAATTCAAAGATATTTGTTTTACATCCCGCTGTCGAATGAAGCAAACGTTACCATAACCGGCAACACCGGCTCCGTTTACACTGGGACCATCCTGGCTCCCTCGTCACACTGTACTCTGGATGGCTCCGGAAACACATTCAGTCTCGACACCCAGCTTATCTGTTATGATACGACCATTACAGGCAGTGGGTACATCGATATCACATATACTGATGCAAACAATGCAGTGACCACAACCAAGCCTACCATCATGCTGGAACAATAAACTAAAGGCTAACAACTTAGAAATTCGACAATTTCTGTCTCAACACATCGCGTAGAATATCCAACAGTACAAGAAAGAAGGAACACCCTCACGGGAATGTTCCTTCTTTCTTTTTAGGTTGTCCAATGAAAAATGCAATATAATTACCCAAAATACGGTAGTACTAAAAGGGGATACGTATCCTTTCGTAATTGTTTGGGATTCATTGTAACTAAAATGTACAATAGTAATGGACGAAATTTTACTTGAATATGCGGCAAAATAACCATTGGCACGAGGAATTACAACTGGAATGTGGTAGCAGGAAAAGGAGTTTTAGTATGAACATAATCAGATCTCAAAGAGGCCAGGCGATCATTCTCCTTGCCTTTGCCATCATAGCCTTGGTAGGGTTTGCAGCTCTTGCCATTGACGGTGGGAGGGCGTTATCAGACAAGCGCCATGCTCAGAACGCGGCGGATACTTCGGCTTTTGCGGCAGCACTTGCCAAGATCCAGGGGCAGGATTATGAGACGGCCGGGATAAACCGCGCTGCCAGCAATGGCTACAACAATGGCGCAAATGGCAATGGATCGACCAGTATCGTTGAGGTTAATCTTTGCAGTGACACTGGCGTTACCTGCGTGGGTCTCCCCGCAGGCGCGGACCTGTCTGAGTATATTCGGGTGAAGATCACATCCACCATCAATACGTCATTTGCGCGGGTGCTTGGCAGGACCCAGGTTACAACGGCGGTGCAGGCGATTGCTCATGCTTCCGGCGTTAACTCCAACCCGCTTGTTTTAGGCGCGGCGTTGGCAGCATTCCAGAAGAACGGCACTCCCTTTAACGGCGGTGGAGGCGGTGATCTGAACGTCTTTGGCAGTGGGATTTTCTCCAACTCAACTGATACTGACTGCCCCAACGGTGCGATGAAACTTTCAGGTGCCATAAACTACCATGTGGATACTGCTTATGCTGGCGTGGGAAGTGTTTGCACGAATGGAGGTGCGAATCTTGATGGACCCATTGAACCGGGGGTAGGCCAGGTTGACACTCCTAATTTCGACATACCCGCCCCCGGTTTTGGCTGTGGAGGCCCTCCAAACCCGCAACTGATTGGAACTGAATATCAACCAGGCACTTACCCCGGATTAAATCCCCCGCCTGGAAATTACAGCTTTGCTGCCGGTAATTATTGTTTCAATGGAGATGTCAAATTTAATGGTGGCAACATCACTGCCAATAACGTGAACTTCAGGATGAATTCCGGTTCATTTACTTCCAGCGGCACGAGCACATTCACTTGCTCGAACGTGATTTTCCATAGTACCGGCGGATCAGGTATTACTTTCACCGGTGGAGCAAATAATTGTACAGGCATCACATTTTATCTGGAGTCAGGAGATGTAAAACTGACTGGAAATTCAACCAATATTTTTACAGCGCCCACCGGTGGAGACTATAAAGGTCTGTTGATCTATTTGCCTTCGACTAATACAGGCACCGTCACCATCAACGGAACTTCCAATAGCCAGTATACAGGCTCCATTATTGGAACTTCTTCTTCGGTTACAATCAATGGCAATAGTGATAGCGCCGGATTCAACGTTCAGGTCCTGGCCAACGATATAGCTCTCGGCGGTACTTCAAATATCACGATCCGCTACAACCCCGACGAGTTGTACAACCCGCCTCAATATCCAAGCATTCAATTGACCCAGTAATTCTGGCTTTACCAGGCTTGACGAGCAAGCAACCATCACTTGCACCAACCGCAAGGAAAGTGCACATGTCGATATGATGTGAGTGGAGCGAAGGATCTCTGATACTGAGGTAGAGATGCTTCGCTTCACTCAGGATGACATAGTAGTAGGTTTGTCATCGAATAAGGTACTGGCTGTAACCTTTTCTTAGTTGACAGGGTGATTCCAAAATTATAATATGGAGGTGCCTTTCAAATACGCAAGGTCGTTTTTTTCGTTTAATTGCTTTCGTTCAATGAGGAGAGAACCATGTCTGACAAAACACGAGCATTTTTCCTATCATTATCCATCGTCGCTTTGTTAGTCTTTAGCGCCGTTGGAACGATCCCTGTGTACGCAGACGACGGAACAACAACAGGGTCTACAGACACCACCACAACCACTACTGGTACCGACCTGGGTGATACATCCGTAACCGGAGATGTGCCACCACCTGAAATCGTCACGCCCCCCCTTCTCGAGCAACTGCCCGAAAATACAACGGTAACAGTTGTCGATGCGGCAGGCGATGCGCAGCCACTGGCTTCACAGGATAGCGCGGAAGCAGTCCTTCTGAGCGATCCGATCTGGTGCCCGGCAGGTCAGGTCCCCACCCCGGGAGAGAACGGCTGTACTGCATCTTTCACCAGTTTTACCGAACTCCTTACGTACCTCCAAGCCAATGAAACAGATGTGGTATATCAGCAGGCTGGCACCATCTACGTACAACAGGGTGCCTACCTCGGCGGCGAGGAAAGTATTGATTTCAATTCATATAACTTCACCAATTTGAATCAACAGGACTTGACCCTTCAGGGTGGATGGGATACGACCGACAACAGTGTGGATCCCGCGGATACAAGCCAATTCACCGTCCCGATCATCATCGGCTCCAGTTCCAACCCGTGGGTTGGTTCACTCACGCTCAACAATCTCATCATCAACGGCGTGGGTGACCAGACCGGCCTGACGTTATATTCGCAGGGTGATATCGATCTGTCAAACGTTGAGGTCACAAATTCACAGAATGGCGCTGATGTGAATGCCGGTGGCAATGTGACCGTCAAAAATTCAAAATTCAACAACAACGGTTCGGGCGTTGCCATGGATATAAACGGAACAAACATTGCCGTTAATTCGGAAGCGACCGGATCAGGTCTTTATATTAATGGCGGTGGAGCAGTCACCTTGCAGGATGTGGAAGCAAACAACAACCAGTTGTTTGGTGCGAACATCACAGCCGCTCAAACTGTAACTGTGACCAATGGTTTCTTCAATGGAAATGTCTCCTACGCCTTCCCACCCACCGGAAGTTGGGAACATTACGGTTATGGACTCCAGGTAGTCACAACCCAGAACATTGTTTTGGATAATGTGAACGCCAATGGGAACCAACTCTTTGGTGCAAACCTTGATGGCTCGTCTGTTGCGATCACAAATGGTTCCTTCAACGATAACGGATCGCTTTTTGACGAAGATCCCGTGGGATACGGCTTGAAGATCACGAGCAGTGGGAATGTCACCCTGCTAAGCGTGGCGGCGAACAATAATGAACTCTTTGGCGCTGATATCGAAGCAGGTGGGTCGGTTGACATACAACAAAGTTTCTTCAATGGAAACAGTTCCTTCGAATACGTTGCCAATGAGAAGGTTTACAACGGCTACGGATTAAAAGTTGTGACAATCGCCGACATCGTGTTGAGAGTGGTCTCGGCAGATGGCAACTCCCTGCTCGGTGCTCACCTTGAAGGCAGCGATATTGCCGTCAGGGAAAGTTCCTTCAGCAACAATGGCTCCGGCTCAGGCCTGGATGTCATAGGCAAAGGGCTCGAGATCGTCGGCATAACAGATCCTTCCTTCGGTAATGGTAATGTGGCACTTCGCGACGTGGTTGCAGATAACAACCAGTTATTCGGAGCAAACATTCAGACAACCGGCGATGTGGCAATTGCGGGGATCAATTCCTTTTCCGGACACATCACCTATGTTTACGACTCCAATACAGGGAATGTTCTCAGCATAAGCGGAGGCTACGGACTGCAAGTCGTCGCAACCGGCAATATCGCCTTGCGAGGCATAACAGCCAACGGCAACTACCGGTATGGTGCATCCCTGGATGGCTTTGATGTGGCGGTCTCCGACAGCATTTTCAGCAACAACGGCTCCGGTGTCCTCACTTTGCCTGCGGGATTTGGCGTAAAGATAAACAGCAAGGGTTCTGTTGCCATCAACAACATTGAAGCCAATCTTAACCAACTCTTCGGCGCCGACATCGTCGCCGTTGGCGATGTTTCCATTCTCACCGGGTTCTTCTCGGGAAATCAATCGGTAGCTGTCGACCCGTGCAATGGACTTACCTTCTACGGCTATGGATTAACTGTCTATTCCGGCACAGGTGATGTTACATTGGATGGAGTGGAAGCCAACTTCAATAACCTTTGGGGCGGCAGCCTGGATGGATTAAGCGTCTTCGTTGTCAACAGCAAGTTCAACAACAATGTATCCGACTCGACCCAATTCATCGACGATACCGGACTCATAATTAACAGCCGGGGAGACTTCGTCTTCTTGAATAACGTCGAGGCAAAAGAAAACCGCCTGATCGGCGCTACCATCACAGCCGTTGGAGACGTTTACATCACCAACAGCACTTTCACCGGAAATGCCGGTATCACCTGCCTGCAATCATGGTGCCCCCCAGGGAGCGAGGTCTACCACGGCTATGGACTGAATGTGGTCACACCGGGACTGATCTCACTGGATTTCGTCACGGCATCTGATAACAATCTCTTCGGTGCTCATCTTGAAGGATCAACGGTCAGCGTTTCGAATAGCTCCTTCAACAATAACGGCACAGGCACCGGTAACACACCCCTTGGCAGAGGACTGGAAATTGTCAGTGGTGGACCCGTGACGTTGTCCCTGATCGAAGCGAATAACAACCAGCTCTTCGGCGCGAACGTCCAAGCCGTCGGAGATGTGACCGTCACCGCAAGCGATTTCGTTGGGAACTTCCACATTGTTGGAACCACACCCCAGGGATACGGCTTGCAGGTCATCACACTCGGCAACATCACGTTGAACTCCAATAACACAGGGTATGGTGTTCAGAGCTACCAGAATGGTTCCGGCGCGATCCTGCAAGGTAACAACATCCTGGTCACCGACAGCAACTTCTATAATAACGGCTCCGGGAACGGACTCACCATTAACGCCACGGGCACTGTCACGCTCACGAACGTCACAGCCACCGCGAACGGACAGAACGGCGTGGATATAACGACAGCCGCCTGCGCGATCGTCCAGGTAAACGGCGGAACCTTCTCGAATAACGGTCAGTACGGCCTCAGCGTCAACGGTGGAATTCTCAATGCGGACGGCACCCAGGTCTTTGCAGGTAATGGCGCCGGAAACATTTTCCAGAATTCGCCCACGTGCGCGATCGTGTTGAGCGTCACCACTACGCCACTCGTAACCAACAGTACTGTTGTCACCGGTGGCAGCAATACATCCACCACCGTCAGCACTGGCACGACAAACAATAATACAACCGTTTCGAACAACAAAAAGATCGCCAAAGTCAAGAAGGCGAACGTCAAAAAGTACAAGATGGTCAGGTACATGCGCATCAGAAGAGCCAGATAAGTTCCAGATATATCCAGTGACATACTGAATGCTATAATTGAGGGACAGCCAGTTGGCTGTCCCTCAATTGCTATAAGGATGGTGAAATGAAAAAAAAGTTCAAATTCGCGATTTTTGTAATTCTTCTCCTCACTCTCATCATATCTGCATGCGGAAATGTTGCACCTCCCGCCGCAACCGAAATCGTTGAGAGCCCAACACCCATACCATCCATTACAAACACCCCCGACCCGTGTGCACCGGAAAACATCGAAGCAGAGGTACAGGAGCTTCACAAATTCATGCGCGAATTCGACGATGGGTCGTCCCTTGCCGCCAGCGTTCCCGCCAATCAGCTGACAGATATCATCACCAATCTCCAGCGGATCCGCCGGGATGCCGAGGATCAGCCCACCCCACCCTGCCTGGCAACCCTCAAGACCTATCAGATCTCACACATGAACATCGTGATCGGGACCCTGATCAACCTCATCGGATATGCAAACGGGACCGTTGCCAAGGATGTCATCGATCAAGGCATCTCTCTCGCACGGCAGGAGCACGACAGATACACCATCGAACTCGCACGTGTGTTGGGATTGACCATGGTGCCAGCAGCTCCGGCAAATAACCAGCCCGCGCAAACGCCAAGTCCATGATTTCGACCGGCGCGCTATAAATCAAACACGACTCGCTCACTGGTGATGAACACGAGTCGTGTTTTCAATTCAAACTGTATCGCCGCCTCTTTCCCAGGGACGGCTGTTCCCGTTATGGGAACCTCACCCACCCTCATGTATAATTCCGCCAACTTACATCACCCGGAGGAATCGTATGCGTCCTGATTGGGACTCCTATTTCATGAAGATCGCCTATGCTGTATCTGAACGAAGCACCTGTGACCGCGCCCTCGTAGGCTGTGTGCTCGTCCTGGAAAAACGCATTCTCACCACAGGCTTCAATGGCTCCCCAGCCGGTCAA
>Ga0210377_10001511_pt1 | contig 21275 bp, 22 predicted proteins | sample PLM4_65_b1redo_FD_155480 | JGI IMG/M metagenome (GOLD analysis project Ga0210377, IMG submission 155480) | Groundwater sediment microbial communities from an aquifer in East River, Colorado, USA - PLM4_65_b1 redo | ecosystem: Environmental > Terrestrial > Soil > Riparian zone | place: USA: East...
CCGGAACAACAACCTCCTGTTGCGTCGGATTCAGCAACCACTACCGTTGCCACCAGCACCCCTACGGAAACAGCGCCACCGCTTCCAGAACCAACCTCAACTACGCCCTGATTTTTTGCGGTGAAACCGTCGTGTTACACTAAATGAAACATATTGATATATGCAGGAACTTTCCGATTTCTCACGGCTTTGGGGGCGAGTAGGGAGATATTCAATCTTGGCGTTGGTTTTCTTGCTGCCGCTCGTCTTCATTTCTTTCCGGAGTAATCCCTTTGAAATACACAAGGAGGTTCTTTCCATAATATTGCTTCTCGTGGCTTTAAGCGGCTGGGTCGCCATGGTAATCGGGGAGAGAACCATCCGGTATCCGTCTTCGTTTTTGACCTGGGGAGTGGTGGCCATGCTACTTGCCGCGCTCATAAGCTCTATCTTTTCCATTGCCGGAAAGGAAAGTTTTTATAATGGATTTACCAATCCGGACGCTTTGATACCATTTTTTTTATACGCTCTGTCTTATTTCTTGGGAGCCGTTCTTATGCGCAAAAAAGACATTGGGACATTGGGGAATGTGTTTATAGCGAGTTCCAGTCTTGCGGCAATTGTTGGAATATTGCAGATCTTCGGAATATTCATTTTACCCTCGGCCATTACCAAATTCAGCGGTTTTAACACTTTGGGGTCGGTAATTGTCCTGGGAATAATCATGGCTGCGGCTTTGGCGTATATCGTATCTATGCCTTGGAAAGGTATGGGCCGCGCTAGGACGTATTTGATTTTTGGAGCGGGGATTCTGATGTTCGGGGGACTACTGGTATTAAATGAACACCTTCTTTGGTTAGGACTTGCGATTTTTTTGTTCGTATTGGCAGCAATCAGATTTTCAAGAGAAGAGCACACACACTTCCTTATGGCTTTTGGGGGCATAGCACTTTTGCTTTTTCTAATATCTTCGCACCTTCCGACTTTAAGTTCCGTGCCTCGTGAGGTTAGACCCACCCTGGAACTCTCTTTTTCTGTGGCCAAGAACACACTTGATTCCTGGAGAGTCGTGACCGGGAGCGGTCCGGGGACTTTTGGCCGCGACTTTGAACTCATAAAACCGGTGTCCCTAAACCAGGGAGATTTTTGGAACATGCAGTTTCCGGCAGGGTTCAATTTCCTTGTCACCATCCTAACCACCCAGGGGCTTTTGGGTTTTTTGGCGTCGCTCTTTATTCTCTTTGGTTTTTTGAATCTGGCATTTAAAGAACCGCATCCCGGTACGGATGGATTATTCGGACTGACCTTTATGGTTTTTATACTATGGTTTATGTATCCAATGGCTTTTGTCCCCTCCATCCTTCTCTTCCTGGGATTGGGGGCGCTGGTTTCTTCACTGGAGAAGAGCAGGGAAATTTCTTTGGGAACAGCATCCAAGACAAGAACTTTCAATATCATTTCCGCTGCAATCGTGCTTCTGGCGCTCGTAATTTCTTTGGTTTTTTTCGCAGGCGAAAAATATGTGGCTGCTGCTTATTTTGAGAAGGGATTAAGGGCCTTGAATGGCGGTGATGCCGCGAGCGCCCTGGAAAACATGAGCCGTTCCCTGAATCTAGACGGCGGCAGGGATGCATACTGGAGAGTTGTAAGCCAGGCGCTGCTTTTGGAAGCGAAAGAACAAATCTCCCAAGACAAATCCGAACTTGTTCCACAGATACAGGGCGAACTTGATAATGCTATTCAGGCCGCCAAGCGGGCCGGCGCGCTGAACCCCGGGGAAGCCTTAAACTGGGAGAATCTGGGCAACGTCTACGAAAGCTTAATCGGCGTCTTAAGCGGGGCGGAGAATTTCGCTAAAGACAGTTATTCCGAAGCTATGAAGCTTAAGCCCCAAGACCCGCTCTTACCACTTGAAACCGGGCGAGCCTTCCTCGTTGCCTCAAAATTCGCAGACGCGGGTCAATGGCTGCAAAAATCAGTGGAATTAAAACCGGATTTCACCGATGCGCATTTTCTTCTGGCACAGCTTTATATTAAGCAGGGCGATGTGGACAAGGGTATACGCAAGGTGGAAGAGATTAAAGCCCAAAATCCTTTTGATACGAATGTGGCCTTCCAATTGGGCCTCCTGTACTACCAAACCAACCAATTTGGTTTGGCCCAAAGCGAATTTGAACGCGCGGTAGCCTTATATGCAAACTTTTCCAACGCGCGATATTTTCTGGGACTTACCTACGACCGCAGAGGCCAAAAAGACAAGGCTATCCAAGAGTTCAAAAAGATTGCAGAACTTAACCCGGAGAATAACGAGGTAAAAGCAATTCTCGCGAATCTCCGGAGCGGCAAAGCGGCGCTATCCGGAATCCTGCCGGCAGGGCAGACCCCGCAGACCAGGTCTGATCTTCCGGTTGCAACGGGCACATCCACCATCCCTCGCTAACGTGTTGGTACCTAAGATAGTCAGCGGCCTATTACTTTCGGGAATATTAATAATTCTGCTTCTTCGGGTTCCGGTCGCCATGGGCGCTTCCGGAGGAATTGATTCGGTTAGTAAATACGCCTGGGGGAACACTGCGGGTTGGATAAATTTCGGAACTTCGGGTGGCAACGTGCAAGTTACGGATTCGCTTTTAACCGGTTCGGCTTGGAACGAAAATTATGGCTGGATAAATCTCGCTCCTCAGGGAAGCGGGGTAAGAAACGACGGAAGCGGCAATCTTTCCGGTTACGCCTGGGGAGAAAAGTTGGGATATATAAACTTCGAGGACGTTAATATAAATTCCAGCGGGTTATTTACCGGGACCGCTGCCATATCCAATGGTGGTACTATAAATTTTGATTGTGCTAATTGTGCAGTAATAACATCCTGGCGGATACAGCAACAAGCCACTTCGTTTTCCCCTCCGTCTTATTATTACCCGCCTTCTTCGTCTCCAGAGATCTCTTCTGGCTCTGCGGCCATTGCTCCGCTTAGCCCCAAATTAATATCGCCAATTATCGCCCAAATACAATCAAGCCTGCAAACCATAATGGCTTCTAAAAACATACTGTTTGCCAAATTTGACGTGGGGAAGTTCCTGGATATTCTAAAAAGCCTGCTTTTGACTATATTTCAGCTCTTGTTTAGAATTAAGTAGTATGGATGATACGATGAAAGTCAGTCCCAAAGACGTATTTTTACACTTACTGGCCGTAATAACGCTTTATGCGAGCGCCATTGCCTTAGGCACGCTCCTTTTCCAATACATAGATTATTGGTTTCCGGCCTTGGGAAATGCCTATTACTACAAAGAGGGCATTACAAGCGCGATGCGTTTTGCCATTTCCGCGATTATCGTGGTTTTCCCGGTGTATTTCTTGGTTAGCCGGATGCTTAGAAAAGCGTATGAAGCTGAGCCGGGCAGGATTAATCTCGCAATACGCAAATGGTTGGCGTATTTCACTTTGTTTTTGGCGGCGGGAATCGCCATCGGCTGGCTCGTGGCCGTCATTAATAAATTTTTAGGAGGGGATTTCACCACCGCATTTCTTTTGAAGGCGCTAGCTATTTTCTTCATAACCGGAAGTATTTTCTACTACTACCGCGCAATTACACGGGGGGAAGAAAACAGGCAGGCGGTCAGAAATTTCGGTTATGCGGTTTCAGCCATAGTGTTAGCTTCTATTATCGCCGCCTTTTTCCTGGTGGGCTCGCCCACGAGTGCCCGCCTCCAGAAGCAGGACATACAGAGGATTTCGGATATGAGCATGCTCCAGAGCTATATAGTGAATTATTGGCAGGCCAAAAACGCTTTGCCAGCCGCGCTTTCCGACCTGAACGATGCCCTGCGGGGAGTTAGCGTTCCCAAGGATCCGGCGGGGAATGATTACGGCTATGCGGTTAAGGGGCCGCTTATCTTTGATATTTGCGCCACTTTTGACACCAAAGGGGACTCGCAATCGCAAGGCCCGTCTAGTATTGCGTATCCGGCATCTTACGGCCTCTTAGGGGGCTTGGATGTGAATTGGGCCCATCCGGCCGGGTATCACTGTTTTGGGCGCACGATTGACAAGGATTTTTTCAAAAATTATCCAACTAAATCTTTATAGGTATTTGCTATAATAAATCCAATGAAGCGCCTTTTGGTCGCCTTGCTGGTTGGATTAGCCCTTGTCCCCGTTTCGGTAAGAGCCCAAAGCAATGAAGAACTGCAGGCGAGTGTTTTGGCTTTGGTTTTGCGCATACAAGCCATTCAATCCCAGCTGGCATTATTAATAAATTCCCAAACCCCTCCATCAGTTCAGCCCAGTTCTACTTCTCCGACCGTTTCGAGTCAGCCGCCAAAAGACAATGTGACTTCTCCCATTGTGATAACTCCGACTGCGACCACTTCGTCAGTCACCACCTCTTCCCCGCCTATTTCCCAGACGCCTCCGCCGCCCACCAACCAGCCGCCGGATTCTTGTAAGAATTTAAATACCAGCCTCAAGGCGGGTGATTTCGGCACAGGAGTGGAGGCGCTGCAGTCGATTTTAAATTCGGGCGGCGCCGGCCTTCCGGTAGTTGGTATTTTCGGCCCTCGAACTTTGACAGCGGTAAAAAGTTTCCAATTAGATAATCTCGGTTCGGATTATACCACCGGTTTTGTAGGACAGCTCACGCTCGCAAAATTAAAGGATAAATATTGCAATCCCGATACAACGCCCCCTATCGGCGGCAATCTACCTCCCACTATTTCTCCTTTAAACCGCAATTTTGACGTGATAGTGGTGGGAGCCGGGAGCGGAGGCGTGGCGGCGGCAATCGAAGCCGCACGCTTGGGCGTGTCGGTGGCGCTGCTTGAAGAAACCGATACGGTTGGCGGGCAGATGATACCGGTGCCGAATATGGATGAATACGTAATTTTTCCCCAGGGTTCCGGAGGAATTTATGGGGAGTTCCGAAATAAAGCCGCGAACTATTATGCCGATCCGACGCGTTTTCCGCCCAACGGAAAATCGGTGGGGACCTGTTACTGGGGAGAGAACAGGTATTGTTTTGAGCCGAAAGTTGTGCAGCAAATATTGCTGAGCATGATAAATGCAGAATCCAGGCTCAAGCTTTTTACCCAAACCAAAGTAGTAAACGTTTCTAAATCTGGGAACGCCGTTACCGGCGTTGTTACTTCCGATGGCACAAATTGGCAGAGTAAAATAGTTATTGATGCCACGGAATACGGAGACATAATCCCGCTTACCGGCGCTGCCTACAGGGTGGGGAACTCCGTGTCGTCAAGCGTAAATCCCAACTCCTGCATTCAGGACATAACCTATGTTACTCCTATCAAAAAATATCCCAACGGCGTTCCGTCCAATTTAAAGTTAAACAACCCTCCGCCCAAATACGAAGAATACAAGGAAGAATTTAGAAATCTTGTTACGAAAACCGGCAACTATCCCTACGCAGGAGTTATGCCCGTAAATTTCTTGGCGCACAACCAATACCGCGGCCTGCCGGATTCTTCAAACCCGGCGAGTTACACCTCTCTGGAAGGAGAGAAGATAACTAAAACTGCACTAAATTGGACAAACGACTACCCGGGATATCTCACGAGCGCCACTTTAAAAGTAAGTTATCTCGAAAATCAGACGGAACGAAAAAGGCTGAACTGCGAAGCGAAATTAAAAACCCTTGGTTTTATTTATTATGTGCAACACGATTTAGGTGAAGTCAATTGGTCGGTGGCGAACGACGAAGGATTTGACACCGCTTATAATCGGGCGAATTTATGCGACAACATTCCGGCGGAATACAAAATTATTGAACGCAACTTCCCGCCTTTTCCATATGTTCGCGAATCGCGGCGCATAGTTGCCATTAATACGCTTACTGCTGCTGAAATCAAAGCGAATAAAACCGATGCCGCAAACACCTTCCCGACTTCCGTTGCGATGGGCGACTATGGCTCGGATTTGCATAACTGCAATACCAACCAGAATCTGGAATCGGATTTGGGTGAAACCTTGAACGATTCGTTCATCGCAGGGCCTTTCCAGGTACCCCTGGAAGTTTTGATACCACAGAGTTTGGACGGATTTTTGGCGGCAGAAAAAAATATTGGAGTTAGCTGCCTTGCGAATGGCGGCACGCGTTTACAGCCGATTACGATGCAAACGGGAGAAGCGGCTGGGGCGCTCGCGGCCCTCTCGGTTCAAGGAGGATTGCAACCCAGGCAAGTTAATCCATCCGAAGTTCAAAACAAGGTTGTGGAGGCCAAGAGCTATATTTCCAAATTAAATTTTACGGATGTGCCAATTATCAATACTTTCTGGAAGGCGGTCCAGCTTGTATCCAGTCATGGAGCTATGGTCGGTTACGGTAACCAAATTTTCGGCATTACCGACAGTTTGACCAGGGCCCAAGCCGCAATCGCCCTTACCAAGGCGTTTAACATCTCTACTTCTAATCCGCCCGCAACCCCCACCTTCGGAGATGTGCCTGCTACACACCCCCAATTCAAGGAAATTGAGGCCTTGCGGATGGAGGGAATCACGGCCGGTTGTTCGGATTCGCCGCTACTGTATTGCCCGGATTCGGCCACCACTAGGGCACAGATGGCCATACTTCTCGTACGTGCCATGAGGGGCAACACGAGCCGCGTATCACAAACCCCTTATTTTGAGGATGTGCCCGCTTCCAACCCGGCATTTCCATTTGTGCAGTTTATGTACGAAAAGGGCATGACCGCGGGCTGCTCTTCGGCGCCTTTAAAATTCTGCCCCAACGATTCCTTGCCTCGTTCCCAGGCCGCTGTGTTCGTGTCGCGCGCATTTACAATTAAAACCAACTAACTCCGTTTTAGGGTTATAATAATCGAGTGGTCGCGGAGGATTTGAAAAAAATAATAACCGGAGAAGTTTCGGAAGACGAAGCGGTTTTGCGTGAGGCGAGCCATGATGCCTCTATTTTTGAAATTAAGCCGGAAGCGGTGGTTTTCCCCAAGGACGTGCATGACATACAGGCCTTGGTTCAATTCGTTACGGCCAAAAAATTGGCAGGTGAGGACATTTCCATAACAGCGCGCGCAGCCGGTACAGACATGTCCGGCGGCCCTTTAACGAGTTCTATCGTCCTGTCTTTTACCAAATACTTTAACCATATAAAAGAAGTGGGCGAGGATTATGCCGTGGTGGAGCCGGGCGTGTTTTATCGCGATTTGGAAAAAGAACTTGACGCTCTGGGCGTATTTTTCCCGCCCTATCCCGCTTCCAAGAATTTGTGCGCTTTAGGCGGAATCCTGGCCAATAATGCCGGAGGGGAAAAAACCTTGGCTTACGGCAAAACCGCCAAATATGTGGAGGAACTTAAGGCGGTGCTCTCGGATGGCAAAGAATATGTTTTTAGGCCCCTTAACAAGGTAGAACTTAAGGAAAAAATGGCGGGCGCCGGCCTTGAGGCGGAAATCTATAAAAAAATATACAAACTGCTTATGGATAATTTTGACACCATAAAAGCGGCCAAGCCCCACGTTTCCAAGAATTCCGCCGGTTACGCTTTGTGGGACGTGTGGGACAAAGAAGTTTTTAATTTAACCAAGCTATTCGTGGGCTCCCAGGGGACTTTGGGTATCATAACCGAAGGCAAACTTAAGCTCCTAAAAAAGAAGCCGTTCACGAAATTGGCAGTTATATTCCTTAAGGATTTTAAGGTTATCTCGGAATTGGTTCCTCGGATTTTGAGATTGCATCCGGAGAGCATGGAATCCTATGACAGGCACACCCTGCTTTTAGCGCTCCAATTCCTACCCGACCTTCTGAAAGTGCTGAAAAACGAAAATATTTTTTCTCTGGCTGCGGGATTTTTGCCGGAAGTTTTGATGGCTCTCCGGGGAGGAATTCCCAATCTTGTGGTTCTCATAGAGCTTGCGGGCGAAGACGAAGAGGAGGTGCAGGCGCGGGCGGAGGAGGTTTTAAAAGACGCCAAACTTTTCGGCCTCCCGGCGCGTATTACGAGAAGCGACAAGGAAGCGGAGCGTTTCTGGGCCATACGCCGGGAAAGCTTCAATCTCTTGAGAAAAAGGGTGCGCGGGAAACAAACTGCGCCGTTCATTGATGACATTATCGTGCCACCCATGAAACTTCCGGAATTTCTGCCTAAACTCAATAATATTTTGAGCCAGTACTCCCGTTTTTTCACCTACACCATTGCCGGACACATAGGAGACGGAAATTTCCACATCATACCCCTTATGGATTTGAATGACGAAGATGCCAGGAAAGTAATTCCGGTTCTCTCGGACGAAGTTTACAGCCTGGTTTTGTCTTTCGGTGGTTCCATCACCGCTGAACACAACGACGGTCTCATTAGGAGTCCCTACCTCCCCAAAATGTTCGGGGAAAAAGTTTACGGACTCTTTAAAGAGGTAAAGCGTATTTTTGACCCCTTGAATATTTTTAATCCCGGCAAGAAGGTGGAAGGTGATTTTAACTTCGCCATGTTCCACATTAAACATCCACAGAAACTGGAATAATTTGTCGAATGAGTCAAGAAATAGTACAATAGGACTTAGGAATGGAACAGAGTAAACTTGAAACAAATTTTTTTCTGGTTTTATTTGTAGCCGTAGCTACGCTTACTTTTTTCATGTTCCTGCCCTACATGGCGCCTTTGGTTTTGGCGACCACTTTGGCGGTGGTATTTTTTCCTTTTTACCAATGGCTTTTTAGAAAAATCAATAATAGTTTTTTGGCGTCTTTTATCACCGTCCTCCTCGCTATCCTTGTAGTTATTTTGCCTTTGTTTTACTTTGGCTACGAACTTTTTGGAGAAGCACGAAATTTATACTCTTCTTTTTCGAGCAGGGAGAACGCCCTGCTTCAGCTTTTGGAGAATGGGAGCCGCGGGCTCCAAGATTTATTTCCGGGATTTTCTTTAGACGTGCCGGATGCGATTCAAAAGGGATTCGGATGGCTCACTAGTCACCTGGGCACGATTTTTTCAAGTTTAGCCAAGGTGCTTTTTAACTTTCTAATAGCATTGTTTGCCCTGTTTTATTTTTTGAAGGACGGTAAAAAGTTGGTAGCTTTTGTGGTAAAACAAAGCCCATTGTCTTTGGGGCGCAATAATAAAATTTTGGAGCGTTTGCGGATTACTCTAAATTCCGTGGTGCGGGGGACTCTAATCATAGCCCTGCTGCAGGGCTTAGCGGTGGGGGCGGGCTTTTTTCTGTTCGGGGTTCCGAACGCCGTATTTTGGGGGGTGCTCTCCGTCTTTGCGGCTCTGATACCGGCGATTGGGGTGGGTTTGGTTACGGTCCCGGCCGTTCTTTATCTTTACTTCGGAGGATATACGCTGGGAGCCCTAGGCCTTCTTCTCTGGGGAGTATTGGTGGTGGGTCTGATGGATAACCTTTTACGGCCATATCTTATGGAGCGCGAAATTAAAATTCATCCTTTAATTATTCTTTTAAGCGTTTTGGGAGGCCTAAGATTTTTCGGTCCCATCGGATTTCTGGCCGGACCGCTTCTCGTAAGCTTCTTTTTCACACTTCTCGGCATGCACGTGAGCCTTCTCGGGCCCCAAAGAACTAAGCCCAGAAAAAATGTTGGAAAAGTTCTGGATTAATGTTTTCCGGCTGGGTTTCTTGGGGATTCTGGCTTTGGAAATAATTAAGTGGCGGCTCTTAAAAAGTTCCGTGACTTTTACTTGGTTGGGACTTGTTTTGACCGTCCTAGGAGTTGTTTTTCTCATTGAAGGCGGAGCGTATTTGGCTCGTAAAAGATGGGGGGTGGTTTTGCACTGGACGAGCTATGCCGGGGCGTTCCTCTCCCTGTCTCTGGACGCTTTTGGCGACATGTTTCACTGGTACACCAAGTACGCTCCTTGGTTTGATAAGGCGCTTCATTTTGTGGCGGGCGGAGTAATAGCCCTAATTCTTTATGACCTCTTAAGCCAAGTGCGCCTTAAGAATCCCGCAGCGTTTTCCTGGGGCTGGATGTTAGTAATAATAGTTTTGGGTTCGTTACTCCTTGGTTTTTCATATGAATGGTTGGAATATGCGGAAGACACTTTCTATTGGCACCACGGGGTGCGTTTAGGGGATGCCTATGACACCGTGGACGATATTGATATGACTCTTTTGGGCGGGGCTGCCGCGGCCTTAGCTTTAGCGGCTTTTGCCAAAAAACCACATAAACACGGGTAGTTTAGGCAGCCGGAGCATTTGACTTCGGGGCCAATTTCGGGCAGTATATAAATCTATGTTGGTCATACGGCTTCAACGCATAGGCAAGAAACACCAACCCAGCTATCGCTTGGTTGTGGCCGAAAAACGCTCCAAATTAACCGCTCCTCCGGCGGAAGATTTAGGCTCTTACAATCCTAAAACCAAAGGAACGACCATAAACAAAGAAAGGGCTCTTTATTGGTTGGGGCAAGGCGCCCAGGCTTCCGCGAGCGTGCATAATCTCTTGGTTAAAGAAGGGATTTTAAGCGTCCCTAAAATTCAATTTCGGTTTCCGGTTAAGCCCAGGGCGGAAGAACCTGTTTCTGCCGCGCCGGCAGTGGAAGCTCCGGTTGCCGAAGCCATCATTCCCGCTACCACAGAGGAGGCTCAAGGATAATTTCCGAGTCGAAATAATTTGTTTCAACACCGAAAGGCCGACACACAGATACAGACAATGGCTCAACCGATAGATCAAGAATTTCTGGAATTTCTCGTGAAGTCCTTAGTGGACAATCCGGAAGACGTTAAGGTAGAACGCAAAGTGGACGAGATGGGAGTGCTTCTGTCCCTCAGGGTTAACCGGGCGGACATGGGGCATGTGGTGGGGCGCCAAGGCGGAACGGCCAAGGCTATCCGCTCCTTGCTGCGCATAGTTGGCATTAAAAACAACGCCAGGGTGAATCTCAAAATTGAAGAACCAGAGGGTGGCAGTAGACTGCGTCCGGAAGGGGAGTCCGTTGGGGGGCAGCAAGAGTAGTTTCTAAGCATCGCCGCTCTTCTCCAAAGAACGGGAGCGGCTTTGTTTTCGGAATTTCAAACCATGCTAAGTTATACCGAATTAAAAAAAGGAGTTTTGTTTGTCCTGGATGGCGATCCTTATGAAGTCATAGAAATGAGCTTCTTGCGCATGCAGCAGCGCAAGGCCACTGTAAACACTAAAATACGGAATTTAATCACCGGAAAGATTTTGGACCGCAATTGGCAAGCAAGCGATTATTTTGAAGAAGCGGAGGTGGAGCGCAAAACAGCGGTTTTTATATACATGAGCAAGGGAGAATATTGGTTTCATGAAAAGGGCAATCCCAAGGCCAGATTTGTGCTTTCCGGAGAAATATTGGGGGAGTCCGGGCAGTTTCTAAAACCCAATACCGAAGTTGCCACCCTCACTTTTAACGGCAAGGTTATTAAAATTGAGATACCCATTAAAATGGATTTCAAGGTTATTGAAGCGCCTCCGGGCGTAAAGGGTAACACCGCCCAGGGAGGGACTAAGGTGGTTACCATTGAGGGCGGAGCAAAGATAAACGCGCCTTTATTCATAAATGAAGGCGAGATTATCCGCATAAACACACAGACCGGGGAATATGTGGAAAGGGTTGGGAAATAATTTCTCTCAACCCGCTTCATCGCTTATCAGCTCCTCGCTTTATCTCTTCGAGTCTGAATACTCTTCAGAGTCTGAACGACCTCGCCGCGCTTGAAAAGCTAAGCGTCTGCGGGGGTATCAAGAAATTAATTCCCTCCCCGATTTTCTGAAAAATAGAAAGGCGGCCATTGGCCGCCCTTAGGTGTTAATCCGGATTTTTAGGTCCGGAACATTGGGTTTTTCCAGCTCTTTTATGCGTTTTTCAATCTTTTTGTGCCAAGCGGCGAGTCCGGGTTTAGCTTTTATTTTTTCGTCCGTTACTGTGAGCTTGGATTCGGGAAAACTTATCTTTTTCGGCATAACTCACCCATTCCTTTCGGTGCAGTTTACGCGGAATGCCAGATCTTCCGCGGTTATCCTCTGGGATTCGCGGATTTGGCGGATTTCTTCACGGCAGGCCTTGCGGATTTTCTGCATCTCAATTTCCTGTTCGGGAGTGAGTGGGGGAGGTTCGTTATGTATCGGCATGAAGGTGCGAACCACGGGTGCCCGGAGAGGTTTTCTAAGGCTGAAAGACATATATTGTCTCCTTGTCCTAAAATCAGTATAATATGAGCGTGCAAAAACGCAATAAAACAGTATTTATTGGCATGAGCGGCGGCGTGGATTCATCCGTTGCCGCGCATCTATTAAAGGAACAGGGCTACGAGGTAGTGGGCGTATTTTTGCGTTCCTACAATCTGGATGGTTGTGAAGAGAGAGACGCCGAGGATGCCAGGCGCGTAGCGGGACATTTGGGAATTCCATTCTATGTTTGGGATGTGGAAAAGGAATATAAAGAGAAAGTGGTGGACTACATGGTTCGGGGATATGCAGAGGGTATCACGCCCAATCCGGATGTGATGTGCAATAAAGAAATAAAATTCGGCATATTTTTTAAGCGCGCCATGGATTTGGGGGCGGATTATGTGGCAACCGGGCACTACATTAGACTCAAAGATTTTTCTTCAACCCGCTTCGCTCCTCCAGCGACTCGCTCGCTTGTCCTCGGCAATTCGCCGCTCGGAAATGTAAAACGAGCGGGCCGTGCCGAATCGCCTGCGGGGGTTTCAGAAAAATCTTTTTCGCTATATCAGGCAACAGACAAGAACAAAGACCAATCCTACTTTCTTTGGGCATTAAAAAAAGAACAACTTAAGCATTGCCTTTTCCCGATAGGCGACCACTTAAAGTCTGATGTTCGGAAGATTGCGCGCGAGGCGGGAATTCCCACCGCTGAAAAGAAGGATTCCCAGGGGATTTGCTTCCTGGGAAAGATAACCTTGAGCGATTTTTTAAAACAGCACATTCCGGCGCGTAAGGGCGAAATTTTAAACCTAAAAGGCGAGAAAGTAGGTGAGCACGAGGGGGTGGAGTTTTATACCATCGGCCAGAGGCACATAGGCGCGGGGTTAAGGAATTCTTCTCCTTTAGCCAAACCATATTTTGTGGCAGATAAAAATATTATAGAAAATCGTTTGATTGTAGCGGAGAGTGGGGAGAACGCTCTTCACAAAAAGGAGGTCAAACTTAGAGATTTAAATTTTCTAAAAGAAGTTAAGGCGGGGGAAAGGATTCTAGCGCGTGTGCGCTACCGCCAGCCCCTATTTGAAGCCAGGTTGGAGCCGGAAGAGGATTCTTCAAGGTTAGTGTTTGGTTCTCCCCAAAAATTCGTAGCTCCAGGTCAGTCCGCAGTCCTATACTCTACCTCCGGGGAGCTTTTGGGTGGCGGAGTGATAGTGTGAAAACCTGCGTGTCTGGATATCCTGTGAATATCAAAATAGGAAACCCTTGATTTTACTGGGTTTTTTGAATTCCTCCACGCAGTTGACAAGGTTTCTAATGAGAGTATTCTCTAGATACAGCTCTTTCAAGTAGATATTCGAATAGGGGAAAAGACAGGGCAGGTTAGTAGATCTGCACTACAGGCAGAAAGGCAATCCTTCGAAAGGGGGATGTAGGAGGTTCATGGTAGTCCGAAAGGGTTATCATGGTAGGCGCCGTAAAAAGCGTCCGAGAAACCCTCTTGCGGGTGAATAGTCGCAAGACCAATCATCTGTAGCCATCCAGCATCCTTTGCATCTGCGGCACTCCTCACAAGGGTTTGCCGATTGGAAGTCCTAACCGACTGTGGACCTAAAAAATCCATCGCACTGCCTGGCTAAAGTCAGGAACGGTCAGCGCAAGTTGGCCATTGATGACGCCCGGCTCACGCCTGGGAACATCAGAGCTTTGGCTGTGATGTTAAGAAATCTGTAGAGCTGGCAACCCCGTTGCCTGCCTCACGAAGGGTCACGAGACTTTACGCACTGTGAATGCAAGATAACCTCCTGCAAACACCCACTTCACCAATTGAAGGTTAACCGAAAGGAAAACCATCGAAAGTTGCGGTGCGCCGTTTGGAAACGTTGATTTCTCCCTGTCTCCTCCCCTTGTTTTTCGGGCCTTGCGCGATGCGCGGGCCCTTTTTTTGTCCAAAATCGGCAATTGACTTTGCAATTAGTTTAATCTAGAATTGTGTCTCATGCCTCAAGAAACAGCCATGGACACAGGAGCGGAGGTCTTCTCCGACCCATCCCTGCGGGAAATGATTGATGCCGGAGTCTTTTTCGGCAGAACAAGAACCAGGACTAATCCCAAGATGCGGGGATATATTTTGACTACCCGCAACAATATTGAAATCATAGATCTTGAAAAAACCAAGGAACTTTTGGACAAAGCTTCGGAATTTATAAAGAACAAGGTTAAAGAAGGGGCGTCCCTGATGTTTGTGGGTACCCAACCGGCCGCCTCGGAGGGGGTTTTGAAATTGGCCCAGGAATTCAAGTTTCCATCGGTAGTAACCCGCTGGTTGGGCGGGACCCTCACCAATTTCAGGGTAATTTCCAAGCGTCTGGAATATTTCAAAAAATTAAAAATCGACTGGGAGAACCCGTCTTTCCAGGAGAAGTACACCAAAAAGGAGCGTCTGGGAATTGAGCGCGAGCTTCGGAATTTGAACCAAGAAATGGCGAGCTTGGAGGCCATGACCGAACGCCCCAAAATACTCATAGTGATTGACCCCAATGCTCACATGGCGGCGGTCAAGGAAGGAATCAAGCTTAACATTCCCATAGTGGCTTTTATTAACACCGACGTGAATCCGGATTTGATAACCTACCCCGTTCCGGGAAATAATAAAGCTAGGGCTAGCGTGAGTTGGTTCTTGGATAAATTGCGGGAAGCAATTTCCGCGGGGATTGCGGAAGCAAAAGTTTTGAAGGAGGCCGAACCAGAGAAGAAAGAAGAGGCGGTTAAAAATAATGACGGAGGAAATACAAAAGCTTAGGGAAAAAACCGGGGCGGGAGTAGTTGATTGCAAAAAGGCGCTCACAGAGGCCGGAGGTGACATGGACCGCGCGATCAAGATAATTCAAGAGAAAGGATTATCTAAGGTGGAAAAGCGCGCCGGGCGGGAAACTTCCGCCGGCATGGTGCATTCCTACGTTCATAACGGGAGAATCGGGGTGCTTTTGGATGTGCATGCGGAGACCGACTTTGTGGTGCGTTCCGAGCCGTTCCAGGAGCTCGTCCACGAGCTCGCGATGCAAATCGCGGCTATGGGGCCAAAAGACACCAAAGAACTTCTGGCGGAGCCCTACATCAAAGACGAATCCAAGACTGTTCAGGATTTGGTAAATGCCGTAATCGCCAAGGTGGGGGAGAACGTTCAAATCGGGACTTTTTATCGCATAGAACTGTAACCATGGCACAATTCATCTTCACAAATGTTTTTATGCTGGCCTTGGGCACGATACTGTACTTATTTGTGCGCGCTCTTCCCAGAATTGAGAAAGAAGAAAACGTTAAGGTGGGATTCATTGAACGTTGGATAACCTCCGACCTTCCGGAAAGATTTGATTTCACCTTGAATAATTTTCTGGTGAAATTTCTCCGGCGCTTAAAAGTTTTGGTCTTGCGCATTGATAATCTGGTGGGCAACCGCTTGAAGAGAATGAATTTGATTGAAAAACAAAACGGCGCGAAGCCGGATTGGAGCGAGATAACCGGAAACGGCGCAAAAGAGGAAGTTGCTAAAAGCGAGGAGAAAGTGGATAATAACGACCAGAACGTTCAGTAAGCTGGGATGGCAGATCACCGCTTCAAGCGGGACCCCGCCAAAGGCGGTGGGCGGTCAAAGTATTTCACTAAAAGTGCGACCCACATGGGAAGTTGATAAGTAAATAACTGCTGGGATGGCAGAGCGGTCAATTGCATCAGACTGTAAATCTGACGCCTTTATGGCTACGCAGGTTCGAATCCTGCTCCCAGCACCAGAAAGGAAAAGTCAAAGAGTTTTGGTTCGCCTCGCTTCGCTCGGCGACTAATTCGTATTCAATTTTGGGGGTAAAAACGAATTCACGATTTCGCATTTTGGGGGAAGAAAATTTTTTAATCATAATGTCGAAAATTAATTGCTAAATAATATGAAAATATTAATTATTATTGCTCACCTTGTTCTTGGCTCGGCTCTAATTTGGAACAGTATCTTTCCTATTATTTCGCATAGCCAACTAGCGAATAAAAGCAACTTTTCAGATAGTATGGCAAATACGGCGTTTCCAACAGAGCAAATATATGTAGAAAAATGTATGGTGGCTGGTGGAAATCCTACCCCAGAAAAGTGTCTAGCTGAATACAGCAATATAAAAAGAAATGCGGAACAATCTAGAAGTGAGGAAACAAAATACGTAAAAGAAAATTTGGCCTCACTTAATACGCCATATATTCTTTTAATATTAGTTGGAATTATTTCTATCATCTCGGCTATAGGGTTTTTGAAATTCAGAAAGTGGAGCGCTATCGGTTTGATTATTTCGAGTTTTTCGGCACTTGCTATTTCGTTGTATTGGTCATTCGCCATCTTACTTGGTTTTGGAGAATTTCTACTTCTCTTAGTTCCTTTAGCCATTATCATTTGGATTGTAGTTGAAGGTTTGTACATAAAGAAAAATTGGAAGGCAAATCTTAATCAAGGTATCGTTTAGATTATGCCGCCAAAGAAAAACTTGAAATTGTCAGCGGCGCGGCTCCGCCGCCTTTCCGAATTTTCGCGGGGGGAATTCCTCGCCACCGAAGGCGGCGAAATGTGTTCGGACTAATTCAAGAATACTGCACCAGTTTGTTAATCTTAATTAATGCAGGAATACGTCTCGGACGCGGTGGTTCTCGCCAAAGAAGACAGGGGGGACCTGGACCATACTGTTTCGGTTTTTACGAAACTCTACGGCAAAATACGCGGTAAAACCAAAAGCACCAAGAAAATCACCTCCAAGCTTTCCGGCCATCTGGAAACGGGGAATTTAGTAAGAGTGCGCTTTATAGAAAAAGGCGGACTCCAAATCGTGGATGCTTTAAAAACCGAAAAAGCTAAAATTTCCCATACCGATTTGCATCACTTGAATCAAATCCTGGGCGAAGGCGAACCGGATTTTCACATCTGGGCGGCGCTCCAGAGGCCGTTTAACTGGAAAGTGGTATTGAGAATCTTGGGTTGGGATCCGGAAGAAGCGGATTGTTTTAAGTGCGGAGGCCAAGCCCAAACTTTTCACACTAAAAACCAGGAATTTTTCTGTTCCTCTTGCGCTTCAAAAATTCCGGAAAGCGAGTTAATATATTTGGAATAGGATGGTGAAATTTTTTGTAATTTTAGCAGTCTTAGCGCTTCTATCCGGAGGGGTCTATTATGTTTTCTTCTACAACTCCCAAGCTCCTAACGTAGCTTTGGCCATTCAGGTTCCTGGCGAAGTCTTGGTGGGCGAACCGTTTGAGGCCACTATGACCTATAGAAACGCATCCGGCGATTCCCTGGGGAATGCTAAATTGTCCCTTACTTTGCCAGAGAACGTTTCCATCCTGGGCAAGCCCACAGAGGTCAAGGTAAATGAAATTACTTTGGGCACTTTGGATGCGGGCAAGGGTGGGGAGGAGAAGGTGGAGTTAATAGTTTTGGATAATCCCCAGACCGTAAAGCGTTTAACCGCCAAGATTTCTTATTCCTTGAAAAGCACGCAGACGAGTTTTGAAACCCAAGCTAAGGCGGATGTGGTGGTTGGCCAGTCGGCGGTTACATTGGAGTTCGGCGCGCCCGACACCACTTTTAGCGGAGAAAATTTTGAAATAAATTTGCATTACAGAAATAATTCCCAAAAAGACTTTAAGAACGCCAAGATTCACGTGGATTACCCGCCGATTTTCTCCATGAGCCAGAGCGACCCCAAACCCAGCCAGGGCAAGAATGAATGGAGCCTGGATACGCTTACTCCGAACGAGGAGGGCAATATAAAAATAAAAGGCAGCGCAGTGGGCCAGGACGGGACTGTTTTAAATTACACCATCCGTTTTATTTCAACCCTGAACGGTGAGTCTTACGAACTTCAGCACCAGGTGGCGGGAGTCACAATTTCCAAGTCGCCGCTTTCCTTGTCGCTCACGGTTGAGGGTAGCGTGAATTATGTGGCTAAAATCGGGAGCACGCTCCACTATGTTTTGAACTACAAGAATAATTCCGGAACAGCTTTAAAAGACGCGACTATAAAAGCGGTTCTCTCCGGCGCGCTTTTTGACTCCGCGAGCATACGTTCCGACGCATCTTTGAATTCTCTTACTAACACTCTTTCCTGGTCGGCGGCGAACAAGTCGGAACTCCAAAATATTCCACCCGGCGCTTCGGGGCAAGTAACTTTTGAAATCAACTTACTGAACGCTTTCAATATCAAACGCTTGAGTGATAAAAATTATTCTTTGAAGGTTAATGCCGAGATGAGGTCGCCCACTGTGCCTTCCGGCGCCTCGGCGTCCGAAACCGTCTCCGCAGCATTATTGGAGACCAAAGTGCAGGACAAACTGGATATTTTCTCGAGCGCTTATTATTACGAACCCACTGCGGGCATAAAAAACACCGGTCCCTATCCGCCCAGGGCCAATCAACCCACAAGCTACACCGTGCACTGGAAACTCCTAAATTATTCCAATGACGTTTCCGTAGTTAAAGTTTCCGCCTCCCTCTTGTCTGGAAGCAGGTTCACCGGCCAGGTTAAATCAAACGCCGTAAGTTCGCCTAAATACAATTCAAATACAGGGCAGGTTACCTGGGAAATTCCTTTTATTCCCGCCGGCAAAGGCATTCTGGACGCCCCGCTTGAAGCGGTGTTCCAGATTGAAAATACGCCCGCCACGAATCAAATAGGGCAAGACGTAGTCTTTCTCTCCGAGACAAGCCTTACGGCTCTGGACAACTTTACGAATGTAAGTTTAGATGCTTCTACCCCCGTGTTAAACACGACCCTGCCGGCGGACACGAAAATAACTTCCGGGGACAGGAGGGTCCAGAAGTGATTTCAAAGCGATTTATGGAACCCGCTTCGTCGCCTGACGGCTCCTCGCTTTATCCTCGCCGCACTGGACTTGCTAAGCGTCTGCGGGGGTTTCAAAAATCGCTTTGAAAATCTAGAATATAAAAGATGGAAAATCTAATGGAAAAAATCGTTAGTTTGTGTAAGCGGAGGGGATTCATATATCCCGGCTCCGAGATTTACCCCCTCACCATAACGAGGAGTGCGTTTGCGAGGTATAATTCAAAAGCTCCTCGTTTGGTGCGGGGGTTTACGGCGGCCCACCATAGATTTCAATAAAATGCCAGATTTAATGGATAAAATAGTTTCGTTAGCAAAACGTAGAGGATTCATATTCCCTGGTTCTGAAATCTATGGTGGTTTAGCGAACTCCTGGGATTACGGTCCCCTGGGAGTGGAAATAAAGAACAGCATTAAGAAATCGTGGTGGGAGCGTTTTGTGCATCGCCGGAGTGATATGGTGGGAATTGACGCGGCTCTCATTATGAATCCCAAAGTTTGGGAGAAAAGCGGACATCTGGCTAACTTCTCCGACCCGCTTCTGGAATGCAATAAATGCCACTCCCGTTTCCGTGCGGACGAAATTGCTCATGACCCGGTGAAACAAGGCGACAGAATTTGCCCTAGTTGCAAAGTTGGGAAACTGGGCGATCCCAGAAAATTTAATTTAATGTTCAAGACCTTCATCGGTCCCGCGGAGGAAGCGACGAATATCGCGTACTTCCGGCCCGAAACCGCCCAGGCCATGTTCGTGGATTTCAAAAACGTTTTGGACACCAGCCGCAAGAGATTGCCTTTCGGTATAGCTCAAATCGGCAAGGCTTTCAGGAATGAAATCACGCCCGGCAATTTTATTTTCCGTACCCGGGAGTTTGAACAGATGGAGATTGAATATTTTATCCGTCCCGAAAATTGGGAAAAAGAATTTGAATATTGGCTTAACGAGATGCATGGATGGATGAAAGAAGTGGGCATTGATATGTCTAAAGTCCATGACCACGACATCGCCAAGGATGAACTGGCGCATTATTCCAAGCGCACCGTGGACATTGAATTTGATTATCCTTTCGGCACTAAAGAATTATACGGCTTGGCATATCGCACTGATTTTGATTTGAAAAACCATTTTCCGGACAAGCCGCCCTATAAAGACCCGGAAACGAATGAAGAATTTTATCCGCACGTAATTGAGCCGAGTTTGGGTGTAGACAGAACTCTGCTTGCGGTTTTGCTATCGGCGTATTCGGAGGAGGGTGATAGGGTGGTTCTGAAATTGGCTCCGCGCCTCGCGCCCTACAAGGCGGCGGTGTTTCCGCTTCTCGCCAATAAACCGGAATTGGTTTCTTTGGCGCGAAAAGTTTATGAAGGACTGCTCGGCAAACTTATGGTGGCCTGGGACGACCGCGGCAACATCGGCAAGCGTTACTATGCGCAAGATGAAATCGGCACACCCTATTGCATAACGGTGGATTTTGATTCTTTGGAAAAAGGAGACGTAACCGTGCGCGACAGAGATACCGCCAAACAGGAAAGAATCCCCATACAAGACCTGCAGAACTTCATTTTGGATAAGATTTATAAAAGCTAAGTCTGCCCTGGTTGACAATATCTGCGGGCGTGGTATACTGGCAACAACTTGTCGCGGTGGCCTGTGTTTGCGGGTTCGTTGCACGGCGGCGAGGTTGATGGCCGCAGTAATTCTGCGGCAACGAGCGAGGATGACCGTTAGTAGGATTCCTCATCATGCTCGATCTGAATTTGCTAACCCCCTAGGCCTCTGGCGCGGCCGGGAAGGGGACCAGTCGCTGTGGCGCTTCGCGCGGAGCGTCCACGTTTGCCACAGGTAACCCAAAACCTGTGGTTTTTTGTTGGTCTTGCCACTTTTATTGGGCCGGTGTATGCTCAAACTAGTTCAAGTTTGACTAGGCAAGGCCCCACAGCCGACACACTGGTATGTGGCTCAAATTGGGGGGACCGACCACCGTAGAGGCGAACTCAGTTCGCGAAGGACGGTCATTTCTATCCATTTGGGACCAGAGTGTTTCGCTTAGGTCAAAAAGCAAACGTGCGCGGTTTGTCGCCACCACTAAGAAGTGCGACCGTGATTCCGGGGGCTTGTCTCGCCGGCATCTTAGGAACAAAAACGCGCGAATGCTTCAGAAAACCGGGAGCTTCAAGCTCCCACACCCCGGGTGCGTTCGTCTCCGTGCTACACCACCCCCCTCAGGGCCCCAAACAATTCAGCTTAGGCTACTAGTAGCTGAGGCAACAGGCCTTTAGAGAGCCGGCAAAGCTCGGAAGACGGCGCAAGAG
>Ga0210377_10001512_pt1 | contig 21271 bp, 26 predicted proteins | sample PLM4_65_b1redo_FD_155480 | JGI IMG/M metagenome (GOLD analysis project Ga0210377, IMG submission 155480) | Groundwater sediment microbial communities from an aquifer in East River, Colorado, USA - PLM4_65_b1 redo | ecosystem: Environmental > Terrestrial > Soil > Riparian zone | place: USA: East...
CGCGCGCCTTTGTTACGGCCTCTGCGACATTGCCGGCGGAGGCCACGGGCAGCGCGGCGATCTTCTCGCCGGTCGCCGGGCTGCGGACTTCGACCGTCTCGTTTTTCACGTGACGGCTCCGGAAAATTTCTGCGAGAATTGTTTGAAAGGCAAGGGATGAATGGCCTTGGTCTCGGAATGAACTACCCCGCAGCAAGCTGCGGGGTATCGAAAGAACTTTATGATAATTCTCTCCAAAGTTGTCACCCCCGAATGTTTTTATCGGGGGTCCAGTCTGAGTTTCGCCTGGATTCCCGCTAAAAGCATGCGGGAATGACGGACCTTGAGAAGACTTGGAATCGCCATTACGCAGCAAGCTGCGGGGAATTAAACCCGTAGTGATTAAACCATAGTCTGGCCGCCGCAGATGTTGATTGCCTGCCCGGTGATTCCCGCCGCCTTGTCGGAAGCGAGATAGAGCGCCAGCTCGGCCACTTCATCCGCGTCGAGAAATCTTCCGATCGGCACCGCTTCGACCGCGCGCTTCTTGAACTCTTCCGGCGCGATGCGCTCCAACGCGGCGCTCTCTTCGATGCCCTGGCGCGCCATTTCCGTCTCCACCCAGCCGGGGCAGATCGCGTTGACGGTGATGCCGCGGCCGACCACTTCCAGCGCCAGCGCGCGGGTGAAACCGATCATGCCGTGTTTGGTTGCGCAGTAGGCGCTGTAGCCGGGAACGCCGAACTTACCCAGCACAGACGAGACGTTGACGATCCGGCCGTTGGCGTTATTTTTCATCGACCTTAGAACTTCCTTGGTCACGAGATACGTTCCGACAAGATTGGTCTCCACGATGTCGCGCCAGCGGCTGTCGTCCGCGTCGTCCATGCGCGTCAGTCCCGATATGCCGGCGTTGTTGACGAGGATGTCGATGGGGCCCCAGTTCTCAACTATTTTCGCGACGCCTTTTTGCACTTGCTCTTTATTTTTGATGTCCATCTCGATCGGCAGCAGCGACCCGCCCTTTGCCGCGGCGCATTTCAGATGCGCCGGATTGCGCGAAGCGACGGCGACGCGGGCGCCGTTTTTAGCCAGGGCGTCGCCGATGGCTTTGCCGATGCCGGTTCCTCCTCCGGTAACCAAAGCGATTTTGCCGGTGAAATTAATATTCCTCGCCTCCGATCAAGTTGAGGTTTTCCTATCGGCTTTTTCGGGAAAAGGCAAGAAATGGATTGAAGCAGGCGCGAGGCGAAAGGCGACAGAATATGGCGAGGAGATTTTTTATTTCGTTCCGGCGAGTCTTTTTTCCACTCCCATTTCCGCGGTCATGAGCCAAAGCACGTCGCGAATCGTCGAATTTGCATACCGCTTCTCCCGGCAAGCGCCGCTGATTCTCGTTTTGACTGCGCGATAGTCGGTGTTCGGCCACACTGTGAGCGACAGCTCCGGCGGCGTTTTCAGAACGGATTTTATCGCGCTTGTGCCCAGAAAATAGCCGTAGATCAGATTGGCTTGTTCGGGTTCGGAAGTCGAAAGGTAATTCGCGCACCGAAGCCGGCTGGTTCCAAGAACCGATCTCCACGCTTCCGAAGGACCGTCATCAAGCGGCAGCCCGATGCGCGGAGAACCTTCCGTCCTGGCGGCGATGCCGCTCAAAACATCGGCCAATTTTTTCTCCTCGCCGCCTCTATATTTGCAAAATGCCGTGAGAGAGCTCTCGAGATTGTCGGCAGAAACCTCGCCTTCGGGCAGAACCCACCAGATCGGATGATCTCGATCTTCCGGCGGGACAAGCATGTCGCGCATTTCTTTGTCTAAGGCGGCTTGGACCCCCTCCAAGTAACCGGCGGCGAAGGCCGCTCTTGCCTTATCGGTCGAGCGAATATAACTGCCGCACATCCACGGGGCGCCGGTCTCGCTGCCGGCATATGCCGGCGTACCGATGCCGATAAGAGTTATCAAGGAAAGGATAATGTGAAACCCATATCGCTTCGAGGTTGTCATGATTTCCTCCTGGTTTTTTTCGCGGGGAAGCCCGGTTAGGCGTTACTCTGTCTGCACCTTAGTCTCGTAACGTTGAACGTGCTGACGGCACGAGCGAGTCCCTTCAGGTTTAGTTCGCCGATAGGCTCAGCATCCACCAGACTTTCAATCTCGCTGAGTGTCTTCTGATTGGTAAGGATTTGACCGCCCTTGGCTTGCTCGCAGAGGCGGGAGGCGAGATTCGTTACATTGCCGACGGCGCCGTAGTCCATTCTTCCTTCGAATCCGATGCTTCCAAGAGCGGCATAACCCGTGACCAGCCCTACCCCTAGATCCAGGTTCCAGTCTTTTTTCAGCCAATCCGGCCGGAGCCATTTCATTCTATCCTGCATTTCGAGAGCCATGCGCACCGCCCTTAGCCTGTGGTCGGCGCAGGGTATCGGATCGTTGAAGTAGGCCATGATTCCGTCTCCGGCAAAACGCTCGATGGTGCCATTGAACTTGAATATGAGTCTGCCCATCTCCCCGTGGTAGACCCTGAGGAGCTGGAGAACCTCTTCGGGCTCGGCGTTGTCGGAGAACGCCGTAAACCCGCGCAGGTCCAAGAATACGACGGTAATCTCGCGCCGATGACTATCGAAAAAGTCGTTCTGCTCGCCTTTGAGAATGGCCTCGGCTATTTGTGGGGATAGATAGCGCTTCAGCCGGCTTACCCCGCTGATGTCATCCAGTTGCCGCCTGATCATTTGTCCTACAGTACGAGCCAAGTCTTTTAGGGACGGGTAGGGTTTCATCGGAAAGATATCCGTTCCTATATCTAGAGCTTCCATGAAATGTTCCTCCGCTTTTGGGATAAGATACCGGTCGCCGGCTTGGGCTGTAACGTTCATTTTTTTGATCTCTTATCAAGTGATAGGCGCCGTTGATTCCCCATAATGAGCGCGCGCCCGAGGACGGCACAGAAGGAAAGAAGAAAAACTTGATTGCTTGATCCGTCGGAGCAGGAGAGTTGCTGCATGGACTAATCCGATAATCGCCTCGCCTCTTCCCACCGACATCAGGATGAATTGGAGGTCTTCGTTGATGGCGTACTCCCGAGCCGCCCTTCTCCAGCACTCCTTGATCACCCGGCTTACGTCTACGCTCAACTTGAACGTCACTTTCATTCCCGGCTTGGCGATCTTCTGAAGGATTGGAATGATCTCTTGCATTCGGTCCCGCTTCTTCATCGCAACTAGAATTTGTTCCATGATTTTCCCCTATGCCAAAAGTCCTGTTCGTCGATAGAGCAAGCGATATGCCAGCCCGACGAGACGAAGCGGAGGCGGACTAAAGCGCTGATTTTTCGGGAAATATTGCGGCAGTGAAACGTGGTCAGCTATCGGGCGAAGGTGAAATGATATCTTTTTAGATAGATCGAAGGGAAAAAATCATAGGGAGATGCGCAGCGTCTTGATCAGCCGGGAAAGATAGTTGGGTTCGAGGCCCAAAGCCTTGGCCGCGGCGGCGCGATTTCCCTTCGTCAACATGAGCGCGCGCAAAATCAACTGCCGTCTGTAGGCCGTGACGTCGTCGCGATATGACAGCGAGGTAGAGCGCCCGCGCGGCTCGCCGGACAGGATGCGCGGCGGCAAGTCCTGCACGGTGAGCTGTGGGCCCTGGCCGAGAACCACCGCGCGCTCGATCACGTTGGCAAGCTCGCGCACGTTGCCCGGCCAGTCGTAACCGAGCAGCTTTTCCTGGGCGTCTTTGGTTATCTCGACAAAGCCTTTTTTCGTCTCCGACGAAAAGCGCTGCATGAAAAAACGCGCCAGCTCGGAGATATCCTCTTGCCGCTCTTTTAACGGGGGCAGGGTGATGGGAATGACGTTCAGACGGTAGTAAAGATCCTCGCGGAAGCGGCCCTCTTTCACCGCTGTATCCAGGTCGCGGTTCGTCGCGGCGACGATTCTCACGTCCACGTGGATCGGTTTGGTCCCGCCGACGCGCTCGAACTCCCGTTCCTGGAGAAATCGCAGGAACTTGGTTTGCAGCTCGGGCGAGATGTCGCCGATTTCGTCGAGGAAGATCGTCCCGCCCTGCGCCAATTCCATTTTGCCTTTTTTAAGCTCGTGGGCGCCGGTGAACGCGCCTTTTTCATGGCCGAACAGCTCGCTTTCGAGCAGCTCCTTGGAAAGCCCGACGCAGTTGATGGCAACGAAGGGTCGGCCTTTTTCGGCGCCCCAATTATGGATCGCGCGGGCAAAAATTTCTTTGCCGGTGCCGCTCTCGCCCAAGAGCAGCACGGTGGCCCTGCTCATGGCGGCTTTCTTGGCCGTTTCTATCGCCTGATCCATTTTGGCGCTCTTCCCAACGACGAGGCGATAGCGCGCGCTGACTTCTGCCGAGAGGATCTCGACTTCTCTGCGGAGCGTTTCCCGCTCCAAAGCCTTGCGCACCGTCAGCGCGATGTGTTCCGGCTCGAAGGGCTTCGGGATAAAGTCGTAGGCGCCTTCCTTCATCGCTTGGACAGCGCGTTCGATCGTACCGTAGGCGGTGATCATTACGACGGTCACGTCAATCTCTCTCTTACGAATCTCCTTGAGAACTTCGAGACCGCTCATGCCGGGCATCTCGATGTCCAGAAGAACGATCTGCGGGCTTTGTTTCTCCAGCAGCTCCAGGCCTTCTTGACCATTGGACGCCTCCAGGACCCGGTAGCCCAACGATTCCAAGCGATCTTTTAAGACCTCCCGGATGTCCGGGTCGTCGTCTACTACAAGGATGGTCTCATCAAAGGATTTCATGAGCACCGTTACAGAGTGATGTTATACACCTTCTCGATCTTGGCCTTCAGCTCTTCCCACTCAAAGGGCTTAAGAACATATTTATGGATTTGTGACGGTCATAAAGTTTCCGCTAAACGTTTTCTTCTTGCCCTTTGAGTTTGGTAATATTAAAGGCGCTGACTGGGCGGACAAATCCCTTCAGGCGCAATTCGTCGATCGGCTCAGCCTCGACCAAGCCTTCGATCCTGCTAAGCGTCTTTTGATTGGTAAGGATCTGACCACCCTTGGCCTCCCCGCATAGGCGGGACGCGAGATTGGTTACATTGCCGATCGCCCCATAGTCCATCCGACCTTCAAAGCCGATATTCCCAACAGCCGCGTAGCCGGCAGCCAGCCCTATCCCTAAATCCAGGTCGTAACTTTTTTTTAGCCATCCGCCCCGAAGTTCTTTTACTCTGTCACGCATTTCCACAGCCATACGCACTGCTCTCTCCGTGTGATCCTCGTAGGGGATAGGGGCGTTGAAGAAGGTCATGATTCCGTCTCCGGTAAAACGCTCCAGAGTTCCCTCAAACTTAAATATCAGCTTGCCCATTTCCGCATGGTAGATCCTGAGCAGCTGTAGCACCTCCTCGGGCTCGGCGGCGTCAGAGAACGCGGTAAAACCGCGCAAGTCCAGGAAAACTACGGTGATATCACGGCGGTGACTTGCGAAGAGGTTGGTATCCTTCCCTTCCGAGAGGATATCTACTTCTCTTTTCAGCCTTTCTCGCTCAAAGGCCTTTTGCGCTATGAGGGCGATTTGTTCCGGCTCAAAAGGTTTGGGGATGAAATCGTAGGCCCCCTCCTTCATTGCTTGAACAGCCCGTTCGATCGTGCCGTAGGCTGTGATTATAACTACGGTGACGTCAATCTCTCGCCTGCGAATCTCTTTGAGAACCTCGAGGCCGCTCATCCCGGGCATCTCGATGTCCAGAAGAACCATCTGCGGGCTATGCTTTTCCAGAAGCTCTAAGCCCTCTTTACCACTAGGGGCCACTAAAACTCGACAACCCAAGGATTCCAGACGATCTCTTAAGACCTCCCGGATGTCCGGGTCATCGTCGACCACAAGGATGGTCCCACCGAAGGATTTCATGAAGATCGCTACAGTGTGATGTTATAGACCTTCTCAATCTTCGCCTTCAACTCTTCCCATTCAAAGGGCTTAAGGACGTATTCGTTAGCCCCTTTGGCCATGGCTTCGATGGCGGCCTCGCGGGTGGAGGACGAGGTAATGATGATGACGGGAATTTTTTTGTCTTGCTTGCGAATTTCCACCAGAGCCTCGATCCCGCCCATCTCCGGCATCTTGACGTCGAGAAAGACGCCGTCGAACTTTTCCATCGAAAGCTTCTTCAGCGCCTCCAGGCCGTTTCCCGCGGTGACCACGGTGAACCCGTAGGCCTCCAGCCGGTCCTGAATCACTTCGATAATGTCTTCTTCATCGTCCACGAGAAGAACCTTGAGTCCCACGACCCGCCTCCTTACTTCGCCGGCGCCGGAATATTAAATGGCCGCTCCGCAGGCAAGGTAAAAGAGAAAGTGCTCCCTTTGCCCACTTCGCTCTCCATCCATATTTTTCCGCCGTGCATCTCGACCAGGGCCTTGCAAATCGCCAGGCCGAGTCCCGTCCCTTTGGCTTTTTGCTTTTCCGCCTGGGCGATCTGATAGAATCGATCGAAGATCCTGGTTGCTTCTTCCGGGAGAATGCCGGGGCCCGTGTCGGCCACCGAAATCTCCACCCAGCGGTCGCCGTTTTTGTGGACGGCGACGGTTACTTTGCCGCGCTCGGGGGTAAACTTGACCGCGTTGCCGATCAGGTTCATCAGAACCTGAATGATCTTGTCGCGATCCGCCCAAGCGGTTGTGCCGTCGTCGGCTGCGGCGACTTCGAGGCTGATGAGCTTCTCCAACGCCAGGGGTCTTATGTTTTCCGCCACCTCTTGGGCCAGGCTGACAAGAGATAGGTTCGCCGGCTTGAGGTCGATTTTGCCCGCTTCGATCCTCGAAAGATCCAGGAGCTCGTTGATGAGCCGCGTGAGGCGGTCGGCGTTGGACTTGATGCGCGCGAGATAGCGGGTCTGCTTTTCATTCATCGAGCCTGTAATGCCGTCGAGCATGTTGTCCACCGACCCCTTGATGGCCGTAAGAGGGGTTCTTAACTCGTGCGAGACATTGGAAACGAAATCCGACTTCAGCTTGTCGAGCTCTTTCAGTCTCTGTTCGTAGCGCTTGTTTTCGGTGATGTCTTTGGACAGATGCAGATAGCCGGTTGTGCGGCCGGCCGTGTCGTGAATGGGCGACACCGCCAAGGCCACATCGATCATGACGCCGTCTTTCCTTTTCCTGCGGATCTCTAAATTACGAATCACTCCTGTTCGCTGAACCTTGCTTCGTATCTCTTCCAGTTCTCCCGGACGGCCCGGCGGAACCAGGATGGCCAGGATCTTGCCAACTATATCTTCTTTGCTGTAACCGAATATCACCTCCGCCCCGCGGTTCCACGTAAGAATACGGTCTTCCAGATCAGTTGAAATAATGGCATCGCCGGCATTTTCGACGAGGTTTTCGATGTAGGCTTTACCCTCTCTAACTTCTTCGTAGAGATGGGCGTTCTCGAGCGCGGCTCCAAGCTGAGAGCCAAAGGCCACGAGGAGGTCGATCTCGTATTTGGAGAACTTATGATATCTAGCGCTTCCAACCATCATCATTCCCATGAAGCGGTTCTTCGACATAATGGGCACGAAGGCCGCTGAAACAACTCCTTCCTTTCTCATGAATCCGTGTCGGAATCTGTGCTCCTTCCGAAGATTCGAAGAGATATAGGGCTCACGTGTTTCGAAGACAATCTTCCCTATGCTGCGATGATCAGAGTCTAAAGGAACGATAGTCGATAGAAATTCGGGCGAGCTGAGACCGCGCGCGGCGCGAACCATCAGGTCTCTGGTTTCGGGATCCAAAATGCGGATATAGCCAACCTTAGATCCAAGAATCTCTAGCGATTTATCGAGGGTATCGTTCAGTACTTTCTCGGTGTCGAGAGATTGTGTCGCCGTTTTTGCGACGGCGAGCAGGGCGGAGAGTTCACGCGTCGAGCGCAGCAACTCTCCTTTTTTGTGCGGGACTTTGACGGGTCGTCTTTTAGTCGGTTTTACGCGGTTCATTCATACGATTATTTAACGAAAGGCCCGCCGAATATGAAATTTTCTTCCATGTAGCTCACGAGCTTCGATTTGGGATAGCCCGGCCACGAGGCCCACTGCTTCATCTTATTATCGACTTCGTGCAGTTTCTTGGGTTTCTTTTCGAAGCTCACCGTAAGCAGGCCCACGCAACGCCCTTGGGCGATGATGCCGATGAACCTTTGATACATCAACCCGGCCTTTTGCACCGCCAGCTTCGATTCCACTCTTTTTTCTTTCAGCAGCTGTTTCAATTTCCAATTGCGCTCGATGATGCCCTTGCCGGCTTTGTTGAGGGCCTCCTCGTAAACTTTGGACGGCGTGCCTTCGCCGAGACGGGACTTGCCCAGATCTTTTGTTTCACTCTTCTTGGCGAGGTCGCTCCATACTTTCGGCAGCGCAACCCAGTCGATGAAAACCGGACGCTTATCTTCTTTACCGGACTCGTTGAGGCGCAGGTTGACCTGCTTGGCGCCGAGACGCCGGAATTCGTTTAGAACCGCGACCGTGACGCTCCTGATACCTTCCCACTTGGTTTCCAACCGCGCCTTTGCATCATCGCCGGTTCCAATCTCCACTTTATCCGTTTCCATCGATGTCCTTGCCCCCTTTCCTTCTGTGTCTACTTCGAGAAAGAGCAATAGCCCACTCAGACTCTCCGAGGTTACCGCAAGATCATAGCCAGCGCAAGCCTCCGCTTTTCTCCGGGATCGGTTACTTCTTGCCTAAATCCGCCAACGCCCGGCCGAGAAAACTGACATCCAGATAGTCTTTCGGCTCTCTTGCCGGGGTTACTCCAATCGATTTGGATACCAGCGCCGCCATTTTTTTTATGCCCGACTCATTGAGAAGCGGATTAAACGAGGTTCGAACCAAACGGTAACTTTCCCTGGCCTCGTCGGGCGGCATCTTCAAGTAACGCTGCATGGCGTCGAGCGCCGCCGCTGAGTCGTCCCGGGTGACGTAGGTTGCCCGCACGATGGCCCGGACCATTCGCTCGACGGTCTTCGGATATTCTTTAACATAGCGGCTGGTTGCGATGAGTCCGGTAAAAGATACCTCGGGCATGAGATCGCCGAAAAAGACGAGCCGTTTGGCGCCGGCTTGGATCGCCTTCAAATCGCCGGGAGGGGCGAGCGGCGCTGCGGATATCAAGCCCATCTCCAGGGCGGCGATCTTGCCTCTGGAGCCGGGAATATTGACGTATTCGACGCCCTTGTCGGGATTGATGCCGTTCAAGTTCAAAAATTCGTGAACCAGCGCGAACGTCGTGGCGCCCACGCTGACGCCGATCTTTTTGCCCTTGAGATCCTCGGCGCGCTGGATTTCCGGCCGCACGATCAGAGAGAAGAGCGGCCGGTTGGTCATTTGCGCCAGGATTTTTAGATCCGCCCCGTTCCAAATCGCCGGCAGGGAGACGCCCAGTTGCAAGACAAAATGAATATCGCCGCTGACGAGAGCCTGCACGCCCAGCCTTCCGCCCGGCATAACGATGAGCTCTACGTCCAGCCCTTCTTCCTTAAAAATGCCTTTTGACTGAGCCACGAAGGCGGGAAGATACTGCAAGTCCACCGATGGATAGACGGCCCTGACCTTTACCGGCTGCGCTTGAACCGTTGCGGTGAAAGAAAGAAGCAAGCTTAATGTAGTCACCCAGGAAAATAAGCGGAATGTGATTTTCACAGCGGATTACTATGCTATAAAATTAGAGGCGTTCTCTCACAAACGCATGCTCGGCGATACAAGAGGATAGCTTAAATCGGCCGAGGAATATCGCATAAGGATACATAAAGTCAAATCGAGGCCGCTTCTGCGCAACTCTTAGGCATTCTTGAAAGGCCAAGTTCTTTCTGGACTGATTTCAGCAGGGAAAAATCGGCCACCTTGGAGACCGGCACATCCTCTTGATACTTTTTATGCTTGTTTCGTAGGCTGGCTGACAACAGCCGCGGTAATCCGGTTGTCGACTACGTGATCGAAGGTGGCGTCCGCCCGGATCAGGTTCCAGGTCAACATCCAGCGATAGGCCCGCTCGAACTCGTCGGCAGGATAGGGCGCGGGATCGACATAACGGAGACGCGGCAGGTGGAAGTCTTCCGGCGTCAACGAGCCGATCTTGGGCGGAATATCGGCCATGAGATAATGGAGGTACTTTTTCTTATCGGCGTTGATGAGACGGACCGCATTTCGGATCGCCCGGTCGATCGCCGCATAGATCTCCGCGCCGATGTCCGGCGACGCAACCTCCGAGCCGACGCAGTAGGCCTCGGAGAGGAGCTTGCATTTTTGTTTCTCCGCGAGCGAGATCCACGGCTCCGCGACCGTGATCGCCTCCACCATTCCGTTAAAAAGGGCCTGGCAGCGATGGGCGCTGACGGGAATGTGAATCACCTTGATTTCATCCCGTGAGAGAAATCCCTCCAGCATCTGCAGCGTCAGGTAATGGGAGCCGGCGTGAAAGTGGACCGCGACCGGCACGTTGCGCAGGTCCTGGGGGTGGATATAAGGAGAATCGGCTCGGACCATGATCGCCTGGCTGACGACTGCGGCGCGCTTGCTGACGATCACGCCGCCGCAATGGCTGTCGTAAGCGCGGCGGATTTGCCCCCATTCACACCCGCGATGGAACTGGGCCTGGCCCTGCTCGAAAAGGAGATGATTGCCGGTGGATTCCACCTGCTCGTGGTCGTCGATGGCGCGCGGGCGCCGCTCGAGTTGCGGCTCACGCTTGGGCGAGCGCACGAACTCGGCTGCCAGATTTTCCGCGGCGAACAGGCCTTCGTCTCGGGCCACAAGCCATGGGAGCGAGAAGACGGCGCCGCCGGCGATGTCGCTGGTGATTTTCGTAAGCAAGGGTTGCCTCATGGGTTGGACGTCGGTCAAATTTTCTACGGTAGGCTGAAAAATATCGCATGCAAATGCACTAGTCAATCTAAGACTGCAAGGACGAAGAAGCTCCGATTCGCCGCGGCGGCCGTCGATTGACATAGGCGGCATTTTCTAATATTTACCACTCAAAGGCGGTTCGATAGTTATGCCGGAAGCGAGCGGCTTACATAATTTTTTGGAGATCGTTACCAAGCCCGACAACATTCCTATTGTCGGGATGCTTCTTCTGGTCCTCTTCTTCACCTGGGTCGGCCTGAGGCAGGCATTTCGCAACGACAAGCTCACCGACGAAGGCAGGAAGGACGAAATCCCGGAAGAGATGTGGAAGTAGAATGCGGGTTTCCCGGGCGGCGGCTCTCTTGGGGATCTTGTGGCTGGGTGTGCCCGTCGCGTACGGCGCCGGCGCTCCATTCGAGCGCGACCCGCAATGGGAGCTTGGCAGGAAGTACTTAGCGGAAGGAAAAACCCAGGAGGCGAAGGATGTCCTGGTGGAGCTCTCCGGAAAATATCCGAAGGAGCCCGACATTTATCTTTTCGTTGCGATAGCCGCTTTGAGATCGCGCGCCCTCGGGCGCGCCGAAAGCGCCATCGAGAAAGCCCTGATTCTCGATCCCAATCACGTCGAGGCGAGGACGCTACGCGGCTGGATCGAGCTGGAAGTGAAGCGCGATTATCCCGCGGCCATCGCCGATTATTCCAGGGTCGCGGAGCTGAAGCCGGATTGGCCGGAGGCGCACAACAACCTGGGCGTCGCGTGGAAGAAAAAGGGAGACTTCGAAAAAGCCTCGGCGAATTTTAACCGGGCGCTGGCGTTGCGCCCGGAATATGGCGAGGTGTGGAGCAATCTCGGCTGGATCCACGCCGAGGAAAAAAAGTGGTCTGAGGCGCGCGTGGATTTCGAGCAGGCGCTGAAATCCAACCCCAACGACGAGGGCGCGCTCTACGGATTGTCTCAGGCGCAGAGAGAGGTTCGCGACTACGCCGGCGCCGAGAAGACTTTGAAAACGCTTATCGCACGCGCTCCGAATTTCGTGTACTGGCTGGAGTGGGGACAGGTCAAGCTCGTGCGGTATTACTGGGTGCTGCTTTTGGGCGCCGGGCTGATTTATCTAAATTCGAGGTATCAGCTCACAAGGAGAGTATTCCATGGCGGAGCCGACAGCAAAGAAGCGTAAGGGCACGGCGCTCCTCGCCGTCATGGACGAGAATTGTTCGAGCTGCGCGGGCTCGCCGTTGTGCGAGGTGCATTGTCCGGTTGACGGCTGCATCAACCTGCTTTATGAAGAGCTGCCGCAAGGCGGCCTCAAACCCTACCGCGTGTGGGTGGACAACGATAAGTGCATCGGCTGCCAGATGTGCTACAGCGACGACCTCACCAAAATCCACCAGCACAAAGAGACCGGAGAAGTTTACTTCGAGTACGCCGGGCGGTTCTACGACAGCGCGAAAAAGCCGATCGATGCCGACAAGCTGCCGAAAAAATTCCAGCTTCAGTTGATCGGCACGGAGTCGGAGGACCGGCTCGACAAGAAGATCTGCCCCTGGGACGCGATCAAGATGTACGAGTTCGACGAAGGTCTGGAGGTCGCGCAGTATTTTTACGACCAGGAAAAAATCAAAACGGTCAACGGCGTTTACGTCATCGATCCGATAGAAAAAGAGCGCCTGGAAGAAAAGCAAAAAGAGCTGTACTAGGGATAGCAGCGCATGGGAAAGAAGATCGAGTTGACGGAGACCATCCTGCGCGACGCGCACCAGTCGTTGCTGGCGACGCGCATGCGCACGGAGGATATGCTGCCCATCGCGCCGAAGCTCGATCGGGTGGGGTTCTGGTCGTTGGAGGTTTGGGGCGGCGCGACGTTCGACGCCTGCTTGCGTTATTTGAAGGAATGTCCATGGGAGCGCTTGCATCGGTTGCGCCGGGCGATGCCCCGCACGCGATTCCAGATGCTGCTGCGCGGGCAGAACCTCGTGGGATACCACCAGTATCCCGACGACGTCGTCGAGAAATTCATCGAGCTCGCCGCGGCGGCCGGCATCGATGTTTTCAGGATCTTCGACGCCATGAACGACGCCCGCAACATGAAAGCCTCGATCGCGGCGGCGCTCAGAACGGGGAAATTGGTCGAGGGGGCCATCTGCTACACGATCAGTCCGGTCCACTCGGTCGACTATTTTCTTCGCGTGGCGGAGGAACTGGCGGAGATGGGGGTGCAAATCATCTGTCTCAAAGACATGGGCGGGTTGCTCGCCCCGCACGTCGCCTACGAGCTGGTGAAGGGAATCAAGGCGCGCTTTTCCTTGCCGCTCCACCTGCACTCTCACTGTACCAGCGGATTGGCGCCGATGAGCTACATCATGGCCGTCGAGGCCGGCGCGGATATTCTCGATACCGCGCTTTCGCCTCTTTCTCAAGGAACTTCGCAGCCCGCTACGGAGTCGATCGTCGCCGCCTTGGAGGGGACGCCTTACGCCACGGGACTGGATCTCAAGCTCCTGGGCGAGATCGCCGAATATTTTTACCGCGTCCGGCGCAAGTACGCCGAATTCGAAAGCCCCGTCAACAACCAGATCAGGACGGATATTCTGTTTTCCCAGATTCCGGGCGGGATGCTGTCCAATCTGGTGGCGCAACTGCGCCAACAAAACGCCGAAGACAAGCTCGATCGCGTGCTGCAGGAAATGCCGGAGGTGAGGAAGGATATGGGATACCCGCCACTGGTGACGCCGGCCAGCCAGATCTGCGGCTCCCAGGCCGCTCTCAACGTAGTGACCGGAAAAAGATACTCGGTCGTGGCCACGGAGACGAAGAACTACGTCATGGGACTTTACGGCCGGCCGCCGGGGCCGATCAGCGATGAGATCAAGCAGAAGGTTTTGGGAAAAAAGGAACCGATCACCTGCCGGCCCGCCGATCTCCTGAAGCCGGGTTTGGATCGCGCGCGCGAAGAGATCGGCGCCCTGGCCCGAAGCGACGAAGACGTGCTCTCATACGCCCTCTTTCCCGAAATCGCACGGGACTTTTTTCGCGAGCGGGAAAATCCGAATCATCCTTCAACCTTCGACGGTCAGCACCCCGCCTGAGCTGAAACCGAACCGCTTAGATTACTTTATTCAGCGGATACTCGATAATTCCCACGGCGCCGTTCTGGATGAGCTTGGGAATCAAGTCGCGGACGACGTCTTCCGCGATGACGCTTTCAATGGAAAACCATTTCACGCCATGGAGAGCGGCGGTCGGGTAGAGCGGCGAGACGGTGGGAGAGGTGATGCTGGGAATGAGCTTGACCACTTTGTCCAGATCCGTCTCGGTGACGTTCATTTTGATTCCGACTTTGTTTTCCGCCGCCAATGCGCCCTGAAGCAGCAGCCGGATCTGCTCGATCTTTTCTTTTTTCCAGGGGTCCTTCAGCGCGTTCTTGTTGGCGATCAACTGCGGATTCGATTGGAGCAGTTCTTCTATTATCCTTAACCCGTGGGCCCGGATCGTGCTGCCGGTCTCGGTTACCTCGACGATCGCGTCCACCAGTCCCTCGGCCGCCTTGGCTTCGGTTACGCCCCAGGAAAACTCCACTTCCACGGGAATTTTTCGCTCGGAAAAATAACGCCGGGTGAAGTTCACCATCTCGGTTGCGATCCGCTTGCCTTTCAGATCCTCGGCCTTCTTGATCGGCGAGTCCTGCGGCACCGCCAGCACCCAATAAGTCGGCTTGAAGCTGGTCTTGGAATAAACCATCTCGGCGATGACCTGGACGTCGGAGTCGTTCTCCATCGTCCAGTCCTTTCCCGTAATCCCCGCGTCCAATGTTCCGGTCTCGATGTAGCGCGACATCTCTTGGGGCCGCACCAGGCTGCAGCGCAGTGTCTTGTCGTCCACCGAGGGAAAATAACTTCGGCTCGTAGTCGAAATCTTCCAGCCCGACTTCTTGAAAAGCTCGATGGTCATCGTCTCCAAGCTTCCCTTCGGCAGACCGAACTTCAATTCTTTGGTTGCTTCCTTCACTGTGCCACTTTACCCTTCGACCTGTTCTTATAGACTTGCCCCGGATCGAAGATTCTTTTCGCCGTGGGTTTCCAACTTTTATCAGTCTTCTTCCGGAAGAAACAGCTCCCATACCCAAGGTGGCAAGCGCCGCCGCCCTTCTGTTTGACGCGCAGGAGCAAGGTGTCGTTGTCGCAATCGATCAGAATATCTTTGACCTCTTGATAGTGGCCGGACTCTTCGCCTTTTAACCACAGCCTGCGCCGCGACCGGCTGTAGTAATGAGCCTTGCCGGTCTTTCGAGTTTTGGCCCAGGCTTCTTCGTTCATGTAGGCCATCATCAGGACTTCGCGGCTGCGATAGTCCTGGACGATCACCGGCACAAGGCCGTTTCCCTTGGCGAACTCGACTTTTTCCATATCCGAATACCGGAAATTCTGCCTAGTAAAACATACATGAGAGGGGCTTTCAATCAGTCCGGCCACAAAGGCCAAGCTACCATAGCCCGCCCGTGAGTCTCTCTCCGTGCCGATGCGATACGTCGGTGTTACGCTGCACGAGAGTTCTAGGAGAATTCCATAAGTACGCTTGATGCTTCTCGTCCCACGCATCGGCACTTCGAGAAACCCCCGGGCGGGCGTGAGGGACCCTTTTTGACCGGACTTGAGGAGTTATGTGCTAGGAGAGTTAGGAGGATGGTTATTTTCTGTCACTCATCGTCGCACCGATCGGCAACTCGAGAATCTCGGCGATTTGTCTCTGCAGCCGGCGCGATTTTCGCTGTCCCTTGAGGAGGCGGGTGACGGTTGACGGATTGACGCCTAGCCTCTTGGCCAATGCCTTCTGGCTGTAGATGCCGCGCTCGAGCATGCGGATCTTGATTTTGACCCAGTGCATTGCTAGCATGGGCAACAAAATTGCCTCGACTCTAGACTTTTGTTTTGCATATTCTATTTTGAATAGTTTGTCAACTATATATTCGTGAACGAATGGACAAGCGATTCTCCAGCCGCCTCGGCGAAGCGATCCAGTCGATGGGCATCAGCCCGACTGAGTTCGCCCGTAAGGCCAGAATCCCGCAAGGCACGATTTCAAAATGTCTGAGCGGCCATGTCCCCACGGCGCGCATCCTGATGCGGATCTCGAAATTCACCGGGAAGAGCGTCGATTGGCTGCTGCTCGGAACCGGGCAGTCCAAAGCCGGCGCGGGGTTGGTGGCTGAGCGGGGCGCACGCTATGGCCGCGCCGGCGTGACGGAGAATGCAAAGGCCGGCGACGAGGTTTGGGTGAGAAAACTCCTCAAGGTCCTGCGCAGCAGCAACCGGCGGAAGACCCAGACGATCAAAGACCTCCTGGACGTCCTGGTGCGGGACGAATAAAAGCCCGATCCGCCCGTCAAAAAAATTTAAATATTCGTATCTGCCCAATTGACTACCCCGGAAAGCCGGTTAGAATCGCTACGTATGAACGAGTTCATCGTGGTGTTGGTAACCGTGGGCTCGGCCGACGAGGGAGATCGCTTGGCCCGCGCGTTGGTCGAAGGGCGTCTTGCCGCGTGTGTGAACCGCCTCAAGTCCGTCCAATCGATCTATCGCTGGCATGGCAAGGTCGAATGCAGCGAAGAAGAGCTTTTGATCGTCAAGACCAGGCGCGATCTTTTCGAGCGGCTCAAAGAAAAAATACAACAGCTCCACAGTTACCAAGTGCCGGAGATCATCGCGCTGCCCATCATCGAGGGAAACGAGAACTATCTCCGTTGGTTGGATGAAGAGCTTGCGGAAAACTGAGCCTCGCACCGCGATGCGCACGGTGAGAGAAATTTCATCCGGTGGCGTCGTATACCGAAGACACAGAGGCACGGTCGAGATCGCCCTCATCCGCGTGCGCGACCGGTGGAGCCTGCCCAAGGGACAGGTGGAGAGGGGCGAGGGACTCGAAGAGACGGCGCTGCGCGAGGTCCGCGAAGAAACCGGCCTGGAAGGAAAAATAGTTGAAAAGCTGGGCGATATCACCTATTGGTTCACGAACAAGCCTAAAGAAGGCGAGCCGACCAGGATTTTCAAGCGCGTCTATTTTTATTTGATTCGCTGGCTCAAGGGGGATGTGTCCCGGCACGACGATGAGGTGGAGGAGGCCGCCTGGTTTCCCATGGCCGAGGCGATTGGACAAATGCATTACCCCACAGAGCGCGAGATGGTAAAAAAGGCCGAGGCCCTCCTCGAAGGTCGCAGCGCAAAACAATCCCCGCCGCGGGTCGGATAGGTCGGGCGAGGTTGACGGCCGCGAGCAGATACGGCATCGGCTCGAAGAATACAATGGATCTACGAAGGCGACCATGAACGATATAGCGCTCGTCACCGGCGGTGCCAACGGAATCGGCCGCGCGGTTTCTTTGAAGCTCGCTTCGATGGGAATTATCGTGGCGGTGGCCGATTGGGACGAAAAGTCCGCAGATGACACGTGCGCCGCGATTCGTTCTCGCGGCGGCAACGCCGAGAGCTTCCGCGTCGACGTGACGCGCGCGGCGGACGTGAGAGAAGTCGTAGCCGCAGTTATTCAACGCCACGGACGCATCGATATTCTCGCCAACATCGCCGGCGGCAGCATCCATCGCAAGCGCATCGAAGAGCTCAGTTGGAGCGAGTGGAAAGAGGTCGTCGATATCAATCTCAAGGGAACGTTTCTTTTCTGCCGTGAGGCGGCGTCCATCATGATCCGGCAGAAGCGGGGGCGGATCGTCAACACGGCTTCGAACTACGGCGTGACCGGCTCGGCGCTGCGGACTCCGTATTCGGCGGCGAAAGCGGGAATCATCGGTTTCAGCAAATCGCTCGCGCTGGAGCTAGCGCCTCATGGAATCTTAGTGAACGTTGTCGCGCCGGGCCCGACCGACACGCCGCGCGTAATGGCGAATTGGACGCCGGAGCTGCGAAAAAAAAGGGAAGAGGAAATTCCGCTCGGCCGGACGGGCAGGCCGGACGATCTCGCCGAAGCGTTTCGGTTTCTTTGCAGCGACGAGAGCGCCTGGATGACCGGACAGACGTTGCACGTCAACGGCGGATTGGTAATGCCGTAATTTAAGGTAGGGGCGCGATTAATCGCGCCCCTACAAAGGCAAAAGCATGCCCTGAGCGGAGTCGAGGGTAAAAAGGTAAAATACGCTCGTGAGGCTTCGAGAGAAAATAGCGGTTGTTACCGGCGGTGCGCAGGGGATCGGGCGCGCGGTCGCGTTGGGACTGGCGCGGGAAGGAGCGAACATCGTCGTCGCGGACCTTCAAGCGGACAAGGCGAAGGCTGTTGTGGAAGAAGCTCGCGCCGCTGGAGTAGAGTCTCTCGCTGTCGAGACGGATGTCTCCAGGGAAGATTCCGTCAAAAACCTCGCCGAGCAAACGCTCAACCGCTTCGATCGCGTGGATATTCTCATCAACGACGCAGGCATCTTTCCGCAGGCGCGCGTCGCGGAAATGGCGGAAGAAGATTGGGACCGCGTCCTCGACGTCAATCTGGGCGGAAATTTTTTATGCTGCCGCGCCTTTGTTCCTTCGATGCGCGCACGCAAGAGCGGCCGCGTCATCAGCATCGCGTCCGGTATCGCGCACACCGGCGCGGTCAGCGGCGCGCACTACGCCGCCTCCAAGGCGGGGATCATCGGCTTCATCAAAGCCTTGGCGCGAGAGCTGGGCCCGGACGGCATCACGGCCAACGCGATCTGTCCGAGCATCATCGACACCGCGCTGCCCCGCGGCCACCGGAGCGCGGAGGAAATGAAAGAGCGGCTTCTGCGTAACCCTCTTGGGCACGTCATGCAGCCCGAGGATTTGGTTGGAGCTGTTCTCTTTCTCGCCAGCGACGCCGCGGCGTATATCACCGGCCAGGCGGTCAACGTGAATTGCGGCACGGTGATGATCTAGCGGCTTGCGTGGGCGCTTGCCCGGTAATAGCGTTGTCCAAGACTAGTTCGCCCTCGGTTAGAAATTCTGCTAAGGTTACGGACTAGGAGGGTCTTTATGAGTAAGGTCGAAAACATTGAACGGGAAGTTAAAGATCTTACGCCGGCCGAACTCGCCGCTTTTCGTAGGTGGTTTCACGAGTTCGACGCTCAACTTTGGGATCGCCAGATCGAAGATGATGTTCGAAAGGGCAGGCTGGACAAGCTCTCCGACGAAACCCTGGCAGCGCATCGCGCTGGCAAGACTAAGGAGCTTTGAGACATTTCGCTGCTCCGAGCTTTTGGAATTGCTATCGGACCCTTCCACAATCGGTACGCAAACTTGCTGATAAAAACTACGAACTTTTGAAAACGAATCCTTCACACCCGTCTTTGCATTTCAAAAAAGTTGGAAAGTACCGCGCCGTCCGAGTTGGTTTGCAATACCGAGCGCTGGCAGTCGAAGCGGGCGACGACTTGCTTTGGTTTTGGATCGGTTCTCATTCCGAGTACGACAAGATTGTGGGATGACCGGAGGCTTAAGATCGATCGCTAATTGCGACGCCACTGCCTACATCACCGGCCAGGCGGTCAACGTGAACTGCGGCACCGTTATGATTTAGAAAAGTAATGTCGGAGCAGGAATGAAACGTGCAGTTACTCGACGGCAATTTCTAAAACTTGCGGGCGCCGCGTCATTCGCTCTAGCGCACGGACGCCAGGCTAACGCGGCGGCTTCTCTCGCTTTCAGCCCTGCGGCGTTCGACGCAACCCAGGATTCCGTGCTGATTTGGACGCGTGGCGACGGCGCGGCGCGCATTCGGGTGGACTTCGGAGAAGAAGCGACTCAACTTACCGCCGGACCCGTTGCGGATTTGACCAGAGACACCGATTACTGCGCGACAATACCCCTGACTCAACTGGCTCCGGGCAAGGTGTGGACCTACCGTATAATGGACGCAGCTTCGGGCAAGTCTCTGTCCGAGCCTTGCCGCTTCAAGACCGCGCCGATTAACGCCGCCCCTTTTACGTTCGCTTTCAGTGCCGACATGGAAGACAGCTATCAACCGTTCAAGCTTTTCGACGTCATCGATAGCAAGCAGCCGGACTTCTTCTTAGTCTTGGGCGATCTCATCTATGCGGACCACCCGAAAAAGAGCTTCGTTCCCTCGGTTGCGCATTATCGGACGAAGCACGCCGCTAACCGAAAAGACCGGCATTTACAGAATTTCTTGGCCAGGTGCGTAACCTATGCGATTTGGGACGATCACGAGACCGAAGACAATTGCAACAGCCTCAACCCAAATATGGAGAAAGCATTCCAGGTTTACAAAGAATATTGGCCCTGCAAAGCGCAGGACTCCAACGCATTGTACCGGCAATTCTCGTGGGCGGGGGTCGATTTCTTTATTCTGGATACGCGCCGGTTTCGCAGTCAGCAGGCGATGACCGACGGCCCCGAGAAGACCATGCTTGGGGCGGCGCAGAAAAATTGGTTCAAAGAGCGCCTCAAATCCTCCAAGTCGCCGTTCAAGTTCGTCATTACCTCGGTGCCGTTTCAGGGCGGCGGCGTGGATACCTGGGGATCTTACAAAACCGAGCGCGACGAAATCTCGCGATTTATGCGCGGCGAGAAAATCGGCGGTGTTATTTTTCTAACCGGGGATTACCATCTAGCGCGGGACTGGAGCAACGCCAAAACCGGACTGCGCGAGTTCATGGCCGGACCGATCGCATCGTTCACTCATTACAAAAATAATCCCGATGCCCGCGCGCGCTACGAAAAGGCCGGGACCTTTCATTACGGCGACGGCTACAACTTTGGTTTCTGGCGCGTCGACCCCGCCGCCGGCAAAGCCAAGCTGGAGTTTATCAACGCCGCCGGCGAGACGATGTTCCAGACGGAACTGTCGGCGTAATCGGGAGCGCATTATCTCGGTGCGGAAACCGACGCGAAAGGAAAGAAGGACATATGAAGAAGGAGTATGATTTCTCCAAGGGCAAACGCGGAGCGGTGATTCCCCAGGTTGGGAAGACCCGCATCACGATCTACCTCGACGATGCAATTCTAAAGCGCTTCAAGGCGGAATCCGAGAGAACAGGGAAGGGATATCAGACCCTGATCAACGACGCGCTCAGCTCTTGTCTCGGTCTAAAGTCCGCAAGCCATCTCTCCGCAAACTGAGGCTAATAAGTTAAACTCAGCGAGACACTTCAAGGGCCGAGGAGTAGATAGAAAGACGCCGGAAGTTATTTTTATCGTTGGGTTAAGTGGCTCAGGAAAATCCAGAAAAGCCAAACGAATGCGGCAAGAAGAAGGATTTTTGTGGGTAGATAATATTGAGGATAAGTCAAATAATGGCACAAGGGAAAACTACAAAACTCTGATCGAACATCTCCGCAGCGGACAAAACTGCGTTGCGGAAGAACTTCGAACGATGGCTCCTGCTTACCGATCATCGATTGAGGCAGAATTAAAAAAAGACGTAGAGGATCTGAAAGTAACATTTTGGTATTT
>Ga0210377_10001513_pt1 | contig 21265 bp, 15 predicted proteins | sample PLM4_65_b1redo_FD_155480 | JGI IMG/M metagenome (GOLD analysis project Ga0210377, IMG submission 155480) | Groundwater sediment microbial communities from an aquifer in East River, Colorado, USA - PLM4_65_b1 redo | ecosystem: Environmental > Terrestrial > Soil > Riparian zone | place: USA: East...
TGTTGTTATTGTAATAACAAATTTTTCGCCGTCGGGTGTCTCGCGCCTGCCTGTCGCCCTGAGGCATGCCTCTCATCCGGCCCAGCCCATCCGCGCCCCGCCTTGGCTTGCAGGAAATTCAGAAACCGAACCCTGTCCCAGCCCGCCGGCAGCGTCAGCGAGAACGAGAGGTCATGTCCGAAGTAGGAACGATCATGCGCTCAGACGAAGCACCACTCCGTGGAGAGACAGAGCCGACAAAACTACTGCCCACTGCCTACTGCCTACTGCCCACTGCCCACTGCCCACTGCCCACTGCCCACTGCCCGCTGCCTACTCCCGCGCCCCTATCACCGATCATCACCCCCGCGATCACTGCGCCTTGATGTGCTCCGCCCTTGCCTCCCACAGACCCGGGCGCCAGCTTCCGCCGGCGTCAAAATGCGCGACACTTCGAGGGAGAGATTTCATGAAACGCCTTGCAATGCTCACTGCGCTCGCCATCGGCCTCGGCGCCGGAGCGGCCTCCGCTCAGACCGTCGCCAGCCTGGGCATGACCGGCATGGATCCCGCCTCCGGCAAGGCGCCGAAACAGCTCGTCGTCTTCTTCCACGGCTACACCCAGACTGGCGCGGCGATGAAGCCGCTCGCCGACGCGCTCGCCAAGCGCCTGCCCGACGCGGCCTTCGTGTTCAACGACGGCCCGCTCACGCAAGGCCAGGGCAAGTCCTGGTACGTGCTGCGCGGCGAGGACCCGGACAACACCAAGGGCAAGGTCAAGGACATCGCTGTCGGCACGGTGAAGAAAGCCGCCGACGGCCTCAAAGTGCCGCCGCAGAACATCGTCGTCGTCGGCTTCTCTCAAGGCGGCGGCGTGGCGTTCGACGCCGGCTCGTGCTCGACGCCGGACGTGAAGGCTGTCGTCTCGCTGGCGGGCATCCTCGCCAATGGCGACTGCAAGAAGGAAGCAAGCGGTGCGCCCGCCTCGGTGCTGATCGTCCACAACGACAACGACCCCACCGTGAAGGCCGATCGTATCCAGGCGTTCCAGGACACGCTCAAGGCCAATGGCTACGACTCGAAACTGGAAACCGTCGCCGGCGCGACCCACTGGCCGGCCGAGGACGGCATCAAGAAAGCCGAGGACTTCATCGTCGCCCAGCTCGGCGGCAAGTAGCTGCAGCCTAATCGGATGAAAGCGCGTCGGCGCAGACCTGGGCGGCGTTGGCGCCGAACAGCTTTCTCGCCGCCGCCCTCACCTTCTGCGCGTTCTTGCCCCAGGACCAGTCGAGCTGGTTTTCGAGGCTCTCGGCGCTGACGAAGCTGTCGGGGTCCTGGGCGTAGAAAGGCTCGCAGACGTCTTCGGTCCGGGTCATCAGCGCGATCGGGTAGACCTCGAACTGCTTGGCGCCTTCGAGCATGACAGCGATGTCCTTCGATCCAAGCTTGGCCCGCATCGAGGCGAAATACATCCGGTCGCCGATCTCGGCCCCACCGAGCATCAGGGGCAGCAGAACCATTCCCACGACCGCCGCCGGCGACCGGAATTCGCGCCGCCTCAATCTGAGTTTCGCCTGGCGCCGGAAAGCGCTGGCGCTGAGGAAGAGCGGCCAGGTGAACAGAAGCGTGATGGCGCTGGTCAGCATCACGCCCATGAGAAAATTGTTTCCTCCGGACATTCCATTCAACGGCCAGATGACCAGATAGAGGAGCACCGGCAGAACCGCCGCCAGCAGCGCCAGTCCCCCCGCCGCCGTAACCATGCCGCTGAGCACAAGGTCGAAAGGATCGGACCAGCGCCTCTGCGAAAGCGCCAGCAGCAACGGTCCCAGCACGGCCAGCGCCCAGAACGCAGCCGGGGCGACCTGAAGCAGCCAGCCCCCGAATAGCCGGAGGTCGATCACGATCAGCGCAAGCGGCGCGACAGCGCCGAAGCCCCACTGCCAACCCCTCAGCACGAGGGGGTTACGCGGCCGGCGGCTTCCCGTCGGCACAATTGTGACGGCGTTTCTCACGCGTGTCGTTCTCCGGCCGCCCTCCCGGCGGAGCTTATGCAAGGGCCCGAGGCGAAGCGCCAGCCCGACATGCGCGCCTCCATTGATATGGCTAAACCGCTGTTGCGTAGGGGCTTTACCGAAACGTCCGATTCGCCGTCCGGAACGTTCCTAAGGCCCCTGCTTGTCGAAATACTCGATCAGGGCGTCGGCCGCGGCGGCGCCCAAGGCGCGGGCTTCGGACGTCGGGATCTGGTCCCACAGCTCGACCGTGATGCCTGGCGCCTTCAGCGCCTCCAGCGCCCAGCCTTTCGCCGTGCCGCCATTGGCATTGTGCGAATAGCTCCACTCAGGCGGATGAGCGAGCGACCGGTCGAACTTGTTTTTCAGCGCCGCAAGAAAATCGATGCTGGGCGATGCCGTGTCCAGCGGCGGGGCGTAGATCACCGTCTTGTCGGTGGAGTGGAAATCCATCATCGAGACGACGCGACGTGCGCCCGCCTGCTCCTTGATCCAGGCCGACAGCGCCTTCGTCTCCGGCTGGGTGAACTGGCCCCAGTCGCGGTTGAGGTCCGTGCCGCCGGCGTTGAGCCGCCAATAGCCGCCGTCGACGCCGTCGGGATTGGGCATCGGCGCCAGGATGATGCGGTGCCTAGCGCGGAATGCTACCGCCGCCGCATCGCTCCGCCCGACCAGCCGTTCGACAAATCCGCGGTAGGCCTCCTGCCCTGTCGTCTCCGGCGGATGCTGGCGCGTCAGCATCACGATGGCGTCGATCCCGCCGCCGCCGACAAAGCCGATCAGCGGCCGGCCTTCGAGTGAGGCGCCATAGCGCATCTCGGCGAAGCCCTGACCCGAGAGCGCCCTGCGTGTCCATTCGACGTTGTCGCGCGAGGGCGAGAGCGGCTGGCCGGCGATCCACAGGGCGCCTTTCGGCAGATCGAGCCTCAGAGTGGCGCGGGTCTTCTTTTCGTTGAGCGTCACACGGTCCGCCGGCAGCTGCATCCAGTCGACGCCGTTCCTGCTGACATAGGGAGCGTAGCGGTGAGCGTAGTCGGTGTAGTCCAGCGTCACCGCGAGCTGGCGCGGCGCCTCCGACGTGATGCGGAACGCGAACCATGGCGACGGGTTGATGCCTTCGACTGCGGCGGGTTCGTGATCGACTGAAATCACCACGCCGCCATCGGGAGTGATGATGCAGTCGTGGCGTCCTGCCGAGGGAAAGGAAATGTCGACGCTGACACCGGGCTCGACGCAGATCGATTCGCGCGAGGCAAGCGGGTTGGGCAGGATGGCGCAGCCGGCCAGACCTGAGGCGGCAAAGCCCGATGCGGCAAGCGCGCGCGCAACGCGTTCAACGGCGGCAGGCTTCAAGCGAAGGCCTCCAGTCCGACCCGCGCCCGGCTTAGCCTCGATGAAACCCGCCGGATAGCGTCTGGCTGCAGCCTGGACTGCTTAAGCGACAAGCTGTCGCTCCGAGGTCACGTTCCGCCGCTAGAACGATTTACGGACGTTCACGTACAAGAACCTTCCGGCAGGATTATGCAGGTCGCCGAGATAGCCGAAATTGGTGTCGGCCAGCGGCGGCTCCTCGTTGAAGATGTTGCGCACGCCGACGCGCAGCCGCGTCGGCGAATCGCTGTCATAGCCCAGCTCGTACTGGACATAGAGGTTGTGGGTCTGGAAATCCTCGATGATCCACGGCTGGCCGGTCGCGGTGAGCACGATGCCCTTGTCTTCGACATCGCCAACATAGGAGGTGAACCATCCTGCGCCGAGCGCGTCCTTGCGCCAGGTCAGCGCCGCCGTGTAGCGCCATTCCGGCCGTCCGAAATTGCGTACGAGATTGCCCTGCCCCCCGACCGTGAGCGCCGCGGGAACTAGCCCGTCCGCAATGGCCTGGTTGATCTCCTGTCCTTCCGGAGAAACGCTCTGGAAGAATTTGTCGAGGAAGGCGGCGTTGATGCGGAAGTTGAAATCGCCGAGCGGGGTGTCGTCGAGATCGTAGTAGAACCCGAAATCCCAGCCCTGCACCGCGCGTTCGTCGAGATTGAGATAGTTGTCATTGACGAACTGGATGTCGCCGACGGCGGTGAGATTCGTGCCCGTGAAATCGGCATTGTCCTGAGCGTCGGGAATATTGCGCACGACGGCCGGATCACTGCCGCCATTCTGGCCGGTCACGCGGCGCACATAGTCGAGCAGGATGTGATTGTCGTCGCCGAAGATGCCGACGACGTTGGTCTGCTCGATACGCCACCAGTCGGCGGTGAAAGTGACCTTGCCCCATTCCGGCGGCAGGAAAGTGTCTTCGAACACCATGCCATAGGTGAGGTTGGTCGACTCTTCCGGCTCGAGCGCCGAGCTGCCCTGACGGTTGGAGATCACCGGCTGGGTGCGGTTCGGGCAGGTCGTCGTGAACTGCGCTGCCGTGATCCGGCCGGCGCGCTTGTCCGCCTCGCAGAAGATGAAGTCGGTGCGGTTGTTGGTGCGCTGCAGGCCGCTTTCATATTGCTGTTGCAGGTTGGGAGCGCGGAAGCCCTCCGACCATGCCGAACGGAACAGCAGGAAGTCGAATGGGCGCCATGACAGCGCGACTTTCGGCTTTGTAACCGAACCGAACGTGTCGAAGTTCTCATAGCGGGCGGCGAGTTGCATATCGACCGACTGCACCAGCGGAATATTCATGTCTTCCGAAACCAGCGGCACTGCGAACTCGACATAGGCCGACTGAACGTCGCGTGATCCACGCGTGTCGAGCGAGCCGGAATTGCCCTGCAGGTCGTTGGTGACGAGCGTGGTGTTGATCGTGTCCCGGAAAGTGAGCGTGCCGTCCTGGCGCGGGTCGCGGTTGTCCTCGAAGGTCTCGCGACGCACTTCAACGCCGACGGCTGCGCCGATGTCGCCCGCCCAGATCGCGAAAAGGTCGGGGCGAGAGAGCTTGAAGTCCCACGAGGCGATCGAGGTTTCGTTGCGGCGAAACACGGCGACCGTGAAGGAATCGATCGCTGCGCGCTGGCTGGGCGTGCAATCGCCGCCGTCGAAATCGTTGACGCAGCCTCCGCTGAACGGGTTGTAGGCGTCGGGCGTCGAGCGCGCGAGCGCCTGCTGGAACAGCGTATTGGAGACGCGGTTTTCCTTGTCCTCGGTGTTGGCCTGGCTGTAGAGCAGCGCCGATTCCCAGTTCCAGCCAGCCCAGTCGCCGCGCAAACCGACGAGTGCGCGGGTCGAGAGATTCTGGACCTCGGTCTTGCGCGGGCCTGCATCGATCGGCCGGTAAGCGGCCGTGCCGGTCAGAGATCCCAGCACAAGGTCTAAGCCGCCTGCAGGCGCGTTGGTGACAGGAAGACGGTTGGGCGAGCCCACCGGTCCGAACGGGTTGTAGTAGTTGCTGGACGGGATCACGATCGGCGCGGCGCCCAGCATCGGAGCCGCCTCGCGGTAACCGACCGAGTCGGCGAGATAGACGCCGCCCTCGGCGAACAGCTCCAACCCGCTTTCAAATTCGTGGTTGAAGAAAGTAAAGACGTTGTAGCGGTCGATGCCGTTCTGCGTCGTGGTCACGTCGTTGACGTTGTAGCGGATCTCCGGCGGCCGGGTCGACGTGCTGCCGATGCAGACGCCGCCATTCAGCTGGGCAAGACAGCCAGGCAGCGAGTTGGGCTGGAGATGGAACTGGCCGGCCGCATTGCTCACCGCGGTTCCGTTGACCGTGACGTTGCCGGTGCTGAAGCGGTCGAAAATACCCCAGGCCGAGGTGATCGATGTGTTGTTGAACTGCGACGAGGCAGTGGCGTCGGCCGCCCACACCGCTGGAAGGCGCGAGCGCAGGTCGGCATTGTAGCTGATCGGGCGCTCGGAGGCGAAAATCGGGTCGCGCCCGAAATAGGAAGCGAAGACCGAGAGATTGGTGCGGTTATCGTCAGAATTGATGCCGAACTCGATATTGCCGGAAAGTTCGGTCGCTTCGACGCCGTCCTCCCCGCCATAGGTGAGTTCCGCGGTGAGCCCTTCGAAATCCTTCTTCAGCACCGTGTTGACCACGCCCGCAACAGCATCGGCGCCGTAGATGGCCGAGGCGCCGTCGAGCAGGACCTCGACGCGCTGGATGCCGCTGACGGGGAGGGAGTTGGTGTTGACGGTAACCACCGGCACCAGGTTCTCGGCCTGCGTGCCCGGGTGGTTCACCATGCGGCGGCCATTGAGCAGGACCAGCGTGTTGCCGGTGCCGAGCGCTCGCAGGTTGATCGAGGCGGTATCGCCACGCGCGTCGTTGACGCTGCCGATGGTGCGGCTGGTGTTGAAGGCGACATCGCCGAGCTGTGGAATCGAGCGGAAGAGATCGTCTCCGGACGTGGCCGAGATGGCGTCGATCTCGTCCTGGCCGATGACAGTGACCGGCAGGGCCTCGGTCGGCTTCGCGCCCGCGATTTGCGATCCAACCACGACCACTACATCACCGGGGGCCTCGGAGGCCTGTTCGGCGGCGGGCGGGGCCTGCTGGGCGATCGCCGAGCCCGCTCCAACTGCAAGCGCGGTCGAGGCCAGTAGCAGGGCTCGAATGCTCGAAAAGTGCTTTGGCGATGTCATGGCGTTCCCCTCATCCGTCGGCGCCATGCGGCCTCAACCACCGCTAGGGAGCCATGCGCGCGACATCTGACGAGGTCACTCGCCTGTCAACCGGATTCCCTTCCTCCGAAAGGGGCTCCGTGACGCTGCGTCCGGAACGCAACAAGGGGAGTTTCGCCCTTCGCCTTCGATTGAGGCGTCGGTGCGCCCGGAAATGCAGCCTCACAGCGAATTGAACCTTTGTTTTCCGGCCGTTGACCTCCCTTCGTTGACCGTTTTTCAAGCCCCGGTCTCTATGGTCTGGCAAAGGATCCAGGCAGCCTCTGACCTTCCGCTTTCCCGCATCCGCCGATGTAGCGGGATCGTGATGGCTTCGGCAGCTTCCGCGTCGGCTGGCCGCAGACGGTTTAGGGGGCAAGGGGCGTATTAGGATCAGCTGTTTCAGGGCCTTAGGATGGCTGTTGAACCGGTGGGCGTGTAGTGTCGGTGGTGGAGTCTCTCTTGATGGTTCTGGGCAAGCGGAAACTGATTGCCGCGGCAGTTGCGGTCGCCGTCCTGGTGGCCGGTGGTGCGGCGTTGATTGCTAGCCAGAAGCCTCATGGTCCGGCTCAGTCTGCTGATGGTGGCCAGCGTGGTCCCGGTTCCGGTGGTGGTCGTGGTGGTGGCGCTACCCAGGTTGACGCCAGTCCGGCGGCGCCTCGCGAGTTCGCCAGCAAGATCGAAGCCCTTGGCACCCTCGAACCGCGCGAACGCGTGGTCCTGACCGCCAACGCGGCCGACCGCGTCACCGGCGTATTCTTCGAGGACGGCCAGCGCGTCCAAAAGGGCAAGGTGCTGGTCACCCTGGTCAACGAAGAAGAGCGCGCCCAGCTCGAAACAGCCGAGGCGACCCACGCCAACGCCAAGCAGGTCTATGAGCGCAACCTGCGCCTGGCGACCGACGACGCCATCGCCCAGCTCGAACTCGAGCGCTCCAAATCGGCAGCCGACGCAGCCCTCGGCAACGTCGCGGGCGTGCAGGCCCGCCTCCGTGACCGTGTGCTGGTAGCCCCGTTCAGCGGCGTGCTCGGCTTCCGCCAGATCAGCATGGGCGCCTATGTCTCGCCGGGCCAGCCGGTCGCGACCCTGATCGACGACAGCCAGATGCGCCTCGAATTCGGCATTCCCTCGATTTACGTCACCGAGCTCAAGCCCGGCCTAACCATCCAGGCGACGACGTCCGACGTTCCGGGCCGCATTTTCGAAGGCCAGCTGACGTCGATCGACAACGCCATCGATCCCGTCACCCGCGCCGTGAAGGTGCGCGCGACGCTGCCCAACAAGGAAGGCCTGCTGCGCGCCGGTACGTTCATGACCGTGAACCTGATGTCGAAGGTGCGGCAGTCGCTGTCGGTTCCGGAGATCGCGGTAGTCGCGGAAGGCTCCAAGACTTTCGTCTACGTCGTCGACCAGACCCGCCAGCCCGCCATCGCCGCCAAGACCGAAGTGACCCTGGGCACCCGCGAGCGCGGCAGCGTCGAGGTGACAGCCGGCCTGCAGACCGGCGACCTCGTCGTCACCGACGGCGTCCTGAAATTGCGTCCCAACGCGCCGGTGCGTGTGAAGACCACGAGCGGCGGCCCGCCGGCGGCCGGCGAAGGCGATCCGCGTCTGGCCTCGGGGGAAGGTCCTTCGGACAAAGCCGGCTTGAGGCAGTAGCTCCATGCTTCTTTCGGATGTCTCGATCAAGCGGCCGGTGTTCGCATCGGTCATCGGCCTCCTGCTCATCGCGGTGGGCGTGGTGTCCTTCACGCGCCTCGCCCTGCGCGAATACCCGGATATCGACCCGCCGGTGGTATCGATCCAGACATCTTACCCTGGCGCCTCCGCCAACGTGGTCGAGACCCGCATCACCGAGGTGATCGAGGACCGCATCGCCGGCGTCGAGGGCATCCGGTTCATCAACTCGAGTTCGCAGGACGGCCGTTCCAACATCTCGATCGAGTTCGACGTTTCCCGCGACATGGACTCCGCCGCCAACGATGTGCGCGACCGCGTCTCGGGCATCCTGCGCTCCCTGCCCCAGGAAGCCGATCCGCCGGATGTGCAGAAAGCCGATGCCTCGGAAGAAGTCGTGCTGTGGCTGCAGATGTCCAGCGATAAGCAGACCACGATGGAGCTCACCGACTACGCCGAGCGCTATATCATCGACCGCTTCTCCTCGATCGACGGCGTCGCCCGCATCCAGATCGGCGGCCAGCGCACGCCGGCCATGCGCGTCTGGCTCGACCGGCGCGCCATCGCGGCGCGCGGTCTCACGGTAGGCGACATCGAAAGAGCCGTCAGGACCGAGAACGTCGAAACCCCGGCCGGCAGCCTCACCTCGCGAGACCTGGTCTTCACTGCCCGCATCGACCGGCCGTTCCAGACGCCTGAAGAATTCGCCCAGCTCGTCATCGCCAAGGGCAAGGACGATGTCGTGGTGCGCCTCGGCGATGTCGCCCGGGTCGAGTTCGGCGCCGAGGAGGACCGCAACATCTTCCGCGGCAATGGCCGCGACGCCGTCGGCATCGGCATCGTCAAGCAGTCGACCGCCAACGTGGTCGAAGTCGCCAAGGTCGCGCGCGAACGCGCAGCGCAAGTGGCGGCGACCCTGCCGGAAGGAATGACCCTGCAGGTCAACTTCGACGGATCGGTGTTCGTCAACGCCTCGATCCGCGAGGTGTTCATCACCCTTTCCATCGCCGTGCTGCTGGTGGTGGGCGTGATCTATGTCTTCCTCGGCACGTTCCGCGCGACCCTTGTCCCAGCGGTGACTGTGCCGATTTCGCTGATCGCATCGTTCACCGTGCTCTACGCGATGGGCCTGTCGATCAACCTTCTCACGCTCCTTGCGCTCGTGCTGGCTATCGGCCTCGTCGTCGACGACGCCATCGTGGTGCTGGAGAACATCCACCGGCGCATCGAGGAGGAAGGCGAAACGCCGCTGGTCGCGGCCTACAGGGGCACGCGCCAGGTGGGCTTCGCGGTCGTGGCGACGACGCTGGTGCTGATCTCGGTGTTCGTGCCCATCACCTTCATGCAGGGCCAGATGGGCCGGCTGTTCTCGGAATTCGCCATCGCCATGGCGGCGGCGGTCGCCTTCTCCATGCTGGTGGCGCTGACCATCTCGCCGATGATGGCGTCCAAGCTGTTGAAGCCGCACGAGGAGCACAAGGAAGGCAAGTCCTCCGGCTTCGCCTACCATGTCGACCAGATGTTCGCGAAAATGCGCAAGGGCTATGGCGCAGCTTACGATGCAACCGTCCGCCGCCCGGTGGCGATCGCCATCGCCTTCGCCGGCATCATCGCCGGCAGCTACCTGCTCTTCACTGTCATCCCGGGCGAATACACGCCGCAGGAGGACCGTGGCCAGTTCCAGATCCAGATCAACGGACCCGAGGGCGCGTCGTTCGAGTACATGGTTCCCTATATCGAGGAGATCGAGGCGCGGCTGCTTCCGATGATCGAGAAGGGCGAGATCGAACGGATCTCGGTGCGCGCGCCCGGCGGCTTCGGCCAGGGCGGCGGCGGCAATTCGTTCAACTCGGCGTTTATCCAGGTTGTGCTGTCGGACTGGTCCAAGCGCCGCAACGGTTTCGAGATCCTCAACGAGATCAACGGCAAGCTGCAGGACATTCCCGGCGTGCGCGCCTTCGCCAACATGGCCTCCGCTTTCGGCCGCGGCGGCGGCAAGCCTATCCAGTTCGTGATCAAAGGCCCGTCCTACGCAACGCTGGTCGGCTGGCGGAACACGTTCGTCGACGCGCTCAACAAGGACAATCCAGGCATCAGCCAGATCGACTGGGACTACAAGGAAACCCAGCAGCAGTTCCGCGTCGACGTCGACTATGCCCGCGCCTCCGACCTCGGCGTCACGGTGCAGGAGATCGGCTCGACGCTGCAGACCATGCTTGGCTCCAAGCGCGTCGGAACCTTCGTCCAGAATGGCGAAGAGCGTTACGTGATCTTCGAGGGCGAGCGCACCGAACAGGCGACGCCCCAGGACCTGCAGAACATCTATGTCCGCTCGAACCGCACGCAGGAGCTGATCCCGCTGTCGAACCTGGTCAAGGTCGCCTCGATGGCGGATTCGCGCCAGCTCAGCCGCTACAACCGCGTGCGTGCGATCACGGTCAACGCCATTCTGAATCCGGGCGTGTCGCTGGGCGTAGCGCTGGAGAAAATGGAAAGCATCGGCCGGCAGGTCCTGCCGGAGGAAGCGAGCTTCGACTACAAGGGCCAGTCGCTCGACTACAAGCGCGCCGGCTCGTCGATCATGTTCGTGTTCGGCTTCGGGATTCTCGTCGTGTTCCTGGTGCTGGCGGCGCAGTTCGAGAGCTGGATCCACCCCTTCGTCATCATGCTGTGCGTGCCCGCGACCATCGGCGGCGGCCTGCTCGGCATCTGGCTAACGGGCAACACGCTCAACATCTACACCCAGATCGGCCTGATCATGCTCGTCGGCCTCGCCGCCAAGAACGGCATTCTCATTGTCGAATTTGCGAACCAATTGCGCGACAAGGGGATGGAGTTCAACGCGGCGCTGAAGGAAGCAGCCCAGACGCGCTTCCGTCCGATCTTGATGACGTCGCTGACGGCGGTGGCGGGCTCGATCCCGCTGATCTTCAGCCACGGCGCCGGCGCGGAGACCCGCTCGGCTATCGGCGTCGTGATCCTCTTCGGCGTGCTCACCGCGCTGGTGGTGACGCTGATCCTGGTGCCTGCCGCCTACTCCCTCCTGGCGCGCCGCACCGGAAGCCCACGCGACGTCGAACGGCGGCTGGAGAAGGAAGAGCTGGACGCCCCTGCGCCGGGGCTTTCGCCGGCGGAGTAACTGCCGGAGGCTGGAATCACGGCCACACAGACGAAACAGTCATCGCTGCAAGTCAGCTCTGTTGACCAAGGTCAAAGAGGCCTGCGTGATGAGGAACTAGTCGTTTGCGTGGAGGCCGCGCCGCCATGCAGGTCATTGAAGCGCTTCAAAGCCGGATGACGTGCCGCGCCTTTCTCGACACGGCGGTGTCGCGAAAGGTTGTCGAGGAAATCCTCAAGAGCGCATCTCGCGCTCCTTCCGGCGGGAACCTCCAGCCATGGCGTGTGTGGGTGCTGGCGGGTGACAGACTTGCGCGTTTGAAGGCCATGGTGGCGGCAAAACTTGCGGCAGGTGAATTCGGCGAGTTGCCGCCAGAACATTTCATCTATCCGCTGACGCCCAAGGAGCCTTACGAAACCCGCAAGTTCGAGGTTGGGGAGGCGATGTACGCCGCGATGGGCGTCGGCCGGGACGATGATGCCGGGCGGTTCCAGCAGCTCCACCGGAACTTCGAATTCTTCGGAGCGCCCGTCGGATTGTTCTTCGCAATCGACCGCATCATGCAGCAGGGGCAATGGGCTGAGCTGGGGATGTTCATGCAGTCAGTCATGCTGCTCGCCCGGGAGTATGGGTTTCACACCGCGCCGATTGGCGCGTGGACTCTCTGGCACAAGACGGTTCGAAAGTTCGTCGGGATTCCCGACGAGCTGATGCTCTATTGTGGGATGGGATTGGGGCACATGGACACCAGCGCTCCGATCAACCGGCTACGGACCGAACGCGCACCTCTTTCCGAGTTCGCTTGCTTCGACGGGTTCTGAGGGAGACGCGATGACGAGCGCAAGGCAGCTCGCGGGACTGGTTGGACCCACCTTGGTTGCACTCGGCGCAACCGAGGCCCTGAACATGGACATCTTCGCGAGCCAGATCGCGCCCGTCGTCTATCTCAATGGCGCAATTCTCTTCGTCGCCGGCCTTGCCATCGTTCGCGCTCACAATCGCTGGACCTGGAACTGGCCGGTCGCACTGACACTGACCGGGTGGATTGCCATGGCTGGCGGCCTTTACCGCATGGCGGCGCCCGCAGCTCCTCAAGCCGCCCCGGGCGTCCTCACCTACACGGTGCTGGCGTGCATCGTCGTTGCAGGCGCTGTGCTCAGCTATAATGCCTACGGTCCGAAAGACACGTCTGAAACGCTGGAATAGCACTGGCCGGGGAGCGTCGTGCAAGGCGCAGTTCAACGGCCAGGGCGATCGGCTTTGGCGATTCCTGGCCGCTCTCGACCAGTTCGCCATTCGACATCGAGCACCGGCTGGCGAAGGAAGAGCTGGATAAGCCAGCGACGGAGCGGCGGAATAGCTTGCCGGAGAGTGGGATCGCGGCATCAGCGGTGATTCCATCGACGGAGGTTGCGCCGTGTTTCGGTCATTCGATGTGGAACGGCGAGTGTCCGCTTTGGTCCTAAGCGGACGCAGGATGACGCCAACCAGCTCAGCTCGCTCTGGCGACGCGGCGAACGCCTGACGTGGAATTGGCCGGATTCTCCCGAGCGGGAGGCCTACATTCAATGGGACCCGGAGGCGTCGCCTGGACCTGCGCTTGGCTGGTGGGTCAAGGTGCGGCTCGCGGATGGCAAAATGGGATGGGTCCTAAACCCCCGCGACTTCAGTTGCATGGACGGGCGTCCCGCCGACGCAGACGGCTGCTGATCGGTCGATCTCGAACGGCCGCTTCAGGCGATCATCAGTCAGTTAGGTCATGCCTGGCAAATGGCCGGAGTTAGCCCAAAAGCGACGCTGCCCAGATTGCCTGCCAGCGCGGATAATCGTACGTATCAGGCAGTTAGACGCGTCTCATGCTGCAGGAGGCCTCGCTTGCGCTACGCTCTGATCCTCACCCTCGGAACCGCCCTGTCTGTCGGAGCTGTCGCTGCGCTCGCGCAGACGCCGGCAAAGCCTGCGGCCCAGCCGGCCGCAACCAATTACGATCACACCAAACCCTATCCGGCCTATGCCGCGCCGCGCCTGAAGATCGGCCAGCCGGATCTCCAGGGCTTCTGGGCCAACACGACGCTGACGAAGATGACGCGCCCGGCCGGCGTGACCAGCCTCGTCTACTCCGAAGAGGAGGTCGCCAAGCTCGAGCACGAGATGGTCAAGGAGATCGAGGAAGGCCTGGCGCCGACCGCGAAGGATGCGCCGGCTGAATATGTCATCCCGAAGAACATCAAGCCCGAATACCTGGCCGGCGGCGGCGCCACGGGCGGCTACAACCGCTTCTGGATCGATCCCGGCAACCTGGTGATGCGGGTGAATGGCCAGCCGCGTTCCTCCGTGTTCACGACGCCGAATGGCCAGGCGCCAGCGCGCAAGGCCGGCGCGACGTCTGCGCCTGCGCCTGAGCCCCCGGCCTTCATCAAGCTGCTGGGGACCAGTCCGACCCCGCGCGGCGGCTCGTTCGACAATCCGGAGTCGCGCGCCACCGAGCGCTGCATCATCTCGTTCGGCCGCAATGCCGGGCCGCCGATGTTCGCGAACGGGTTCTACAACAACAGCTATCAGATCGTGCAGTCGCCGGGCGCGGTGATGATCGCCACCGAGATGGTGCACGACGCCCGGATCGTCCGGCTGAACTCGAAACACCGCACCGACGGTTTGCGTCCATACTTCGGCGACTCGATCGGCTGGTTCGACGGCGACACGCTCGTGGTCGAAACCACCAACATCCCGCAGAGCCAGCAGTTCATGGGCTCGTGGAAGGACCTGAAGGTGACCGAGAGGTTCAAGCGGGTCGCCGACGACCGGCTCTACTACGGCTTCACGGTCGAGGACCCGACGCTGTGGGATGCGCCGTGGGGCGGGGAGTATGAGTTCGCCGCGCTGAACGGAAGGATGTACGAATACGCCTGCCACGAAGGCAATTATGCGCTGCACGGCGTTCTCGCCGGCGCGCGCGTGGCGGAAGCCAGGGCGGCTGCAGCCGAGGCGGAGAAGGCCAAGGCCGCCGCAAAACCTGGCGCCAAGCCGGCAAAGGGCGGGCAATAGGCCGGTCGAACCACAGTCACCACCGTCGGCGGGATTCAGCCACGCGCGGTGGGGCAAGCGAGTAGCCGGTGCTGGCCCGTTCGAGACACTCGGCAATTCGCACGAGTGCATGTCTGGCGTGGCCAGATGCGCCGCCAGCCCGACGGCAAACTCTCTCTTCTCTTCCGTTGTTACGGCGTTCTCGCTGAGACCAGGGCGCGAGATGCTGGCAATTTCGCTGGAAGCGAGACGTCAAACCCAGCCGGGTCTGAGTTGGCGCCAGCTCGCTATTCAGGCGCCTCGAGACCCGCCTCGATACCAGGTCCGAGGGCCGGTGTGATGCCTTTTGCCTCAAGCTCGCGCGCGCCGCCAAGGATGCCCGCCATCGCGTAGTTTCCTTCGTGACAGGCGTACTCGTAGGGCGGCTGGCCCGACCGGTTGAGCGCCATTTCGCCTCGCCAGACCTGAGTGTACCGCGCCGGATCATCCACGGTGAATTCATAAAGGACCTGCGTGTCCGACCAGCGTGTGAACCGCTCTGTCAGCTTGCCCGCCGGCGAGATCAGACTGCGTTGCAGGGGATGCGCGTTGATTGTCTCGACCACCAGAGCGTCGCCCTCATACCAGCCGATGGAATCGCCGCCCCATTTGGGTATTTCCTTTGGACCATGCTTCGCGCCGATCGGGATCACCCGGGTCTGATGGATCATCTCGAGAAGTATCATCACGGCGTCGGGCGCCTGAACGATCTGGATGGTGTTGTTGTACATGACGTTCCGCATCACCGGGCCGGCCGTGTACATGTACAGGCAGCGCTCCGCCAAAGGACGCGTCTCGGGGCCGTCAAAGTTGGTCGGGGAAAGACCCGTGCCGCCTGTTGTCACGCCGGCCTTGTAGGGGATGTGGCCATCGGCGGGCTCGACGATCCACGACGTCCGCAATTCGCCCTTCACATCCGCAAGGCGCGTGCCGGGATCGATCCAGAACGTATTGTAGCCTCGGTCGGCATTCTTGTCCTTCAGGATGTCGGTGCTGTTGGGATCCTGTCCCGCCGACTTCTTCTCCATCTGCGTGAGAATGATGAGAGGGTTACGCTGGACCAGCGCTGCCCCTTCGGCCTCGGAAACCACCAGCCGATCGGCGCCGCGTGGCCGCTCCAGATCTGTGATCGACCGGTTGTCCCAGAACCCCTCGAGATCAGGCCGGCTCTTGGACGCAGGCGCGCTCTGGCTTTCTCGAGGCGCCGTCTGAGCCTCAGCCGGATTCGTGAGCGGCATCACCAGAACTGCAAGCGCCGAACCTGCCAGCCACAGAGCTTTCATGTCGGTGTCTCCTGTTCACACGGAGGACCATGCTTGGGCGGAGCCTAAGCTGCGGACCGATTGATCACAACAGAAGACGGGGTTGGTCCGTGGGATGCCGCTAGGTCAGAGGGCGGCGCTCACGAAAAAGGGCGGCCCGCGGGCCGCCCTTCGCAGTCCTTGGCTCCGACGTCTGGTTACTTCGTCAGCGCGTCGTAGATCCATGCGCGGTTCTTGCGCTGGTATTCCGCGAGCAGAGCGCGGTCCTGCTGCATGAAGATCATGAACACGTCGTTCTTCGGGTCATACCACCACTCCGTGCCGGCGATGCCGTTCCAGGAGAAGGTGCCGTTGCCGGGCCGCGCCTTGGTGTCGTCGATCACCAGCGACACGCCGAGGCCGAAGCCGAGGCCGGCGCCCGGGAAGAACAGGCCCTTGCCGCGGATTTCCGGCGTCGTCTGGTCGACGCGCATCAGCGCCACGGTTTCCGGCTTGAGGACCTCAACGCCTTTGTACGTGCCATTCCCCGCCAGCATCATCACGAAACGCAGATAGTCTTCCGCCGTGGACGAGATGCCGCCACCGCCCTGCTTGAACGGGGTCATCAGCGTGTAGTCGTAGTAGAGTGGATCCTGCGTCTTCGACTGGGCGAAGCGCGCGGCTTTTTCCTTGGGCTGGAAGAAGGCGGTGTCCGTCATGCCGAGCGGACCAGTGACGCGCTCCTTCACCACCACGTCGAGCGGCTTCTTGGTGACGGCTTCGATGACGCCGCCCAGCACGTCGAGCCCGCGCGAATAGTTCCAGGCCGTTCCCGGCTCGGCGACCAGCGGCAGCTTGGCCACCACCTGTTCGGACCAGTCCTTCGGCGTGAGATCGACGCGGGCTTCTCCGCCGGCATCCCATATCTTCGAAATCGGAAGCTGCGGCTGGATGAAGGAGTAGATGAGGCCGGAGGTGTGGCTCATCAGCTGGCGCACCAGGATCGGCTTGGTCGCGGGAACGCTTGTGCCGTCCTTCTGGAAGACCTTCTCGTCAGCGAAGGCCGGCAGATATTTCGAGACCGGCGCGTCGAGATCGAGCTTGCCTTCCTCGACCAGCGTCATGGCCGTCACGGCGACGATCGGCTTGGTCATCGAGAACACGCGGTAGATGGTCTCTTCCGAAGCTGGCGTCGTCTGTCCCGGCCCCTGGACGCCGAAGCCCTGGCTGAAGACGACCTGGCCCTGCCGGCCGATCAGGAGGTAGGCGCCGGGGATCTTGCCGCTCATCACGTCGGCGTTGAGCGCGGTGCGGATCTCGCCGAGCTTGACCGGATCGAAGCCGAGAGCGGCGGCGTCACCCTTGACCAGCGAGGAGACGGCTGGATCGGCGACCTTGGGCGTGATGGCGCATGCGCCAACCGTCAGCGCCAGGGCCAGCGCGACGGCCGCGCCCCGCAATCTTTCTCTCAGTGCCATGGCTGTCACGTCCCTCTCCCTGATAGGTCCGCCCGCTTCGAAAACGGGTTGGTTTCCCGTTCTCTCTAAGGCCTTTCCCGCGCAGGGGGAACCGTGATGTCGGGACTGCGGATGCGCACAAAGATGTGCGCTAAAGGCTACGCGCCTGCGACACAAAGTACGTTCGCAAAGCGCCTCCAAGGGGCTACGCTTTAAGGGCAGGTGGAGGATTGTATACAAAACTCTGCCGCGCCAGGTTCCCTCAAGAGAGCCGGCGTGGGGCAACCTAGGGAAGAAACATGATCCGCCTGTCCGCGGGCGTTGCGCTCGCTGCGATTCTTGCGTCCTGCTCACCGAAATCAGATGCGCCGGCCGCCTCGACGACACCGGGCGCCACCACATCCATGGGCGCGGCCACCATCAGCGACTTCAAGACTGCGCTGGCGGTGAAGGAGTTGATGGGCCACGTCATCGACTACAATGCGTTCGGCGTCTGGCATAACCAGGGCTGGGAAATCGACGCGGCAGGCACGCACGAGCTGTTCCCCACCGATGATGCCGGATGGCTGGCGGCCGAGAGCGCGGCGATCTCGCTGGCGGAGGCCTCCAACGCCCTGCTGCTGCCGGGACGTCCGCCTGACGACGACCGCCGCTGGGTCGACTACTCGCATGCGCTCTACGATGCGGCGATGAAGGCGCAGGCCACGGCCGAGAAAAAGGACAAGCAGGCGTTCTTCGACGCGGGCGGCCAAATCTACGAGGCCTGCGTGGCGTGCCACGCTCACTATGTGCAGGGCGACGAGCCGGGTCCGATCACCAAGCTGCCGGACCTGCCGAACCGCACGCGGCCGTCACAATAGGGGGAGCGTGATCCTTAGCCTCTGCGCCAGATCAAACTAGCGCACAAGCACTCAGGACAGAATGCCAGCAGGGGGAGCTGGAAAGACTACAAGCTGGCGCCAATCACCGGCGCACGGACGGGGAGAAGATAGTTGTTCCACGAATTCTTTCGATGGCTTGCGGAAGACCTCGGCAAGTCCGATCCGGATGGCCTCTCCTGGTCTCAGGCGATGCACGGATCGCTGAACCTTTGGAACCTCATCGAAGGCACGCACGTGCTGGCGATCATGTTCTTCGCCGGCACGATCTGGATCATCGACCTGAGGATGATGGGCTTCGCCTTCAAGAGCGTCCCGTTCTCGCGGCTCAACGACAAGGTCCTGCCGCTCACCATCATCAGCTTTGCGGTGATGGTGATAACCGGCATGTTTGTCTTCTTCGGGCGGGATCCCCTGCTCTATTACCATAACATCTGGTTCCGCGGGAAAATGCTGTTCCTGCTGTTCGCGGTGATCAACATCTTCTGGTTCCACTACAGGGTTCAGAAGGACCAGGAGACCTGGGACGCGATGGTGAAGCCGCCGGCCAAGGTGAGGCTCTCCGGCGCGATCTCGGCGACCTCTTGGCTCCTGATCATCATCCTCGGACGCTTCATCGCGTATGACTGGTTCTATTGCGACAAGGTCAAGCCGGGCTCGCTCGTCTATGCGCTGGAAGAGTGCAAGTCGGCGCTGAGTTATCTCGATGACATCCCGGAGGAAGAAGCGCCGCCTGACGGGGATGCGCCTGCCGACGGCGCCACACTCGAGCCGGCGCCCGCCGAAGACGCCGCGCCGGCCCAGCCTGCTCCCGCGCAACCCGCTCCCGGAAATGGAGGCTGAGCCATGGATTTCTCCAAACTCTTTCCGGGCGCTGCGACGTGGGTTGAAGGCCTGCCCAAGACGTGGCCGTTCGTCTACCTGCAGGACGTCTACGCTCCTTTCGGCGCTCTGCACCTCGTCGGCCTAGCCCTGCTCGGCGGCTGCGTGATCCTGATCAATCTGCGCCTGCTCGGCGCCGGCCTCACCGAGGAAACGCCGTCGTCGATAGAACGGAACCTGCGGCCGTGGCTGATCACCGGCGCCGTTATCGTGATCGGCACCGGCCTCATCATCGGCGCCCTGAACTCGTCGAAGCTTTACTATTCGCCGGCGTTCTTCGCGAAAATGGTGTCGATGCTCGCGGCCTTGATCTTCACCTTCGGCGTCGCAAACTCCGTGGCGAAAGCGGATGGGCAGATCAGCAACAACGCCAAGATCGCCGCGGGGATAGCCTTCCTGATCTGGCTGTTCGCGCTGGGCGTGTTCAGCACCGCGACGGGCGTCAACCCCGGCGTCTTCCATGTGATCACCGCAGGCTACGCCATCCTGATCATCTTCGGGAGCAAGCTCAGCCGTCTCGCCGGCCTGGTCGCCTTCACCGTGCTCTTCCTCGGAACCTTCGTGATGTATTTCTTCGTCGGGTTCGACAATCCGGACAAGATCTACCAGGACATCTCGCGCTACGCGCTGATCGCCGGCTCGCTGATGCTCATAGGCCTGCTCGGCTACGAGATCTTCAGGGGCAAGGCCGAAGCGGCTAGCCCGCTCGCGAGGCTTATCGCGCTGTTCTCGGTTTTGAGCTGGGTCACAGTAGCCGCCGGAGGACGCTGGATCGGCTTCAGCTGATGGGTGCATGACCGGCGCGGCGAGATAAAACCAAACCCCGCGCCATACCGGACTATGGAGGAAACCAGCCGGGGGAGGAGCCGGCCAACGACGGGGGACAGACCCGGTGTTTCACGAATTCTTCCGGTGGCTTGCCGAGGATCTCGGCAAGTCGTCGCCAGATGGCCAGTCCTGGTCGCAACAGCTGCATGAATCGCTGAACCTTTGGGGCGTCACCGAAGGCATGCACGTGCTGACGATCATGTTCTTCGCCGGCACGATCTGGATCGTCGACCTCAGGATGATGGGCGTCGCCTTCCGCGACATGCCATTTTCCAAGCTCAACGACCGCGTGCTGCCGGTCACGATCTGCGCCTTTGCGGCGATGGTGTTTACCGGCGTGATCGTTTTCTTCGGGCGCGACCCCCTGCTTTATTACCACGACGTCTGGTTCCGGTTTAAGATGATCTTTCTGGTCATCGCGTCGGCCAACATCTTCTGGTTCCACTACCGGGTGCAGACGAACCAGGCGGCTTGGGACGCGATGGAGAAGCCGCCCGCAAAGGTGAAGCTGTCCGGCGCCATCTCCATGGTCTGCTGGATCGCGATGATCGCCCTCGGCCGCTTCATCGCCTACGACTTCCTGCGCTGCGAGAAAGTACCGCCGGGCTCCTTCGTCTACGTCTTTGCCGAGTGCAAGCAGGCGATGAGCTATCTCGACGACATTCCAGCGGAGGAGGAGTCCAGCGACGGGACGGTCGCTCCCGACGCCCAACCGACGCAAGGCGCCCCGGCTGGGCCCACACCCGCAATACCCGCTCCGGGCGAGGGAGGCTGATCCATGAGTTTCGAGGAGCTCCTGCCCGGAATCAAAGACTGGGTCGACAGCCTGCCCGCTCTGGGCAAAACCAAGCTGCTGTTCGACATCAAGCTGCTCGACATCTTCGCTGTCTTCGGCGCCGCGCACCTCGTGGGGATGGCCTTGCTTGGAGGCTGCTCGATCCTGCTCAACGTCCGCTTCATGGGCGCCGGCCTGATCGATGCGACGCCTGCCAAGATCGAGAAGGCCCTGCGGCCATGGTTCAGGATCGGTCTCGTGATCGCCCTCCTGAGCGGTCTTGTCATGGGAATCCTGACCGCGAGCAAGGTCTATGGCTCGGCGGCCTTCTTCTCGAAGATGATAGCGTTGGCCGCTGCACTGATCTTTTCATTCGGCGTCACCAACTCCATCGCAAAGGCCGATGGCCGGATCAGCCGGGACGCCAGCATCGCGGCGGCCGTCGCAATCCTGTTCTGGCTCGGCTCGCTCTTCGTATTGGTGTCTACCGAGGTGGCGAATGTCGGGCTCGTTCAACTGACCACGGGCTGCTACGCCATCCTGCTGATCTTCGGGACGAATCGAACCCGCATCATTGCGGCAGCGGCCTACGCCGTACTCTTCGGCGGCACGTACATCATGTACTGGATCGTCGGGTTCAACAGCTACGACCAGGTCTATCTCGACATTTCGATGTACGCGATCTTTGCGGGCCTCCTCATCGTCGCTGGCCTGCTGTTCCTCGAACTGCGCAAGGGGAATGCGCAGGCCTCAAGCCCGCTAGCG
>Ga0210377_10001514_pt1 | contig 21257 bp, 16 predicted proteins | sample PLM4_65_b1redo_FD_155480 | JGI IMG/M metagenome (GOLD analysis project Ga0210377, IMG submission 155480) | Groundwater sediment microbial communities from an aquifer in East River, Colorado, USA - PLM4_65_b1 redo | ecosystem: Environmental > Terrestrial > Soil > Riparian zone | place: USA: East...
CTCTTCCGAATGCGCGTCGTAAGCAGGTCGTACCGTTGGCAGGTGCACGCAAGATCATCGCCGAGCGAATGTCCTACAGCGCATCCACAATTCCGGACTTCACTTTGTCTTTGCGTGTGGATATGACCGAGGCAATTCGCCTGCGCGAGCAGGTGATGGAACCTCTCAAAGTTCAGACCGGTCAGCGTGTTTCCTTTACCGCCATCCTGGCCCGCGCGGTTGCCATCGTGCTGTCGCGTCATCCGTACCTAAATGCATCGATCTTAGATGGCAATATGATCCTTTGGGATGATATCCATCTCGGCATTGCCACAAGCGTGGAAGAGAACCTGATCGTGCCCGTCATCCGCGAAGCCCAAAACAAGAACCTGGGACAGATCGTTAGCACATTGGCGAACCTGACTGATCGGGCCCGCAACCGCCGTCTGACGCCCTCTGAAATGACCGGCAGTACCTTTACCATCTCCAATCTTGGGATGTTTGGCATCGAGTCCTTTACTGCGATCATCAATCCGCCGGAAGCCGCGATCCTGGCTGTGGGCAAGATGGTGGATATGCCGGTGAAAACCGCGACCGGGTTTGAGTTCCGGCCGATGATCCAATTGACAGCCTCCGCAGATCATCGCATCGTGGATGGCGCAGGGCTGGCGCGCTTCCTGGATGACCTCAAGACATCTCTGGAAAATCCATACCTGCTGATCTGATCGCGACTCCAATGACCGAAACCGTTGCCCTGCCTTCGCCGCCGCGCCCACGACATCCCGAATGGATCCGTGTCCGTGCCCCCTATGGAGATAGCTATGGGCAGCTCAAAGGACTTGTCCATGGGCTTGCGCTGCACACGGTTTGCGAAGAAGCATTCTGTCCGAATATCGGCGAGTGCTGGGGCGCGGGCACAGCGACGATCATGATCCTTGGCGACACATGCACCCGCGCGTGTCGCTTTTGCGCTGTCAAGACCGGGAACCCGCGCGGCATCGTGGATAGTGAAGAACCGGCACGCGCTGCGGATGCGATTGCTGTGTTGAAGTTGAACTATGTTGTCGTCACATCAGTGGACCGCGATGACCTGCCCGATGGTGGCGCAGCGATCTTTGCCGAAACCGTGCGCCAGATCAAAGCGAAATCACCGAAGACCCTCGTGGAAATTCTCACGCCTGATTTTCGCGGCATCATGGATAACGTGCGAACGGTCGTCGAAGCGAAGCCGGATGTATTCGGACACAACATCGAGACGGTGCGTCGCCTGACACGAACGCTGCGTGACCGACGTGCGGGGTACGATCAGACGTTGAACGTGCTGCGAATAGTGAAGGAGATCGACCCAACCCTGCGCACCAAGTCATCGATTCTGGTCTGTATGGGTGAGACATATGAAGAGGTCCTCGAAACGATGCGCGATCTGCGCGCCGCACAGGTGGACCTGTTGGCTATCGGTCAATACCTGCAACCGACGCACCTCAAGAGGCATCTCCCGCTGTTCGAGTATATGCACCCGAATCAATTTGCAAGATACAGAGAAGATGGAATGAAACTCGGGTTTAAGTACGTTGCATCGGGTCCGCTGGTGAGAAGTTCATACAAAGCATGGGAAGCAGCGCTGGCCTGACACTTATGAAATCGCTCACGGAAATCACACATCTCATCATCGATATGGATGGTGTCCTGTATCTGGGCGATCAACCCGTGCCCTGTCTGCGCGAGTTCTTTGCTTTTCTTCGTGAACGCAATATTCGTTTTATTCTGGCCACGAACAACTCAACTCGTACGCCTCAAGCGTATGTGGACAAACTCGTGGGTATGGGAGTGACAGTATCTCCAGATGAAATTCTGGTTTCGGGCCAGGCAACGGCGCGGTTCCTGGCGCGCGAATACCCACGCGGGACGCGTGTTCATGTCTTCGGTATGCCATCGCTGAAACAGGCAATGATGGATGAAGGTTTTATCCTCGCCGATGAAGACGTTCAACTGGTCGTTGCCAGTATGGACCGCGAAGTCACTTATGAAAAACTGAAGCGCGCTACTCTGTTAATTCGGAGTGGCGCTCGTTTTATCGCAACTAACCTCGATCCAACCAATCCGTCTCAAGAAGGGCTCCTGCCCGGCACCGGCTCCATGATTGTTGCCCTCGAAGCGGCCTCCGGCACGAAGGCGCAAGCCATCGGCAAACCGGAGCCGACCATGTATCAACTGGCCATGGAACAGATGGGTGCCTTACCCGCGACTACCGCTGCCATCGGCGACCGCGTCGATACGGATATTCTCGGCGGGAAAAGAGCCGGTCTCACCACCATCTGTGTGTTATCCGGTTCCTCAAGCCGCGCTGAGGCGGAAGCCATTGGAACCGATCTGATCTTTGACGACATCGCGCATCTGCTGGAGACCTGGAAGCATCTATAGCGACTACCTCCAAGGAGGTAACGAATGGATTGTTTGGTATCAGATCTATAAACAGCTGTATCCGGTTCTCAAGCCGGTCAATCATCAGTTGTACGATCAGTTCAGAGTTTGAGCAAAGGACTCCAACCATGGATGAGTTAGAGCATGTTGTAGCATCGCAAAACAGGCTGGGAGAAACTCCGATCTGGAGCCCCGAAGAGAATGCCTTGTATTGGGTCGACTGGGGAGGAAATCCCACATGCCGGTTTGAGCCCGCCACCGAAAAGTTCACAACCTTTCCCGTAAGCATGCCTGTGACAGCTTTGGCGCGTCGCGCTTCGGGAGGCATGATCGCCGTTGCCTTTCAAGGATTGTATGGGTGGGAGCCGAAGAGCAATAAGTACCAGCTTCTGTATGGGCCACCCGAACCGGATAACCCGGATATGTGCTACAACGATGCCGCCGTGGATCGACAGGGACGTCTGCTCGTTGGGACCGTCAACATGAAGGATCCGTTCGTTTCCAATGGATCGGTATATCGCCTGGACCCGGATGGTTCGTTTCATAAACTTGACACAGGCTATGCCACCGCAAACGGCATCGGACTCAGCCCGGATGGTCGAACCGTTTATGTTGCGGATCAGAGACATCATCAGATCATTTCTTATGACTATGACACGGTCAAGGGGACTGTCAGCAATCGCCGCATCTTTGCATGTCTTCCGCATGGCGAGGGAATGCCCGATGGTCTGATCGTGGATGCTGAGGGATTCATCTGGAGCGGGCACTGGGATGGTTGGAAGCTGACGCGCTATGATCCGGACGGCGCGATCGAGCGCCAAATCCGCTTTCCTGTACAGCACGTCATCTCGTTTGCATTTGGCGGCAAAGACCTGGATCAGCTTTTTGTCACAACATCTGCGTGGGACTTTGATGAACCACAACGAAAACGACAACCGTGGGCCGGTGACCTGCTGCGCGTCCATACAGGCATCAAAGGACTCGTCGAACCTGCATTTGCGGGATAGAGATTTGGTTAACAACTGAAGTCGTTACTACGAACCAAGGAGAGACTATGAAATTTCTCACGATGGCGGAAACATTACAACCCTGCGTGGGTCAGGCTTGGGCCATTGGTGCGTACGACACCTGTAATCTGGAGATCACGCAGGCGATCGTCGACGCGGCCGCGCTTGACCAGGCGCCTGTCATTATCATGATCTATCCGCATCATACGCCGCAAGCAGAATGGTCGACTCTGGTGCGCATCATTGAATCGGAAGTGGAACGTGCTCATATTCATGCGGCGCTAGTGCTCGATCATGCCAAGACACTTGACGAGATCGAATGCGCGCTGGAACTCGGGTTCTCAGGAGTCATGATCGATGCATCCCTGGCACCGCTGGATGAAAACATCAGACTCACCCGCCGGGCGGTCGAGCTTGCCCATGCAAGAGGCGCTTCCGTGGAAGCTGAGCTTGGGCATGTGGGTCAAGGGGATGATATCCACGACGACGCCGACCAGCAGTTACATCTGACGCGCGTCGATGAGGCCGAACGCTTCGTCAAAGAGACTGATGTTGATGCGCTGGCCGTTTCGATCGGGACACTGCATGGTCTTTATCGCGGCACGCCACATCTGGATTTCGACCGGATCGCGCAACTTCGCGCAGCCTGCCCGATACCGCTCGTCCTTCACGGCGGCTCCGATACTCCGGACCCGGACATCCGCCGTGCCATTGAGACCGGGATCGACAAGATCAACATCTGGACCGATGTCCGCATTCCGTTTCTACAGGCTTTGAAAAGCACGCTGGATGGTCCCATCCGAAAGATCGAAGTAACGGAAGCAATGGGTGCGGCGCGGGTAGCGGCGACCGAAGTCATCCGCCAGAAGAATCAACTATTAGGTTCGGCGGGTAAAGCCACGCAATACAAATAGCAGTGCGGATGGAGGCATCATGGCTCAGTATCTTTTGGGTATCGATAATGGAAGCACAGTTTCAAAAGCCGCCCTCTTTGATCTACAGGGCAGGGAAATCGCGGTTGCAAGCTGCAAGGCAGAGACCGAGTATCCGCATCCCGGGTGGACCGAGCGCGATATGGAAATGTTGTGGCAGAGCACAGCCAGCGCCATCCATGAAGTACTTGCCAAGTCGGGAGTCAAGCCTGAAGAGATCGCCGGTATCGGCAACACCGGGCATGGCAACGGAGCCTATCTGCTGGATAAACAGGGACAGCCGCTGCGCAGCGGGATTCAGTCCATGGACTCACGCGCTGCAGATGTAGTCAACCAATGGAATCAAAGCGACCTGCATGCGAAGGTCTTTCCGTTTACGATCCAATCTTTCTGGCCGGCACAACCGAATGCAATCCTTGTCTGGCTCAAGCAGCATGAGCCGCACAATTATGAACGCCTGGGCGCCATACTTATGGTCAAGGATTACATCAAATACCGCCTGACAGGTGAGATCACAACCGATTACACCGACATGAGCGCCACCAGTTTGATGAATGTGCGTAATCGATGTTATTCGCGCGAGCTCATGGATCTATATGATCTCTCAGAAGCATACGATGCACTGCCGCCTCTCAAGCAAGGCAGTGAAGTGATCGGACAGGTGACGCCCGCAGTGGCTCTCGAGACTGGATTAAAGGCCGGTACGCCGGTCGTTGGCGGATTGTTCGATGTGGATGCAAGTGCGATTGGCGCCGGTGCGGTCAATGTAAATCAGGCCTGCCTCGTCGTGGGAAGCTGGAGCATTAACGAGGTGATTACCAGGGATCCGATCGTCGACCCTGGTTTGTTCATGACCACCTTGTTTGCTGTATCCGGACTGTTTCTCACGATCGAAGGCAGCGCTACATCTGCCACAAACCTTGAGTGGTTTGTGAATCAGTGCTGTGGAGATGAGCGCGCCGAAGCGGAACGACGCGGCGTTTCGGTGTATGAGATCTGTAGTGAAGAGGTCGCAAGCCTGCCACCGGACAGCACGAACATCATTTTCCATCCGTTCCTCTACGGATCGAATGTACAGCCGACTGCGCGCGCAGGTTTCTACGGCGTGGCCGGCTGGCACACGCGCGCCCATCTGCTGCGCGCCCTTTACGAGGGGGTTGTGTTCGGACATCTGGATCATATTGAGAAATTGCGTAAGGCGGGTGGTCAGATCCACTCTGCGCGGCTGACAGGCGGAGGATCACGAAGCCCGGTTTGGTCGCAGATGTTTGCCGATACGATCCAGGTCCCCATGGAAGTTTCAGACGGCAACGAACTCGGCGCGCGCGGCGTTGCCCTGGCTGCCGGCATCGGCGCAGGTATCTACCGCGACTATGGGGAAGCTATACAACAGGCGGTGTCTGTGGTGCGCGTCCATGAACCGAACCCTGCCAATTCGCCGCTTTATCTGGCGCGTTATGCCGAATACAAGCGGTTGATCCAAGTGATGCAGACACCGTGGGAAACGTTGAACAAGCTTGATTGTGCTGTTTGAAAACGAGGCTGTAAATCCATGACAGAGATGACTTCAGAAGAAAGAGTGTTATGTGCATTGCAGCGGAAACAACCCGACCGTGTGCCGCATTTCGAGTGGCTTGTGGACCAGCGCGTCCGTGAGTCTCTTTGCCCGGGCATCACGGACTTCAATGAATTTGCCAATCGCATCTGGGTTTTGTAACCCGCAGTGTTCGCCCTTTATCTGATGATTATACATTTTTGATGTTTTGTTCTCTATTTGGTGGGTATATTCCAGGCGGGTCTGAATTTATACCTATGTACAATCACTCCCCAGTACATATTTCGTCATAAACATGAAAATTTAGGCTATCGCATAGTTTTATCATCCCCTCATTAGCTTCGGACGATATTGCAGCGCATCAGCTAGATGCGCGGATTGGATATCATCACTCCCGCCAAGTCTGTGTTTGTGCGTGCCAGTTTTAGGATGCAGTGATAGGCGCACCCTGACAGGTTCAACTGACTCATTGCCGCCCGCATCAAACTCTGACCTTCGTCCTGCAGCTTGCAGAACTGCTGTACCTCCCTGACGTGCATATCCGCGTTCGCGATAATACTTGATGCATCAGCCTTCGAGAATCGCGCTAGCTGAATATCTCGCGCAGCTTGTACACGTTTGCGAATTGATTCAGCTGTTTCACCAAGAAGACGATCTCCACTAAGTTTTTCATAATCCACCCTTGGAACCCCAATATGAATATCAATTCTATCGAGCATGGGTCAGAAAACCAACCGCAAGGGCAGAGATTCATGGCTGTGATCATTTGGAAGGTTGTTCAAATACTAAATGACCATTTATGCAGGCGCGAGTCCCTCCCGGATAGGCATACTCAGGTTTGATAGATTTTTTCTGGCCTGCTATAATTTAGAATATCATTCAATTTACTAAGCGCCCTAGTAGTTACGCGTCGCGAACCCTAATCCCGTCGGGACCGCCAGATGCACAACAAAACACCTCAAAATAACAAGCCCTTACTAGTTACGCGTCGCGAACTCCAAGAATCAGTATGTTTTATCGAACCCGCGACCCAAACACTACTATTTTTTCTTCTATCTTAAATATTTCCTCCAATCTTCTTATCGAAATTCACTTGATACATTTCTTGATAGGTTATGTCCTAAAGAAACCCGCCACGATTCCTATACGGTGAACTTCCCAATTATCGTTGTCCGCAGTGTTAATCCGCGCCGATTTGCCTAGTAGAAGTGATATTCAATCTCGGGATTCCATTACCACTTCAAAGCCGTCGTCGCCATGAGCCCCTTGCAGTTCCAGAAGCGGCTTCGGCTTCAGGAAGCCCGCCGTCTCCTGCTCGCTGAGGGACTTGACGCAACGAGCGTGGCCTACCGCGTTGGTTACCACGCTGCCTCACACTTCAACCGGGAATATAAAAGTCTCTTCGGTCTACCACCGATGCGTGACATGGAACGACTACGGGGAACCGCTAGGGAAACTATCAACTTGGCAGCTGATTAGTGTGTGATAGAAAAGTACATAGTCTTTTATCTCCCACTCCCAAAATGACTCTGTAAACTCCGATATCGCAACTCCTTCTTCCCCAACGCCTGAATCGCAGAGACTGCCGCCATCGCCGCGGAAAGAGTCGTGAGCAAGGGTACGTTCATCGCAATGGCCGCCTTGCGGATTTCGGCTCCGTCCGTATGCGCATGCGGACCCAGCGGCGTGTTCAACACCAATTGGATCTTCCCCGCGCGGATCAAGTCCACGATCTGGGTGGAACCATCCTGCGCCTTCTCGACCACCTCCACAGGCAAGCCAGCTTTGTGGCACATATCCGCAGTACCGGGCGTGGCATATAAACTGAATCCCATACGGTGCATATCGCGCGCGAATTTCAAGCCCGAGCTTTTATCCATGTCATTGACCGTGATCAGCACCGCACCGCTTTGAGGTAGACCTTGTCCTGCGGCGATCTGCGATTTTGCAAACGCATGACCGAAGCGTGAGGCGTGTCCCATCACTTCGCCGGTCGAGCGCATTTCAGGTCCAAGCAGGGAACTCGAACCGGGAAGCTTCTTGAATGGCAATACCGCCTCCTTCACGAAGAATCCATCCACACGCGGTTCTTCGGTGACGCCAAGTTCCTCCAATTTTTTCCCTGCCATCACTTGCGCGGCGATATATGCAAGATTTAATCCAGTTGCTTTGCTGGCATACGGGACAGTTCTCGATGCGCGCGGATTCACTTCCAATACACAAACCACTTCATCCTTCAACGCGAACTGCACATTCATCAATCCGCGCACGCCAAGTGCAAGCCCCAATTGCTCGGTGTACTCGCGCATGATGCCCTGATGATAAGCACTCACCTTGTACGGCGGCAGGACGCACGCCGCATCCCCCGAATGGACGCCTGCCTCTTCGATATGTTGCATCACCGCCCCGACGACGACACGTTCTCCATCTGCCAACGCATCGACATCGACCTCGAACGCGTCTTCCATGAACTTGTCAATTAATATCGGTTGACCGGGAGCCGCTTCGATCGCATTTTGAATGAATCCCGCCAAATTTTCTTCGGAGTCCACTAAAGCCATTGCCCTGCCCCCCAACACAAACGACGGTCTTACCAAAACGGGATATCCGATTCTCTGTGCGACTTCACGCGCCTCTTCAATGGACCGCGCGATCCCGTTTTCAGGCTGAGGAATGTCCAACTCTTTGAGAAGTTTCGCAAACTCTTCGCGGTCTTCGGATAGTTGGATGGCGTGGGGTGAGGTACCCAGTATTTTCACACCTGCTGATTCGAGTCCCGCCGCGAGATTGAGCGGAGTCTGCCCGCCGAATTGGACGATGACTCCGACAGGTTGTTCACAGTCAATCACGTTTAAGACATGCTCAAGAGTCAGTGGCTCGAAATACAATCGGTCTGCCGTGTCGTAATCCGTTGAGACCGTTTCAGGGTTGCAGTTGTACATGACGGTCTCAAATCCCATCTCAGACAAGGCAAACGCCGCCTGACAACAACAATAATCAAATTCAATGCCCTGACCGATACGGTTCGGTCCGCCGCCGAGAATCAAAATCTTTTGTTTATCCGTTGGGCGGGACTCATCCTCCATTTCGTAGGCGCTGTACAGATAGGGAGTCTGCGATTCGAATTCAGCGGCACAAGTATCCACGCGTTGGAAGGTGGGGAGGATGCCGAGTTGCTTGCGGAGGCTGCGAACTTCCAATGCGGAATGATGAATGAGGAATGCAGAATTTTGAATGCGCGCGATTTCAGAATCGGAGATTCCCATTTGCTTTGCAGAACGCAAAATAGATTTGCTTCTCGCGTCATTTTGCAATTGATATTCTGCAATCTGCATTCTGACTTCTTCATTCATTTTCATTTGCGCCAGGAACCATAGATCATATCCCGTTGCATATGCGATTTCATCTAATGATATTACCTGTTGTATCGCCCGATAGACACGGAACAACCGGTCGGCAGTGGGGATTGTCAGTGTGGATAAAGTTTCGGGTTCAGCAGGCAGGCCTCGGCTTGGTCCAGAACCGTCGAGGGCGTCAACGCCGATTTCCAACGATTGGATCGCTTTGTTCAGGGCTTCGGGGAACGTCCGTCCCAGTGCCATCACTTCGCCCACGGATTTCATTTGCGGTCCAAGTGTCGGGTCCACGCCAGGGAATTTTTCGAACGCCCAGCGCGGAATTTTGACAACGACATAATCAAGCGAAGGCTCGAAGGCAGCTTTAGTTTGCTTTGTGATGTCGTTTGTGATTTCATCAAGGGTGTAACCGACAGCGACAAGCGCGGCAAGCTTTGCAATCGGAAAGCCCGTTGCTTTTGAAGCGAGCGCCGACGAGCGACTGACGCGCGGATTCATTTCGATGACAACAACTCGTCCCGTTTTGGGGTCGACACCGAATTGCACATTCGATCCGCCCGTTTCAACACCAACGGCAGACAGCACACGATGGGCAAGGTCGCGCAAAATTTGATATTCGCGATCGGTAAGTGTTTGCGCAGGCGCGACAGTGATGCTGTCGCCGGTGTGTACGCCCATCGGGTCGAGGTTTTCGATGGAACAAACGACGACAAAGTTATCGGCTTTGTCGCGCATCACTTCTAGTTCGTATTCCTTCCAGCCAAGCACGGACTCTTCGAGCCACGCCTGCCCGATCGGCGATTCAGAAATGGCACTGCGAACGGCTTCCGCAAGTTGCGTGGGTTCATATACCCATGACGCGCCCGTGCCGCCCATCGCAAACGAAGCACGGACGAGAACAGGATAGCCTGTTTCTTTGACAAGCACTTCGGCTTCTTCAAGCGAATACGCCGCTCCGCCTCGCGGGACCGGAATGCCGTTCTTCTGCATGGTTTCGCGGAAGAGCAGACGATCTTCGGCAGCTTTGATGGCGCTGAGTTTCGCACCGATCAATTGCACGCCATATTTTTCAAGCACGCCATTTTCACTGAGCGCCAGCGCAAGGTTGAGTCCCGTTTGTCCGCCAACGGTGGGAAGCATGGCATCAGGCTTTTCCTGTGCGATGATGGCTTCCAATGCTTCGGGGGTGAGCGGTTCGATGTAGGTGGCGTCCGCAATTTCGGGGTCGGTCATGATCGTGGCAGGGTTTGAGTTAACCAGCACCACGCGGTAGCCTTCGGCTTTCAATGCCTTGACCGCCTGCGTGCCAGAGTAATCAAACTCCGCCGCTTGACCGATGACAATGGCTCCCGAGCCAGGGACGAGGATGGTGTGGATGTCGCTACGCTTCATAATGCAGAATGTAGAATGTTTGATTTGCATTTTCGTTTTATCCCTTATTTTGGGTTGTTTCGTTTTGAGGTGTTGATGGAGGAGACGAAAATCGCGATCAACTCGTCGGTTTCTTTTTGTAAACCTGTAAGTTTGGCGGCAGGGATAATCCCGCCTTCCATCAGTAATTCCAGCCAAAATGCAGTCTCATCGAGTTCCTTCAAAGCGCCACCTATCATATTCACAAAATCTGCTGGAGATTTTGCCCTGCAAGCCTCTCGATATTGTGCCCCAACAGAAGTGCCACTACGCAAAACTTGTTTCCCAAGCACCTGCGCTTCCCCAGTTTTAGGCAGGTTCTGATACACACTAATAATCCGCAAGGCAAACTTCTTTGTTCTTTCTCGTAAATCCATCACATCACGCGCCATTGTCAACCTCCTTTTTATTCTGCATTCTGCCTTCTTCATTCATCATTCGAAAGAATTCTCCAAAGATATCATGCGCATCATGCGGACCCGGTGCGGCTTCAGGATGGAACTGCACGCTGAACACGGGTTTGTTTTTCATCCGCAGGCCTTCAAGCGAGTCGTCGTTCAAACTTTTGTAGGTGATCTCCACCTCATCTTTGTTTAGATCACCTTCGGTGACGCAATAGTTGTGGTTCTGCGCGGTAATGAGCACTTCACCGTTCGGCAAATATTGAACAGGATGATTTCCACCATGGTGTCCAAATTTGAGTCGATGTGTATCAGCTCCCAACGCACGCCCGATGAGTTGATGTCCGAGACAGATCCCAAACACGGGAACGCCGCTTTCGATCAATCCGCTTACCGCTTCGACAGCGTAGGGCAGACCGGCTGGATCGCCCGGTCCATTGGACAGAAAGACTCCGTCAGGTTTCAGCGCCATCACTTCATTACAAGTCGTATCCGCTGGGACTACGGTCACATTCGCGCCGTAGCTGGAAAGATGGCGAAGGATATTTTCTTTGATACCGAAGTCATAAGCGACTACATGAAATGCAAAATGAGGAATGCGGAATGCAGAATTCTGCATTACCCAATGGCTTCCCACATCATCCACCCAGCGGTAACTCTCCTCACACGTTACTTCCTTGACCATGTCGCGCCCGTCGAGACCGGGCCACTCACCCGCCAGCTTCAACAACTCATCAGCAGAAGTTCCTTTTGTGGATAGCGCAGCTTTTTGCGTGCCGCCATCGCGCAGTTTGCGAGTCAGCCAGCGTGTGTCCAGTCCGCTGATACCGGGGACACCGTTCTGCGCAAGCCAGTCAGATAAAGAAAGTGCCGAACGCCAGTTCGACACTACGGGGCTGAGCGAGCGGATCACCGCCGCCGAAACCTGCAGACTGGTTGATTCATCATCTTCCAGGTTGATCCCCACGTTCCCGATATGTGACACCGTGAACAGTACACCCTGCCCACGATAGGACGGGTCGGTCAAAATTTCCTGATAGCCGGTCATACTGGTATTGAAAACCAGCTCAAACACGGCATCCGTTTCTGCGCCAAAGGCTTGTCCTTCGATGATAGTGCCATCTTCCAAAACCAATGTCGCCAGTTTCATTTTTTCACCACACGATCTGTCAGTTCAATTGCCAACCCGATATAGGTTTCAGGCGAGAGCTTCCGCAATTTTTCACGTGTCCCATCATCCACGCCAATGGAAGCACACCAGGACATGTAATCCGCTTCAGTCAGGACTCGCCCACGCGTTTGTTCTTTGAGTGATTCATACGCATCCGGTTTGCCTGCTGCGCGCAGGATGGTCTGTGCGCCTTCGGAGACGACTTCCCAATGGGCATTCAATTCCGCTTTGAGTTTTTCTTCATCGGGAGCGATGCGCTTCAACCCACGCTGGAGGTTGGTCCACGCCAGCAGGCTGTGACCCAGCGCCGTGCCAAACGTGCGCCGGACAGTCGAGTCGGACAGGTCACGTTGCAAGCGGGAGACTGTCAGTTTTTGAGCATAGTGCGTGAACAAGGAATTCGCGATGCCGAGATTTCCTTCCGCATTTTCGAAATCGATCGGGTTGACCTTCTGCGGCATCGTAGATGAGCCTACTTCCCCGGCTACAATTGCCTGCCGAAGATATCCATCACTGATGTAGCGCCAAATGTCCTGGGCGAAGTCGATCAGAATGGAATTCGTTAATCGGATGAGATCGAAATATCGAATCCAATTGTCGTAGGGAAGGATCTGGGTTGTAAGCAAATTGGTGTGCAAATCAAAACTTGAAACGAATTTCTCGCTGAAGGATAACCAGTCCACTTGTGGAGCAGCGGACTGCAAAGCATTGAAGTTGCCGACTGCACCCGTCAGCTTCGCTTCAAAGCGATGTGCTGCGATTGCTTCATGAGTCTTTTGCAGGCGAGCAATGTAAACTGCAATTTCTTTTCCTAATGTCGTGGGTACAGCAAACTGACCGTGAGTACGGGCGAGCATGGGTATGGAGCGGTAACGGATGGCAAGATCGGAGAGAGTAGAGAGTAGAGATTGGAGAGCAGGAAGAACGACCTTGTCTCTAGATTCTTTCAAGGCGATGGCTTGACCAATACTGTTGGTATCTTCGGATGTCAAACCAAAGTGAATCCATGGAATCAAATCTTGCAATGATGTATTTTGCATTCTGCTCTGAATAAAATATTCTATCGCTTTGACATCGTGGCGTGTTATGCGTTCGTATTCCAGAATCGATTCGGCGTCAGCGATGGAGAAGTTTGGGAGGATGGATTCGATCCGGGCGGATTCGGAATCGGTCAAAGGGCGGACCAGGTCCGTTTTGGAAAGAGCAGACAAAAAGTCCAGCTCGACGCGGACCCGGTCACGCAGGAATGCAAATTCGGAGAAGTAATCCCTCAGAGGTGCGGTGACTTCTGCGTAGCGTCCATCCAGAGGCGAGAGTAGGTGTAAGGTCATAAGTAAAGTGATCCAATGAGTCGGAGATTGCTTCGCTTCGCTCGCAATGACGGAACTATCGTTGACTCAGCTGATAGTTGGACGCTTCCTTCGTAATAATAACATCATGCGGATGACTTTCGACGAGGCCAGCGTTGGTGATGCGTGTCAGACGGGTCCTGGTGCGAAGATCTTCGAGCGATGCTGCGCCCGCATAGCCCATGCCAGAGCGTAAACCGCCGACGAGTTGATAGACGTATTCGCCAAGCATGCCTTTATACGGCACACGTCCTTCAATGCCTTCCGGAACAAGTTTACCGCTTCCGCTCTGACCCGTGGCATAGCGATCGACACCGTAGCCCTTCATCGCACCCAGACTGCCCATGCCGCGATATTCCTTGAAGCGACGTCCCTCGTACAACATGACTTCACCGGGCGCTTCGTCGAGACCGGCAAGCATACTGCCAAGCATGACCGCGTTGCCACCTGCGACGATCGCTTTGACGATGTCGCCGCTGAACTTGATACCGCCGTCGGCGATGACAGAGACACCGTGTTTCTGTGCAGCGCGTGAACATTCAAAGATGGCGGAGACTTGCGGCATGCCCGCGCCTGAGATGACACGCGTCGTACAGATCGAACCTGCGCCCACGCCCACCTTGATCGCATCAGCTCCACACCCGATGAGTGCTTCCGTGCCTTCAGCTGTTACCACGTTCCCGGCGACGACCGGCAAATCTTTCCATACGCTCTTGATGCGCTGAACGGCTTCGAGCACGCCTTTGGAATGTCCATGGGCGGTGTCGATGGTAACGGCATCCACGCCTGCTCTGACCATCAGGTCCACGCGGGTTTCAAGATCCTTGCCCACACCGACCGCTGCGCCCACAAGCAGGCGTCCCTTTGAGTCCGTAGATGCATTGGGATAATCGCGCGCCTTCTGAATATCCTTGACGGTGAGCAAGCCTTTCAAAATTCCGTTTTCATCAACGAGCGGGAGTTTTTCGATGCGATGCTTCTGCAGAATTTCCTTTGCCTCTTTTACCGAGATTCCCACCCGCGCTGTGACGAGTTTATCTCCTCCCGTCATAAACTGGTTGACCGGGAGGTTGTAATCTGCCGATTCCACAAAACGGATGTCCCGGTTTGTGAGGATGCCGACGAGCTTTCCGTTTCCATCTGTGATCGGCACGCCGCTGATGTGATACGTGGACATGATCTCTTCGGCTTTGCTGAGCGGCGCGTCCGGTGAGAGGCTGATGGGTTCGACGATCATTCCCGACTGGGAACGCTTGACTTTTTCCACTTCGCCTGCCTGAACGTCCGGCGGCATGTTACGGTGAATGATGCCCATGCCGCCTTCGCGTGCCAGCGCGATCGCCAGTCGCGCTTCAGTGACCGTGTCCATGGCAGCGGAGAGGATGGGGATATTGAGCTTTATCTGCGGCGTGAGTTGGACTGTTACGTCGGTCTCACTCGGTAACACTTCGGTGTAGCCAGGGACGATAAGAACATCGTCAAAGGTGAGGGAGTCGAATTTGTTGAAAAGTTCTTCGTTCATAGGTTAGGGCTCCTTTATAAGCGGACTTTATAATGGACTCACGGATGGAAACGGACAAGAGCGGATTTATGATTCAAGTTGTTGTTTCAAATAGATGTGTATGGCGGTGTCGTAGTGTGCAGTAGAGGCAAAACCTTTGACCGCGAGTTTGGCGCGTGTCTTCGCTGAAATTTTTCCTTTGCGAAGTTCATCCAGCACAGCGCCGTAATCTGATGGGTCGCACACCAACGTGACGCGTTCGTGATTCTTTGCGGCGGCGCGGATCAGGGTGACGCCGCCAATATCGATATTTTCGATGGCATCGCCATAGGTGACATCAGGTTTGGCAACGGTCTCTTCGAACGGATAGAGATTGACCGCGACCAGATCGATGTAGTCCCAGCCAAGGTTGAGCAATTGCTGGTGATCATCCTGTGTTGGACGGGCAAGCAACCCTCCATGAACGGCTGGATGAAGCGTTTTCACGCGTCCGCCGAGGATCTCGGGCGACTTGGTATAGTCCGCGACTTCAGTAACGGAAATGTTGTTGTCGCGCAGTAACTTTGCGGTCCCGCCTGAAGCGAGCAGTGTCCAGCTGAGATCGGCGAGGGCTTTGGCGAATTCGATGAGTCCGGTTTTGTTGTGAACAGAGAGAATGGCAGTGGGCATTGAAAAAATTCCTTTCAGGTAACGGACTACGGAAGCGGATGATTGAATCGAGTAACAGATTTTTCGAGTACTGTTTTTAGGGTTCTTACAAGAAGCATGTGTTCTATCTGGTGGACACGGTCTTCAAGAACTTCGAGTGTGTCAGACTTTTCGATGGGCACGATCTCTGTCGCGAGCACCGGGCCATTATCCACACCTTCATCGGGAACAAGATGGACCATGATGCCGGTATGATCGATCTCGCCACGCTGATATGCTTCGAAGGCGCGCTCAATGGCGTGAGTGCCGGGAAACATTCCGGGCAGTGCGGGATGCAGATTAATGACCCGGTTCGGAAAAGATGAAAGAAAGGATGAGGAAAGAAGGCGCATCCAGCCGGCTAAGACCACGCAGGCAGGTAAACAGGTGGACACGTAGTCAGCGAGACGAGCATCGTATTCATGGCGGGATTCATTCTCTTTTTTGGCGAAGTGGATGGCTTCGACTCCGGCATTTTTTGCGCGGATGAGTCCATAGGCATCCGCTTTGTTGGAGATGACACTGACGACGGATGCGTTCAATTCGCCTAGGTTGCAGGCGTCAAGAATGGCTTGGAGGTTGGAGCCGTTCCCAGAGATGAGGATGACGAGACGGGATTGGTTGGTCAAAATAAATATCCTTGGTACATGCGCTTCGACTCACCTGCACTTGCGTGCGGTGCAAGTGTCACTACGCTCCGCTCAGCGCGGAACTAGTGATGAAAAAGCCTCAATCCAGAGAAAACCATCGTCATGCCATATTCGTCACAGGCGGTGATGACATCTTCGTCGCGGTTGGAGCCGCCAGGTTGGAGCACGTACTTTACTCCGCTTTTTGCAGCGCGGTCGATGCTATCGCGAAACGGGAAGAAAGCATCTGAGCCGAGCACCACATCGGTCAGTCCATCAAGCCAGGTACGGCGTTCTTCATGGGTCAATTGATCTGGGGTATGCGTAAAGACGTTTGACCAATTCGCTTTCTCTGCATCGGTGACATCCGGTTGCAGGAATTGGTCGATGGCATTATCTCGGTCGGGACGTTTGATGCCTTCCTTGAACGGCAGAGCAAGAACGGCTGGATGCTGACGCAAGCGCCACAGGTCGGCTTTGGAACCGGCAAGACGTGCGCAATGGACACGCGACTGCTGTCCAGCACCGACGCCTATGGTCTGTCCATCCGCGACATAACAGACAGAATTGGACTGAGTGAACTTGAGCGTGATCCACGCAATAAACATGTCTCGTACAGAGGATTCGGGAAGGTCCTTGCATTTCGTGACGATATTGGCAAAATCATCGCTTGTCACGGCGCGGTCATTGCGGCGCTGTTCCATGCTCACGCCGAAGACCTGCCGCGTTTCCGTGAGTTGCGGTTCGTAGTCAGGGTCAATCTGAATGACAGCATACTTACCCTGTTTCTTTTTCTTGAGAATCTCCAACGCTTCCGGTTCATATCCCAGAGCGATCACGCCATCGGACACTTCGCGGGCGATGAGCTTTGCGGTGGGAATATCGACTGTATCTGACAGCGCGATGAAATCACCGAAAGATGACATCCTGTCTACGCCGCGCGCGCGCGCATACGCTGTGGCAAGCGGTGAGAGTTCCATGTCATCCACGAAATAGATCTTCTTCAAGATATCGGATAACGGAACTGAAACTGCCGCTCCCGACGGGCTGACATGCTTGAACGACGTCGCCGCAGGCAGGCCGATGGTCCGCTTCAACTCACGGACAAGCTGCCAGGCGTTGAGCGCGTCAAGCAGGTTGATGTAGCCGGGTGAACCGCCCAGCACGCTGATGGGCAGGTCGCTTCCATCCTGCATATACACGCGTGCAGGCACTTGATTTGGGTTCGTTCCATAACGGAGGATGAGTTCTTTCATATCTGTTCCTTCAATGCAAAATAACTTTTCGTTCGCCGTTGACCAACTCGCCAATGACGAATGTTGGTTCCTGAATACAAGATTGGAAATCGACAACTTGCGATTTGCTAACGATGACGATCATGCCGATGCCCATGTTGAAGACACGATACATCTCTTCGGTGGAGATGTTTCCTTTTTCCTGGATCAATTTCCACATTGGAGGGACATCCCATGAGTTGAGATGGACGACTGCGTCCAGGTTTTCAGGCAGGACCCGTGGGATATTTTCAATAAATCCGCCGCCTGTGATATGAGCCAGCGCTTTGACTTGAGAGAGATGTGGATACAAGATATTGAAATAGGAGCGGTGAGGGGCGAGTAACGCATCTGCAAGGGAGCTATCAAACGCTGTATTCTCGAATACTTTGCGAATCAGGGAAAAGCCATTCGTATGCGGACCACTCGAGCTGAAACCGATCAACACATCCCCCACATGAAGTGTTTGACGTGGAAGGATCGCGTCTCGCTCCAATACGCCAACAATCGTTCCTGCTACATCGAATTCGTTCGGTTGATACACGCCCGGCATTTCTGCCGTCTCGCCGCCCAGCAATGCCATGCCTGATTCCCGGCAGGCTTCGGCGATCCCTGTCACCACTTCCGCCGTCTGTTCAGGGTTCAGTTTTGAAGTGGCAAAGTAATCCATAAAAAATAGCGGACGCGCGCCCTGCACGAGAATATCATTGATGCAGTGATTGACGATGTCGTGTCCGATGCCGCGAAAGCGGCCCATTGATGCAGCAAGCTTGACCTTCGTGCCCACGCCATCCGTGGATGCAACCAGCACGGGGTGATCCATCTGCTTCAGCGCAGATATATCGAACAGTCCACCGAACGATCCGATTCCAGCAAGAACCGATTCGTTGTATGTCGCGCGGACGGAATCTTTCATCAGCTCCACGGTACGGTTGCCCGCATCGATATCCACGCCGGAACTCTGATAAGCGGACTCTGTCACGGAATCGCGGACGGGAACGGACTCGATCACAGCAGGTTGATTAGCAAGATCACCAACGATTGAAAATCGGATTGGGCTGTTAGGCGATATAGATTCTTCTGGAGGAAGTGTTTTGCCGGGCGGAGTCCAAATCACACGGTAGAGATATTTTTGCCATTCCTGCATGCCGGCAGGTCTGAGGATGCGCTTGAATTCCAGGGTTGATTTCCCAAAGTTATACAGCATTCCTACCGGGCTGCCCGTCGCGGCAAGGTACACCAACATCTGATGCAATTCCTGATTCGTGAGAACGTGGCTTAGAGCTTTGCACTCAACCACAAGAGAATTTTCTATCCACAAATCGAGATAAAGATAACCAACCAGCGATTCATTGATCCACACTTCGACATGCTGTTCCATTTCTGTCTGCAGTCCAGCCTCACGACACAATTCCACCAACCGCCGTTGGTAAAATTCTTCCTTGTGCCCTGAGCGCAACTCACGCATAACTTGCATTGCCAATCCATTGACCTTGTAGGTCAACTCATCCAATGGTGTCCTTACCAACCCAGTTTTCTCTTTTGGCATTCATCCTCCAGTTAATGTCCGTTTTTATCCGTGAGTCCGTGACCAAGTCCGCTTACCGATGTCCGCTTTTGTCCGTGAGACCGTAATGAGGTCCGTTTACCGATATCCGTTTCTATCCGTGAGTCCGTGATGAAGTCCGTTTACGATAATGCACGGTATGCAATGTCTTTGCGATACTGCATTCCATCGAACATTACCCTTCCAACATTAGCATACACATTCCTCAAAGCCTTATCAAGTTCATCCGCCCAGGCAGTTAATGCAAACACGCGCCCGCCGGATGTGACGATGTTTTCATTTTCGATTTTCGTTCCGGCATGAAAGCAAACCATATCATCGGGTATAGTAGCGATGGTTACCATCTTTCCAGTTTCCACCTTTTCTGGATATCCCTGGCTTGCCAACACCACACACACTGCTGCGCCACTCTTCCAATGGACATCCACATTTGACAGGGTACCGTTCACACAGGCATCGGCAATTTCAAGCAGATCTGTTTCAAGCAATGGGAGAACCACCTGCGTTTCGGGATCACCGAAACGACAGTTAAACTCCAGCACGCGTATTCCATTTGACGTCAACATCAAACCTGCGTACAGCACGCCGACAAATGGAGTTCCATCATTTTTCAAGCCTTGAATTGCTGGCTTCAAAATGGACACCATTGCTTCCTTCATCATCCCGGCTGTGAAGGCCGGAGCCGGCGCATACGCTCCCATCCCGCCCGTGTTCGGACCTTCGTCACCATCGAGCAATCGTTTATGATCCTGGGCAGGCAGCATGGGGACAGTCGACGTTCCATCCGTAAACGCCATCAGCGAAACTTCTTGCCCGACCAAGCGCTCTTCGATTACGACCTCGTTCCCTGCATCGCCAAAGGCTTTGTCCACCAGAATCGCTCTCAGCGCGGATTTTGCCTCTTCAACGGTATCAGGCAAAATCACGCCCTTACCCGCCGCCAATCCCGAAGCTTTGATCACAATTGGATAATCCACTGATTCCAAATATCGACTTGCTTCATCAAACTCACTGAATGTGGCATATCGCGCTGTTGGGATGTGATACCGCGCCATGAAATCCTTGGCAAAGACTTTTGACGCTTCGACCTGCGCCGCAGCTTGCTTCGGTCCAAAACAGCGGATTTTCTCCACCGAAAGCGAATCCACCAATCCTGCTGCCAATGGCGCTTCGGGACCGACAATCACCAGATCAATCTGCTTGCTTTTGCAAAACAATACGATGGCGGCATGGTCTTCCACAGAAATTCCACTCACATTTTCCGCCAGCCCCGCCGTCCCTGGATTTCCCGGCAGTGCATATAACTTGTTCAACCTTGGCGATTGCCTAACCTTCCACACAATCGCATGTTCCCGCCCACCCGAACCAATGACCAGCACTTTCATAAACACATCCTTATCCGTTACTATCTGTGAGACCGCTACAGAGTCCGTTTACTTGGTCCCTCGCTCAAATCCCGTTTTGACGTTCGACAGATCCACCGAGATCGGATACTGCCCCGTAAAGCATGCCTGACAAAACCCATCCTCCCGCCCCACGGCGCGCATCATGCCTTCAACAGACAGATAATACAAGCTGTCCGCACCAACGTGACTGCAAATTTCATCCACAGTTCGCTGATGAGCGATCAGATCTTGATGCCTGCCCATATCCACACCCATAAAGCATGGATGCATGATTGGCGGACAGGTGATTGCCACATGCACTTCCTTAGCCCCGGCATTTCGGAGCAACTTGATCAGGGGACCCATCGTATTGCCGCGCACTATGCTGTCATCGATCATCACCACACGTTTGTCGCGCACATTTTCATTAATTACATTGAACTTCAGCGCCACCCCACGCTTGCGCAGTGAATCGGTCGGCTCGATGAATGTTCGCCCGACATAGCGATTTTTGATAAAGCCATCGTTGTACCGAATCCCACTCACATGCGAAAAGCCGATCGCAGCGGGCACGGAAGAATCAGGCACAGGGATCACCACATCCGCAAGAATTTGTCCGTTTTGATCCGTGAA
>Ga0210377_10001515_pt1 | contig 21252 bp, 22 predicted proteins | sample PLM4_65_b1redo_FD_155480 | JGI IMG/M metagenome (GOLD analysis project Ga0210377, IMG submission 155480) | Groundwater sediment microbial communities from an aquifer in East River, Colorado, USA - PLM4_65_b1 redo | ecosystem: Environmental > Terrestrial > Soil > Riparian zone | place: USA: East...
GGCAGCTGGACAAAACAGCGCAACCGGCTCAAAGCAGGCATTTCCTGGAACTTTACAAAGAACGATGCTCGAAACAAATTGAGCCGACTCTACGATACTATTAACAATTAAGTTTACAGCGCACTAGTCCGTGCAATAGAAAAATCTATCTTGGTCATGTTCTTTTCCTCCCTGTAAATATAAAATGTAAGATTCCGGAACGCTCCTTATAGACAACAATAGGTGCTATGAATTTTAGCGAAAATATATTTGTAGTTACCCGGCAGGTCAACTGCTGAGCACAGGCACAGCAAACACAACAACGCCACTGAATAAGAACACGTCAGCTATTATCAGTATCCCTTTTCGTTGTCGCACGAAAACCTACAAAACCCTTCACGACCTACCCGTGTCTGTGCGACACATGCCAGGTCTAACTGCTATGCAAGCCTGATCAGGATGTTCACAAGAGCGGGATCGAACTGGATGCCGGCGAACTTCATGAGTTCTTTCGTCGCCGCTTCCTTGCTGAGCGCCTTCCGATACGGCCTGTCGGACCGCATGACGTCCCACGCATCGGCGACGGCAATGATCCTCGCGTTCAGCGGTATATCTTCGCCCCTCAGCCCGTCGGGATAGCCCGTACCGTCGAAGAATTCGTGATGGTGAAGGATGGCGGGCAGGGCCGGCGCAAGATACTTGAGCGGCTTCAGGATCTCGACACCCTTGGCCGGATGGTCCTTGAGACTGTCCCACTCTTCGCCGTTCAGCGAAGCGGGCTTGAGCAGGATGCTGTCGCTGATGCCGATCTTTCCCACGTCATGGAGCAGCGACCCGATCTCGAGATAGTGTTTGTCCTCGGGAAGGAGGCCCAGTTCATCGGCTATCAGGCGCGAGTAGTGGGAGACCCGCTTACAATGGCCGAAGGTGCTGAAGTCGCGCGTTTCCAGGGCTTGGGCCAGGGACGCCAGCACGTCGATGTAGATGGTCTCCAGCTCCCGCGTCCGCTCCTGGACCTTTGTTTCGAGCGTCAGGAGCAATTCCCTCTTCTGCCGGTCCAGCTCCCGCTTCTTGTTGACGAAGTCGAGGCTCTTGACGATGTCGGCGATGAAAAAAGGTTTTGTCATGAAGTCCGAGGCGCCCAGCTTCAGCGCCTCCACCGCCAGGTCGGTGTTGCCGTTGGCGGTAATCATCACGAAATAGAGTTTGGGGTCGGCCGCCGCCATCTTTTTCATCAGCTCGAGGCCGCGTTCCTTGCCGATATAGCAATCGAGAAAGACGACGTCAAACCGCTCCCCGGCAATATGGCGTAGCGCCTCCTCGGCGTTCACTGCCGTCTTCACGTGATAGCCGGAGTCGCTGAACATGAGCAAAAAGGTCTGCAGTATTCTCTTCTCGTCGTCCACGACGAGGATCCGCGAGACACCTTCCGCGCCGTTCCCGCGTTCAAGAGGGGAGGAGACGATCCTTGTCGGATCGTCGCCGGCGATGGGGCTCGCGCTCCGTTCATCCGCACGGGAAGGTCCCTTCGCCCCTGCGTTGACGGATGAGAAGGCAGCTGCGTCCGTTGAGGCCGCCTGCCCGCGAGCGTCATCCGGTATTTCATAGGATATTAGATCCATCACGTTGTCCTTATCGTAAAGTTTACGGTTATGCTGCCGTGTTTTGAGGTCATAAGCACCTGGAACAGCTCCAGTCCGTCCGTAATGAGGGGAAGCTCGGCGCGGCCCACGGTAACCGGCGGCTGGACCGAAAAAACAAAACCCTGATCGCTCAGCGCGCTGACGGCATTCCCCGCGATCATGTTCGCCAGTTCGCCGAGCGTGTCCGCCCCGAGAGGGTCCGTTGATCCGCAGGCGGCGCCGTTCATCGCGGTGCAGATATTCAGCGCTGTCGCCGGGTCCATATTCAGGATGACGCTCTCTCCCGAATGATCGTGGAGCCCTATGACCACCGAGACGTCGCCGGCAAGCTCGTGCCCCCGGAGAAGCGAAACGTCCCCCTGTCCGATGTCGGACCGAAACACGCTTTTCAGGACGCTCATGGTGGACGATACAAACGGTCCGATGTACTCCAGTTTCATCGCGGGCCTCCGTTCTCGCCCCTCACGACGCCGCTGATGACCAGGGCGGCGTAATCCGCGCTGAACGGCTTCGTCAGGAAGCTCTTGGCCCCGAGTCCGATGGCCTTCCAAACCATTTCCTTGTTCCCCAGAGAACTGATGATGACGACTTTGGCATTCAGGTCCCGTTCCATGATGTTTCGGAGCGTGCCGATGCCGTCGAGTCCGGGCATCGTGATGTCGAGGAGCACGAGGTCGGGGGAGAGTTTCTCGTAGAGAGCGACCGCATCAACGCCGTTGTTCGCTTCTCCGACGACGCTTCCCCCCAATTTTGCAACGATACCCGCTATGTTTTTCCTCGCGAACTGAGAATCGTCCGCGATAAGACAGGTGAAGGTTTCCTGCTGTTCAGTTTTTTGCGACATGTGCCGTCTCCTTTGCCCCGTTAGAAAAAGTGTGAAAAAGTTACGCCTTAGCGTATTTTAAAGCCACAATCCGTTAGCGTTCGAGGACTTGTTCTCTAACGGGGTTTGCCGAAAAATGATTATTCAGATATCCTCCCAGGTTTTCGAGAGAAACCACATCCATAATATGGTTTCGCTCTATTGCGGCCTTCGGCATGCCGAAGACGATGCAACTCTTCTCGTCCTGGGCAACGGTAAGCCCGCCGTTCGCCCTGATCTCGCCGATCCCGTCGGCCCCGTCCGCTCCCATGCCGGTCATGATCAGACCGGCCGCGTTACTGCCGTACTCGGCGGCCACTGAGCGGAACAGCACGTCCGCGGAGGGCCGGTGCCCGGAGACCGGCGCCGCGTCCGACAGGACGGCAATGGCGCCCAGGGGCAGCCGCTTTACCTTGAGATGCCGGTTTCCCGGCGCGATGAGGGCCCTCCCGGGCAGGACGAGATCGCCGTCTTTCGCTTCCTTCACCTCGAGCGATGACAAGACGTTCAGCCGTGAGGCGAAAATTTCGGTAAACCCCGCGGGCATGTGCTGCACGATGAGGACCGCGGCCGGAAAGTCACCGGGCAGCCGGGGCAGGAGATACGTCAGGGCGTTCGGCCCCCCTGTGGAGACGCCGATGGCAAGCACCCGTTCAGCCGAACCGATCCGGAGGGGCCGCGTCGTCTTCCGCGGAGAAGGCGCGACGGGCCTCGCGTTCACCATAGTCAGTCTCGCCACGGGATTTTCAAACGCGGCCTTCACCTTGGCGATGAGGTCGCCGGCTATCTCCGCGATATGCACGGAGATGGCGTCCCGCGGCTTCGTCACGTAGTCGAACGCCCCGAGCTCCAAGGCCCGGAAGGTGAGTTCCGCGTCCTTTTTCGAGAGCGAACTCACCATGATGGTCGGCGTCCCGAACTCCGCCATGATGCGGCGCAGGGTCTCGAGGCCGTCCATCCGGGGCATATCGATGTCGAGCGTGACGACGTCCGGCCGCAGTTCCCGCATCTTCTTGAGGGCGAAGAGGCCGTCCATGGCAATGCCCGCAACCTCGAGCTCCGGATCGCGCCGGAGGATGTCCGGGATCATTTTCCGCATGAGCGCGGAATCGTCCACCACCAGGACCCTGATTTTTTTCACTTGAACATTCCTTTCATGATCCTATCGAAAAAATCCTAAATCCGAAACTCGAAATCCGAAACAATATCGAATTGCCAAAATTCGAAGTTTAAAGCATTCGAACTTTGATATTGTTTAGAAATTAGTGATTCGCGCTTAGAATTTGCTGTGTTCATGCCGAGGCCTGCCCCCGCCGGTCCTCGTCCACGGCCTTCCTGGCGACGGCGAGCACATCCAGAATCATGACGATCTTCCCATTGCCGAGGAGCGCCGCGCCGGCGACGAGCCTGCTCCGCATCGAGAGCTCGTCGATCGCCTTGATGACCAGTTCCTGCTGCCCCACGAGCCGGTCCACGAGCAGCCCTATTGTCCTGCCGCCCGCTTCAACGACCAGCACGAACTTCTTGTCCTCGCCGCCGGCGCCCGGATGGAACAGCTCCCGCACCGAAATAACCGAAACAATCTCGTCCCGAAGCAGGAGCGTTTTTCTTCCGTTTACGGTGACCAGCGAGTCGGTCGTCACTTTCGCCACCTCGGCAATGACCGAGACCGGCAGCGCGTAGAGCTGTTCACCGGCCTCGAAGAGGAGGGCCTTGATCACCGCAAGGGTCAGCGGCAGCCGCAGCCGTATGGTGGTCCCCCTTCCCGGCACCGAGTAGAGCTCGACGGTCCCCCGCAAATCTTCCACCGCGGATTTTACCGCATCCATGCCGACCCCTCTTCCCGAGGTGTCGGTCACCTCGTCCGCCGTGCTCAGACCGGCCATAAAAATGAGGTCCACCGCAGCGGCGTCGGACATGGTCGCGGCTTCTTCCCGGTTGAGAAGCCCCTTCTCCATTGCCCGTTGTTTGAGCTTTCCGGTATCGATTCCCTTGCCGTCGTCGGAAGCTTCGATCACGATCATAGACGCCTCATGATAGGCCCTGAACGTGATGACGCCCTCCGCGGGTTTGCCCAGGCCGGTCCGTTCGGCGGGCCCTTCGATCCCGTGGTCGATCATGTTCCGGACGATATGCGCAAGGGGTTCTCCGAGGCCGTCGACGATCCCCTTGTCCAGTTCCGTTTCTTTGCCGATGATTTCGAGCCTGACCGGTTTCTTCTTCTCCGCCGAAAGGTCGCGGACCATCTTCGGGAACTTTCTGAACACCTGGTTGACGGGCACCATGCGCATTTTCATGACGCTCTTCTGGAGGTCTGAGATCGTCCGCTCGAGGTGCGCATGCGCGGCCAGGAGGCGCGACGCTCCGTCGCCCGTAAAGGTCCCGGCCGCCATCTCCCGGGCCATCTGCCCGATCATGGAACGGCCGATGATAAGCTCGCCCGTGAGGTTCATGATCCGGTCCACGCGCGACGCTTCTATTCGGAGAAACTCGCCTCCGGAGGGTGCCGCGGGCGCTTGGATCTGCGCGCCGGGTTTCGAGGCGAAAGGGGAGACCGTCGCTGCGTCGCCCCCCTCGGGCCGCGTTTCGCACGCCGCGCACTCATGCACGCGCACGACGAGCTCGCCCGTCATTCCGGCGATCGTCGCCCCGCCCCGGACCGCCCCGGCGTCGTGGTCCGTGGCGAACACGACCGCCATCCGTTCCGCGCTGTCGAGCTCATCGCTCTCCATATCCGGCGAGGCATGGATGATCCGGCCCATGCCGGTAAGCTGCTGCGCCACCATGCGGGCGGCAACGCCCTTTTCCCCGCACCCGGGATGAAACACGATATCCACATCGTACACGAAGAGTCCCTTTTGCACGGCCTCCTGCGCCTGGAGCTCCCCGTATTCGGAAAGGGCAGGAGAAGCAAACAGGGATGCGCCGCTTTTCTTGACGAGGAAACGATCGATTTTGTCGATCATCTCTCCGGCATCCGCGTATTCTCCCGCCTCGCTCTTCGTGAGAAGCGCGTGGACGGCGTCGACGCAGGACAAAAGGAGGTTGACCGTATCATGGGCGTCATGGGAAGAAGCGCCGGGTTCCTCGATAGACGGAACAACGTCTTCCATCCGGTGGCAAAGCGTTCCGACGGAGGTAAGGCCCACCGAGTTGGAATCTCCCTTGAGCGTATGGAGGTGCCGTTTGATCGCCGTGAGGCGGTCATGAGCATGGCCTTCTTCAAGCGCCAGCAACTCATCCTGGAGTTTCTCGACGAGCTCATACGCGCCCGCGTAAAAAACTTTTTTCAGCTCCGTCAGTTCGTCGCCGCTCCATTGTTCGATCTTGTTCATCATGCCGAGGCCTTGTCGCGCCGCGCCTCATAGCGCTGGATTTCCGCCTTAAGCTGCGCGAGTTCAAAGGGTTTGGTAAGGCACCGGATGGCCCCCGCCCTTACCGATTCGGCCATCTCGCCGCTTCCGGCGTTCCCGGAATAGGTGACGGCCGGCACGTCCGGGTCGATCTTTTTTATGATCCTGAGAGCGTTGATGCCGTCAAGTTTCGGCATTTTGATATCAAGAATAACAAAGTCATGCCTGTCGTCGATGAATTTTAAGACCGCCTCGACGCCGTCGACAGCAAGGTCTATGGCGTTGCCGCTCTCCCTCAGCTCCGCTGCAAGCACGCGGCCGAAGTTTTTGTCGTCTTCTGCAATCAATATTTTCATAATTTTTCCGCAGCGGGTTTTTTGTACGCCGTGCCTCCCTTATGGTAGATAAATCGAAAGCCCGTGTTCCATCCCTGGAAACTCTCGGCGTGGCCGATGACGAGATATCCGCCGGGGTTCAGGCTCCGATAAAATTTTGCCGCAAGCCGCTTCTGCTCTTCCATGTCGAAATAGATCATGACGTTCCGGCAGAAGATCACGTCGAGGTCCCTGAGGCCGTTGTCGTTCTTGAGGTTATGGTAGTCGAAGACGACCATGTTCCGGATATCGTCTTTTACCAGCGCCGTGTCGCCGTTCTTCGAGAAATAGCGCGCGATATATGCGTCGTCGACGGTCGCCATGACCTTGTCCAGCGCGTATTCGGCCTTGTTCGCGGCCTGGAGCGCCTTCAGGCTCAGATCGGAAGCGAAAACCTTCACGTCACACGCCGGCCGGCCCAGGAACTCCTGGTGGACGAGCATGGCGATGGTGTACGGCTCCTCCCCTGTGGAACAGCCTGCGGACCATATCCTGAGCCGCTTCGCCGGATCGGACAGTTTCTTCGAAAGTAGATCACGGAGGACAACCTCACGGAAGAGTTCGAGCTGGGGCCGGTTCCGGAAGAACGAGGTCTCGTTCACGGTCATCGTGTCCAGGAGCGTGATAAGCTCCTGGCTCCGCTGCTCCGTCACCAGCTTGTAATACCAGTACGGGCTCTGCGTCTTGGTCTCGTTCATCCTCTTGACGACGCGATTTTCCAGGAAATCTTTCTTCGTCTCTTTGAAGTAGATGCCCGATTCCTGATAGATGAGGTTCCTGAAGAGCCGGAACTCTTCTTCCGTCAGCATTATGCCACCTCAACCTGCCGCGGGGCCCCCAGCGCCTTCCGGCCGGTCCCCGTCACGGCCATCCGCGCCGTGGCCCGCTTGACAGGCGGTGCGGTTTTCGTATTCGTGTTGTCGTCGAGCGCAAACTTGGCGATGATCTGCTGGAACCGCTCCGCCTGGGAAGAGAGCTCTTCAGCGGAGGAAGCAAGCTCGGTAGTCCCGGATGCGTTCTGCTGGATCATCTCCCGCATCTTCTCCATCGTCTTCACGGTCTGCTCGGCCGCGGCCGCCTGTTCGTGCGTGGCCGAGGTGATCTCCTGTGTGATCTCGCGCAGCTCTTCCGCCGCCTTGCCGATCTGGGCGCTCCCGCTGGACTGCTCCTGCGTGGCCGCGCCGATCTCCTTGGCATAACGGTCCACTTCGCCCACGTTTCCTTCGATGTCCTTTAACGAGCCGCCCACCTGTTGATTCAGCTCCACGCCGCGGCCGACCAGCTCGGTGGATTTCTCCATTTGACGGACCGCTTCCTGGGCTTCCTTCTGCATGCCGGTGATCAGTTCCGATATTTCTTTTGTGGATTGGGCCGATCGCTCGGCGAGCTTCCGGACCTCCTCGGCCACCACGGCGAAGCCCATACCCTGCTCACCGGCCCGGGCCGCCTCGATGGCCGCGTTCAAGGCGAGGAGGTTGGTTTGTTCGGCGATGTCGTCGATGACGTCCACGATCTTGCCGATGTCCTCCGAGCGGGCGCCGAGGGCGGAGATGGTATCGGCCGATCTGGTGATGGACCGGTTGATCTCATCGGAACCTTTGAGCGATTTGTCCATGGCATTGAGACCCTGGCCCACGGCCTGTTTCGTCTTGACCGAGAGCGCCATGAGCTGCTGCGAGGTCTCCGCGATCCGCTGAATGGACGCCACCATCTGCTCGATGGACGCCGAGGTCTCCGTGACCGAAGAGGCCTGCGACTGCGTGCTCTTCGCCACATTCTGGATGTTGGCGGACATCTCGTGCATGGTGGAGGTGGTTTCCTCGACGGCCGTGGCCGAACTGTCGTTGTTCCGCGCCGACTGCTCGGCCGTGGACGCGATCTGGGCCGAGGCCGACGCGATCTGGTCGGCACCCGAACGGATCTCGCCGATCGTCGCCCGCAGTCCGATGATCATCTTCTTGAAGGCGTTGCCGAGCACGTCCTTCTCCGAGTTCGGATTTACGTCGCTTCGCAAATCTCCCTCGGCAATTTCCTCCGCCGTCTTGGCCATGGACTGAAGGTAGGAGATCATGTCCCGGAAAGAAGCGGCAAGCACGCCGATTTCGTCTTTGCTCGCCATGGTCATATCTTGTTCGATATCACCGGAAGCCAGTCTCCTGGCAATAGACGCGATCTCCGTTATGGGAGAGGCGATGCTCTTTGTAATGAGTCCCCCGATTATTAAACTAAAAATTACGGCGCCGAGAACGAGGCCCCCCAAAAGCAGTACCGTCTTGTTTGTCAAGGAATCCAGCGTGGGCTCCATTGCATCCATGCGTTTGTTGCCTTCCTCCGCCAATACCGCAGCCGCTTCTTCCATCTTGTGCACATTGTCTTTGTACGGTGTCATTGCGGCATTGGCCTGCTGCGTGGTCTTAAGCTTTCCTGACTGGATTGCGCCGAGAACGTCGGAAAAATTAGCTACGTAGGCCGCTGCTTCCTCTTTAAGCTGCTTGATCAGTTTTTTATCATTTTCCAGAACGGCCGTCTTCTCGAGCTCGGCCAAATGCTCTTTCACTAATTCGTCGCGTTGCTCAGTCCATTTTTTCAGATATTCCGCCTCTTTTTCTTTGGCCCCGATATTCATGAACAGGTCCTTCTCATACCGCCGCATGCCCAGAACATGGGACCGCGCTTCAGCGGCGTTCTCCGCAATGTGCGCGTCGCCGCGAATCATGACTTTTGTCGCGCCGGAGACCGACTTGACGCTCATATAGCCGAGTGCCCCCACGACGATCATCATCAGCAATACGATACCGAATCCCAGTCCCAAACGCTTGCCAATTTTTATATCATTCAGTTTCATCATGTCCTCCTTCGTGTCTTCTGTGCATTTCAAAAACAATCAACAATTGTCCATCCCTCGCCAGTTTGCTTCAGGCGGCAACGGGACTCGTTGCGTGCTCGACGGTCGTATCAACCTTCTTCATATCTTCAACGCTCAGAATCTTTTTCATATCCAAAAAAACGATCAGCCGTTCTCCCGCTTTTGCCACGCCCGTGATGTATTCGATGCCCACGGCGGCGATCATCTCCGGCGGCGGCTCCACGGCCTCGGCGGGAAGTTTGCGCACTTCCGAGACCGCGTCCACCAGCAGCCCGATCACACGCCCCCCGTTCTCCGCGACGAGCACCCGCGAGGACTTCGTCCTTTCCGCGCTGGGCAGCCGCAGCCGCTTCCGCAAGTCGACGACCGGAAGGATCTTCCCCCTGAGATTGATCACCCCCTCGAAAAAATCGGGGGCGTCCGGAACGCCGGTCACCTCGGGCACTCTGACGATCTCCTGGACGGCGGCTATGGGAACGCAGTAAAACTCCTTGCTGATGCAAAACACCACTACCTGAATGTTCTTGGCCATTTGAGATATCTCCAGTTTTATCCGACCTGTAAACGGGGGAGGGGAACAAGATCGTTGATTGGTCGGTTCCTGACTCCTTACCTCGTCTTTTCCAAGGTTCTCTCAACCCCGAGTCGTGTGTGCGAAAAGCCGAACGGGGCCGATTCTTGTTCTTTTTTCACGAGGTTCATAAACTCGCATTTCCAGCAGTTATGAAGCTTCTGTGCGTATGTTCCCTGGACTTTCCCGCCGCAGAGAGAACCAGCTACGACCCAGCATGCCCTTCCCGCTTTTTTCCCGTCATGGGCGCCATCGAACGCCTCATGCACGGCAACCGGGCATATTCCGAGTTCCTGTGCTTTTATGCCTCCGGGCTCCCTTCCACAGCTTTTATATTCCCAGCAGTTCTTCTTCACCGTAAATAACCTCCTTGAGATAATATTGCGATCGGTCCTGGACGTTGCTTCGCGCCGATGTTGTCATCTGGAGAATGATAATTCCATGACACGTTTTGAATTCTGGAGATTCCTCTACGAACCTTCACTTCGCGCATTCCCGCGGATGCCTATACGAACCTTCATTTGCTGCGGGGAATGCGAGCGAATACGATTATGTTCTTACCTTGTGAATCGGGACTCCCTGGCAGATGCCTATAAGAACCTTCACTTGCTGTAGGGAGTCTCAATATTCTTAGCCATTTGGCCGCCGATCACTGCGGTTTGGTCTTCAAGAACGCGCCGAGCCGCGTGTCCACCTTGCGAATATGGCTCCTCAGCCAGTCGACGACCAGCTGGTTCGTTGCGACCACGGTATGAAGACCCGGCCCTTCCGTTTCAACCTGCTTTTTGAGGACGACATAATTGTTTGTGAATTCCAGGTGTTTCGCCTTATGTTCCGCATACCCGGGGTAGCCGTGCTTGAGCATATACTCCTCCTCTTCCCCGAAATGCGTTACGACATAGTCATCAAGAAACCCGATCACCCTGCACACCTCTTCCTTGCCTTTTCCCTGGTTGCAGGCGTCCAGCAGCACGTTTATTCTCCTGAACAACTCCTTATGCTGACTGTCGATCTCGTCCGATCCCGTTGCCAGGTCCTCAGTCCATTGAATTGCCATGTGCGTCTCCTTTTCGTTTATCCGCTTACGCCGGGTCCGTCCGGTCGTTTCGCCGGACCATCAATTGCCGCTGCTACGGCCCGTCTCAGTTCGTTCAGACCGACCGGTTTTAACATATACTCCACGATCCCGAGGTTGAGCGCCTTCTGATAGACCTCGCTTCTCATATCAATGGAACACATAATCACAGGGACCGTCGGGACATGCCTCTTCAGTTGCGTGATGAGCTCCAAACCATTCATGCCGGGCATGCGATAATCAGTGATTATCAGGTCCGCGTTGACCCCCTCGCGGATTGCGGTAAGGGCGGATTGGCCATCGCGGCAGGTAATGACCATATAGTCTGATGTGTTCAGTATCTCTTCGTAACACTGCAAGATACCAGGATTGTCGTCGACAATAAGTACGGTTTTCAAGGAATCAGCCCCCCACAAACATGTAATGCCGTATCGGTCCATCCAGATAAATGCCACGATACGATTCTGCTGCGAGTTTCTATAGCAACCGCGATGCCAGAACGGAACTCATTGATTTATAAGAGGTCAAAGGCTTGTGAAGACGGCTTTGCATGTTAGTCTTACCGATGGGAAGGTAAATTGTACCGATTGAGACAAACTCTAAATTCGAAATCCTAAACGCTAAACAATATCGAATGGGCAAAATTCGAAAATTGGGTCATTTGGATTTGAAAATTTATTTAGGATTTCGTGCTTCGAGCTTGAAATTTATTCGGGGAGGGGAAGAGCAAGCGTAAACGTAGTGCCTTTTCCTTCTTCCGAGCGCGCATCGATCGTGCCGTTGTGGTTCGCCATGATTTTGAAGGCGATGGAAAGGCCGAGGCCGGTGCCGCCTTTGTCCGACTTTGTCGTGAAGAACGGGTCGAAGATCCTGTTGAGATGCTCCGGGGCTATGCCCGGTCCCGAATCGGCGATCTTGATGATAACGGAGCCCCCCTCCGCCTTCGTCTCGAGGGTGAGCGTGCCGCTGTTTTCCATGGCATCGAGGGCATTCGTCATGAGGGCGAGGAAGACCTGACGCAGTTCCCCCTCGCTTGCGTTAATCGCCGGAAGGTCGGCCTGATAGTTCCGCACGAGCTCAACATCCCTGAGCCGTCCCTGAAAGCTTATGATCTCCAGGGCCTTGTCCAGCGCTTCGTTGATGCGGACCTCCTTTTTTTCATACGTGGACGTTCTCACAAACGAGAGCATCCCCGTGGTAATGCTCTTGCACCGGAGGATTTCCTCTTCGACGATCTGCAGGTATTCCTCGAAGAGCTTGGGGTCGTACCGGTTGTTCTTCACCTTCATGAGGAGTCCCTCGGCGCAGCCGGCGATGGAGGCAAGGGGCGTGTTGATTTCGTGGGCCAGCCCGGAGGCCATCTGGCCGAGGGCGGCAAGCCGCTCGCTCATGATGAGGCGCATCTCCGTATCCTTCTCCTCGGTGATGTCCCTGGCGACGTGGATGGAACCGATAAACTCCCCCCCTTCAGGGGAATAATAGGGGAACGTGGAGACCCGGAAGAGCCTGTTGGTCTTGGGATCGTGCACCTCCTCCGTAGCGCTCCGCTTCTCCTGGAGCGAGATCCGGTGTGGACAGTTCACGATCGGCGAGCAGCTCCCATGGAAGATGTCATGGCATTTTTTATTTATAATTTCCTGGAGCGGGAGGCCGAAATACCCGGCCACCGCCTTGTTCGCCTTGCGAATGTTATAATCCTTGTCGTGGATGGTAATAAGGTCCGTGATGCCGTCGAAGGTCGTCTGCCACTCTTTTTGAGACCGTGAAATCACCTTGAACTGCTCGACGAGTGTTCTGCTCGTTTTTTCCACATTCTCGAGCAAGGTCCTGTTCTCGATCGCGGAGGCCACCTGGTTGGCGAAGACCACAAGTATCCTGACCCGCTTGCGGGTAAAATATTGCGGCGCATCGTTGTACAAGTTCAGGACCCCGAGCACTTCCGCGTCGGAGGTAAGGAGCGGGAGCGCCATGGACGATCGATAGCCGCGTTTCATGGCCTCGTCCCTCCACGGCGCGTATGCGGGGTCCTTATCCAGTCCGTTCATCACCTGCGGAGTTTTTGTTTTGACCGCCCTGCCGGTAGGTCCCATTCCCGCGGCAGAGTCGTCCCAGGTTATCTTGACGCTCGAGAGATATCCTTCCTCGAAGCCGCAGTGGGCAACGGGCTCGAGCTCGCGGCACCCCTGCTTGAGGACCCCGAACCACGCCATCTTCAGCCCCAGTTCCTTCACCGCGATCATGCAGACCGCCTCGTAAATGTTCTCCGTCCGGGGTACGGCCGTCACGACGTTGGACGAAACGGCAAGGGAAAGCAGCTCGGCCGCGTACTGCTTCATCTCGTCTTGAGCAGCGACGACGGATGTCGCCATCTCGTTGAAACCGGCGCTGAGGTCGGTGAGATCGTCGTTTCTTCGGACCGGAACGCGGGCAGCGACATCTCCTTCCTTGAAACGACGCATCCCCTCGCGCAGTGAGCCCAGCCTCATTATGACCATATCGTCGAACAGAAAGAACATGAACGCGCCGATGAACACGATCGATCCTGTGATGATCGTCGATTCCCTCGCCATGTGACGGAACGCCTGCTTTTTCAGGTCTGCGGTCGAAAAATCGATGATGATGAGCCCGTTCTGCGCGAATTTCGGATTGTGGCAGCGGTGGCACTCGGGCCGGTTCCTGACCGCCTGGATCCAGCGGAACGTATCGTCGCCCTCCGATAGGCCGGCCCTTCTCACATCCGGGAGCCCCCGGTCCCGGAGCGGCAGCTTCCTCTCTACGTCCCCGGGCGCGGTCCCGGCCTTGACGACGCCTTCGCCGTTCACCAGCATGACCCGCTCAATGGATCCGAGGCCGACGAGATTGCTCAGGGTGTTGCGGAGAACCCCGGGATCGCGGGTGAGCATGGAGTGGGTGAGGCTTTCCTCGATAAGGGGCCCGACCGTGCCCGCGAACATCGTAAGGTTCTCTTCTTTCCCGGCGACCATCTCCCGGAAGTGGACATACCCCCCTATCACGGCCACGGCGAGCATCGCGCCCAGCAAGCCGAGGCCGAGTTTCCGCCTGATTGGCCTCCTCATTCCGTCACCCCGTAGCCTTCGAGTTTGTTGTAGAGGGTCTTCGGCGCGATGCCGAGGAGTTCCGCGGCCTTTCCCCTGTGTCCGTTGAGGTCCCGCAGGACCTTGAGAATATGTTCCCGCTCGACGTCTTCGAGCCTAGTACAGGCGCCCTTGCGGCCCTCATCCATGTCGGCGGGCAAGTCCGCCGCAACGATGACGTCGTGCTGCGACAGGAGGAGGGCGCGGTGCACGACATTCTGCAGTTCCCGCACGTTTCCCGGCCAGGAGTACGCGGAGAGAACGCGGAGGGCCTCCGCGGAGAATTTTCTGGTCTTAAACAGCGGGTTCGTCTTCATGCAATGCTCAACAAGGAGCGGGATGTCCTCTTTTCGCTCCCGGAGCGGCGGGACGTGGATGGTCAGCGCGCTGATCCGGTAATAGAGGTCTTCCCGGAAGCCGCCGTTTTCCACTTCCCGCTTCAGGTCCTTGTTCGTAGCGGCGACGAACTTCACGTCGACGGCCACCTCTCTCGTGCCCCCGACCCTGAAAAATCTCCCCGTTTCGATCACGCGAAGGAATTTTACCTGAAGCGGTTGAGGCAATTCGCCGATTTCGTCGAGGAACAGGGTGCCGTGGTCGGCAATCTCCAGCAGGCCCGGCTTCCTCGCGTGCGCGCCGGTGAATGCCCCCATCTCGTGGCCGAACAATTCGCTCTCGATCATCGTTTCGGGAATGGCGCCGCAGTTGAGGGGGATGAACGACCCCGCCGCATGGAGTGACGCTTCATGGACCGCCTTCGCCAGGAGTTCCTTGCCTGTGCCGCTCTCGCCGATAAGGAGCACGGGGTAGCCCGACGCTGCAATCCTCGTTATCGTCTTCAGAATATCATGCATGAGCGGGGAATTCGTGATGATGGTCCCGGCCGCCGACTGGCGCTGAAGCTGCGTCTTGAGGAGGATGTTTTCATGAATGAGTTTTTTCTTTTCGTACGCCTTCTCGATGATTACTTTCAATTCCATGATTTTGCACGGTTTGGTGAGGTAATCGTACGCGCCGAGCTTCATGGCCTCGACCGCCGTGGAAACCGTCGCGTTGCCGGTAAGGATGATCACTTCCGTCGGTATTTGCGCTGCTTTGATTTTTTTGAGCGTGTCGAGGCCGGATATCTTCGGCATGTGCAGGTCCAGCAGGAGAATGTCGTATTCGTCCTGTTCGAGCAGCGCCGCCGCTTTCAGGCCGCTGTCCGTCTCGGTCACGTCAAAGCCGGAGTCGGTAAGCGCATTCACGAGTATCTTCTTCAGATTTTTGTCATCGTCGGCTATTAAAACTCTTATCATCGAGCTCCGTCCGCTTCACCCCGTTAAAGAAAGCCGCCGACTTCTGTTGGCGGTCGGCATCTGCCAATAGATTGTGGTGCAAAGCCACATTCTATGGGCGTTGGAGTATTTGTTCTTTAACGGGGTTCACCTTTTCAACTTCAGGAACATGCCCAGGGCCCGGTCCGAGTACTTGATATGGTTGATCAACCAAGCGACGCACAGCTCCTTCGTCTCTTCGGCCAGCTGGGCGTTGATGCCTTCCATCAGAAGCCGATCTTTCAATTTCAGAAAGTTTTTCACAAACTGCTCGTGCTGGGCCTTGTGGGCCGAAGCGCTCGAATAGGCGTACTTCGCCATGTAGCTCTCTTCATTTCCGAAGTGTAACACCACGTAGTCGGTCAAATACTGGACGATTTTAGCGACCTCGTCCCGCCCCGTACCCTTATCAAATGCGGCGAGCAGGCTTTCGATCCGCTTGAACAACTCCTTGTGCTGAGTATCGATCTCCGTCGAGCCTGATGCGAGATTGTCGTTCCACAGGTCCGCCATGGTTCTGTTCTCCTTTCCTTTTTCCCGGGATCATGACTGTCCGATACGATCACCGCGAATCCGCAGCATCAATTGTTTTTATTCCACAACGCAAATCGTCCGGCTCTGGGCCTCGCGGATGAGCGTCCTCGACATACTGCCTCCCTTGTCGGTTTGATCGGCGGCAACCGGGAAATATTTGCCTTCATCGGTGTGTCTGTTCGGTCTTCAAGACATAGCTCCGGGACGCGTATTACGCATTGAGCAAGCCCTTCTCAAGAGCGATCGCGACCGCATGCGCACGGTTCGTCGCATCGAGCTTATCCATGATATTGCGAACGTGGAATTTCACCGTGCTTTGCCTAATGGAAAGCAGGGACGCGATCTCCGACGTACATTTCCCCTGCTTGATGCATTCGAGGACTTCTTTTTCTTTCGGAGTGAGGGAAGTGCTTTTTTTAATGCGGCGATAGTGCATTTGATTTTTGTTCTGTTATAGGGTTCTCGGTGCTTGGATTTCATTCCAAATTATTTTAAGAATACTACATTCTGCTTCATTTTGCACCTCTCCTTAAGGAGAGGGGTGCTCGAGGCATGCAAATGCCGCATCTGACAACGTTGAAAACCGCTGTTCAAGGAGTTTTTCTCGCTACGAAGCGGACTGTATCAATATGGAAGAGTTCGAAGCGCCGTTCGCGCTTCACGAACTGTGGCGAAAAGGCCTTATAGTGGTTTGCTCAATGATGTCGGAAAGTATCGACAAAGCGTCCAAACCCGAACAGAATTTTTTTTTAATATGTCAGGCACGTATAACGCTGGGACTGGTAAGGGCGAAATTCGTCCTTACCAGTCGGGAGAATTATATGGCTATTTTCTTGAAGGATTAATATGCCTGTTCGTTTTTCATGACAGTATCCGCCGTTACCCGGGAACGGAACACACGGTAGACCCATATCTTATACGCGATCACGATCGGTACAAAAACCAGGGCCACCACGGTCATGATCCTCAGCGTGTAGGCGCTTGAAGACGAATTGTAGATCGTAAGGTTATGCGCCGGGTCCAGGCTTGATGGGATCAGGTTCGGAAAGAGCCCGATCACGCCGGTAAAGACCACCATGACGATGGTCACGCACGACGACGCGAAAGCCGCGAGCGGCTTGCCCTTTGCGAGAAAAACTTTGATGCCGATCAGCGCGGCAACGGCTAGGAGCGGAACGACGAGGAGCGGCATCGTTGTCAGGTAATTGTCATACAGCCTGGTCGCGAACGCGGTGGCGACGAGAAAAGCCACGGCAACGAGCAGCAAGGCGGGCCAGAGCTTTCCCGCTGTTGCGGATGATTTGTCGCATAGATCACCTTCGGTCTTGACGCATACGTAAAGGCTGCCGTGAGTCAGAAACAGAAGGACGAACAGCGCTCCGGTCAGCAGTCCGTAAGGATTCAAGAGCTGAAGGAGAGAGCCGTGATAACCGGCCGCGTCCATGGGGAGGCCGCTGAAGATGTTCCCGAATGCCACTCCGAGCAGGAGAGCAGGAAGCGCGCTGCCGATGAAGATACCCATGTCCCATGCTTTTTTCCACCCATCGTTGTTGATCTTCCCGCGAAATTCTATGGAAACTCCCCGGATGATCAGCGAAAAAAGAAGGAGCAGCAGGGCCGTGTAGAGATAGCTGAACATCAGCGCATAGGTCTTGGGAAATGCGGCAAAGGTTGCGCCGCCAGCGGTCAGGAGCCATACCTCATTGCCGTCCCAGACGGGTCCGACCGTGTTGATCAGGATCTTTTTATCCTGATCATTCCGCGCCAGATAAGGGTGCAGCATGCCGGTGCCGAGCACGAAGCCGTCCAGCATGAAATAGACCGCCCACAAAACTCCCCAGAGAATGAACCAAATGATCTGAAATTCCATGGTATGCCTCCTATTTTGTCTGTTTTAACAGGGCCGAAAGGTCGTTATCGGGACCTTGCTTGGCAAACTTAGACAGCAGGTAAATATCGATAGCGCCGAGCGCTCCGTAGAGGACGGTAAAGCCCAGAAGCGAAGCGTATACCTGAACCGTGCTGATGGACTGCGATACGCCGGCAGATGTTTTGAGCACGCCGTAGACGATCCAGGGCTGTCTCCCCACCTCAGCCACTACCCAGCCGAGCTGCCCGGCGATATAGGGCAGGGGAATGGAAAAGAGCATAAGCGTGAGGAAAAGAGGATGCGCTTCCAGCGTTCGACGTTTTGAATAGATGACCGCCAGGAGCGAGAGAAGCATCATTGCAAAACCGAGGAGGACCATCAGGCGGAAACTCCAGAACGTCGGGAGTACCGGCGGACGCTCTTCTTTAGGAAATGCCTTGAGGCCTTTGATCTCGGCATCGGCTGTATGGAAAGCAAGGTAGCTCAGCAAACCTGGAACGCACGGGCCCTCAAAAGTATTGCACTCTTTCACAGTGTCGGGAATGATGACGAGGTTATACCCGACATTCTTCTGCGTTTCCCAGAGTGCTTCCATGGCTGCGAACTTGGTGGGTTGCGTCTTGGCCACTTCCACTGCGTGGAAGTCTCCGATCGTTGCCACGAGGATCGTAGATGCCAGCCCGAAAACCGCCGCAATCTTAAAAGAGCGCGTAAAGAACTCTGTCTGGTTCTTTTTCAGGAGGTGGTAGGCCGACACTCCCATGACAAAGAAGGCCGCAACCACATATCCTGAGGACAGGGTATGGCCGAACTTGAGCCAGCCGTAGGGGTTCGTCAGGAGCGCCCAGAAATCCGTCATCTCCGCGCGTCCGTTGCGGAGCACGTATCCCACCGGCTTCTGCATCCAGCCGTTCGCCAGGAGAATCCAGAGGGCGGACAGGTTGGTAGCCAGGGCCACGAGCCAGATGGACAGGGCGTGCGCCTTTTTCGAGATCTTGTTCCAGCCGAAGATCCAGACGCCGATAAAGACGGACTCGAGAAAGAACGCCATGGTCGCTTCGATGGCAAGGGGCGCGCCGAAAATATCGCCCACATATTTTGAATACTCTGCCCAGTTCATGCCGAACTGGAACTCCATGGTGATTCCGGTCACGACGCCGAGGGCGAAATTGACCAGAAACAGTTTGCCCCAGAATTTCGTCATTCTGAGGTACAGCTCGTCCCCACTCCTCACATACCGCGTCTCCATGTATGCCGTCAAGAGGGAGAGTCCCAGGGTGAGCGGCACAAAGATCCAGTGAAACATGCTCGTGAGGGCAAATTGCAGCCTGCTCAATGCTACTGTGTCCATTTTCCAGTCTCCTTTCATAGCGGCGCAGATTAGCGCACCAAATAACATTTAGGATGAAAAACATCTTAATTAACACCAAAAAAAACCAGTCATCAGGCAAGGCTCGCAATGGTCTGCTTTTTCAGATGCCCTTCGACCTCTTTTCGAATTTCCACCCACACCGGATGGACAGAGCAAGTGGAACTCAACCGGCACCGCCTGCTGTCAATGGCGCAGATGTTAATTCCGGCGGGCCCCTGGATCGCCTCCATGACCGCGAGGAGGGTGATCTCCGAGGGCTTTTTTGCGAGCATGAAGCCGCCTTTTACTCCCCGCATCGATTGGAGGATATGATGCCGTACCAGCCGCTGCAGGATCTTGGCGAGGAAACTTTTCGGAATGTGCATCACCTTCGCGATTTCAGTAACATTCGCGTTCCGGTCGCGTTCCCGCGCAAGGTAGAGTACGGTGCGCACGGCATAGTCGGTTTCTCTGGTCACCAGCATGCGTTATTTCAAGGCCTCGAAGACTTTTCCGACGACTTTGGCGGACGGCTTCAGGGTCTTGTCTCCTTCCTGTTTCCACTGGGCAGGGCACGCTTCCGCGGGATTGGACGCGAGATGAATATTTGCCTTGAGCTTCCGCAGCAGCTCATCGACATTTCTTCCCAGGTTGTAAAAATTGACTTCGGCATTCAAAAGGACGCCTTCAGAATTGATAATGAATGTCCCCCGGAGGGCGTTGCCCGTTGCCGCATCGTAGACCCCAAAGAGACGGGAGAGCGTACCCATACGGTCCGAGCCCATGGGGAACTTCACTTTTTCAAGCATCTTTTCGTCACGCTGCCATGCAAGATGGACGAACTTGGTGTCGGTGCTGACGGTGACGAGCTCGGCATTCAGTTTTTTGAATTCATCGTACTGCTCCGCCAGAGCAGCGAACTCGGTCGCTCACACGAACGTGAAATCGGCGGGGTAGAAGAAGAGGATGGTCCAGCCTTTGGCCGCTTTTCGCGCCGCAAGGCTGATCTCATCGAAATCACCTTTTGAAGGATCGAAGATATCGAGTTTGAAATCGGGCACTGTTTGCCCTACCTGGATTCCACAGCAATCGCCTGACATGGCAAGCCTCCTCCCTCATCGGACTGCCGTTAATTAGGATATTTAAGACCTTAATTAACCATATTCAACTGCGTTTGTCAAGTTATTTTTTTAGCACTCGGCATTGTGAATAACAAGCGCGCCTTGCCGTATCCACAACAAGGAAACCCGTAATAATCCCTGATAATGAAATATCATAAGAGTAGTATAGCACCGTTTTTTCGTGCTTTTTCGACCATGGTGTGATCCTCGTTCGCCTTCAAAGGGAGATGATATTTTGCTGGTCCCAGTATGATTTCCGTCATACCCGTGCCAGTCGCCCTCTGCTATACTTGTTTCGAGAACAGCCAGGATTGCCGTTTTATCGCATCTGGGCCCTCAGCCGGCACAATGTTGCATGTTCTTACAGGAGGCTTATGGAGATCTGCAATACCTGTCCTTCCATTTCAGAAGAAGACCTGCGGGCCGCGCTCGCGGAGCTCAAGACCTATGTGGACATCACCGAGGAAGATCTCATGAAGATCTACGTCCTCGCCGTCCGCAACGCCCGGGTGCGGCGTTCGACCATGGTCCCGGTCCGGACCGTCATGACCGAAAACGTGGTTTCCGCAACCAGGGACATGAGCATTCATGAGGCCGCACGGCTGCTTTCCGAACATAAGATCACCGGCATGCCGGTGATCAGCGAAGACAACCGCGTCATCGGCGTCATTTCCGAGGCAGATATTCTTTCTCCTGAAGGCGCGAAAAAAGAAAATGCGGTCAACAAGCTCCTGCGCCGGCTGCGGGGAAGGCGGGGGACGATGAGGCCGGATGCGGAACGCGTGGAGGCCGCCATGAATGCGCCGCCTATAACAACCTTGCCGGACGCGGACATCAAGGAAGTCGCCGCCGTACTCGACATGCGCCGGATCAAACGGTTGCCGGTGGTTGACCATGACGGGAAACTCGTGGGGATCATATCCCGTGGAGACATCATCCGGGCCATGGGGAAAAAACCTTGAGGGGCGCGAGCACGAGACGAGGGACGCGGTAGGGCTGTAATGACAATATCGGAATACATTACCAAGATGAAGGGCAGTACGAAGAGCCCTCCGGGCGTCGGCGCCGGGGAGCTTTTGTGGTCCTGGCTCGGCTCGGCGATCGGCATCGGTCTCTGCGCATACCTTTCATCGGCCTATTTCGAGCCCCGCGACCTGACGCTGCTCATCGGGTCCTTCGGCGCTTCCGCGGTCCTGGTCTACGGCGCGGTAAAGAGCCCCCTGGCCCAGCCGCGAAACCTCG
>Ga0210377_10001517_pt1 | contig 21191 bp, 17 predicted proteins | sample PLM4_65_b1redo_FD_155480 | JGI IMG/M metagenome (GOLD analysis project Ga0210377, IMG submission 155480) | Groundwater sediment microbial communities from an aquifer in East River, Colorado, USA - PLM4_65_b1 redo | ecosystem: Environmental > Terrestrial > Soil > Riparian zone | place: USA: East...
CTTGAAAACGCTTTCAGAAAACGCTTTCAGAGTATACTGAGATTCCATCGAAGAGTCAACAAAATTATGAAAGGGATTTGCTCTATAATTCGATCTGGAGGCCGCCATGAAGGAACTCACCGCCCGCCAGGTCAACATTACTGATTCGTTTTGGTCACCGCGTCTCGCAGTCAATGCACAAAAAGCCATCTTCCACCAATGGAAGCAACTCGAAGAAACACGATGTATCGATAACTTCCGCCTTGTGACAGGCGAGAAGGACGGATTTCGCGAAGGCTGGTTCTTCGCGGATTCGGATGCCTACAAATGGTTGGATGCCGCGTCACGGATCCATGCGCTTCACCAGGGCCCTGAACTTGCCTCCCTCAGGGATTCATTGATATCCCTGATCGCGCGTGCCCAGATGCCTGATGGATATATTTTCACCTACAACCAGATCCATTTTCCGGGACAGCGCTGGGTCAACTTGCAGGTGGAACATGAGCTCTATTGTCACGGGCACCTCATTGAAGCAGGCGTTTCTCATTATGAAGCCACAGGCCGCAGGGATCTGCTCGAGGTTTGCGTCAAAGCCGCGGATCTGCTTGTGCGTGATTTTCTCAATGCATCCAACGACAAAACCTGCGGGCATGAAGAGATCGAACTGGCCCTTATTCGTTTATATCGCGTGACCGGAATCAAAAATTATCTTGAACTCGCTCGTCAATTCGTCGAGCGCCGCGGGCGAACCCCATTTTATGGCATTCATTGGTGGCTTCAACACAATAATTTTCTGAAAAGGAAAATGTATGTGAATCGATTACGGCAGGAATATATTGCAAAACATCCTGAATATAAATCCTTTCGTTTGCCCGGGGATAACTACGCCAAAATGCCGCGCTTTAGCCAGTGGCGTCATCGAATCAATACTCTACGTGGCTTATATACTCAACAACACGTGCCAGTTCAAAATCAAAATTCTCCGGTTGGTCATTCAGTGCGTTTTGGCTATCTCGAAACAGCAGTTGCCATGTTGTGCCGCGAACAGAAAAACCTTTCACCACGAAGGACACAACACCTGCCCTGGCGGGCGGTGCCAGGGAGTACACAAAGGGGGAAGCCCAAAGGTTTTTCCTTCGAGTCCTTTGTGCCCTTTGTGTTTAAAAAAGAAACTGATGGAAACGAAATTCTTCCAACTACACTGGAGCAAGCCTGGGAGCGGATGGTGACCTGCCGCATGTACATCACGGGTGGACTCGGCGCGGTCCCTGGTCTGGAGGGCTTCGGCAATGATTACGAACTAGATCCCGAATATGCCTACGCTGAAACCTGCGCGTCATTGGCAAGCCTCTTTTGGAATTGGGAAATGGCGCTCCTCACAAAGAATGCACGGTACAGTGACCTGTTCGAATGGCAACTCTACAACGCGACGAATGTTGGTATGGGGCAAAACGGAGACACGTATCTTTATAACAACCCGTTGGCGGTGCATCAAGGCGTGACGCGCCAGGGATGGTACGTTGTCCCATGTTGCCCGTCCAATCTCTCACGCACCTTTGCAGATTTGGGGAAATATATCTACTCGTTCGATGAAAATAATCTATGGATTCACCAATACATTAGTAGTGAAATGACGGTTGAAGTGGGTGTTCCGGTAAATGTCAAAATCGAATCAGGGTTACCATGGAATGGTAAGGTGCGGATTCACATCAAACCTGAAAGCCGGAGAGAATTCAGAATCCACTTGCGCAAACCTTCGTGGAATTCTATATCTCTAGAAGAAATGACAGCATCGGGCTATTATGACCCGCGTCAGGCAGAATTTGAAACCGTCTCCCGCAACTGGTCTGCCGATGGGGAGACGTTGGAATTTGACTTTGACATGACCATCCAATTGCGTCGCGCTCATGCCAAGGTGAAGGGACATGCAGGTAAAGTCGCCCTCACGCGTGGGCCGCTGGTCTATTGCCTTGAAAGCATGGATAACCCCAACGTGGATATTTTTACCGCGCAACTCGATCCGTTATCTTTACGTAATGAATTTGTCCCTGATCTGTTGGGCGGGTGTGTTGTCATCCACGGCAAAACAACCGATGGCAAGTCGCTGAAGTTTATTCCATATTTCCTGTGGGCGAACCGGGGAAAATCCCAGATGACGGTGTGGGTAAATGCAAAATAATGTGATACGCTTTTGTCCATGCTGTAAATATCAAGATTAATCGACTCTAACCAACCACACTTTCAAGGAGTTTGATATGTCTGATTATTCTCCCAAGCCAGAGCATAAATTCACCTTCGGTCTATGGACCGTTGGCAACATTGGACGCGACCCTTTTGGCGGGCCTGTGCGTGAACAAAAATCGCCAGTGGAACTCGTTCATCTCTTGGCGGAAGTTGGTGCATGGGGTGTCAACTTTCACGATAATGACCTCGTGCCTATTGACGCGACTCCCGTTGAACGAGACCGCATCGTCCGGGACTTCAAGGTGGCTCTCTCCGAAACTGGCATCCTCGTCCCGATGGCGACCACCAACTTGTTCAGCGATCCAGCCTTCAAGGATGGGGCGTTCACATCGAACGATCCGAAGGTGCGCGCGTATGCTTTGCAAAAGACGATGAACGCGATTGACCTGGGAGTCGAATTGGGCGCGAAGATCTATGTCTTCTGGGGCGGCCGCGAGGGGGCAGAGACGGATGCCGCCAAGGATCCGATCACAGCCATCAAACGCTCGCGCGAAGCGATGAACTTCCTTTGCGAATATATACTCGATAAAAAATACGATTTGAAGTTCGCTCTCGAAGCCAAGCCTAACGAACCGCGCGGCGACATGTACAACTCGACCACCGGTCATATGCTGGCATTTATCGCGACACTCGATCATCCTGAAATGGTCGGGGTTAATCCCGAAGTGGCACACGAGCACATGGCCGGACTCAATTTCGTGCATGGTGTGGCTCAGGCGATGGAATCGGGCAAGCTGTTCCACATCGACCTGAATGACCAGGCGTTCGGTCGCTATGATCAGGATTTCCGTTTTGGCGCAGTGAATTTGAAGAGTGCGTTCTTTCTTGTCAAATTACTGGAAGATAATGGATATGGTGGCAGTCGTCACTTCGACGCGCACGCGTATCGGACGGAAGATTACGAGGGTGTAAAAGACTTTGCGCGCGGCTGCATGCGAACCTATCTGAGTTTGAAGGAGAAGGCTGCTCAATGGAATGCAGATAAAGAGATTCAGACTTTGGTGGCTGAAATCAATGCCGATGACGGTTCGATGAAACAATACTTTGGAGAATATAGTTCTGAAAAAGCAAATTCATTGAAAGCACAGTCATTTGATCGTCCTGCCATTGGCAAGCGCGGATTGAAATACGAGAGATTGGATCAATTGACCGTTGATATTCTGTTGGGTGTGAGATGACCAAATCCTATTTCCTTGGCGTTGATACTTCCACAACCTCGAGCAAGGCTTTGTTGATCGATGAACGCAGCGAAGTGATCGCAGTTGCCTCATCGCCGCACACGTTGCAGACGCCGCGTCCGCTTTGGTCGGAGCAGGATCCGCGCGAGTGGTGGGAGGCGGTCTCGGTGAGTATCAGGTCCGTTTTGGAAAAAGCAGGTGTCGGCGGGGAAGGAATCGCTGCAATCGGATTGACCGGTCAAATGCACGGGCTTGTCCTGCTCGACGAGACAGGAAACGTTTTGCGACCAGCCATCCTGTGGAATGATCAACGTACACAGAGTCAATGTGATGAGATCCATCAATTGATCGGAAAAGAGAAATTTATTCAGATCACGGGCAATGTCGCGCTGACGGGATTCACTGCGCCAAAGATTTTGTGGGTGAACGAGAAAGAGCCGGATGTGTTTGCAAAAGCGAGACATGTTCTGTTGCCGAAGGACTACATCCGTTATAAGTTGACGGGCGGATACGCGATGGATAAAGCTGATGGCGCAGGCACCGTCTTGTTCAATTTGAAATCGCGCGATTGGTCGCGTGAAGTGCTTGATGCGTTGGGCATTGATGCTTCGTGGATGCCGAAAACTTATGAAGGACCTGAATTCACCGGGCGTGTGACGGATGAAGCCGCATCAATCACCGGACTGAAGGCTGGCACGCCCGTCGCGGCGGGGGGTGGCGATCAGGCCGCGCAAGCGGTCGGTGTCGGGGCTGTTGAGCCGGGTGTTGTTGCGCTCACAGTTGGAACGAGCGGTGTCGTGTTCGCAACGACCCCATCCGCATTGATCGAACCCGACGGAAGGCTTCATGCGTTTTGTCACGCGGTGCCGGGCATGTGGCACTTCATGGGCGTGATGCTTTCTGCTGCAGGGAGTTTGCAGTGGTATCGCGATACACTCGCGCCAGATGTGAGTTTTGATAACTTATTGAAGGAGGCTGAATCCATTTCGGCAGGGAGCGATGGCTTGCAGTTTTTACCTTACCTGAGCGGGGAACGCACGCCTCATCCGGACCCGCTGGCGCGCGGCGCGTTCATTGGGCTGACTCTGCGCCATAGCCGCGCGCACATGACGCGTGCCGTGCTCGAAGGTGTCTCGTTCGGATTGAAGGATAGTTTTACGCTGATCCAAAATGCAGGATTGGGTGCAATCACGCAAGTACGCGCGTCAGGTGGTGGAACAAAAAGCGCATTGTGGAGACAGATCCTTGCTTCGGTGTTGGAGGCGGAATTGGTCACAGTCAATACAACAGAAGGCGCGGCGTACGGCGCAGCGTTGCTTGCCGGTGTTGGAGCAGGGGCGTGGATGGATGTAGTGTCCGCGTGTAAAGCGGCGATCAAATTGACGGGGAGTACGATGCCGGATCCCGCACAGGTGGATGTTTATCAAAAATCATATCCCCTCTATCAGGAGTTATATCCTGCGTTGAAACCCAGTTTTGGGAAGATATGATAATCAGGTAAATTGGTACTTGACTCTGCCATGTCCTTTGTGCTAGAATGTTATCGATAACGGGAACGATAACGGGAACGATAACATGAGACAAAGAGTTGTCCGGTCCACGATCAAGGAAGTAGCCTCTGTGTCGGGGGTATCTACACAGACAGTTTCCCGCGTTATCAACGAAAGACCAGATGTTTCCCCTGAGACCAGGAAGCGTGTCCAGGAAGTAATAAAAGAGATGGGATATCAGCCCAGCGCCTTGGCACGCAGCCTGATCCGTCAGCGCAGTCATACGCTGGGGGTTGTAACCGCCGGTTTGCGATATATTGGCCCGTCGCGGACATTAAGCGGGATCGCCGCCGCCGCGGAAGAGGCCGGGTATTCTCTCCTGCTAAAAGAACTTCCCCGTTTTGATGAAAATGATATCGAACCGATCTTCCAGGCTTTACTTTCGCACCATGTGGATGGGATCATTTGGGCAGTGCCTGAAGTGGGGGAAAATCATGCCTGGGTTACCGGGCAATCGTTAAATTTGGATATTCCCCTCGTGTATATCACGATGGAGCCGCAAAGGAATATCTCTGTTGTCTCCATAGATAATTATCTTGGCGGGCGAATGGCAATGTCCCACCTGCTCGAACAGGGGTATCGGCAGATCGGACATATTTCCGGTCCGTTGGATTGGTGGGAGGCACGCCAGCGAATGGCGGCCTGGAAAGATGCTCTGCAGGAATCCTACCTTGAAATCAAGGATAGTCATTATGTTGAGGGGAATTGGTCCTCGGCCAGCGGTGCGCAGGCTATTGAGAAATTATTTCATCAATATCCAGAGATGGATTCGATATTTGTTGCGAATGACCAAATGGCGCTTAGCGTGATACAGTTTGCCGGTCAAAAGGGCTTGCGGATCCCTGAAGATATAGGGATCGTTGGATTTGATAATATTGCCGAATCTGCTTTTTTCTCCCCAGCTTTGACAACCATCCAGCAGGATCAACATAATATTGCAAAATTAGCCGTCGAAGAAATCATCAAGACCATTGAGGCGGGTTGGCAGGAGTCGGAACAGTTCGAGCCTCAGTCCATTATGCTGCCGCCAACATTGGTTATACGTCAAAGCTCATTGCGTGGAAAGGAATAGGAGGTGAATATATCATAGGATCATTCAACTTAAATAAAGAGGAAGTACCTGCTCAGTGATTGGCGTCTCCAAGCAGGCACTTCCAGACGAAAGATGATCCTGCAAATGGGATCGTCCCTCGCGTGCCTCAATTATATCGTGTCAAATCTCTATCAAGAGAAAAATCAATAACCTATATAAGGAGAGAAGATCATGTTTCGTTTCAAGACAATCGCTTTTCTGGTCGTAGTTTTTGCTATGATCCTGTCAGCGTGCCAACCAGCCGCCCCTGCTGCAACTGAAGCCCCAGCAGCAGCAGCCGCAAAAACTTCGAGCGGCTACGTAGTCCCTGCAGCGAAATGCGCGCCCAACTGCACCTATAAAGACATGGTCGTCGGTTTTATCCAGACCGGCCCGGAAGGTGCATGGCGTACTGCGAACAACGCTTCCTTCGATGAAACTGCCAAACAACTCGGCATCAAGCTGAAGGTTTACGATTCCCAGGGTAAGGTCGAAAATCAGATTTCGGCTTTCCACACATTCAATCAAGATCCCGAAGTGAACGTTATCATCCTTGCAGCCGTCGACACGAAGGGCTTTGATGATGTGTTGAAGGAAGCCCAGGAGAATGGCAAACTTGTCATCCTGGAAGACCGCACCGTTGATTCGTCAGCGGCCCTGTATTACACCCGCATTGGCTCCGACTTCGTCCTGGAAGGGCAAAGGGCTGCAGAGGTCATGTGCGAACTGCTCAAGGATTCCGCGAAGAAGAATGTCGTGGAAATCTCCGGCGCGGTAGGCGCTGGGGCAGGCATTGACCGCGGCAAGGGTTTCCGCCAGAAGATGGAAGAGTGCGGAATCACGGTCACTGCTTCGCAGACAGGTGACTGGAAAATCGAACCCAGCAAGGCGGTCATGGAAGCCTGGTTGAAAGATCCGGTACTCAAGGACATCCAGGCTGTGCACGCTCACAATATCGAGGAAGCTATGGGCGCCATCCAGGCCATCGAAGACGCCGGCCTTGTGCCCGGCAAGGATATCCAGGTCGTCGCTTATGATGTGACGAAAGACGCTTTCGATTTCCTGATCTCTAGCCAGTTGGGCGCCGACGTCGAGTGCAACCCGCTGCTCGGCCCGCAGGTATATGAAATCGCCCTGAAAGGCTTGAACGGCGACGCAGGCATGCCCAGTTTTGTTGCTTCACAGGAAGGTGTCTTCAAGGCTTCACAAGGTGCGGAAGAGTTGAAGTCTATTCAGTCCACCTGGCCGTACTAAACAACTGCGAATTGTGACTTTTCTGGAAGTCAATAAATCAGAAAAGCATATTTAAGTAGAACTGGAGAAGCGGCGCACACGCCGCTTCTCCACCCAGTAAGACCCAGCGAATTGTATGCTGAAGCTCGAGGTAGTTTATGGCAGAGTCAAGCAATGATATTGTGGCAATGAAAGGCATCCACAAATCTTTTCCGGGTGTGCAGGCTCTTGAGGATGTAAATTTTACGCTTAGGATAGGCGAGATTCACGCTCTGGTAGGAGAGAATGGGGCAGGCAAATCCACCCTGATTAAGATTTTAACTGGTGTTGAGCAACCAGATACAGGTGTAATCACAATTAATCAACAAACCGTTTCCATAAGATCGCCTCAATATGCTCAAGAATTGGGTATCACTACGGTATATCAGGAAGTCAATCTTTGTCCTCAACTAACGATTGCTGAAAATATCCTGATCGGCCGGGAACCCATGAAATGGGGGAGCATCGATTGGAAGGCAATGAATATTCGCGCCAGGCAGATCCTTCGGGCACTGGATGTCGATCTGGATGTGACCCGAACCCTGGGCTCCTGCTCAGTCGCCGTCCAACAGATGGCAGCGATTGCACGGGCACTCGAGATTTCATCTGCCAGGATCCTGATTTTGGATGAGCCTACATCCAGTCTTGACGCCCACGAGACCGCGCAACTCTTTAATATGATGCGCAAACTTAAGAACGAAGGAATGGCTATTATCTTCATTACTCATTTTCTGGACCAGGTTTTCAAAATTGCAGACAGGATCACGATCCTCCGAAATGGGAAACTGGTGGGGAGCTACAATATAAAAGAGATATCACGCCTGGAATTGATTACGAAAATGATCGGTCGTACCTTGACCGAATTTGATGAAATGACGAAACTTAAGAATGAAAGTGGCAAACACATTAAGGGTGACATTTTGGTGGAGGCGCAGAGGGCAGGTCGCACAGGCGCGGTGGAACCGTTCGACTTGGCATTGCATGAGGGGGAAGTCGTTGGTCTGGCCGGTCTGCTTGGTTCAGGGCGTACTGAAATAGCACAGCTTTTATTTGGCATTGATAAACCCACCAGCGGTTCGCTAAGTATAGGCGGCAATACGATCACGGATCACTCCCCACTTGGTTCCATCGCACGGGGTGTGGCACTTTGCCCGGAGGATCGAAAGGATGCAGGGATCGTTGGGGAGTTGACCGTGAGAGAAAACATCATCCTGGCGATGCAGGCTGGTCTGGGCTGGTTTAAGCACCTGAGTTCTCAAGAACAATACGAGATTGCTGATCGGTATATTAAGTTACTGAATATTGCTACCCCCTCTGCCGATCAACCGGTAAAGAATCTAAGCGGCGGCAACCAGCAGAAGGTGATCCTGGCGCGTTGGCTTGCCACGAATCCGAAGCTTCTAATCGTGGATGAACCCACCCGAGGCATTGATGTGGGAACAAAGGCTGAAATTCAAAAACTGATTCTTTCGCTGGCCGAAGAAGGAAAATCGTGCATGTTCATTTCTTCCGAGCTTGAGGAAGTCCTGCGCACCAGCCACCGTATCGTTGTAATGCGTGACCGGAAGAAAGTGGCTGAGTTTTCCGGTGAAACGGCCGAAAGCGAGATTATGAACGCGATTGCAGGGAGTGCATCATGAGACAGTCCAAACCCTCTTTTAGTTTTAATTGGAGAAAGACCGCAGAGAGCAAGCTCTTCTTTCCGATCGTTGCCCTAGCGCTCATTCTGCTGTTCGATCTGATCATTATTCCCAATTTCTTTCGCATTTCGTTCCAACAGGGTCATCTGTATGGCAACCTGATCGATATCCTGCGAAACAGCACGCCGGTAATTGCGTTGTCCATCGGCATGACGCTGGTGATTGCCACCGGTGGGGTAGACCTCTCCGTGGGCGCCATTATGGCGATTGTATCTTCGGTGGCAGCCCTTATGATGAATCCGTTTGTTCTTGGTACACAACTGCAGGGCATCGTAAATGATCCTACGTATAGCTATTCACCGTTCTGGCTAGTGCTTGTGGTACCGGTGATCGTAGCCACGATCTGCGGCCTGTGGAACGGGCTGCTGGTCTCTTATGGAAAAATCCAACCCATGGTGGCCACCTTGATCCTGATGATCTCTGGTCGAGGTATTGCCCTGCTGATTACAAACTCACAGAGAATTGTTATTGTTTATGAGCCATTCACTTACATCGGACAAGGCTGGCTGATCCTGCCTTTTTCTCTCTACATTGTGGCTGCTCTGTTTGCTCTGACCTGGCTGATCACCCGAAGAACGTCCATCGGGTTATTCATCGAATCGGTGGGCGTCAATGCTCGCTCCAGTTTATTTAGCGGTATCGATGAAAAGAAGATTAAATTGTTCGCTTACGCGTTTTGTGGCTTTTGCGCGGGGATAGCAGGTCTCATCGGCACTTCGTATATAAGCACGTCGGATGCAACGAATGTTGGCCTGAACCTGGAGCTGGATACCATCCTGGCAGTAGTCATCGGTGGAACCTTACTTGGCACGGGTGGGCGATTTTCCCTGATGGGCAGCGTCATCGGTGCGTTGGTCATGCAGGCTGTCTCCACTTCCATGTATGCAATCGGCGTGAGTGCGAATTCACTTTTGGCGGTCAAGGGAGTGGTCGTCATCTTGATAATCCTCCTGTATTCACAACAAGTCCAGGACTTTATCCGAAAGATCACGGGGCAAACGAGACTTAAGGAGACAAAGTCATGAGGCAGAACCTAATCACTTTTGTTGACAAGAAACGGCAAATGCTTCCACTTTTGGCGGCAATCATATTATTCATTTTCGCTTATACAATAGGCGCCGTTTACCTCCCAGGATTGAGAGATACACAAACATTTCTCAATCTATTTAATCAAACTCCTTACCTGCTGGTTGCCGTGATAGGAGAGACACTGGTTGTTCTTTCGGGCGGCATTGACCTTTCGGTGGGGGGTATAGTGGCGCTGGTAGCCACGGCTTCTGCCGCGTTAATACGAATAGGCTGGAATCCCTGGGCTGTGATACTCCTCATGCTGGCGATAGGTACGGCGATGGGCGCCATCATGGGTTATTGCATCACCTACCTGAAAGTACAGCCATTTATTGCCACACTGGCGGGTATGTGGATTGGCCGTGGATTAGCTTACACTATCAGCAATGAATCGGTCGCGATCAATGACCGAACCTATGAACTTCTTTCGAGAATTAAGATCTTGATCCCGGGATTAAGCGATGTCGTGACGCAGAGGGGCGCCTACATCACCATATCCGTCGTTGTCGCAATGACCTTGTTTGCGATGGTAATTTACATAACCCACTTTACGCGCTTTGGCCGCACGATCTATGCCATGGGCGGGAACAACGGAGCCAATGAACAATCTGCCAGGTTGATGGGTCTGCCGGTGGACCGTACGAAAGTGCTGGTCTACACATTCAATGGGTTTTGTTCGGCCTTAGCTGGTATTTTATTGAGCATCTACACCGGATCTGGGCATGGCATGTATGGGAGTGCCCTTGAATTGACCGTCATCGCTGCGGTGGTGATCGGTGGTACCGCACTAACCGGTGGCGAAGGATATGTGTTTGGAGCAGTGTTTGGTGTACTTATCACCATTCTCATTCAAACCATGATCCTAATTCAGGGGACACTCATTTCCTGGTGGACGCTGATCATGATTGGTGTCATTACGCTCTTTTTCATCGGCGTACAGGCATTTTTCTCCAACCTGAAAATAGGACAGGCCTCAGGCGATAAAGCAAGTCGCGCCAAGCGGTACCGGCAAATGTTGTCCTATGGCGGCGGTGCGCTTGCGGTTGTCGTCCTGTCCCTCCTTGCGATCAACCTTCTCTCCAAACCAGATACAACCACTGCAGACTGCGAGTTAAAACCCTTCCGGCGAGATCAGGCGGCAAGCCTGATAAAAGACGGGGCGGTGATTACTTACGAACGCAACGGCGGAAGGAATTGTATCGACGAGTTGTATGCTGTTTATCCGGACGGGCGAATTACAGGTGACAACGGGGTACAACAAATCGAGAAGCAGGTGACGCCTGAAGAGGTGGAGCAACTACTTTCGTTTATTAACGAGCTGGGTTGGTATACCGATACTATGTATTCGACCTCACACCTCCCATGCGGCGTATGCTATCAATATTTTACAACGGTTGTCTATCAAGGTCAGGAAAAGACCGTCGAGGCTGTGAATGGCGGAACAGATGCTCCAGCTGAGTACTGGGTGGTGACCGGTCGATTCCTTACGTTCCTTCCAGAATTTACCCCTTAGACAGTTTAAAAAAGGGAAAGGGCAGGTTGCCCTCTGATTTATTGCACTGCTGTTTGGTGAAAAGGAGAAAGAAAATTGGGTATGAAAAAAGTGCTCGTTCCAACCCTGTTATGTGCCCTGCTAAGTTTCGCATGTGCGTACATAGTGGTGCCTGCTGATCTAATGGTTACTCCGACTTCAACTGCATCGCAAGGTTGGAGCGGTGTGGTGACAAATGTTGGCAAATCTGATGCAGGGGATTTGCATATCGATCTCGCGATCAGGAACGATACTCAGAATTGGAGCGCCATGCAGGCTGATGAGGGAAAACCTGCCATCCTCACAACCAGCGATGGCAAGAGAACCAACTGCGATACTGTTTTTGTCGGGACAGGTGGAACGAGCCTGGCGCCCGGTTTTCAGATGCGGGGCTATACCGCGGGCACAAAGAAGGAACCCCAAACCCAACTCCTCTATGTGGAATGTAAAGGCGCCGCAGCTTCTTCGGGATCGAAACTCTCCATCGATTATAGCTATGTGACCGGAGATTACGATCTTCACGTCCCCACGGTACCGGTTAAGGGAGCAATAACATTGGAGTTGGACAATATTGCCAAAGATATGAAATATCCAGTTGCAACGCCGGTGGCAGATTTGATCGTGAAACCTGGCGACAAGATAAGCGCACTTAATAGTTACCTCCTGACTCTTGCCGATGTCAAACGCACCGAAACTGGCCTGGAATTACACTGGCATGGTGAGAACCCCACCGAGTACCCGAATTATGTTCATATAGGCATACCGCCTGTGATTGGTGCCGACGGTATTATCTACGGTGTTTATGAGGACCCTTCTATCGCGGACGCAACAATAGCTCTCCCAAAAGGAGAGGCAGAATGGACAACCACCGTTACGGGTCCCAATGATGCCACGGGCCTTTATGTTTTGGTAAGTGTAGAGACACGCCAATCGAAATACTTCGTGAATCATGTCATTGATATCACGGATAAGTAGGTCAATGGAAAATGAAGACCACCCGCCTACACGGAACTGAACTGAATGTCAAACTTGAGCGCATCCGCGATCTTCTCCTCAGGTTCGATTTGGATGCGCTTCTCCTGAGACAAACCGGAAATTTTGCCTGGGCAACCTGCGGCGCGGACTCGCACATCAACACCGCAGATTCGATGGGGATTGCATCCCTGTTGATCACACGGACCAATCACCTTGTTCTGACGAACAATATCGAAGCGGTACGCTTGATGCAGGAGGGGGGACTCGCAGATCAGGACTGGGAGTTTCAAATTTCACCGTGGTATTCAGGAGGAGACCAGATTTCGGAATTGATCCGTGGGACGAAACTTGGTGCAGATGGTTGCTTCCCCGGTGCCCTGGACTTGTCCAATGAAGTCGCCGGTCTGCGTTCTCAATTGACAATTGAAGAGGGAAGGCGTTTCAGGGAATTGGGAGCGCTATGCGCCCTCGGCATGAAACAGGCGGTTGATGCTGTGCGCCCGGGCATGACCGAATATGAAATTGCCGGAATACTTTCAAAGGAAGTAGAAAGCCGGGGCGTGCAAGCAATTGTCAACCTGATCGCTGTTGACGAGCGCATCTTTTCTTTTCGTCACCCACTGCCAACATCAAAGCAACTTCAGAAGTATGTAATGCTGATCCTGTGCGGGCGCAAATGGGGATTGATCTGTTCGCTCACGCGCCTGATCCATTTTGGCAAACTGCCCGATGAAGTCCGTCATAAAGGGGAACTCATCGCTCAAATAGATGCGAAGATGATCGCAGCGACGCGCCCGAACAACACATTGGGCGATGTTTTCCGTACGGCGCAGTCGGCGTATGGATCCGCCGGATTTCCCGATGAGTGGCAACTTCATCACCAGGGTGGGTCGGCGGGATATGCACCGCGCGAGATCATAGCTACACCCGCGTCGACCGAGCTTATTCTCGTTGGTCAGGCATTCGCGTGGAATCCATCCATCACAGGCGTAAAGTCAGAGGACACGATTCTGGTGGGTGAGCGATCAAACGAGATCATTACCGAAATGGCGGATTGGCCGAGTATTGACGTTCAAATTGATGACCAGGTCATCAAACGCCCGGCCATCCTTGAAAAAGAGTAGTTCGAATCTCCGATCATAAAAAAATGAATGAGGTATTTACCGGATGAAATCAGTTCGTTTGCATGTTATGCGTCGCTTTCCGCTCGAAGAGGCCAGAGAGCCTTTTTGAGTGGCGGAGCGATGCGAAGGATTGAAAGTCATTGATTTGTGAGGGCATATGTCGAAATATACAATTGGCGTTGATTTTGGCACGGAGTCTGGTCGTGCTGTTTTGGTGGATGTGATAAATGGCAGGGAAATTGCAACTGCCGTCTATCCATACTCGCACGGCGTGATCGATGAAAAACTTCCTGACACGGAGATTCGTCTTGAACCCGATTGGGCGCTGCAGGACCCGCAGGATTATGTACGCACGTTCCAGAACACGATTCCGTCCGTGCTCAAACAATCGGGCATCGATCCCGCGGATGTGATCGGCGTTGGCATTGATTTCACTGCCTGCACAATGTTGCCGGTGAAAGCAAATGGAACTCCGCTTTGTCATCTGGCTGAATTTCGGGACAAACCTCATGCGTGGGTGAAGTTGTGGAAGCACCATGCTGCACAACCCGAAGCCGACAAAATCAATGAGACCGCGCGCGCGATGAACGAAGGCTGGCTCGATCGTTATGGCGGGAAGATTTCATCCGAATGGTTTTTCTCGAAAGCGTTGCAGATCGTCAATGATGCGCCGGAGATTTATTCTGCGGCAGATCGACTCATTGAAGCGGCGGATTGGGTGATATGGCAACTCACCGGAACTGAGACGCGCAACAGTTGTACTGCCGGATATAAAGCGCTGTGGTCGAAAGAAAATGGATTCCCTTCGACGGACTACTTCGCTTCCCTCCACCCGCAGCTTGCCACCGTTATCAACGATAAACTTTCCACTGACATCCGTCCTGTCGGCGAGCGTGCGGGCGGGCTGACCGAACAAGCCGCGGGATGGACGGGTCTCAAACCCGGCACCGCGGTTGCAATCGCCAACGTGGACGCGCACGTGGCTGTCCCTGCCGCGACGGTCACCGGGCCGGGGCGCATGGTCATGATCATGGGTACATCCACCTGCGACATGGTTCTTGGCACGGAAGAGCATATTGTCCCTGGCATGTGCGGCTACGTGGAAGATGGTATCATCCCTGGCTACTTTGGTTATGAGGCGGGTCAATCTTGCGTGGGCGATCACTTCGCATGGTTCGTGGAAAACTGTGTGCCTGCCAGATATGAACAGGAAGCCAGGGAACGCGGCATCGATATCCATCAATTGCTCGAAGAGAAAGCCGCGAAACTTAAAGTGGGTGAAAGCGGATTGCTCGCGCTTGATTGGTGGAACGGCAATCGCTCGGTGCTGGTCGATGTGGATCTGACGGGCCTGCTCATCGGCGCGACCCTGGCAACCAGGCCGGAAGAGATCTACCGCGCGTTGATCGAAGCGACTGCTTATGGTAAACGCATCATCATCGAGACCTTCCAGAAGAACGGCGTGCCGATCCATGAACTTGTGGCTTGCGGCGGTCTGCCTGAGAAAAATAAACTGCTCATGCAAATCTATGCGGATGTGATCGGGCTTCCCATCAAGGTCAGTGCATCGAAACAGACTCCCGCTTTAGGGTCGGCGATGTTTGGGGCAGTCGCGGCAGGCAGAGGCTTGGGAGGATACGATTCGATCTACGACGCGGCAAAGGTCATGGCACATCTCAAAGATGAGGTCTATGTCCCGAATCCCGAAGATCAAAAAGTGTATGAAAAGCTATACGCGGAATATGTCATCCTGCATGATTACTTCGGACGCGGTACAAACGATGTGATGAAGCGCTTGAAGAACATCAAGGCGGAGGCAAGGAAGTAATTTTTGGAGTCCAACGTCTTCGCGAAGCACTCCTGTGGAGCCAGACGTTGGTATGTTGAAAGTCGGGAAACTTTCGACTCCATAAATTCGGAGAAAACATGCTCGAAAGACTGAAAGAAGAACTCGTGCAATTGCATCTTGAATTGCCCAAACATAACCTGGTCGTGTGGACAGGTGGCAATGTCAGCGCGCGTGATCCCGATAGCGGACTGGTGGTCATCAAGCCCAGCGGAATCCGTTATGAAGATTTACGCCTCGATTACATGGTTGTGCTCGACCTCGATGGAAGGATCATTGAAGGTAATTTGAAACCATCCTCGGATACAGCAAGTCATCTTTACATCTATAAACATCGCCCGGACGTGGGTGGCGTGGTGCATACCCATTCAGCGTATGCAACGGCGTTTGCCGCAGTCGGGAAATCCATTCCCTGCGTTTTGACAGCCATCGCCGATGAGTTCGGTGGTCCCATCCCTTGCGGCGGATTTGCGTTGATCGGCGATGAAGCCATTGGAAAAGTAGTCCTCGAAAGCATTGGCAAATCCCCCGCAGTGTTGCTCAAAAATCACGGTGTGTTTACGATTGGCAAGGATGCGAAATCGGCGGTCAAAGCAGCGGTCATGACGGAAGACAACGCGAAGACGGTTTGGATGGCTTTGCAGATTGGTACGCCAGAAGTGATCTCGCAAGAGGATGTAGATAAATTGCATCATCGGTATACAAACGTTTATGGGCAGTAAATATTGGAGTCAAAATCTCCAGATTTTTGAAAATCAACGTCAGGAGACGTTTGACTCCATTCACAGGAGAAAATTATGATTGATTTGAAGCAGTATGAAGTCTGGTTTGTAACGGGTAGTCAACATCTGTATGGTCCGAAAACATTGGAAACGGTCGCGGAACATTCGCGCGAAATCGCCGCGTCTCTGGGCGCTTCCGCGCATGTGCCGGTGCAGGTCATTTTCAAACCGGTATTGACCACACCTGATGCAATCCGTGAGCTGTGCCTCGAAGCGAATTCTGCAAAAAATTGTGCAGGGCTTGTTACCTGGATGCACACCTTCTCGCCCGCCAAGATGTGGATCGCCGGGTTGAGCCTGCTCAGGAAACCTTTCCTGCATTTGCACACGCAATATAACCGCGAGATACCCTGGTCTGAAATCGACATGGATTTCATGAACCTGAATCAGGCTGCGCATGGCGACCGCGAATTTGGTTTCATAGGCAGTCGCATGAGACTGGACCGAAAAGTGGTTGTCGGTCACTGGCAAGACGACGATGTCCAAGCCGGCATTGGCACCTGGACGCGTGTTGCATGTGCCTGGGCGGATTGGCAGGGTGCGAAGATCGCTCGGTTTGGCGACAATATGCGTGATGTGGCTGTTACTGAAGGTGACAAGGTCGAAGCACAGATTCAACTTGGCTATGATGTCTATGGCTATGGAGTGGGGGATCTGGTCAAAGCTGTGAATGAAGCATCCAATGCCAATATCCAAAATATGGTGGAGGCCTATCTGGATGAATATGATGTTGTCCCCGTACTGCAACCGGAGGGACAAAGATACGAATCGCTCATCGAAGGCGCGCGCATTGAAGTGGGCATGCGCAACTTCCTTTTGGCGGGCAATTTCAAAGCCTTTACAACCACGTTCGAAGATCTGCACGGACTTACACAATTGCCCGGCCTGGCTGTTCAACGATTGATGCGCGATGGCTATGGCTTCGGCGCGGAAGGCGACTGGAAGACCTCCGCGTTGGTGCGCGCCATGAAAGTGATGAGTGCCGGGTTGAAGGGTGGCGTCAGTTTTATGGAGGATTACACTTATCACTTCAATGGGTCAGGTGACAAGGTATTGGGCGCGCATATGCTCGAGATCTGTGAATCGATTGCCTCCAACAGACCCAAATTGGATATTCTTCCGCTCTCCATCGGGGGGAAAGCTGATCCCGTGCGCCTGATCTTTGACGCGAACACCGGGCCTGCTATCGGCGCATCCATTATGGATATGGGTGAACGCTTTCGCATCGTTGCCAACATTGTGGATGTTGTTCCTACAGACGCGCCTCTTCCTAATTTGCCTGTCGCCCGCGCCTTGTGGCTGCCGCGTCCCAATTTGAAGACCGCCGCAACCACATGGATTTATGCTGGCGGTGCACATCATACGAGTTTTAGCTATGCTGTCACAGCTGAACATCTCCGCGATTTTGCCGAAATGGCAGGTGTTGAATTTCTCTTGATCGATGAGCATACCTGCGTGGAGGAGTTCAAGGAAAAACTCCGCTGGAACGATTTGTACTATCATCTGGCGAAGGGAATATAAATCTGTATGAAGAGATGTACATGCGCTGTGGTTTTCATCCTTGTGCTGTTTAGCCTGCTTTTGACTGCATGTACTTCAACCTCCACACCGACTGCTGACACCAGCAAGCCGGAATGGTTTGGTTTTGAACTCACTGACGTGCAGACTGGTGAGACCTTTACCATGAACGATTTTGCCGGAAAGGTTGTGCTTGTTGAAACCATGGCGATTTGGTGCCCCAACTGTATTGTGCAGGCGAACGAAGTGAGAAACCTGCACAACCTGCTTGGCAACCCGGACGATGCGGTCTCGGTCAGTTTGGATGTTGATATAAATGAAGATGCGGATTCGCTTAAGGAATATTCGGAAGGATATGGCCTGGAATGGCATTTTGCTGTTGCCCAGCTTGAAGTTGCACGTGCGCTTGGTAACTTATACAGCGCGCAATATTTGAATCCGCCGCTTTCACCCATGCTGATCATCGACCGCGATGGGAATGTCCATCAACTGGAATATGGGTTAAAGAACGCGGAAACACTGCAAGAGATCATTGAGCCGTTTTTGAATCAATAACTGCCATGCAGAGCATCGCGCTGACGTCACTCCTGCTTGGTCTGCTGGCTACCTCCAGTCCGTGCGTCCTGCCGCTCTATCCTGGCTTTCTTGCCTATCTAAGCGGACAGAATGAAATCGGGGCAGGCAGGCAAAGATATTTCCTTGGCTTGTTCGTACTTGCTGGCGTGTTGACCATGATGCTCGCGCTGGGAGGCGTGATCGCATTGCTTGCCATTCCCATCGGCGATATGCTGGCGTATATCATTCCACTCGCTGACCTCCTGATCCTGTTGCTGGGGTTTCTATTATTGCTGGATCGTAACCCCTTCAAAACACTTCCTCGAATTCAAGCGCCGCTCCTGCGTCACCCTTTTATCAATGCTTACACATACGGTTTGTTGTATGGTCCCATTGCTTTGCCGTGTTCGGGTCCGCTGGTCGTCGGCATCTTTGCTTTGTCCTTTACTGTAGGGGAAGCGTTCAGCAAACTATGGGTTTTCCTGTGGTTTGGGTTGGGATTTGGAATCCCCTTATTCATTCTTTCCCTGCTCTCAGGCGCGCTCCAACGCCAGTTGACCACACTGTTCGCGCGTCATAACCGGATCATCAACATTGTCGGTGGTTTGCTATTGGTCAGTGTGGCCATCTATGACCTGAATCTCAATTGGATAATGTTGAGGTCATTCTTTTTCTGAAATTGCAAAGGGTGGCGGGTCGATCATTTTATGTTGTGTTGGCAAGACAGGCGCTCAATATTGGGCGTCTGTTTGCTTCTCGAAATTGCCTCTTGAAATTTGCTCAAAAAGTGCTATGATTGTTTATGACTGATTGTGAGCGATTATGAGCGATTTCATCCCCACCCCTGAACGACAAAAACAAATCCTTTCCCTGCTGACACGGCAGAGGCGGTTGAGTGTGACTGAGATCGTGGAGCAGTTTTCGATTAGCGAAGCCACGGCGCGGCGTGATTTGGAGTCGCTGGCATCGCAGGGAAAGGCGCAACGTGTGCACGGCGGCGTGATCGCGGTGGAACAGGCGCCGCCCGAATCGCCGATCCTTGAACGCGAAAGTGAACAAGCGGATGAAAAGACCCGCATCGGTCGCGCAGCGGCAAGTCTGGTCACCGATAAGGAGGCCGTATTCCTCGGCTCGGGTACGACCGTGCTCGAAGTGGCGCGCAATCTGCGGGACCGTAAAAATCTGACCGTAATCACCAATTCCCTGCCCGTGTTGAATATGATGGCGGGAATCCAGGAGATCACGGTCATTTCTTTGGGTGGGATGCTCCGTGAAAGTGAACTATCCTTTATTGGTCACATCACCGAGCAGGCGTTGACCGAAGTCCGCGCGGACAAGGTGATTATGGGCGCGCGCGGGGTCAGTCTTGAACATGGACTCACCAATGATTATTTGCAGGAGACGTTGACCGACCGTGCCATCATGAAGATCGGACGTGAAGTCATCATCGTGGCTGACCACACGAAAGCGAATCGTGTAGCCACTGCTTTACTTGCTCCCTTGGATAGTATGCAAACCTTTGTGACGGACTCAAAGGCTGACAGGAAATTTATTCAAGCGTTGAAGAAGAATGGGATAAATGTGATTGTTGCTTGAATGACCCGTTGGTCGAGTTGGGCGAAGCCCGTACCGAGACCAACAAGTAACCAAAATATTTTTGCTTATGTGTTGGTCTCGATATGCCTTTCGACAAGCACTCAGGGCTACTCGACCAACGGAGCATGGATGAAATGTTATTAGAAAACTTTCGCCCCAAAGCAAAACTCGTGACCAAAACGACTCTGGTCAATAAACCGAAGTTCCCGGTCATTGACGCGCACAATCATCTTGGCGAACCGTTCGGTGGAGGCTGGGATAAAAAACCATTAAGTCAGTTGCTTGATCTGCTTGATGAAGCCGGTGTGACCCATTACGTTGACCTCGATGGCGGTTGGGGCGAAGACATTCTCCACGCACATTTGAAACATTTCAAGCAAGGCGCGCCGGAGCGATTCCAAATCTTCGGCGGCGTGGATTGGTCGAAGTGGGAAAGCATGGGTGATGGATTCGCTGATTGGGCGGCGGGCAGGTTGAAGATCCAGAAGGAGGCGGGCGCGCAGGGTTTGAAGATCTGGAAGCCGTTTGGGTTGCATGTCAAAGACCATAAGGGACAATTGGTCAAAGTGGACGATGCGCGCTTAAGTCCAATTTGGGAAGCGGCTGGCGAGTTGGGCTTGCCTGTGTTGATTCATGTTGCTGACCCGGTTGCGTTCTTTGACACGATCGATGAAACGAATGAACGCTGGGAGGAAATTGGAGCGCATCCCGATTGGGCGTTTACGAGTCCGCCATTCCCGCCTTTCATGGAGATCATGACCGGATTGAAGAATCTTGTAACGCGTCATCGCAATACAAGGTTTATCGGAGCACATGTGGGATGTTATGGCGAGAACCTGGACTGGGTGGGGCAGATGCTGGACGATTGCCCGAACTATTATATTGATATATCCGCACGGCTCGGTGAACTGGGGCGACAACCTTATACTGCGCGAAAATTCTTTATTCAATATCAGGATCGAATTTTATTTGGTTCAGATATGAGCCCTGATCTGGATGCGTATCGTCTGTGTTATCGCCTGCTTGAAACGGACGATGAATATTTCAATTACAACACAGGGGAAATTCCGCAACAGGGACGATGGTATGCTTATGGTTTGTATTTGCCTGACGATGTTTTGAAGAAGGTTTATCACGAAAATGCCAAACGCGTGTTGGGATTGTGAGGGAACATGGAACTTAATTTTCTAACCATCGCTGA
>Ga0210377_10001519_pt1:5000-21185 | contig 21185 bp, 14 predicted proteins | sample PLM4_65_b1redo_FD_155480 | JGI IMG/M metagenome (GOLD analysis project Ga0210377, IMG submission 155480) | Groundwater sediment microbial communities from an aquifer in East River, Colorado, USA - PLM4_65_b1 redo | ecosystem: Environmental > Terrestrial > Soil > Riparian zone...
CATCCTTTTGAAGCAAGAAGGTCTCAGTATAGAGGAAGCCGAGACAATGCACCGTCATACTGAATACGGCGCCGATATTCTGGAGCACGTGGAACAACTGAAAGAAGTCATTCCGGGTGTGAGGAGCCACCACGAAAAAATTGACGGATCAGGCTATCCCGACCATCTCAAAGGGCAGGACATTCCGCTGATCGCAAGGATCATCGCTGTCGCGGACACATTTGACGCCATGACCACCGAGCGGCCGTATCAGAAGGCCATGAGCCACGAAGAAGCACTGAGTAAAATGAAGAGAAATGAGGGGACGCAGCTCGATACGGAAATCGTCGAGAAATTCATTCAGTGTTGCACAACGCAGTAAGCAGAGCGCAAAACGAATCGCATATCGCAGAGCGTAGAGGAGGACATAACGTAAAAGATTAAACGCTATGCGCAATTCCCGAATTCAGGGGACAGTTGACTTAATTCACATCGACTCCAGAACTCAAAAAGCCGTACCATCAGCGTTTGGCTGACTGATGCGGCCTTTTCTTCTGCCATGACACCAGTGGTAGCGCATCCTGCATCCCCCGGGGAATCATTGACAGATATTAATAAGAAATAACGCCAATTCTAGTACATCTTTCCTTCCTCCGCGCCAATCAGGAAAACCCCTAAACCCGTTCCCATCCCGAACAGGCCAGTTAAGCCCCCCAGGGCCAATGGCATTACATGGGCGTCTGTGTGGGAGAGCAGGTCGCCGCCGGGAATTATATTAAACGCCCTGGACATTTCACGTAGTCACCCTTTTATCAACTAGGGAAAGAGATGAAGGCAAAAAAATACATAATGTGTGATAAAATATAATAAAGAACTGATTTATGCCTGTTGCAATAGTTGCCTATTGGAAAGAGGTGTGATTCCTTTCAGATATACCTGCAAAACAGGTAACTGTCTGAAATAATATAGAGAGGAGTTGCTGAATGGTGTATTGTAGAATTATATTCTTCCTGTTCATGCTGGTTTCTTTTTCTTTTGCCGATAAGGCGACGGCACAGAACTCGGCCACAGACGAGGTGAAAAAGGTGGTCGATGAAGTTGTGTCCATAGTTTCCAATCAGGAGATGAAGAAACCGGAGAATAAGGAGAAGCGGCAGAAGGAATTGAAAGATGCGATCGGCACCATCTTCGATTTTTCCGAAATGGCCAAGCGGTCCCTAGGACGGTACTGGGATGAACGGACCCCTGAAGAGAAGAACGAATTTGCTCAGGTATTCGAAACCCTTCTTGAGAATACCTATTCCAGAAAAATCGAGTCATACAATAAGGAGAAGATAGTTTACTTGAAGGAAACAGTCGAGAGTGACTCATCAGAGGTGAAGAGCAAGGTGGTGACCTCGCAGCGGGATGAGGTCAGCATAGACTACCACCTCATGAACAAGGCGGGGAAATGGATGATCTATGACGTGGTCATCGAAGAGGTAAACCTCGTTGCAAACTACCACACCCAGTTTGACAAGATCATTCGGACCGAGGGATACGCGGCACTGGTGAAAAAACTCAAATCCAAAAACGAGGAAACCTCAACTCACTAGAAAGGGCGAATGGCCCTTTCATTCTTGCAGGCATGGCTGACCCGAACCGGACGCGTTTCCGCTTGCCTTGAGGATTGACGAAATCCTGTTTTGCACTCGCCATTTCGCCACACCCAGAGTTGAAAGCTTTCATTCATGACTTCGGCACTGCACGAAACGCCTCCCTGCTAATGCCGCCATCCCCCCCCACGGTGAGAACCATTGCCGCCATGGTGAAAGCTGTGTCCGCTATGGAAGTTCGAGAAGTTAAGATCCAAGCCAGGGTTTACGTACCCATAAGGATACGAACTGTACCCCGGGTCATAATACCCGTCATTATAACCCGGATATACAACGCAACCATTTATCATGAACGCAACAATTATAAGAAAAAGAATTTTTTCATTGGGCACCCCCTTTGAGGCCCATAGCTTTATTTCTACTTATAATTATATAACGTTTCATATCGTTCGGGGTTGACAAAACTAATGGCGTCGGGGCGTGACGTGCACCTGGATATTCATTTCCAGCGGGACTCTGCTTATGGCGCCTTATCCAACAATCTGGACAGCTATGGATGCAATCCAGCTACCGTTTGTTCAGGATATTCGAAGCTCTGTTAAGGGTCTGTTACTCTTCCTCTCTTCTCTGGCTGTAAAAACCGATCAGGAACTCGGCATCCTTGGGCGAGAGATCAAACTTGAAGATGGCCTCCTGGACGAAGGGTTGTACAGGCTGGCCGGGACTCTCCTGAATGTTTGCCGAGACCCATTTGACCGCGTTTCTCAAATCATCTCCATCCGGCATAATGTTCGACATGGTGCTGTTCTCCTAATAAAGTGGACTTGTTCAGGCATAGAAAGCAATATACGGCAAAAACGGCTGATTTGCAAACAACCTCTAAGCCTGCGCTGAAGCAATCGGCTTCGATTGCGGTTCACACTCCACTGTTTTTCTGCTATAAATAACTCAGCTATTCATCCCCTGGAGGTTCGATTAATGCGGGTCCGTTTATTTCTCTCCATTCTGTTCATCTTAATGACCGTTCAACCCTCTCTATCTTCGCTGGCGGCACCCGTCTCCGCTTCAGCTGCGAGTGGTGTGCCTATCCTCCTCTATCATCGCTTTGGTCCCACCGTTGCTGACGGCATGACCATAAAGACTTCCGTGTTCGAAGAGCATCTGCGATATCTGCGGGACAACGGATACAGAGTAATACCTCTGCGACAACTTATCGACTGGAAACTGAAGAAGGGGCCGCCCCCCACTGCAAAGTCGGTGGTGATAGTGGAGGATGACGCCCACAAATCGGTGTACAGCGACATGCTGCCGCTGGTGAAGAAATACAACGTGCCGGTGACGGTCTTCATCTATCCATCCGCCATATCAAACGCCAAATATGCCATGACCTGGGACCAGCTGCGGGCGTTGAAAAAGACAGGACTGTTCGATTTCCAGGGTCATACCTTCTGGCATCCCAACTTCAAGAAAGACCGGAAAAAGATGCAGCCTGCCGAGTTTGAAAAGTCGGTGGGGATGCAACTCTTAAAGTCGAAGGGGAAGATCGAGAAGGAACTGGGGGTTAAGGTAGATATGCTCGCCTGGCCGTTTGGCATCTATGACGACTATCTCCTGAAAAGGGCCAGCGAGGTGGGGTACATCGCCACGTTCACCATCGAGCGCCGTCATGTGACTGCCGCCGACAGTGTCATGAAACTCCCCCGTTACCTGATGATCAACTCAGACCAGGGGAAGGCCTTTACACAGATATTGGCGGGAACTGCTCCAAAACGAAACATAGTCTACTGACAATATGTCTTCAGAAGATAACACACCAAAGAAACGTCCCTGCCCTGACTGCCGCTTTTGCCAGTGGTGCAGCGATGACCGCTGCCAGCTCTGCCTCGGCCACAGGAAAACGTGCGGGAAGAAGCTTTCCCAGGCTGAGCAGATAGCGCTCTATGAATCAATAAACAGGAAAAAGGAGTAACTATTTCGCCCCCAACTCTCGGGAACGTGCGGTTGCCGCATCCACGGCATTGATGAGGGTGCCGCGAAACCCCGCTTTTTCCAGGACATGCAGACCGGCAATGGTCGTGCCGCCGGGGGAGGTCACCTTGTCCCTTAGCACGGCAGGATGCTCTTTGGTTTCGAGAAGCAGTTTCGCCGTGCCGAAAACCGTCTGGGCGGCAAGGCCGAGAGCTGTAGCCCTGGGGAGGCCGTTTTTCACCCCGGCATCGGAAAGGGCCTCGATGAATGTCAGCACGTATGCCGGCCCGCTGCCGGAGAGACCGGTGACGGCGTCCATCAGCTTGTCCTCCACGATCCAGGCCTTCCCGACCAGTTCGAGGATGCTGCGGGCGAGGGCAGTATCTTCTGGAGTGGCGAATGCGCCCGGAGCAATGGCGGATGAGGCCTCCAGGACCAGCGCCGGGGTGTTGGGCATCACCCGCACTACCCTGATCTCGCCAGGGAATGCCGCTTCTATTGTTGAGCTCTTTACCCCCGCCATGATGGAAATGAACAGCTTACCCGTTGTTGCAATGTCTCCGATCCCCTGCAGGACCTTCTCCGCCACCTGGGGTTTTATCGCTAGTATGATGACATCACTCCCTGCGACAAGCGAGGTGTTGTCATCCGTGCAACTCACCCCGTAATGTTCGCCGAGAAAGGTCCGCCGTTCGGCAACAGGTTCGGAGACGATAATGCGGGCCGCCTCCACCCCCCCTGCCAATAACCCCTTGATAAGCGCCTCGGCCATGTTGCCGCCGCCGATGAATCCTATCCTCGTATTTTCAAGCATGGCTAACCTCCTCTGACTGCAGTACACGTTCACTGATTCTATGAATAAGTAATCAATCCTGGGATAAAAGTCAATAAAATAAACCGCCTCTCCTGTGTTGCATGTAAACACAAAGTTTACAAATGCTAAACTTTTCTGTTGACAAAATGTTTACAAATGCTAAACTTTGCCGAAAACAAAAAGTTTACAATTACTAAACTCTGGTTGCGGAGGTTTGCTTGAAGATCGGAGAGCGTTTGAAGCGCCTCAGGATGACCAATTCCCTTACCCAGGAAGAATTGGCAAGCCGTGCTGACCTTACCAAGGGATATATTTCCCAGCTGGAAAACGATGCCACTTCGCCGTCCATAGCCACGCTGAAGGATATCCTCGATGTGGTTGGGGTCAGTATGCAGGAGTTTTTCAGCGAGATTAGCGACGAGGATATCGTCTTCGGCAAGGATGCGCGGGTCCAGGCCACTGACGATGACGACAAGATCAAAGTCGAATTGCTGGTGCCCGGCGCCCAGAACCGGGAAATGGACCCGGTTCTCGTTACCCTGGATCCTGGCGGAGAGATGGATGAACAGCCTTTTCACGAAGGGGAGGAGTTCGGCTTCGTCCTTTTGGGCAAGGTCCAGCTCCGCCTTGATGACCGGCTCTACACGCTACAGAAGGACGAATGCTTCTATTTCACATCAGACAAGAAGCATTCCGTAAAGAATGTCGGCAAGGGACCGGCCAAAATACTGTGGGTAGTAACGCCACCCACCTTTTACTACTGAAAGGGATGCGATCTTTCCGCCATCTCGGCGCCGTCCTCGAAAGTCTTCTTGTGCGGCGTAGCGCTGCTACGCCTCCGCGGGACTTCCTGCGGGTGCACCGATATGACGAAAATATCGCATCCCGCAGAAAAATTAAAGATAAGATCAGCGACGTCAGATTCGTGATGATAACGGCGGAGGTGAGAAGGCAGGCCCGCAGGCGTAGCAGCGCTACGTCGAGGAGCGTGCCGACGAACCGGCGTTGTTAGCGCGCGAATATGGCGTTGCTTGGGAGGAGAAATGAGTAAAGTTTTGATAATCGGTGCAGGCGGCGTAGGCGGGGTCGTCACCCACAAGTGCGCCCAGGCCAAGGACGTTTTCACGGAGATCACCCTTGCTTCGCGTACGAAATACAAGTGCGACGTTATCGCCGCTCAGATAGATTATCCGATAAATACCTCCCGGGTCGATGCGGACAACGTAGCTGAGCTTTTCGAGCTGATCGACCGGGAAAGGCCGAGTCTTCTCATCAATGTCGCCCTCCCGTACCAGGACCTGACCATCATGGATGCCTGCCTGGCGACCGGGGTCGATTACCTGGACACCGCCAACTACGAGCCGCGCGACACCGCAAAGTTCGAGTACCACTGGCAGTGGGCGTACCAGGAAAGGTTCCGCGAAAAGGGGCTGATGGCGCTCCTGGGAAGCGGTTTCGATCCAGGGGTGACCAATGTCTATACCGCTCTGGCTGCCAAGAAATACCTGGACGTTGTGGAGGAGATCGACATCATCGACGCCAATGCCGGGAGCCACGGCCAGCCCTTTGCCACCAACTTCAACCCGGAGATCAACATCCGCGAGGTGACCGCTCCCTGCCGTCACTGGGAGAACGGCCGGTGGGTGGAAACCGGGGCACTCTCTACAAAGCACTCCTTCGATTTCCCCGAAGGGATCGGGCCGATGAACATCTATCGGATGTACCACGAGGAGATGGAGTCGCTCGTGAAGCATATCCCGACCATAAAGAAGGCCCAATTCTGGATGACCTTCTCCGACAACTACCTGAAGCACCTGGAGGTGCTGCAGAACGTGGGGATGACCCGCATCGACGAGGTGGAGTTTGGCGGCCAGAAGATCGTCCCCCTGCAGTTCCTCAAGGCACTCCTCCCCGACCCCGGCAGCCTCGGCCCGCTTACCAAGGGGAAGACCTGCATAGGTGTCATCGCCCGCGGCCTCAAGGATGGAAAACGTCGCCAAGTCTACATCTACAACATCTGCGACCATGAGGAGTGCTACAGGGAGGTCAAGTCCCAGGCCATAAGCTACACCACAGGTGTGCCGGCGGTGGTCGGCGCCATCATGATGCTTACCGGAAGCTGGCACAAGCCGGGGGTCTGGAACATGGAGCAGTTCGATCCGGAACCGTTCCTGGAGAGATTATCGGTGATGGGGCTGCCGACTGTTGTCGTCGAAGGGGAGTGGCCGGAGCTGTAGCTCGTTTCACGAGCAGGTTAAGGTATTCGTTCGCTGCGCTCACAGGTAGAGGTAGAGAGAAGCTTAATCTTTTACTTTACCTTTACCTTTACCTGGGTTTCTATGATCGACATCGACAAAATTCTGCAACTCGCTCCTTCACCTTCCTACGTGGTGGACCTGGGGCGGTTGCGCGCGAACCTCGCCCTGCTCGACGAGGTCCAGCGGCGAAGCGGCGCTAAAATCCTCCTCGCCCTCAAGGGGTTTGCCATGTGGAGCGTCTTTCCGATAATCCGCGAGACCCTCCATGGTGTCTGCGCCAGTTCCCCATGGGAGGCGCGCCTGGGACGGGAGGAGTTTGGCCGGGAGGTGCACAGCTTTTCACCTGGACTCCGCGAATCCGATGTCGTTGAACTCCTGGAGAACTCAAACCATCTTGTCTTCAACTCCTTCGACCAGATGGAGCGGTTCCGCTCGCTTTGGCAGAAGCATGCAGGACGGGTTTCCATAGGCCTGCGGGTCAATCCCGAGCATTCGGAAGGGCACACCCCGCTCTACGACCCCTGTGCCCCTTTATCGCGCCTCGGTATCCGCCGGGCGGAGTTCGAAGGGCGGTCTCTGGAAGGAGTTGAGGGGCTTCATTTCCATACTCTCTGCGAGCAGCTTTTCGAGCCTCTGGAGCGGACCGCGGCCGTATTCGAAAAGCGGTTCGGCGAGTTTCTGCCGCGGATGAAGTGGCTCAACCTGGGTGGCGGTCACCACATCACCCGCGAGGGGTACGATATCGACGGATTGGTGGAGCTGATCCGCCATTTCCGGGAGAAGTACAACCTTACGGTCTACCTGGAGCCGGGCGAGGCGATCGCCCTGAACACCGGCATCCTGGTGGGCGAGGTGCTCGATATCGTCCATAACGAGATGGAGATCGCCATTCTCGATGTCTCCGTCACCTGCCATATGCCCGACGTGCTGGAGATGCCCTACCGGCCCTGCGTCCATGGCGGGTTCGAAGCGGGGGAGAAGGCCCATTCGTATCGCCTTGGCGGCCCGTCGTGCCTGGCCGGGGACGTCATCGGCGACTGGTCATTTGCATGGCCGCTGCAAATCGGCGACCGGCTCGCATTTCTCGACATGGCCCACTACACCATGGTCAAGAACACCACCTTCAACGGCATCCGCCTGCCGAGCATCTGCACATGGGAGCCGAAGACGGAGGAATTGAAAGTAGTACGCATTTTCGACTACGAAGATTTCAAGAAAAGGTTGTCCTGAAGGATATTGACAATTAACGGGAAAGAAGCAGCGATGTCAGATTCGTGATGATAACAGCGGATGAGAGGAGCCTGGCCCGCAGGCGTAGCAGCGCTACGTCGAGGAACCGGGCGACGAGCAGCCGTTGTTAGCGCGCGAATATGGCATCGCCCAGAGGTAACCTATGGTATCCGAACGCTGGTCCATCACCGACTCCGCCAAGATCTACAACCTCGACAACTGGGGTGGCGATCTCTTCTCCATCAACAAGAAGGGGAACATCTGCGTTCACCCGTCCCCCACCTCTAAGTACTCCATTGACCTGCGGATGCTTATGGACGACCTGATCAAGCGCAAGATCAAGCCCCCCATACTGCTCCGCTTCATGGACATCCTGGAGGGGCGGATCGCGGCCATCAACCGTGCCTTCAAGGGCGCCATCCACGAGAACGGTTACCCGGCCCGCTATCAGACCTTCTACCCGATCAAGGTGAACCAGCAGCGCCAGGTGGTGGAGGCGATCGCCAAGTTCGGCAAGCGTTACAACATCGGCCTGGAGGTCGGTTCCAAGGCGGAACTGGTGGCGGCCATTTCGTTCGCCACAGGCAACGGCATCCCGATAATCTGCAACGGTTACAAGGACAGCGAGTTCATCGAGACGGTCCTATCCGCCACCAAGATCGGCTATGACATCACTCTCGTCGTCGAGAAGATGTTCGAACTGGAGCATATCATCAGGCTGGCGAAAAAGGCGGGAACCGTGCCGAAGCTGGGAATCCGGGTGAAACTGTCATCCAAGGGGACCGGCAAATGGGCCACCTCCGGCGGCGAGGACGCCAAGTTCGGCCTGCGCATCTCGGAGATCATCGCAGCCATCGACATCCTGGAGAGGGAAGGGATGCTCGCAAGCCTCAAACTCCTCCACTTCCACATCGGCTCCCAGATCACCAAGATCGACAAGATCAAGAACGCGCTCATCGAGGGGACCCGCATCTACGTGGAGATGAAAAAGCTCGGGGTCGGCCTGGAGTATGTGGATATCGGCGGCGGCCTGGGGGTCGATTACGACGGCTCCAAGTCGAGCTACTTCTCCAGTGTCAACTACTCCATCGAGGAGTACGCCAACGACGTCATCTACCAGGTGAAGAACATCTGCGACGAGGCCGGGGTTGCCTGCCCGAATATCATCTCAGAATCGGGGCGCGCCATTGTCGCCCATTATTCGGTGCTGGTGACCAATGTCCTCAATACCAGTACCCAGAACCTGATGCCCGATTTCGAGGAGGCTCTAGAACAGGCGGAAAACCTCTCGCCGACGGTGAAGAAGCTGGTGGACATCTATAAGAGCCTGGACAAGTATTCGCTGCGCGAGGATTACCACGATACCCTCCAGCTGATCCAGGAGGCGGTGAGCCTGTTCAACTTAGGTTACCTGAACCTCAACGACAGGGCCATGGCTGAGTGGCTCTGCACCAAGATATTCAAGAAGATCAACAGCATCGTCGAGAAGATCAAGCCGATTCCCGAGGAGCTGCAGAACTTCCAGCTGGCGCTACGCCAGACCTATTTCGCCAATTTCTCGCTGTTCCAGTCGATTCCCGACTCATGGGCCATCGACCAGCTCTTCCCCATAGTACCGATCCAGCGGCTCAACCAGAAGCCGGATGTCATGGCCTCCATAGCCGACATCACCTGCGACTCGGACGGCGAGATCAGCAGCTTCGTCGGCGAAAACGGGAGGGCCAAGTTCCTACCCCTGCACAAGATCAGGAAGGACGAGGACTATTTCATCGGATTCTTCCTGATCGGCGCCTACCAGGAAATCCTGGGGGACCTGCACAACCTGTTCGGCGACACCAATGCGGTCCACATCTCCTTCAGCAAGAAGACCAACTACAAGATCGATACGGTCATCACCGGCGATGCCATCTGGGAGAGCCTCAAATACGTCCAGTACAAGGGGCCGGAGATTCTGAAGCACGTCCGCGACACCCTGGAAAAGAGCGTGGCGCTGCGCAAGATTTCAATCGAAGAGACCAGTCACTTCATGGAACTCCTGGACAGGACCCTGCTTTCCTACACCTATCTGGGGGAGTAGCAACAGAGGCAGAAACTCACGCGGAGACGCGGAGCTCGCGGGGAAATTCAACGGCTTGGTAACAATGATGATCGCACCAATCAGGTGATAGCCTGCAGGTCGTGTTGATCATGCGACCTGCCGTTCTCCGCGTACTCCGTGTCTCCGCGTGAAATGCTTTTAAGAACGGTGCTCACCAATAGGGTGTCGCCGTTTTTTTAGTTCGACTCGCCACTACATACCCATCCCCCGCAATTTTGCCGCTTCATCCGTGGGGCTGTTGCCGAAATAGCGCTTGAATTCACGACTGAACTGCGAAGCGCTTTCATAGCCGACTTTACCCGCTGCAGCGCTGGCATTGAGGCCGTCACGGATCATCAGCATCAGCGCCTTGTGCAGCCTTATGCTTTTCAGGTATTGCAGGGGTGAAGAGGCGGTGACCGCCTTGAAGTTATGGTGGAAGGTGGAGATGCTCATGTTCGCTTCGCCGGCCAGGACCTCCATGTCGAGTTCCTTGTCGTATTCCGTGTGGATACGGCGCAGCACCCTGGCGATCTGGCTGAAACGGCTGTGCCGTACGGCAAGCGCCCGCAGCGCACCCCCCTGCTCTCCGTAGAGGACCCGGTAGACGATTTCCCGTACGTTGTGCGGCCCCAGGATGCGGCTGTCGAGGGGAGACTTCAGGCACTCCAGCAGCCGTACCGTGGCGTTGATCATGTCAGCGGTCATCGGTGTCGAGATAATTCCGCTCTCAGCAGTCCCCCTCTCCGGTATATCGTCATCCATTTCCAGCAACAACTCTCCCACCATTACCGGGTCAACCCGCACCGATACGGCCAGATACGGTTCTTCCGCGGTGGCCAGCGTCTCGCACTCGAAGGGGAGCGGCACCGAGAGCACCAGATAGTTATAGGGGTCGTAAATGTAGACCTGGTCTCCCAGATATCCGATCTTTTTCCCCTGGCCGACAATGACGATGCTCGGTTCATAAACGACCGGCATGCGGGGGAAGGGGTTGTTGGACCGTACGAACTGCACCGCCGCCAGATTGGAAGGGGAGAAGCCCTCCTTTGTTGCCAGGGCGCCCAGCAATTCCACCAGCCTACTCTTACCCGCGGCTTCCGCTTCATCCTTCATTCTTGGATCCTCCCATGACATGTTGCGCATTGCTCAATGCGTCTGCAAAAAATGTAGCAATTTCCCAGGAAATAGTCACCTTAATTTACGGTATTCAAGAGAATTAGGCAATAGTTCAGCAGGAATGTGTATTGCCAGATTCTTTATGTGGACATACTATCAGGATCAAAATTCTATTGCTTGATGGATGATGGCCATGGGTTTGACTTGCAATGGAACGGCTAAGCTGTAAAATTTACAAGTCATGCAATTGATCTCACAGGAGGCGCTATGATTCCTTTAATTGTAAACGGCAGGAAGCACCAGGTGGATGTGGAACCGGATACGCCGCTTTTGTGGGTGCTCCGGGAAGAGCTGAAGCTGACCGGAACCAAGTACGGCTGCGGGGAAGGTATATGCGGCTCCTGCACCGTCCTCATCGACGGGAAGGCGGAGCGCTCCTGCGTTACGCCGGTCGGACAGGTTAAGGGGAAGCGGATCACCACCATCGAGGGGCTGAAGGAACATCCGGTGAAAAAGGCCTGGCTCTCCGAAGAGGTGTCCCAGTGCGGCTGGTGCCAGCCGGGGCAGATCCTGCAGGCAGTTTCACTCCTCAAAGAAAAACCCGATCCCACCGATGCGGATATCGACAGCGCCATGGAGGGGAACCTCTGCCGCTGCGGGACCTACCAGAGGATCAGGTCCGCCATCCACATGGCCGCTGGATCAGGGAAAGGAGGGAAACGATGAGCGATGTAATAAAGGTGAATCGCCGTGATTTTCTCAAGACCGGAGCGGTCCTGGGAGGGGGGCTCGTCCTCGGCATGCATCTTTCCGGACTCGATTCCGCCCTGGCCTCTGCATCGAAACCGGCTGCGTTTGTCCCCAATGCCTTCATCCGGATCGCCGGTGACGGAACTGTTACCTTCATCATAAACCACTCGGAGATGGGACAGGGGACATCAACCGCCCTTGCCATGCTCATTGCCGAGGAGCTGGAGTGCGACTGGAAGAGGATCCGGCTGGAATTCGCCCCGGTCGCCCCGGTTTACAACAACCCCGCTTTCGGGGCACAGGGGACCGGGGGGAGCACCGGTACCTGGACGGAGTTTGATCGGTTGCGCACTATGGGTGCTTCCGCCCGCGAGATGCTGATCTCCGCTGCTGCAAAGGGGTGGAAGGCGGATACTGCGGAGTGCCGCGCCGAGAATGGACGTGTGATCCACAAGGGAGGCAGATCCATCGATTACGGGAAACTTGCGGGACGGGCCGCAAAGATGCCGGTCCCCAGGGAGGTGAAGCTCAAGGAGCCCGGAAGCTGGAAATTGCTGGAAAAGCCCATGCACCGCCTCGACAGTCCGGCAAAGATAAACGGTATAGCCGAGTTTGGCCTGGATGTTCAGCTTCCCGGCTTGCTGACGGTTCTCATTGCCCATCCGCCGGTTTTCGGGGGAAAGGTGAAGAGTTTCAAAGCCGACAAGGCCGGTGCCGTTCCGGGGGTGAAGAAAATTGTCCAGGTCCCGTCCGGGATTGCGGTGGCGGCGACAGGTTTCTGGGCGGCCAGGAAGGGGAGAGACCTCCTGGAGATAACCTGGGAAGAAGGGGAATGGGCCAAGCTGGATACCACCGAAATAGCCGGGGATTTTGCGCGGATGGCCATGACCCCCGGGACCGTCGCCCGCCGGGAGGGGGATCCGGAACATTCTCTTGGCGGCGCAGTCCGTAAACTTTCGGCCGAATATGTCGTTCCCTATCTTGCCCACGCCTGCATGGAGCCGCTCAACTGCACCGTCGATCTGCGCAAGGACGGCTGCGACATATGGGTCGGCACCCAGTCCCAGACCCAGGACCGGAACGCGGCGGCCAGGGTCCTGGGGCTTAAACCCGAGCAGGTGAATCTGCACACGACCTTTCTGGGCGGGGGGTTCGGCCGCAGGGCTAACCCCCACGACGATTTCGTGGTCACGGCAGCGGAGGTGGCCAGGGAGCTTAAATGCCCGGTCAAGGTCGTCTGGACCCGGGAAGACGACATGAAGGCCGGATACTACCGTCCCCTCTGGTACGACAGGATATCTGCCGGACTTGATGAAAAGGGGAACCTGATGGCATGGCAGCATACGATCGTCGGCCAGTCGATCATGGCCGGAACCTCCTGGGAGCCGGTAATGATCAAGAACGGCATCGACGCCACCTCCGTTGAGGGGGGAGCGGACATTCCCTATGCTATTCCCAACATACAGGTTGATCTCCATTCGCCGCGTCTCGGCGTGCCGGTGCAGTGGTGGAGGTCGGTGGGGCACTCTCACAACGCCTTTGTTGTGGAGAGCTTCATGGACGAGATGGCCCACCTGGCCGGAAAGGACCCCTTCGAATTCCGCCGCGCGCTTCTTGCCGAAAAGCCCCGACACCGGGGAGTGCTGGAGCTTGCCGCGCAGAAGGCCGGTTGGGGGAAGCAGCTTCCCGCCGGTGTCGCCAGGGGTATCGCCGTGCATGAATCCTATGGCAGCTTTGTCGCCAACGTTGTCGAGGCATCGGTCGACATCAGGGGAAAGGTGCGTGTCCACCGCGTTGTCAGCGCGGTCGACTGCGGCATGCATGTAAACCCGGACACTATTGCCGCACAGATGGAATCGGCGGCAGCCTTCGCCCTCTCCGCTACCCTGTACGGAGAGATCACCCTGAAAAACGGCCGGGTGGAGCAGAGTAATTACAGTAACTATCCTGTGCTCCTTATCAGCGAGATGCCAAAGGTCGAGACGTACATCGTCCCGAGCAGGGAGAAGCCGGGGGGAATTGGAGAACCTGGGGTGCCTCCTTTCGCTCCGGCGGTGACAAACGCCGTCTTCGCTGCGACCGGTGTGCGTGTCCGGAGTCTCCCCATCAGCCCCGACGCATTGAAGAAGATCTGAATCCGTATTTAACTGAAATGCTCAGATGAAGAAGAGGCCGGCAAATTCTTGCAGGCCTCTTCTTGTTGCGGAGAAGCCGGTAGTGAATCAGCGGATTCCAGCCATTGAATCAGATCAAAAATATTTCAAGGTTGCTCATGGAATCCTCTTTCGAGGCTGGACTAATCTCCCGCCGGCAGTATACTGATAATGAACGCACTCTGCGAATGGATAACTAACATTTTCTCAACCCGCCCTTTTTGTAAGCAACCATTAACTGCACAGGAGGAACTTATGAGAGAAATCAAAAGAATACTTGCTATGTGTGGAGTCACCACTTGCTGCCAGGAGATCGTTGACTACGGAATATCATTGGCGCGCAGCTACAAGGCAGAGCTCTACTTCATCCATATAATCCACAACCCCTTCGGCCTGGAAGGATGGAACCTGCCGATGATGTCCCTGAAAGAGGAGTACTACAAGCTCCTGGAGGAGACAAAAAAAGACCTGGACAGGATCGTCGCCACGGAGCAAAAAAATGGCCTTCTCATCCGTGGTTTGATCAAGGAAGGCCCTCCCACCGAAGAGATACTGAAGACCATAAAAGAAGAGAAAATCGATCTCCTCATCATGCATTCCCATGAAGAGTCACGCATGGAGCGGCTTGAGGCGCGCCTGGAGAACTTCCTGTTCGGTGCGAGCAAGGAGCAGATCATCCGCAAAATGCCCTGCTCGGTTCTCCTTGTAAAGCAGGAACCCGGGAGTGAATGTTTCTGAAAGGGAAGGACCGGGGGGAGAATGTCTGCTTGTTGATAAAAGTAGGGGGATGCGAATGTTCACGCTGTTGACGAAGCTCTATTATTACCTGAAGAATCCCCCGCTCCCCAGTATCTCCAGCATCTCCCCGGTGATCTCTTCCTGGCGAAGATATTTGCGCAGCGATTCCAGGTCCGATACATGCCTCTCGATGTTTTCGGAAGCCCCTTCCATGCTTCTGAGCCGGTACCAGTTCTCGCTCCTGAGAGATTCCACGAAACCCCTGTAGAGACTGATACTGATAAATTCTTCCAGCAATCTGTCAAAAATGGTCGCTGGTTCGAGATAGGTGAGAGGGGCCGGTTTTAAGGTCCAGTTCGATTTCTCACGACATAAGTCCGGGGGGAGTATCCGTTCGACGGAAACCTCAGCCCTCTTCTCTGAAATCGCGGTAAATACGAGAGTCAGGGTGTAATACCCTTCATTTCTGTAGAGCTCCAGCAACCGGGAGATGCATTCCCGCCAGGCCTGGTCTATGCCGCCGACTCCCGCTATTGACTCCTGGTAGACTTCCTGTCTGATGCTTCTCGATTCAAGGGCGGATTTCAGTCTCCTGCCGATGACGTACAATGAATCTCCGTCCTTCATGAGTGTGGAGATGGAATCTGCCAGCTTTTCGTTATATGCGCCGCAAAGCCCCTGGGACGAACCGAAAGCGACAAGAAGTCTTTTCGTGCCGCCATTATCCTTCGTGAGCGGGACTCCGGAACAACTCGTGATGACATCGTCCAGGGCGAGGAGTACATTCGTTTCGTATTCCCTGATATTCGCGATGATCCCTTCCGTTTTTCTGATTGCAACGCCCGCATATGCCTTCATGGCGCCGATGATATCGCCGATGTCGGAGAATACCCGGATCTTGTTTTCCACATCGACGGAGCCGCTCACGTTTGAATCTCCGTCCGGCCGATAAAATCCCTGATTTTGTCCATATCGTCCTGTGCGAGCACCCCGTCTTCCCGGATGCGCTCCATCAGTTCCGGGAACCCCTTTACTGTGCTGGCCAGGATGGCACCGCAGGCGCCTGCCGTCAATGCAGTGTCGATGACATCGAGCCTCCCCGATTCGAGGATGAGAATGCTCAACACCTGCTGTTCCAGGGAGAATGGCTGGAACCTGGGCTGCTTCATGATCTCCCGCAACCGCTCGCCCCGCCGGATGAGACTTAAGGTTTCCTCTTCCAGGTGGGCCCCGAATTTAGTGAAAACCTCTACCTCGATGAATCTCGAGTAATCTATCTTGAGCCTCTCGGCAACGGCCTTCATCACCCCCATCTGGGCCTTCCCGCCTATCCTCGAAACCGATTTTCCCACGTCGATGGCGGGCCTGATCCCCTTATTGTAGAGGGAAATATCCAGATATATCTGGCCGTCGGTGATGGAGATGAGGTTGGTCGGAATATAGGACGATATCCTCCCTTGCTGGGTCTCCACGATGGGAAGGGCAGTGATAGACCCTCCACCGA
>Ga0210377_10001520_pt1 | contig 21184 bp, 13 predicted proteins | sample PLM4_65_b1redo_FD_155480 | JGI IMG/M metagenome (GOLD analysis project Ga0210377, IMG submission 155480) | Groundwater sediment microbial communities from an aquifer in East River, Colorado, USA - PLM4_65_b1 redo | ecosystem: Environmental > Terrestrial > Soil > Riparian zone | place: USA: East...
GCGCGCTTCCGGCGGGCGACTTCGAGGCGAAGGTCACGATCGACGAGAGCTGGGATCTGAACTACGGCGCGGGAGGCGTGCAGAATGGTCCGAACATCTCCTTCACGGTTCCGGCTTCGTGCGCGGAAATCTTCTTCGTCTACAACGCGAGCACGCACGTCATGACGGTCTCCGCGAGCGGCGCGCCGCAGGGCAACCTGAACAAGGCGCAGGCACACTGGGTGACGCGCGATCTGATCGCGTGGAACCCGTCGAATGCGAACGTGACGCTGCACTACGCGCCGAACGGCGGTCTCGCGCTCGGCAGCGACGGCGTGAGCGGCGGCACGGACGTGCCGCTGACGCTCGATCCGGCCGGACTCCCGGCGGCGGTGCGCGAGAACTACCCGCACCTCGCCGGACTGGCGACGTTCAGACTTCCGGCCGGGGTCGATGTCTCCGCGGCGCTGAAGAGCCAGCTCGCGGTGTCCGCAAAGGCGGGAGACGGAAGCCTGGTCGATGCGACGTCGCTGCAGATCCCCGGCGCGCTCGACGATCTCTACACGTACGACGGTCCGCTCGGCGCGACGTTCGCCTCAGGACTTCCGACGCTGCGGCTGTGGGCGCCGACTGCGCGATCCGTGTCGCTGCAACTCTTCAATGACTCCAATCCGTCGACGACGCCGACTGTCGTGCCGATGACCGTCGATCCCGCCACAGGCGTCTGGACCGCGAACGGCAGCCCGGCCTGGGCGGGCAAGTTCTACCTCTACGATGTCGAGGTGTTCGTCCGCGGCACCGGTCACGTCGAGCACAACGTCGTCACCGATCCGTACTCGCTGAGCCTCGCGCGCAACAGCGCTCGCGGCCAGATCGTCGATCTCTCGAGCGCGGCGCTGAAGCCGGCCGGATGGGACGCGCTCTCGAAGCCTCGCCTCGATGCGCCCGAAGACATCGCGCTGTACGAGCTGCATGTGAGGGACTTCAGCGCGAACGACAGCTCGCTTCCGGCCGTGCAGCGCGGCACGTTCAAAGCGTTCACGAATCCCGCGACGACCGGCATGCGCCATCTCGCCGGGCTCAGCGCCGCGGGGCTCACGCACGTGCACCTGCTGCCGTCGTTCGACATCGCCACGATCGACGAAGACAAATCACATTGGCAGTGGCCGGGCGATCTCTCCGGCTTCCCGCCCGATTCCGATCAGCAGCAGGCGGCGGTGATGTCGGTCGCCGATCGCGATGGATTCAACTGGGGCTACGACCCGTGGCACTACACAGTGCCCGAAGGGAGTTACGCGACGGATGCGGACGGGACGACGCGGATCGTGGAGTTCCGCGAGATGGTGCAGGGGCTCAGCGGAATCGGCCTGCGCACCGTGATGGACGTCGTCTACAACCACACGAATGCCGCGGGGCAGAACGATCACTCGGTGCTGGACAAGATCGTGCCGGGCTACTACCACCGGCTTGACGGCGACGGGAACATCACCACGTCGAGCTGCTGCCCGAACACCGCATCCGAGCACAACATGATGGAGAAGCTGCTCATCGACTCCGCGCTCACCTGGGCGAAGCAGTACAAGGTGGACGGGTTCCGCTTCGACCTGATGGGCCATCACATGAAGCGGAACATGACGAAGCTGCGCGCGGCGCTGGATGCGCTGACGCCGGCGGCGGACGGCGTCGATGGAAAGGAGATCTATCTCTATGGTGAGGGTTGGAACTTCGGCGAGGTCGCGGACAACGCGCGCGGCGTGAACGCGATTCAGCGCAACATGGCCGGCACAGGGATCGGCACGTTCACCGACCGTCTGCGCGACGGCGTGCGCGGCGGCGGTCCGTTCAACGATGTGCGGGAGCAGGGATTCATCAGCGGCCTGTACACCGATCCGAACGGCTATCCGCAGGGCTCGTCGAACGATCAGAAGCAGCGGCTGCTGCTCCAGACCGACTGGATCCGCCTCGGCATGGCGGGCAATCTGAAGGACTTCACGTTCGTCGATCGCTACGGCAACACGATCCGCGGCGACCAACTCGACTACAACGGACAACAGGCCGGCTACGCGGCCGACCCGCAGGAGATCATCAATTACATCGAGGCGCACGACAACGAGACGCTGTTCGATGCGCTGCAGTTCAAGCTGCCGGCAGCGCTCTCCATGGTCCAGCGCGTGCGCGCGCACAACCTCGGCCTCTCGATCGTGGCGCTGTCGCAGGGCGTGCCGTTCTTCCACGCGGGCACGGAAATGCTGCGATCGAAGTCGGGCGACCGGAACAGCTACAACTCCGGCGACTGGTTCAACAAGCTCGATTTCACGTACGCGGCGAACAACTGGGCGGTAGGACTGCCGCCGCGGCCCGACAACGGATCGAACTGGGACATCCTGCGTCCGCTGCTGCGCGACCCGGCGCTGAACCCGTCGAGGTCCGACATCATGGATGCGGTCGCGCACATGCGCGAAGTGCTGGCCATCCGGAAGAGCACGGGCCTGTTCCGGCTGCGCAGCGGCGCGGATGTGATCAATCGCGTGCAGGTGCTCAACGGCGGGCCGGATCCCGTGGCGGGACTCATCATCGTGGTATGTCGCGATGGCGACGGCTCGGTCGACCGGCAGCACTCGCTCGTGGCGTCGCTGTTCAATGCGGCTCCGATGACGCAGAGCTACACGGTGCCGATGCTGGCCGGCCACAACCTCGAGCTGCATCCGATCCAGATGGCGTCGCGCGACGGAATCGTGAAGACGTCGTCGTTCAGCATGGGCACGTTCTCGGTGCCGGGACGGACGGCGGCCGTGTTCTGGGAGCGGCGCCCGCTCGATGCGCAGATCGCGCTGCTGGAGGGAGACGTCGACCGGCTGGCGGGCGGATCGAATTCGCTGAAGTCGAAGCTCGAGGCGGCGATCGATGCGTTCCGCCGCGGCAACATGAAGGCCGCGGCGAATCAGCTCGGCGCGTTCGCGAATGAAGTGGATGCGATGCAGCGCAGCGGGCGGCTGTCCGCGGAATCCGCGGCGTGGATGAGGTCGCAGGCGGCGATCATTCAGGGAGAGATCGCAGAGTAGACGGTAGTGGAGCATCGAGGGCCTTCTCCCCGCGCGCGGGGAGAAGGTGGCCAAGGGCCGGATGAGGGGAGCCCCTCACCCCCGCTTCGCGGACCCTCTCCCCGCATCCGCGGGGCGAGGGAGCTCGACGGACGCGCCTGCGCTATCCTCATCCATCGTGACGATCGCCCCCGGTACACACATCGGCCGGTACGAAGTCCGCTCGCTCCTCGGTGCGGGCGGGATGGGCGAGGTCTATCTCGCCTACGATCACGACCTCGAGCGCGAGGTCGCCATCAAGGTGCTCCGCGACGGGATGGCGGAGAGCAGCGAGCGTGCCCGCCGCTTTCTCCAGGAAGCGAAGGCGGCGTCGGCGTTCCATCATCCGAACATCGCGCACGTCTACGAGATCGGTTCGCACGACGACCTCCGATTCATCGCCATGGAGATGGTGGAAGGGGAGACGCTGCGCGACCGGCTGGCCCACGGGCCGATGTCGATCGACGACGTCTTCTCCATCGCCGTGCAGATCGCCGCGGCTGTCGCCGCGGCGCACAAGGCCGGCATCGTCCACCGCGACATCAAGCCGGAGAACGTGATCGTCAATCGCGAAGGCTACGCGAAGGTCCTCGACTTCGGCCTGGCGAAGCTCCGCGACATTCGCGGCGACGATGCAGCGACTCTGGTGAAGACGAAGGCGGGCGTGTCGATGGGAACGCTCGGCTACATGGCACCCGAGCAGATCGCCGGAGGCGACATCACACCCTCCGCCGACGTCTTCAGCCTCGGCGTGGTCCTGTACGAGATGCTCAGCGGCCGGCGTCCGTTCGAGGGCGCCAGCTCGACTGACATCGTGTCGGCAATCGTCTCGAAGACGCCGGTCTCGCTCCACGAGCTCCGCCGCGACACGCCGCCGAAGCTCGAGGCGGTGATCGTGAAGGCGCTGGCGAAGAATGCGAGCGAACGCTACGCGAACGCGGGCGAACTGCTCGAGCAGTTGAAACAGATCAGCCGCGAGACGATGACGTCGATCGCGCGACCGCGACCGAAACTATCGAAGCCCGTCATCGGAGCAATCGCCGGAGTGCTCGTCCTTGCGATCGTGATCGCGGCAGTGTGGATGGCCGCGAGGACGAAGCGGGTGCGCAGCGCGGAGCAGTCGATCAAGACAGCGGAGAAATTGCTGGCGGAACGGAAACTGCCGGAAGCGTACCAGAACGCGATGGCCGCCGCCGCAATCCTGCCGAACGACGATCGCCTGCGCGATGTGATCGCCCGAAGTTCCGACAAGCTGACCGTCGAAAGCGATCCTCCGGGCGCGACCGTCTTTCTGCAACGCTTCAAGGGACCGGCAGAACGTGTTCGCGCCGGCACGACGCCGATCACAGTCCCGCACCTTCCTCGCACGGACTATGTCGTCACGCTCGAGAAACCGGGCTACGCGACAGTCTCGCGCCCCATGTCGATGACGCCTTTCTTCATCCGCGGCAGTCCGGCGCCGCGCCCATCACCCACAGTCAAGTTGAAGTTGACGGAGGCGTCGAAGCTTCCGCCCGGAATGGTCTTCGTCGGAGGAGGCGACTACCGCCTGATCGGATGGTCGAGGCCCAGCGAACGCGCCATCCAGCTTCACGACTTCCTCATCGATCGCTGCGAAGTCTCGAATCGCGACTTCGAAGAATTCGTTCGCGCCGGGGGCTACAGACGGCGCGAGCTGTGGAAGCACCCTTTCGTCGACAGCGGCAAGAGCGTCGGTTTCGCCGAGGCGATGGGGCGTTTTCATGACACGACGGGATTGCCCGGGCCGCGCAGCTGGTCCGGAGGCGCACCGCCCGCCGGACGCGAGATGCATCCGGTGACTGACGTGACGTGGTTCGAGGCGGCGGCGTTTGCGGAATGGAAAGGAAAGAAGCTGCCGACCATCTACCAGTGGGAAAAGGCGGCGATGTACACGGGGGCCACGCCGAACGGCATGACTCTTCCGTGGGGTGTCGTCGGGGAAGGCGTCGACGCCACCGAGCGCGCCAATTTCCTCGGCAAAGGCACGATGCCGGTCGACAGCATGCCGTTCGGGATGAGCCCATGGGGTGCCCATCACATGGCGGGCAACGTCGCGGAATGGTGCCGCAACCCGAAGGAGCCGGGGTCCTCGTTCCGCGGCGGCAGCTGGAACGATGCCGTCTATGCGTTCGGTCAAACCGGCGGATACCCGGCTTTCTTCAGCAGCGGAACGCTGGGGTTCCGATGCATCAAGGACCTCGTTCCCGACCGTGGGGATCAAGGCGAGTTCGCGCTCAGTCCTTCCGGTTTCGCTCCGGAGTACCGGCCGGTCGACGATCGCGCGTTTGCGGAGATCCGCAGCCGATACGACTACCCGAAGACTCCGCTGAACTCGCGCGTGATCGAGACGGTGGAAACGCGCGACTGGAAACGCGAGAAGATCGCCTATGAAGTCGCCGGCAACACAGTGTTCGCCTATCTGTACCTCCCCTTGGGATTTCGACGCCCGTTGCAGGTCATCCATTTCGCTCCGGCCGGTGACGTGGATGAGGGATTCAGAACGCTGCCCGCCAGCATCGAGGCCAACCTCCCGCCGTTGATCCGCGGCGGCCGCGCTGTCTTCTCGGTCCTGCTGGAGGGATATGTCGGTCGTCCGCGGCCACCGGGGGTAGAGGAGCCCGACTCGCGCTCCAACGATTACGTCGACTACGTCGTGAGGCGGGTAACCGAATGCCGGCGAGGTCTCGACTACATCGAGACGCGGCCGGATCTCGACCATTCACGCATCGGGTTCATGGCTCCCAGCGCGGGATCGTGGACGGGCCTGATCCTCACCGCATTGGAAACCAGATACCGCTCGGTGCTCTTCATCGGGACGGGCCTCAGGCCGCGTTCGCTCAGCGATGCCGCGGCTGCGAACAAGATCAACTTCGCGCCGCGCATCTCCGGACCGAAGCTGATGCTGCACGGGCGATGGGACGAAAACATCCCGCTGAAGAGCGAAGCCGAGCCGCTCTATCGGCTTCTGCGCGAGCCGAAACGCCTTCAGCTCTACGATGGCGGCCACGTTCCGCCGTCTGACGTCTACGTTCCCGCCACGACGAAGTGGCTCAACGAGACGCTGGGGCCCGTCGAGCAGTGAGGTTCCCATCGAGGCCCTTCTCCCCGCTTGCGGGGAGAAGGTGGCTCCTTCGCTTCGCTCAGGACAAGCTGCGCCCGGATGAGGGAGCCCCTCACCCCCGCTTCGCGGACCCTCTCCCCGCGGCCGCGGGGAGAGGGAGCTCGACCGAAGGAGTCTACGTCTCAGTGCTTCTTCGTCTTCTTCTGGATTGCTTTGCCCGCGGTTTCCATCGCGGTTCCGGTGGCGTGGGCGGCGTCGCGCGCCGCTTCCTTGACGTCCCGTCCCGCTTCGGCCGCAGCAGCGGTCGCGGTGTTTGCCGCGTCCTTCACGTCCTGCTTGATCGCCGCGGTGTCGACGGCCGGCACCGTCGTCGTCGACGTCGTCGTGCTCGTCTGCATCGTCCCGGTCTCACTCGTCGTGGTGCGCATTTCGGTTCGTTGCTCGCATGCGGTCGCAGCGACGAGCAATACGGCCGCGGCAAGAATCGTGGTCTTCATTGAGGGGGGTCCTCCTGTCGTGTGCACAGCAAGGACCTCGCCAGTTAGACTACGCCCGTGAAGATCACGACCGACGAGGCCCGGCGCATTGCCGAGCTCGGGCACCTCTCGCTGGACGCCGCCGGGCTGGAGAAGATGGCGGCGGAGATGACGCGAATCCTCTCCTTCGTCGATCAATTGGCCGAGGTGGATACGAGCGCGATCGATGCGGTCCCCGAAGAGACGACTCCGATGCGCGAGGACGTGCCGCGGCCATCGCTCGACCGGGAACTGGTGGAGCGGAATGCCCCAGACTGGGCCGACGGGTTCTTCCGCGTTCCGAAGGTGATCGGCGAATGAGCAGCGTTCTCGATCTGCCGCTGCACGAAGCGCAGGAGGAAGTCTCCGCGCGCGATTACGTCGAAGCGTCGCTGCGCGCGATCGGAGAGCGCAATCCGCAGCTCAACGCCTTTCTCCACATCGCCCGGGAAGCGTCCGGCGCATTTCCGATCGCCATCAAAGACAACATCGTCACGACCGACATGCCGACGACGTGCGCGTCGAAGATCCTGCCGCGCTTCGTCTCGCCGTTCGATGCCACGGTGATCACGAAGCTGCGCGCCGCGGGAGCGGCGTTCCCCGGCAAGACGAACCTCGACGAGTTCGCGATGGGCTCTTCCACCGAGCACTCCGCGTTCGGCGCGGTGCGCAATCCATGGGACACCTCGCGCGTCGCGGGCGGCTCGAGCGGCGGATCCGCAGCGGCGGTCGCCGCGCGCATGGTGCCGGTGGCGCTCGGATCGGAGACCGGCGGATCGGTGCGACAGCCGGCCGCGTTCTGCGGCATCGTCGGCCTGAAACCGACCTACGGGCGCGTCAGCCGTTACGGGCTGGTGGCGTTCGGATCGGGCCTCGATCAGATCGGCATCTTCAGCAAGACCGTTCGCGAATGCGCGCACGTCCTGGGCATGATCGCCGGTCACGATCCGCTCGATTCGACGACGAGCGCGCGCGCGGTCGATGACTATGCGGCCGATCTCGATCGCGGCGTGCGCGGCACGCGCTTCGGCGTGATCAGCGAAGCGGCCGACGCCCTGCAGGGCGAGATCAGGAAGAATTTCGAAGACGCGGTCGAAGTGCTCCGTTCCGGCGGCGCGACCGTGCAACGGATCTCGATCCCGACGATCAAGTATGCGGTCGCCGTCTATGCCATCGTTGCAAACGCGGAGGCCAGCGCGAACCTGTCGCGATTCGATGGAGTGCGTTACGGACACCGCAGCGCCGGCGCCGATTCGGTCCATGACCTGTATGTGAAGTCGCGAGGCGAAGGCTTCGGCGCGGAGGTGAAGCGGCGGATCATGATCGGCACGTTCGCGCTGTCGTCCGGTTACTACGACGCGTACTACGGGCGCGCGCAGCGCGTGCGCGAGAAGATGCGGCAGGACTTCGAGGCCGCGTTCCGGAGCGTCGACCTGCTGCTGACGCCGACCGCGCCCGAGGCGGCGTTCAAGATCGGAGCGAAGACGGCGGATCCGTTGACGATGTATCTGTCGGATGTGTTCACGACGCCGGCAAACCTCGTGGGCATCCCGGCGCTCGCCGTGCCATCGGGATTCGATTCTCAGAAGCTGCCGCTGTCGCTGCAGATGATGGGACCGCAGTTCAGCGAACGGATGATGTTCCGCGCCGCATCTTTCTTCGAAAAGCAAACGTGTTACTGGAAGCAGAAGCCGGCGCTTTGAGAGCTCGCAGATCAGCGGCGGCGACGCGGTCGCGCCGGCGCCCAACCTTCATTTCTGTGTCAGGCGCTCGGCCGCTTTCGCGGCCTGCTCGCGGACCATCGCGTCGGGATCGCCTGAGGCGAGCAGCCGAAGAGAGGCCACGACTGACGCATCGCCGGCGCGGCCGAGTGCCATCGCCGCGCGCCAGCGCACGTCCGACGATTCGTCGGAGAGCGCGGTGACGAGAAGAGCTCTGGCGTCCGCACCGCCGATGTTGCCGAGGCTGAGGACGGTCTCGTTGCGATCGCGGACCGAAGGTGATTGAAACGCCTGCTTCAATACGGCGACGCTCTTCTCGTTATGAACGCGGCCCAGCGCGTTGATCGCTTCCCATCGGCGGAACGGATCGGGATTGCGGACGTTGTCGTGCACCAGGTCGATGCCTTCAGGTGATCCGAAGAATGAAATGCCGAGCGCGGCGTTCCACCGCCAGTCGGCGCTTTCATCCTGCAGACCCTGACGCAGTGCGGCGATCGCTTCGTCCTTCGACGCGACGCGCGACAGCGCCCAGAGCGAGCGCCAGCGGATGTGCGGGTTGCCGTCATGCAACGCGTTGTCGGCCAGGACGGGCGCGGCGCGATGATCGGCGGCGGTACCGAGGAGGTTCGCGATTTCCCAGCGCATCTGGCCGTCGGTGTCGTGCGCGTGGGCGATGAGAACAGGAACGGCTTCGGCGCCTCGCGCGGCCAGCGCTTTTCGGGCCTCGTCGCGTTTGGTGCGATCGCCGAGCTGCAGCACCAGCGCATCGTCAGGCGTCCGCGCGGCCGCCGGAGCCGGGCCGGGGTGGCTCGACGCCACCACCAGCCCGGCTGCGAAAAGATGGGCAAGAAGGATCAATTCACAGACCGTGAGTAGGCTTTTCGGAACGCCGTGTAGGCGGCTTTGAAGTTGCCTGCCGCGTACTGCGAGGTCCCGTCATTCAAATCCTGCATGGCTTTCGACACATCGACGCCGGCCGCTTTGCGCTTGGACAGCGTGTCGGCAACGATCGCGCGCACCAGCTCGAGATAGCCGCCGAACGATGTCGGCAACTGGAACAGCGAGATGCGCGTGTTCGCCTGCCGGATCAGATCAGCTTCGATCGACATGCGCAACCACAGATCGCGCAGGTTCGTGAGGGTGTCGCTCGTCTGCCCCTGCTGCAACTGGAGGTTGTCGACCTTCGACTCCACGCGCGTGGCGGTGGTGTCGAGCCGGATCGACGTCGTCTCGAGGCGGTCGCTGGTCACGATCGTCTTGTTCGTCGTCGACTCGATCCCATTGAGCAGAGCGTTCAGGTTGTCGAGCTTCCCTTCGACCTTGGCCACGTCGCCGGTGATGTCGTTCGTCTGCGCCTGCGTGCCGTCGACGCTCAACTGCGTGGCGCGCGTCGACGCGACGACATCGAGGTTGTCGTGCACGAGGCCCTGATGATCCAGTTCCGCTTCCTGCAGCGCCGCGTCCCACGAATTCTCGAGGCAGCGCGACAGCCACTGGATCGGGAAGTTCGCGATGATCGTGATGGCCTGCAGATCGAGACTGGTGAGGATGTCGCTCGGCGTCAGGTCCTTGATGGCGTTGCCGGCGAAGCCGATCGTGCCCGAGAAGTTCTTCCACGTCCGGATCTCGCCGACGTGGCCGAAACCTGGCAGGTTGAAGTTGTCCGGCGGGCACGGCAGCCGCGCGTACGTGAGCGCGGTGTTCGCCACATCATTCCAGTTGATGCTGGTCAACCCGATCTTGTCGGCCAGGGTCTGCAGCGTGCCGGGCAGGTTATTGCCGAAATCGAGGATGAAGTTCTTCACGCTGTTGAACGCATTCGTCGCGTAGGTCGGGAGGTTGTTGAAGAAGTCGCCGATGTCGCCGATGATCTCGTTGATCGCGCAGACGACGGAGCTGGGGAACGAGTTACCGCAGCTCTCGAATGCTTCGGTTGCTGCCATGGCCCGTACGGCCGGGTCGCTGCTCATGGCGCGCGACAGGCGCAGGTTCCACTTCTCACTGTGCGCCTTCATTGCATCGGCGGCCTGCATCAGCTCGATTTCGTTTGCGGAGAGGATCATCTGCTCGAGCCGGTCGACCTTCTGCTGGTAGTCGGGATGGACGCGCTCGGCGGGAATCTGCCGGAAGGAGCGGACCATCGCCAGCATGGGCTGACGCAGCACCTCGACATCGCTGAATCGTGCGGCTGAACCGAGAGCCATACCGAGCGAACGCGGGGAGGGACCGGCGGCCTCGCGCACGGCTTCCCCGAGCACGCGGGGGAGCTGCTGCCAGAACGGAACGCGATCCATCTGCACTTTGAGCGCGCGGAGATCTTCCGCCGTCATCTGCCGGATGGAGGCATCGGCGCGCGAGAGCGCACCGGTATCGGCGCCGAATCGCGATGTCAGTTGCGGCGGCAGAGTCGACAGAGAGGCGACGTACGTCAGCAGATCGCTGCGGAACGTCTCGAGCTCGTCGGTCTGCGCGTAGGCGGGTGTGCTGGCCGGCTGTGCCAGCGCGGCCATGGCGAAGAACGTCAGAAGGAGTGCGAAGAGCGAAATCGTTTGTCGTTTCATCATCGCCTCCTTATTTCACCGCCTCGGAGTATGCGGATCGATAGGCCTCATAGGCCTTCACGAAGTCGCCGACCTTGATCAGGCCGTCGGCGCGCGACAGCTCGCGCTCCGCTCCGAAGATGGTCTGTTTCGCGTTGAGGTTCATCTTGATCGTGTCCGCCACGATCATTCCGACCGTCTCGAGGTTGCCACCGAACGCGTTGGGGAGCTGGAAGAACGAGATGACGTTCGGCTTGACCTCGAGCAGGTTGTTCTCGATGTGGACGCGCTTCATCAGCGTCGTGAAGTCGCCGAGGAAACCCTGCTGGCCGGAGTTGCCTGTGGTCAGCGCGTCGATTTTCTTCTCGGTGCGATCCGTCGTCGCCTCGGTGTGATTCACGTTCGTCTCGATGCGGTTGACCGTCGCGTCGATCCGCTTCGTGTTGACATCGATGCGTCCGGCCGTCGCGCCGATGATGTCGAGCTTCGCTTCCACCTTCGCCACATCGTTGTCCAGGCCGGTCAGCGACAGGCTGAGCGCGTTGACGCTCGACTGCGTGGCGCGCGTGGAGAGCTGCAGATCGAGATGCTGCCCCGTCCAGTCGCGGTGCGCGGCCTCCGCGTCGGCGATCTCGATCGCCTCCTGGATGTCGTGGCACTGGCAGAGATACATGAGCGGATAGTGGATGAGCGCGAGGCCGGCTTTGAACAGGAACGACAGGCCGTCGTCCGGTGCGAGGTCGAACAGCAGTTGCGTCAGCGCGTCGCCTCCGCGATCGCAGACTTCCGCGGCAATGTCGACGGCCTGCTGCGGACACGGCGGAGCGATCGTCGGGATCGAGTTGGCGATCGTCTCCCAGTTCAAGTTGTTGGGATCGAACCCGATGAACGCCAAAACGTCGTTGACGCTGTGCGGCACCAGATTGATCAGATCGTTGAACTTGCTCGTGACGAAGTTCTTCACGTCATCGAAGACCTTCGTGAAGAAGCTGATGACCTGTCCCGGGAGCGCCGCGATCTGGTTGAACAGTCCCGGAATCGTCACCGTGAAGAAGTCGGAGATGAAGTTCGCGATCTGGGTGACGTAGCCGGCCACCTGGTTGACCAGGCTTCCTACTTCGTTGATGTAGCAGCCGACGATATTGATCCAGCAATCGACGCACGTGATCACGTCGCCGCAGCATCCGCCGCAACCCTGAGCGACCGGCTTCGCGCCGATCACGCGCTCGCGCGTGAGTCGCGAGACCAGCGACTCGCCGGTGACCGCCGGCGCGACGCCCTGCGGACCGGCCGTGCCGTTCAGCAACGCCTGCCATTCCGGCGCCCGCTTCTCGTACTCTTTCCGCATCAGTGGCAGCGCCGCGGCGGGCATCTGCGCGAGTTGTTCGCGGAGGCTGGTGACGCTGTCGGCGTAGCCGGGGTTCATCACCGGCCCGAAACGGCCGAGCTGCTCGAGCAGGAACATGAAGTCGGCGCGGAAGTCCTCGTCGGACTTCACCGCCTGCGGGTCCGTGCCGGCGGCCGGACCGCTGCGCTCGAGAATCCGGGCGATGACCTGTCGCGTGTGCGCCTCATCGGCGTGTGCGAGAGAGGCCATGACGGTCGGCAGCTCCTGCCACTTCGGCAACGTGGAGAGCGTGATCTCCATCGTCTGCAGTTCCTGCGGCGTGAGCGACTCGACTTTCTGAAGCCCTTCGGCAGCGTTCACCCGGAGCGGGTGGACGTTGCCGAGATCCGAGACGAACTGATTGAGCTCGCATCGGAAGTTGTCGCTCGCCGGCGGGCTGACATTGGCAGCCGCGCCTGCGGCGAACAGCAGAAGAAGTGGAATGAAAAGGATTCCGGACCGGGGACGATGTCTCATGGGCGCTTCCTCCCTCTTCGTGACAATGCGCACGCGCGCAGCGTCGGATGCTCCGATGGCCTCCATGGCTATCGGGCTCGATGTTCGAAATTTAGGCAGACGCGGGACGACGCCACTTCACACAACGGGTTTCGGACGAATGGATGGATTGCTTGTATACCAATCGATAGGACGGATCAAGCAGCATTTTTCCATTCCGGCCGTAAAGAAATCCTGCGGGCGCCGAGGGCCGCGACAGGCGGGTGCTACAATCGAGAGCGTGAGCCGGTGGGTGTGTGGGGCCCTGGCGGTGCTGCTGGCGGCGCCGATCCTTCCTTCCGAATCCAACCTGATTACCGCCCGAATCACGTCCGAGCTCCGAGCCTCCCTGACCCGCGACTACGAGATCGACGTGGCCGTGACTCCGCATCCGGGCGATGCCTGGAGCCGGCTGGCAAAACGCGTCACCGGCGATGGCGACCACTGGAAGGACATCGCCGCATTCAATGACGCGGACGAGAAGCTCACGACGCACAAGAGCGTGCGCGTTCCGCTGGCCATGCTCCGGCCCGAGCTTCAGCGGCAGATCCTCACGACGCTCTTTTCGACCGATGTTCTCAACGATGCGGGCTGGCGGCACACCGTCGTCGGCGGCAGCGGGGTGGAAGGCGAATCGCTCTGGAAAATCGCGGAGTGGTACACCGGCGACGGCGCGAACTACCTGGCCATTCGCAAGGCCAATCCGGCGCAGAAGCTCTCCACGCGCACGGGCGATGTCATCGTCATTCCGAAACGGTTGCTCACTGCCGCGTTCGGCGGTGGGGCGGAGGGAAAGAATGGTTCGACGACGGCAGCAGAGGTTCGGCAATCCACAGACGATCCGATTGAGCGCGCGGCAGCGGATGAGGAATCACCGCAGGCGGCTGTGGAAGCTGTGGCCGTGGGAGCGCCGTCGCTGACGTATGAGCGCCACGCTGCCGAACCGTATGCCATCTACCGGCTGCAGAAAGGGGAGGCGCTCTACTCCTCGGTCGCGATCCGCTTCACGGGCCGCGTGTACGCGTCGGACGTCGGCGATGTGCTCGATCGCATCGTGCAGTTCAACGGTATCGCCGATGTGGCGCGGATCCCGGTCGGGTATCCGGTGAAGATCCCGATGTCGCTGCTGCTGCCGGAGTACCGTCCCAGCGACGACCCGCAACGCGTGGCGCGCGAACAGTCGCTTCGCGCCTCCGAGAAGCTGGCGAAGCGGACGCACGCGCGCAATCTCGACGGCGTGCACGTGATCCTCGACGCCGGCCACGGCGGACGCGATGTCGGAACGACGCACGGCGGCGTGTGGGAATCCCGCTACGTCTACGACGTGACCTGCAGGCTCAAACGCATTCTCGAGAAGCGCTCGGCAGCCCGGGTTGCGCTGACGACGAAGTCGGAGTCGAACGGGTACGACGTCGATGACGACGACGAGCTCGAAGGCGACAACGATCAGGTCGTGCTCACGACGCCCCGTTACCCGCTCGATGACGCAACGGTCGGCGTCAACCTGCGCTGGTACCTGTCGAACTCGATCTTCCGGCGTGCCATCAGACACAGCACCCCGCGGCGGAAGGTGATCTTCCTGTCGATCCACGCCGACTCGCTTCACCCGTCGCTGCGCGGCGCGATGGCGTACATACCGGGCGGCCGCTTCGTCCAGGGTCGTTATCAGAAGACCGAAGACGTCTACCTCGCGCGCGCGGAAGTGCGCGAGAGTCCGGTGGTGCGGCACACGGAAAAGGAATCGCTCACGGCCGAGGGGTTGTCGCGCGAGCTGGCGGAATCGATCATCGGGTCGTTCGAGCGCGCCGGACTGCAAGTGCATCCGTTCAATCCGGTGCGCGACAACGTCGTGCGCAACGGTGGCGAGTGGGTGCCGGCGGTGATCCGCTACAACCTCGTCCCCACGCGCATCCTCCTCGAAGTCTGCAACCTCGGCAATCGCCGCGATCGCGAGCTGGTGCAGAGCCGCAAGTTCCGCCAGCAGATCGCCGAGGCGATCTACCACGGGATCGTCGCGTTCTACGGGCGGGACGCGGAGACGAGCTCGCAAATCGCAGTTCGCAGCGCGCATTAGAGCGTCGCCCTGGCCGCCTGCGCGGCTCGGAACGACCCGCGATCTATAATCCCCCGCCGCCATGTCCCGCTCTTTCGAAGGCGATCTCGATGCATCCCGTCTGCGGTTCGCGATCATCGCCAGCCGCTTCAACGAGGAGATCGTCTCCGGATTACTGGCCGGCGCTCTCGATGCGTTGGCGCGGCACGGAGCGGATGAGATCACCGTCTATCGCTGTCCGGGCGCGTTCGAGATTCCCACGGTGGCGCGGAAGGTGTGTGCCACCGCGAAGGTCGATGCGATCATCGCTCTGGGGTGTCTGCTTCGCGGCGAAACGCTCCATTTCGAGATCCTGTCGTCGCAGGTGACGATGGAGCTCTCGCGCGTGGCAGTCGACGCGCAGTTCCCGATCGCATTCGGCGTCCTGACCTGCGACACGTTCGAACAGGCGGCGGCGCGCTCGGGCCGCGGCGAAGGCAACAAAGGCTTCGAGGCCGCACTCGCGGCGATCGAGATGGCGAACTTGTTTCGAGGCATGGGGCATGAGTCATGAGTCATGCGCATGCGTTGCCTGGTGTGGCGGCCCTACACTGAAAGCACGGATGAGCAACTAACCGAATGGGTGCCAGAAGAAAAGCCCGCGAGCTCGCGCTGCAGATGCTCTTTCAGCACGATCTGTCCGGCAATGCGCCGGATACGATCCTGTCGACGTTCGAGGACCTGCAGAAGTCGAAGCCGAACACGCGCGAGTTCGCCACGAAGATCTTCCGCGGCACCGTCGACAACATGACGAAGATCGACGACATGATCCAGCAGCAGGCGGACAACTGGCGCCTCTCGCGTATGGCTGTCGTCGACCGCAACATCATCCGGATGTCGATCTACGAGTTTCTCCACGAGACCGACACGCCCAAGCTCGTGATCATCGACGAAGCCATCGAGATCGCGAAGAAGTTCGGGACGCAGAAGTCCTCGCAGTTCATCAACGGCATCCTCGACGGCATCTTGAAACGGTACAATCTTCAGGGGGCGTGACGACGAGGAATGTTGAATGTTGAATGTTCCATGTTGAATGTTGAATTGGCCATGCGGCCGGCTCATTCAACATTCAACATTCAACATTCAACATTGAGCATTCTGGGGAGGCGGACGTGAGCCTCCTCGGCCGCCTGGAGGACCTCTCCCTCACCGACATCATCCAGATCGTCTTCCTCAGCCGCCGCACCGGCGTGCTCGAGATCATCGACGATGCCGGACGTCACACCGTGCTGTTCCGGCACGGGCTCATCGTCAACGCTTCGGCTCCCGAGCATCCGGATCTCCCTGCCTGGCTCGCAAGGACGAACGCGATTCCGGCCAACGCGGTCGGCAACTTGCGGGACCTCGGGGAGAAGGGGATCGATCCCGGAACCGCGGCCATCGAGATGAACCTGCTGACCGCCGCCGATCTGTCGAGCTCCATCCGTGAGCGCGTCGTCGATGTCGTGACCCCGCTGCTCATCAGCCGCGAGGGCGAGTTCAACTTCATCCTCAGCGAGTCGATGAGCAGGCTCGATATCGAGTACGACTCCGACACCGTCTTCAAAGAAGGAGGACTCCTCCCGCAGAAGATCATCGGCACGGCGGACGGGGAGAAGATCAAGCCGCTGAAAGGGCTGGAGGAATCGCTCAGGGCAGGGAAGGCTCTGCTCCGCAGCAGCGCGCCGACGGCCGACACCCCGGCTCCGCTCGACCTTGGCCTCGGCGGCGGCAATGTCGTTTCTGTCCCGGCGGAGAGTCTGTCTTCACCTCCGCCGAGCGCCGGCGAGGGCGCCCGCGCCCCACTGGACTTCTCTGCTTTGCCGGAAGAGGAGCCGCCGCCTCCGCCCGCCAATTTCTCCGATCGCGATGAGACGCTGCGCGGCGGAAAGTTCCGCGTCTCGGGCGGTCTGTTCGAAGTGGAGTCACCCGAAGCTGCATATCGCAACGTCGTCGTGTTCGAGCGAAACCCGCTCGTGCGCGTCGCGGTCAGGCGCGCGTTCGGCAAACAGGTGGTGAAGGTCTTCCAGTTCGGCTCCCTCGACGACGTGCGCGCGGCAGTCGCCGATCTCGTGCGCACGAACAGCTTCTTCGTCACGTTTCTCGAAAATACCGCGGACGACTCCGCCGCGCGCCTGATGCAGCAGGTCAAGCGAAGGAACATGCGCCTTCCGGTCGTGATCGTCGATTCCGAGCCCGATCTGCGCCGCCGTCACGATCTATTGAGGATGGGCGCGGATCTCTATCTGACGAAGCCCGCGCCCGAACGTCTGCAGCCCGGCCTGGCCGAGGAGGAGCTGGCGCTTTTCGCCGACGAGCTTCTTCTCTTCGCCGAGCGATCCTTCGAGCAGTGGGAGCAGGTCTCCGGCAACCTCGGCGCGGAGGCGGGCCGAAGGTTTTACGAGACGGCGGAGAAGGAGAGCGTCGAGCGCAGCTTCAGCCTCGTCAAGCAGCTCATCAACGAGTTGAGCAACCCGAACGACATCGGACAGGTCTCGGCGACCATCCTGCGGTCGTCGGCCGAGTACCTGGAGCGCGGCGCTCTGTTCATGGTCAGCGAGCGCGAGTTCGTCGGCCTCGGCGGATTCGGCACGACAGGCGCCGGGGAAGTCATGGACGCTCGCGTCAAGACGATCCGGCTGCCTCGCAACCTTCCTTCGGTCCTCACGTCGGTCGCGGACAGCGGCGAGGCGCATCGAGGCAAGATGCGCAAGACCGCCGTCAACGTCGACCTCATCGACCGCCTCGGCGGGGTATTACCCACCGAAGTCGTTGCATTCCCGATCATGCACTCCAGCCGCGCCATTGGTATTCTTTACGGAGACAATGCCGAGCATCGTGCGCCAATCGAGGGGATCGCCGGGCTCGAGATCTTTCTCTCGCAGGCGGGCTATGCGTTCGGCAATGCGGTCATCGCGTCACAAAATGCAGGCAGGTGAGGGAGGGCGGGTGTGTTCGCGGACACGCTTAACGAGATGAAACTGCTCGTGGTCGAAGATTCCTCCTCGATGCGTTCATATCTGATGACGATCATCGAAGGGGGCGCCGAATGGGCCGATCTGGAGATCGTCGAGGCGTCCACCGGCTTCGAAGCGCTCAAGACGCTCCCCCATCACAAGTTCGATGCCATCCTCACCGACATCAATATGCCCGACATCAACGGGCTGGAGCTGGTGAGCTTTCTCAAGAACCATCCGATCTACAAAGCGATCCCGATCATGGTGATCTCGACCGAGCGCAGCGAGGAAGACCGCAAGCGCGCCGAGGCCCTGGGAGCCGAGGAGTATCTGGCCAAGCCGTTCGAGGCGGGGGATCTGGTCGGGAAGCTGCGCCGGCTGCTGCGGGGCGCGTGAAGCCGTTGACGGCGGACAAGGCCCCGCGTCGCCAGTGGCAGAAGCGCAGCTGCGTGGCTTGACTTCGTTGACCGTTGACCGTTGACCGTGGCCAAGGCGCAGCGTCGCGAGAGCGATGAGATCTGGAGTGCTGCAGCCATGCTGCCGCTCTGTTCCTCGCGACGCTCCGCCCCGACAACGGTCAACGGTCAACGGTCAACGAAATCAAGCGACGCAGCAGTGCACGAGTGGCGGCGACGCAGGGCCTTGTCCACCGTCCACCGTCCACCGTCCACAGTCCACCGTCCACCGTCCACCCATCAACGCCGACATGACGTAACATGATGACACCCGTCCAATGACCCGCGAAGACGATCGGGCGCGCACCGAATTCACCTCCGAGGCGGAGGAGCTGCTCGAGACGCTGTCACGCGATCTGGTCGAGCTCGAATCGCACGGCAAGAACGTCCGGCCGGAGCTGATCAACAAGATCTTCCGCGAAGTGCACTCGCTGAAAGGCCTGGCCGGCATGCTGGGCTTCGCCGAGATCTCCGAGTTGTCGCACAACCTGGAGGACATGCTCGATCGCCTGCGCATGGGCAAGATCGAGATCGGCAAGGTTCTCCTCGACGTGCTCTATGACTCGGTCGACAGCCTGAACAGGCTGGTCATCTCCATCCACGATCCGTCGCTCAGCGGCCTCGTGGATATGACTGCGCTCACGAGCAGGATCCATCAGCTCGTCACGAATCAGCCCCAGGCGAAGCAGGAAGACCCGTTCGCCGCGCTGACGATCGATGAACAGACGCGCAAGTCGCTGACGGAGTACGAGGAGCACCGGCTGCTCGAGAACGTGCGTGCAGGGCGGAACCTCGTGTTCGTGGAGGTGACATTCGAGTTCACCGACTTCGATGAACGGCTCCGCGCGCTGACGGCGAGTCTCAGCGAGTCGGGCGAAGTGATCTCGACGCTTCCGACGCTCGATGCCACCGGTGGCACGGGAATCTCGTTCCGGCTTCTTTTCGGCTCGATACTCGACGAAGCGGCGGTGAAGGCGATTGCGCCGAACGCCGGTGTGACATCGCTGCGGAAAAAGGCGGTGGTGCCCGCATCCGCCGCGACGGACCTCGAGGACGAGCTCTCGCTGCGCTCGGTCTCGCGCACTGTGCGCGTCGACATCTCGAAGCTCGACCACGTGATGAACATCGTCGGTGAGCTGATCATCGAGAAGACGCAGCTCGAGACTGTCATGCGCTCGATGGATGCGCAACGCATTCGTCTCGCGGTTCAGGAGCTCGGCAAGATCGCTCGGAATCTCGATCGCAAGGTGAACGAGATTCAGAAGTCGGTCATCGAGATGCGCATGGTGCCGGTCGGACAGATCTACTCGAAGCTCTCGCGCACCGTGAGAAAAGTCGCCCGCGAGCTGGGGAAAGAGATCGAGCTGTCGATGCGCGGCGAGGACACGGAGCTCGACAAGATGATGGTCGAGGAGCTGACCGATCCGTTGATGCACATCATCCGGAACGCGCTCGATCATGGGATCGAATCGTCGGAGGAGCGCGTTGCGGCCGGGAAGCCGCCGGTCGGGCGGATCACGCTGAACGCGTATCAGCAGGGTAACTCGGTGGTCATCGACGTCAGCGATGACGGGCGCGGCATCAACATCGACAAGATCCGTGCGGTCGCGATGCGGCGAGGCCTCATCGACGAGACCGTCAACGTCGACGTCGAGCGCGCCACGGAGCTGATCTTCACGCCGGGATTTTCAACTGCAGCGGAGGTGAGTGAGATCTCGGGGCGCGGCGTCGGTCTCGATGTCGTGAAGAAGAATCTGCAGGAGCTGAAGGGGACGATCGACCTGCTCTCCACGCCCGGCAGCGGCACGACGTTCCGCATCATGCTTCCGATCACGCTGGCGATCATCCAGGCCTTGATCGTCCGCGCCGGCGGCGACAAGTTCGCGATCCCGCTGACGTCGGTGGAGGAGTCCCTGCGGATCTACGGCCGGGACATCAGGACCGTCGAGCGGCGGGAGGTCTTCACGCTTCGCGATTTCACTCTGCCGCTGCTGCGGCTCGCCGATGCGTTTCACATCGACGGTAATCGCGCGGACGACGCCGACACGAAATGGTTCGTCGTCGTGACGCGTGCGGGTGAGAAGGTCGTCGGCATGCTCGTCGACTCGCTCGTCCGCCAGCAGGAGATCGTCATCAAAGCGATCGGCGAGTCGTTGAAATCGATCCCCGGAATCGCCGGCGCAACGGAGATCGGGGAGGGGGAAATCGTCCTGGTGGTGGATGTGGGGACGTTGATCGAACAATTCGGCGGGAAGGCGCGTGAGGCGCGGGCCGTGGCGAGGTGAAAGGAACGGCAATGCAGAATGCAGAATGCAAAATGCAGAATGCAGAAAATGCGAGGTTTCTTTCTGCATTTTGCATTCTGCATTCTGCATTCTGCATTTCGTATTTCTGAATGTTCGAAGAGCACTTCGGATTCACCACAAAGCCCTTCGGCAAAACGCCCGACCCGGCGTTTCTGTACGAGAGCGACCAGCACAAGGAGGCGCTGGCCAGGCTGGAGTACGCGGTGGAGGAGAAGGAGCTGGCGCTGCTCGTCGGCGACATCGGCTCCGGCAAGACCACGCTCTCCCGCGCGCTCATCGACCGCCTCGGCGATTCGCGTCCGGTGATCCTGCTCATCAATCCACGACTCACGCCGACGCAGCTCCTCCGCTCGATCGCCGCGGGCCTTGCTCTTCAGCCCGCAAGGTTCCGCAACGAGCTTCTCGATCAGATTCACACAAGATTGTTCGAGCTGTACGAAGAGAAGCGCGAGCCGGTGCTCATCATCGATGAAGCGCAGCTCGTGCCGACCAAGACGACATTCGACGAGATCCGCCTTCTGACGAACTTCCAGCTCGACGATCAGAATCTCCTGTCGGTGATTCTCATCGGACAACCGGAGCTGCAGAAGCGGCTC
>Ga0210377_10001521_pt1 | contig 21183 bp, 21 predicted proteins | sample PLM4_65_b1redo_FD_155480 | JGI IMG/M metagenome (GOLD analysis project Ga0210377, IMG submission 155480) | Groundwater sediment microbial communities from an aquifer in East River, Colorado, USA - PLM4_65_b1 redo | ecosystem: Environmental > Terrestrial > Soil > Riparian zone | place: USA: East...
TGAAGCATCCCGCAGGGCGCAGCGCCCGTGCGATCGAGAGGGTGTGCCCGAAGGCGGACGTGTCACGCCGAAGCTCGAAGAGCGAAGGCGGATGTTTGAAATTGGAGACCAGCTCTCCCAAGGAGTCATCCTCGGGCAGGCGAAGCGCATCCCGAGGATCTCGGTTGGAGCAGCGGTGGGAATGTTGACCGGTTCCCCGGTCTTGAGAACCGAGATCCTCGGCACAAGGCCAAGGATGACAGCGGTGGATGGACGCCCTGGTCGGAGGACGGATCGTCTACTGCGACCCGCTCGCCGCAGGAATCGGGAAGCCGCGGTCCCGCATTAGCGCATCGATGGTCGCATCGCGTCCCCTGAAGTCGCGATAGGCTTCCGCCGGATCGATCGCGTTACGCACCGCGAACAATTTATCGACCAGCTTTTCCCCGAGTTCCTTGTCGTAGAAACCGCCAGGCGCTTTCGCAAACGCTTCGGCCGCATCGGAGGTCAGCACATCAGCCCAGAGATAGCCGTAATATCCCGCCGCATAGCCCTCACTCGAGAAGATATGCCCGAACTGCGTCGAGCGATGCCGCATCGGGATTTCCTTCGGCATGCCGAGCTTGGCGAGCTCTTGTTTCTCGAGCGCCTTCGGATCGATGCCCGTGGGATCGATCGAGTGATAGCGCATGTCCATGATCGCGGAGCCGAGGAACTCCACCGTCTCGAAGCCCTGATTGAACGTCGCGGCCTTTTTGATCTTGTCGATCAGCTCCTTCGGCATCGGCTCGCCGGTCTTGTAGTGGCGGAAATACTTGTCGACCACCTGGTCCGTCAGCAGCCAGCGCTCGAGAAGCTGCGAGTGGAATTCGGTGTAGTCGCGCACCCCGCCATTGAGCCCGGGATACTCCACGATCGACGAGAAATAGTGCAGGGCGTGGCCGAACTCATGGAAAAAAGTGTTGGCGTCGTCGTACGAAATCAGCAGCGGCTGACCCGGCGCCGGTTTCACGAAGTTGGAGTTGTTCGAGCCCAGCACCGTCTCCAGCCCGTCGAACGTCGAATGCGAACGATAGGTGGTCGCCCATGCCCCCGAGCGCTTGCCGGGCCGAGCATAGGGATCAAGATACCAGTAGCCGATGTGCTTGCCGGACGTTTTGTCGGTCACCTGCCAGACTTTGACGTCAGGATGGAACACGGGAATCGATCCGTCCTCGACCGGCGTGAAGGCAAAGCCGAACAGCTCGCCCGCGACGAAGAACATCGCCTCGCGCAGCTTGTCGAGCTGCAGGTACTGTTTCAGCTCGTCGCTATCGAGATCGTACTTCGCCTTGCGCACCTTCTCCGCGTAAAAACGATAGTCCCACGGCTCGATGGTGATCTTCGCGCCTTCCTTTGCCGCCACCGCCTGCATGTCGGCGACTTCCTCGCCCACGCGCGCCACCGCCGCATGCCAGACGGCTTCCATCAGCGCGGTCGCCTGGGCGGGTTTGGTCGCCATGTTGTCCATGAGCTGCCAGTCGGCATAGGTCGGATAGCCCAGCAGCTGCACGCGCTCGTGGCGCAGCTGCAGGATCTTGGCGATCACCGCATTGTTGTCGTGCTCGTCGCCATTGTCGCCGCGGCTGTAGTAGTTCCTCCAGACCCGCTCGCGAAGCTTGCGCTCGGTCGAGTAGGTAAGGAACGGATCCATCGACGAGCGCGTGTTGGTGATCGCGTACATGCCCGGCTTGCCGCGCTCTTCCGCCGCCGCCTTGGCCGACGCCACGAAACTCGCCGGCAGGCCGCCGACCTGTTTCGGCGTCAGGTAAGTGACCCAGCCTTCCTCGTCCGCGAGCAGGTTGTTCGAGAACTTGGTCTGAAGCTCGGCGAGTTCCTGGTTGATCGCCGCATAGCGCGCCTTCTTGTCGGCATCGAGCTCGGCGCCGTTGAGCTGGAATCGGTCATAGACCAGTTTCAGCAGCCGCGCCTGATGCGGGGTCAGCTTCAGCTTGTCACCCTGGTCATGCAGCGCCTTGATGCGCGCGAACAGCGCCGCGTTCTGCGTGATCTTCGACTGATACTCCGACAGCTTCGGCGCCATTTCCTTCTGGATTTCCCGGAACTCCTGCGTCGACAGGTTCGAGCCCCAGATGCCGTGGTAGGTCATCGCGCGGTCGAGCGGCTCGCCCGCACGCTCCATCGCCTCGATCGTATTGGCGAAGGACGGCTTCGCCGGATTGTTCGCGATGGCGTCGATCTCCGCGAGGTGCGCCGCCATGCCGGCCTCGAGCGCAGGCTTGATGGCGCCCAAGTCCATCTTGTCGAACGCCGGCTCGCCTCCATTGGGCCCGGCCCACTTCGCGAGCAGGGGATTGGCCGTGAGCTGCTCGGTGGTTGCGGCATCGAACACCGCCGCGGGCACGCTCGCCGTGTTGGCGGCAGGCTCGCAGGCCGCGAGAAGCGCCAATGCCGATACGGTCGCAAGGATGGTCCAGCGCATGTCCGTCTCCCGAAATCTCCGATGCGCGAGGACCTTAGCGGCAGCGGTCTGCCGCTCAACCCGAAACGCACCGGTTCCCCAGCACATTCCGGTCAACTCAGGCTTCGGAGAAGCCCAGAATGGTTGGATCGGCGCCGCGTATTAATCGGCGATCGAGCGTTGCGCTTCATAAGCGGGCCGGGCCAGCGATTGCAGGCGCCGCTCCAGCGCGGTCGTCAGTCCCGTAAGCGTCTCGCGCTCCGGATTTCGATGATTGTCGAACGGGTCGATCGGGTCGCGCGCGGCCGCGTCGGCGATCACCGACGCGATGGCCGGGCCACCCGCAATATCGAGCAGATGCGCTTCGCCGGTCGCACGATCGTATTTGAGATACTCCGACCGCAGGCTCGCAAACGCCCGCGAGACCCAGCTTGCGCCGTGCTTGTAAGTCTTCCGGCCATCCTGCGTCGCGTAGAGGACGACGTGCGAGTAACCGGCATCGGCCGCAAGCCGGCGCGCAACCATGGCGCAGCTTGCCCCGCCATCGAGCTCGGGCGCTTTCGCGCCCAGCATGTCCGAGGGCTGGATAGGTTCGATCGTATCGATGAGGCCGCCCAGCCGCGTCTGCAATTGCGTCCAGGCTTCCTGCTCGCTCGAGCGGATCGCAACGAAGCCGGTCTCGCCAATGCGCGCATAGCCAAGCCGCAGCGGGAAGACGAGCGCCGGCGCAGCCAGCGCCGCAGGCGTCACACCGGCGCCAGCAAGCAACGCTATAATACCGCGGCGAGTGAGGCGGATGGCCGAAGCGGTCATACGCGGCAGACTCCGCCGCCATGGTTTCCGGGCTGTTAACACATCGCGTGTTCTCAATTCGTTCGAGGTCTGCGAGACTTGCGGGGATGAACGGGATGATTCGGATTCTTGGCGTCGATCCGGGCCTGCGCCTAACCGGCTGGGGCGTCATCACCATGGATGGCCCCCGCCTCGCCTGGATCGCCCACGGCGTCATCGCTCCCGACCCGTCGGCCGACATGGCCGACCGCCTCGCCCTGCTGGCCGAGGGCCTCCGCGCCGTGATTCACGATCACGAGCCTAACGAGGCGGCGGTCGAGGAGACCTTCGTCAACATCAACCCCAGATCGACACTGCTGCTCGGCCAGGCGCGCGGCGTCGTGCTGGCGACGCTGGCGGCCGCGCGGCTGAAGGTCGCTGAGTTCGCCACCCGGAAAGTGAAACAGTCGATCGTCGGTACGGGCGCGGCGGACAAGGGGCAGGTCGCCTTCATGGTGCGCCGCCTGCTTCCCAAGGCAGGCGAAGTCTCGGCAGACGCGGCGGACGCGCTTGCCGTCGCCATTTGCGGCGCCCATCATCGGCCGGTTCCTCAGAGGCTCAAGGCATGATCGGCCGTCTGAAAGGCGTCATAGCCGCTGTGGGCGAAGGCCAGGCGCTGATCGATGTATCGGGCGTCGGCTATCTCATCCATGCCGGCTCGCGCACGCTGGGGCGCCTGGCGGTAGGCGAGGCGACAGAGATATTCGTCGAAACCCAGATGTCGGAAAGCGCGATCCGGCTGTTTGGCTTCGTCTCGGGCGAGGAACGCGCCTGGTTCGCGCGGCTGCAGGATGCTCCGGGCGTCGGCGCCAAGATCGCGCTCGCCATTCTCGACACGCTCACCCTTCCGCAACTGATGGACGCGATCGCATTGGGCGATGTCGCCGCGATCAGCCGCGCTCATGGTGTGGGCAAGAAACTGGCCGAGCGCATCATCACCGAGTTCAAAGGCAAGCCGCCGCCGATGGGGCTGTTTGCATCGAGCCTGTCGCTGGCTGCGGGCGGCCCAACGCCTGTCACAGCGCCCGTCGGCGCACGCGCCGATGCGGTCTCGGCGCTGGTCAATCTCGGCTACGGTCCCGCCGACGCCGCCCGCGCCGTCGCCAAGGCGGCGCGCGACGTCGGCGAGGATGCAAAGGAAGCCGCCCTGATCCGGGCAGCCCTCAAGGCGCTCGCGCCGGTCGGCTGATCAGCCGCCGCCCGAAACGAGACGTTCCTTCGCCGATGTGCGGTCCGACAGTTTCGCGACCCAGTAGATCACCAGCGAGCACCCGACCGGGAAGATGAACTCGTTGACCGTGGTCGCCGCGATCCGCGGCGGCGGCATCGCCGCGCCGGGCGCAAGGCCCGCCATGTTGAGCCACAGGATCACGCCGGCGAACACCAGCCCGAATCCCGCGCCGATCACCGTATGCACAGACAGCGTCGAGCGCGGCGTGCGGATAATCGTACCGAGCACAAAGCCAAGCGCCGCATACTCCAGCGCCTTTGCTCCACCGATCTGGTAGGTGATGTTGGTGATCTGCTCCATCGGTTGGCCCAGCATCCAGGCGACGGCGCGTTGCGCGCCCTTGGCTGCGGCGAACGCAAGTGGAGCGCATATCAGGCCCAGCACGCCCATCAATTGCGGTACGCTCTTCGCCGCTACGGTCCCGATGGCGACGCCGCCGCACACGACGACCGACCAGGCGATGCCGCTCGCGACATCCACCACCAACTGAAGGCCGGGCACATTAGCGCCCGCGCCGAGCTTGGCCGCGAACACGGCAAGCTGGACAGCAAGGCCCAGCACGATCGCCATCCAGGCGGACGTGAAAATCGTCGTTAGAAGCTTGTCGTCCCGCGGGACGGGCGCTGTGGCTGCATCTGTCATTGCGGCGTTTAAGCACGAGCGGCGGGCAGGGCGCTAGCCCATCAGCTCTCCGCCCGCGTGCAGCAGCAGCCCGACCAGCCCGCCGATCACCGTACCGTTGACGCGGATGAACTGAAGGTCACGTCCAACATTGGATTCGAGCTTGCCGACAATGGTCTGCGCGTCCCAGCTGCGGATGGTGTCGGAGACCAGCTTCGCAACGTCCTCGCCATGCCTGTCCGCCAGGTCTACGAGCAGTGCGCGGATGCGCTCGTTCAGCGCTTCGCGCACTTTGGGCTCGCGCAGCAGCCCCGCGCCCAGATTGGTCAGCGCGCCTTCGAGCCAGCCGCGCAGCCTTCCGTCGGGGAGCGCGCAGTCCCGCCGCAACGCCGTCTTGAACTCGCTCCACCCGGCCTCCACCGCGCCAACCACAGTTGGATGCGCCGCCGCCTCCCTGATCCATCCGGCGATGCGCGATTGCAGAACCGGATCGTCCTTCAGATCGCCAGCGAATTTGATCACCATCTCGCTCAGTTTTTCGCGCAGCGGGTGGCGCGGATCCACGGCGACGTCGTGCAGGAGATCAGCGATCGCATTGATCAGCGAGTCGGCCATCTTGCGGTCGGCGCTGACGAACCGCGCCAGCCAGCCGGAACGCTCCCGCACGCGCTCACGGATCATGTACTGGTTCTCCTCGAGCAGGCGGTAGCCTTGCTTTAGCAACGCATCGAGGATCGCCTGGTGCCGCCCCTGTTCGGCCAGCGCCTCCAGCACCGAGCCGAACGCGGGGGCCACGCGCGCACCGTCCGCCGCCTCCGCCGCCTGCTGGCGCAGGAAGGCCGAGACCGTGTCGTCGTCCAGCGCATCGAGCAGGGCAGGCACGGCGGAGACCAGCTCTGACGCCAGCGCACCGGACTGCGCCGGATCGGCCAGCCACTTGCCTAGCCCCTCGCTGAGGTCCTTGTCCTTCACCCGCTCGGCGACGAGATCCGCTTTCAGGAAATTGTCGGCGATGAAACGCCCCACCGCATCGGCAATGCGCTCCTGGTTGCGCGGGATCACGGCCGTGTGCGGGATCGGCAGGCCCAGCGGCCGCTTGAAGATGGCGGTTACGGCAAACCAGTCGGCAAGCCCGCCCACCATGGCCGCCTCCGCAAATGCGCGCACGTAGCCCCATAAGCCGTCCCATGCTTCGCCGGGCGGCTCCCACAGATGGGTAGCGACGAACAGCATGGTCATCAGGACAAGCAGCCCGTTGGCGAAACGGCGCATGCGGATCAGCGCCAGACGCGGGTCCGTCGCCGTCTCGGAAGGCGCAAGCTCAAGCGGGCGCGGCGTCATGCGACAGCGATCTCCGGTCTCATGGGGCTATGATATAGGCATCGCGCGCCGCTTGTCAGAGACAGGTGATTCGCCGGGGTAGCGAGGGAAAACCATGAGTCTGAAGTCATGAATTCGGCCGACATCATCGGAAGCGTAGCGGCGATACTCACGACTTCGTCCTTCCTGCCCCAGGCGGCCCATGTCCTGCGCACACGCGACACGCGAGCGATCTCGCTCACCATGTATGCGATGTTCACGGTCGGCATCACGCTGTGGGGGATCTACGGCCTGATGACGCTGCAATGGTCGATCATTATCGCCAACGGCATCACGCTTTGCCTTGCCGCGCTGATCCTCGTCATGAAAGTGCGCGACGTCCTCTCCGAACGCCGCGCACCTGCACGATAGCAGTTGAAGCTTCGCCACAGCGATCCGGCGCCTAGAACTTCGCCCCCGCCGGCTCTTTCATCATCGCTCCGCGCACCAGCGGAATCGGCGGGCCGCCATAGGCGAGGAAGGCGTCGTGGAAATTCTTCCAGCACGCCTTGTCGTCAGCATTGCCTTTCGCTCCGCACCAGTCGGCGCGCAGCTTGCGGATCATCAGCTTGCCCATGGTGTAGTTGAGATAGGCCGGATCGTAGGCGCCGCGGGCCGATTGCTGCTTCGCCGTGCCCTTGTCCTGATAGCCTTGCTCCATGAACATCTTTTCGGACTCGGCGAGCGTCATGCCTTTGGTATGCATACCGATGGCCGACAGGAAGCGCACATTGCGCAGCGTCGCGTTGGTGAGCTGGCCGATATGGGTTTCCGGATCGCCGTTCCCGAGACCTTCTTCCCACATCATCTCTTCGGCGTAGTGCGCCCAGCCTTCGGCGAAGGCGTAGCCGACATAGACCTTGCCGAACATCGACTCCGACCGGTTGGAGTGCAGGAACTGCAGGAAGTGGCCGGGCCACACCTCATGCACCGAGGTGAAGAGCAGGTTGGCTTTGCCGGGGATGTAGTCAGCCTGTTCCTTCTTGCTCCATTTCGGATCCGGCGCGGCGATGTTGTAGAAGGCCGGCATGCTCTTCGCGAATGGCGGGGAAGGGTCAATATAGGCGCCGTTCTGGGCGTTGTAGGGCGGCGACTGCTTGACCATCGCCTGCTCCTCGCCGGGGATCGTCACGACATTGTGGTCGATGATGAACTGCTTGAGGTCGACGAGCTGCTTGCGGGCATATGCAACGAAATCACCGCCTTCGGGCTTGTGGCTTTCCTCCTTCGCGATGCACTCCGGGATCGACTTGCCGGGAGCGAAGGCCTTGCAGGCCTCCTCGATCGCCGCCTGGTTGCGCTTGAGGTCTGCCTCGCCGATCGCCTGCAGCTCGTCGAGCGGCGTGTCGACGCGCTCGTTCGCGTAGAGCATCTTGGCGAAGAGGTCGGGACCCATTGCAAACTCTTCGACCTGCGTCTTGCGCAGGCCTTCAAGATAGGTGTTGAGGTCGGCGAAAGCGGCGACCGCGGCATCGTTCTGCTTCTTGAATTCGGCCTGGGCCACGGCGTCGCCGGCGTCCTTGAAGACTTTCGGCACGTCGTCTTTGAGGAAGCCCGACATCGGTCCGAATGTGTTCATGCCGATGTCGATGTAGGCGCGCGGCATCGGACCCTTGAGGTTGGCCTTGATCGCTTCGGCGGCCTTCGGGACGTTCGAGGCCCAGAGCGTATAGTCCTTCATGCGCGTGGCGAGATCGCCGTAGGGCCGGTCGAGATAGACACCGGGATCCAGGTTGTAGAATTGCGGGTTCTTGTGCGGCCAGTCGGCCGCCTCGCGCCAGAACAGCGTCCCGTCGATCACCGCGAGCAGATAGTCGCGCTCGAACTTCTGCGGATCGGTGAGCGCCGCGTCGTCGATCGCTTCGACGCGTGACTTCCAGTCGTGCAGCCGCTTGATCTCGGCGGAAAGGCCCGCCTCGCTCCAGTCGGGCAACTGGCCGGCATAGTCCTCGCGGCCTTCATAGAAGGCGAAGGAGGGATTGGCCTTGAGGTCGCTCTCTGTCCATTCGTTTACCGTGGCGGCCCAATCGACCGCAGGCGCTGCCGGCGTCGCCGGCTTGTTTTCCCCGCATGCAGCCAGCACAGCGGCAACCGCGGCGCAGAGCGCCAGCGTCTTCAGGCTCGTGAATCTCATCATCACCCTCTTATCGAAAAGCGATGCAATGTCGCGCCGGGCGGATACAAACGCAACGGCCCGGAATTGCCAGGATTTACGGTCATTCCGAGCGTCAACGTTTCCTTTTCGTTCGAAGTCGTACAGACTCCTCCCATGGCCCGTGACGGCGACATCACCGACCCCGAACGCCAGCCCGGAGAGGCGCTGGACCGCGCCCTGCGTCCGGTCGGCTTCGATGATTTCACTGGCCAGGCTGCCGCCAAGGCCAACCTGAAGATTTTCGTGTCCGCTGCCCGCAAGCGCGGCGACGCGCTCGACCATGTCCTGCTTTCCGGACCGCCGGGTCTGGGCAAGACCACGCTGGCGCAGATCCTCTCGCGCGAAATGGGTGTCGGCTTCCGCGCCACCTCTGGCCCAGTCATCGCCAAGGCGGGCGATCTTGCCGCGCTGCTCACCAATCTCGAGGCGCGCGACGTACTGTTCATCGACGAGATCCACCGCCTGCCGGCGCATGTCGAGGAGATCCTCTATCCTGCGATGGAGGATCACTCGCTTGACCTCATCATCGGCGAGGGCCCATCGGCGCGCTCGGTGAAGATCGAGCTGCCGCCTTTCACCCTGATCGGGGCAACCACGCGGGCCGGCCTGCTGTCGACGCCGCTGCGCGACCGCTTCGGCATTCCCATCCGCCTCGATTTCTACACACGCGAGGAGCTGGGCTCGATCGTGTGGCGGGCGGGGGCCAAACTCCAGGCCCCGATCACACAGGACGGCGCCGAAGAAATCGCCGGGCGCTCGCGGGGCACGCCGCGTATCGCCATACGTCTTCTCCGCCGCGTCCGCGACTTTTGCGATGCCGATGGCGTGAAGATCGATCGTGCTTCCGCCTCTAAGGCATTGGCGCGTCTGGAAGTTGACGAGGACGGGCTCGATGCGCTCGACCGACGCTATCTCCAGTCTCTGGTGAAGATGTATGGCGGCGGACCCGTCGGCGCAGACACGCTCGCCGCCGCGCTTTCCGAAGCGCGCGATGCAATTGAGGAAGTGATCGAGCCCTACCTCATGCAGCAGGGCTTCGTCGCCCGCACGCCGCGCGGCAGGGTTGCGACGCCGAGGGCGTGGGAGCGTATCGGCCTCAAGGCGCCTGCATCATTCCAGCCGCCACTGTTCGAGGACGACGCAGACGAGGACGAATAGGCGGCTGCCGTTTAGCGGCTCTAATTGGCCAGCAGGCCCGCGGCCTTTAGTGTGTTGAAAGCGGTGTCGGCGGTCTTCTCATAGTCCGTGACCTTGGCCTTGATCTCGTCATTGGTCATGCCGGCCGAGAAGTCGACCGAGACTTCGATCCTGACAGCCAGCGCCGTTCCGCTGGCGACCGGGCGCACGCCGGGCATGTTCAGTTTGGCGATGGCTGCTTGTTTGCTGGCTTCGTCCTTCACCTTGAAGCCGGTGACGAAGTCGGCGCTTGGGCATGCGGTTGTGCCGTTCTTCGCAGCGCAGTGGGTTCCGAAGATGTTGATGGGCAACTGGCCGTTGGGCGCGGACACGCCGATCACATAGTCGGCGCCGGACGGTTTGTCCTGGGTGATCTTGAAGCCCATCTCGGTCAGCAGCGCCTTCAGCGACGCCGGCGTCCATTCCTGCATCTTCTCCTGGGCCAGGGCAGGGGCGGCGATGGCCAAAGAAGCCAGCAAGGCCGCGGCGGAATTGCGTATGCGCATGAACTATTGTCTCCGAAATATCTGCTCCGAGGTCCCCCGTTCAGAAAAACCTGCCATAGAGTCAAACGGTCCGCCACCACGCTTTCCAGCTACTTGGCGTAGCAGCGGCCAGCCGCTATCGAGGCTCGGACGATTGATTCAGGGAGGACGACATGAAGAACCTTGGCCTTGCGGCGATTGCCGCCGTTTCGCTTTCAGGATGCGTGCTTGTCCATGAGGATAGGACGCCTGCTCCGCCACCGCCGCCAGTTGCTGCTGTCGCGCCGGCGCCGCCGGTTCCGGTGGTTGCTCCAGCGCCTCCAGTTCTGGTTGCAGTTGCAAACCCAAACTATGTCTCGATTCCGATGGAGATCGCGGTCAACAAGCCGGCCGCCGACGTGTGGAAGCGCGTGGGCAAATACTGTGACATTTCGGAATGGCTGCAGATCCCGGCCGGCTGCACGATTACCTCGGGCAAGGACGGCGAGTTCGGCGCGGTCCGCACCGTCGGATCCGAGATCCTGGTCGGCAAGACCGAGTTTTCCTACACCTACACCCAGCCGGTGCGCGATGGCCGCCCGTACAACCTCTATCACGGCACGCTGGAGGTCCGTCCGGTGACGGCGAAGACCTCGAAGCTGGTCTACACGCTGATGTACGACAACTCGATGGTGCCGGGCGATGAGGCCGCGAAGAAGGCCGAGGTCGATCGCCGCCGCACGACCTTCGAGCGTGCGCTCGGCAACATGAAGATCCTCGCCGAAGGCGGTACGCTTCCCCCGCCGCCGCCACGCCCGGCCGCCGCGCCTGCTCCGGCGGCGCCCGCCGCACCGAAGCCGCAGTGACATAGGCCGTATCCCAAGAGCGAACGCCGGTGGACCTAGTTCGCCGGCGTTTTCGCAGCAGGCTTCGCCGCCGCTTCGGTCCGCTCCTTCAGCGTCTTCTCGAAGTCGGCTTCGGCCTTTTCGATGAAGGGCCGGAACTCCGCGGGGTTGATGAACGGGTTCGGGCCTTTGGGATCGGCTGTCTGCCTCGCGTGCTTGCCCATGATGTCGGCGAATTCGGGATGTGGCGCGAGGAAGACATCGACCTTCATCGTCTTCGTCTTGGCAAACGTCTTGCGGTAGTCGGCGACGATGCCGTCATATTGCACGGGCGGCGTGATGCGGTTGGCGGCCACCGTCGCCGAGCAGAACACCAGCGCCTGATAGGACTTGCCGCCTTCCTCCGCCGTCCAGCCCCACGACGTGCAGCCGCGGGTGTGGCCAGAAGTCAGGTTCGCTGTCAGCTTGAAGCCGCCCAACTCCACCGTATCGCCATCCTTGAGCTTGCGGTCGATCTTGACCGGCGGCGCGCCAAAGGCGGCGTTGGTCTCGCTGCCGAGGTAGAAGCCGCCTTCGAGCGCGCTGACATCGCCCTCCATGGCGTAAAACTTTGCGCCCGTGTCCTTCTTGAGCTGCGCCAGTCCGCCGGAATGGTCGTAGTGGGCGTGGCTGTTGAGGATGATCTTCACGTCGCCGAGCTTGAAGCCGAGCTTCGCGATATTGGCCTCGATCTGGGGAACCGACTCGGTTAGCGCGCCATCGAGCAGGATCAGCCCGTCCTTCGTCTCGAACAGGTAGGACGACAGCCCGCCCGTACCGACATAGTAAGCGTTGCCGATGATCCTGAACGCCTCGCCCGGCTTGTTCCAGGTCTCGCGCTGGGACTGGGCGGAGGCCGGCATTGCCGCCGCGGCCAGTGCGATCATCATAACCGTCAGCCGTTTCATGCGGGTTCCCCGTTTGCCTCTTGCGTTGCCGAGCGGGCGGCAGACTATCGCGGCAGAAGTCCCGCTGGCGAGGGCCAGCTGCACGTAGAAAAGGGGGGCGGGCATGAAAGTGATCGGCGCACATTCCATCCTCTATTCGAAGGACGCCGAGGCAGACCGGGCCTTTCTCAGGGACGTCCTGAAATTCCCCAATGTCGATGTCGGCGGGGGATGGCTGATCTTCGGCCTGCCTCCCTCCGAGGTTGCGATCCATCCGGGAGACGAAGGCGAGACCCAGGAATTCTATCTGATGGTCGACGATGTGCAGGGCTTCATCGCCGAGATGAAACGACACAGCCGCGCGTGTTCCGCGCCGGAGGATTTGCGCTGGGGCATCCGCACGACACTGACGCTGCCCAGCGGCGCTGAACTCGGCGTCTATCAGCCCAAGCACGCGCGTCCGCCTGAAGTGAAATAGGGAGAGACACATGGCCAGCACAAACCGCCAGTTCCTGATCGATCACCTGCCCAAGGGAAAGCTGGGACCAGAGGTCTTCAAGCTCGGCGAAGGGCCGATGCCTTCGCCCAAGGACGGCGAGGTGCTGCTGCGCACGCGCTACATTTCGCTCGATGCGGCCAACCGCGCGTGGATGTGGGGCGCCACCTATCGCGCGGCCCTGAGCGCAGGGCAGGTGATGGCGGGAGGCGCGCTCGCCGAGGTGGTGGAAAGCCGCGCCCCCGGGTTTGCGCCCGGCGATTTCGTCTTCGCGGACACCGGCTGGCAGGACTATGCGGCGCTGCCGGCGAAGCACCTGCAGAAGCTCGGGGCGGCCAAGCCCATCACCTACCTGATGAGCGTCTACGGCATCGCGGGCCTCACCGCCTATTTCGGCCTGCTCGAATGCGGCCGGCCCAAGGCAGGCGAGACGGTGGTCGTCTCCGCCGCAGCCGGCTCGGTCGGAATGTTCGTCGGCCAGATCGCGAAGATCAAAGGCTGCCGCACGATCGGCATCGCGGGCGGCGCCGAAAAATGCGCCTTCCTGACCTCGAAGCTGGGATATGACGATGCGGTCGACTACAAGGCCGGCGACACCCGCCGCGCCCTCCGTGCGGTGTGCCCAGACGGGATCGACGTCTATTTCGACAATGTCGGCGGCGATATTCTCGAGGCGTGTCTCGCCAACATGAGGAACCATGGCCGCATCGCTTGCTGTGGAGCGGTGTCGCAATACGACGCTCCGGCGCCCCACGGCCCGCGCGGCGTGCCGGGCCTCATCGTCACCAAGCGGCTCAATCTCAGGGGCTTCGTGGTGATGGATTTCGAGGACCAGTACGACAAGGCGCTCGCGGACCTCAAATCCTGGGTCGAGAGCGGCAAGCTCAAGGTCTACGAGGATATCATCGACGGCTTCGAGAAGCTGCCAGCCGCCCTGATCGGCCTTCTCGCGGGCGAGAACATCGGCAAGCGCATGGTGAAGGTGGTCTAGCCAGTCCCGCTATCTGGGCTTGGTGCGTCCGACGCGGAGCTGGAGCAGCGTCTGGGCTGCAAGCGACGTCGCCTTGGCGGAGCCGCCGTTCATTTGCAGCACGTAGGTGCTAACGTCCGACATGGCGGAATCGTAGAACACCCCCGCGTTCGGATCGCACATCTGGTTGAGCCACGGGCTCTGGCGCATATCGAAACCGGAAGAAGGATCCTTCGCTGCCGCATTCTTGTCCTTGCAGGCGGCCGCGATCCTCGCCTTCTGCTCCTCCGCCCGCATCCGGTTCGCCTCCATCATCTGGTCGAGGATCGCCCCACCACAGACCTTCTGTGCAAGAAAGTCCGTCCCCTCGGTCAGCGACTCGATAGCCCGCTCGACGCTCGGCGCATTGGCGGCAATGCAGGCCTTCACCGCGGCGGAGGGGTCGTCGGCGGTGATGGGGTCGGGCGCTATCACCGAAAGACCCACCTGCGCCACGACGAACGCCAGTGTCATGCCCATGAACGCGTCCTCCCAACTCTGCCAGCTGGAGGATGTCACCGTGCTCCCGGAAACACAAACGGCGGCCCAAAGGACCGCCGTTCGCTGAGTTCAGATTGTCCGCCGATCAGGTCGGCTGCGGTTCCGGTTCGGGGCCGAAGCCTTCGCCGCGCGGTTTCTTCTTGATCACCGGCACGGCCGAGGTCGGGCCCGGCTCGGTATCGTCCGGGCGGTCGGGGCGCTTGCCCGCGATGAGATCCTTGATCTCTTCGCCGGTCAGCGTTTCGTATTCCAGAAGCCCTTCGGCCAGGATCGTCCAGTCGGCTCTCTTCTCGCTCAGCACGCGGCGCGCCGTTTCCATGCCGGCGACGACGAGCTTGCGCACTTCCTCCTCGATCTTCTTGGAGGTTTCCTCCGAGATGTGCGAGGCGCGCACCAGCTGGTTGCCAAGGAAGACTTCGCCCTGGTCCTCGGCGTAGTCGACCGGGCCGATGGCGTCCGAGAGGCCCCAGCGCGTGACCATGGCGCGCGAAAGCCGCGTCGCCTGCTGGATGTCGGAGGAGGCGCCGGCGGTCACGTTGTCTTCGCCGAACTTCAGCTCTTCCGCCACGCGTCCGCCCATCAGGATGGCGAGGCGCGAGACCATCTCCACTTTCGACAGCGAGAGCTTGTCGTCGGTGGGAAGCTGCATGACCATGCCCAGCGCGCGGCCGCGCGGGATGATCGTCGCCTTGTGCACCGGATCGGCCGAGGGAACGTTCAGCGCCACGATGGCGTGGCCGGCCTCGTGCCAGGCGGTGAGTTCCTTTTCCTTCTGCGACATGACCATGGACTTGCGCTCAGGTCCCATCATGACCTTGTCCTTGGCGTCCTCGAACTCGCGCATGCCGACCGAGCGCTTGCCGCGCCGGGCGGCCAGCAAGGCCGCCTCGTTGACCAGGTTGGCGAGGTCGGCGCCGGAGAAGCCCGGGGTGCCGCGCGCGATCACTTTCGGTTCGACGTCTTTCGCCACCGGCACGTTGCGCATGTGGACTTTGAGAATCTTCTCGCGGCCGACGATGTCGGGGTTGCCGACCGTCACCTGGCGGTCGAAGCGGCCTGGACGCAGCAGGGCAGGGTCGAGCACGTCGGGGCGGTTGGTCGCCGCGATGATGATGATGCCTTCGTTGGCTTCGAAGCCGTCCATCTCGACGAGCAGCTGGTTGAGGGTCTGTTCGCGTTCGTCATTGCCGCCGCCGAGACCGGCGCCGCGATGACGCCCGACCGCATCGATCTCGTCGATGAAGATGATGCAGGGCGCGTTCTTCTTCGCTTGCTCGAACATGTCGCGCACCCGGGATGCGCCGACGCCGACGAACATCTCGACGAAGTCGGAGCCCGAGATGGTGAAGAACGGCACGTTGGCTTCGCCCGCGACCGCGCGCGCGATCAGCGTCTTGCCGGTGCCAGGGGGGCCGACAAGCAGCGCGCCTTTCGGAATCTTGCCGCCGAGGCGCTGGAACTTCGCAGGGTCTCTCAGGAACTCGACGATCTCCTCGAGTTCTTCCTTGGCCTCATCGACGCCCGCGACGTCATCGAAGGTCACGCGGCCATGCTTTTCGGTCAGAAGCCGCGCCTTCGACTTGCCGAAGCTCATCGCGCGGCCGCCGCCACCCTGCATCTGGCGCATCAGGAAGAACCACAATCCGACGATGAACAGGAGCGGGAGCGCGCTGAAGATGTAGCCGAGGATGGTGCCGCCGCCGTCGTTGGTATCGACCTTCACGTTGACGCCCTTGTCGGTGAGCTTCTTCGCGAAATCGAATTCGTACATGTCGCGGACGACCGAGACCTTCTTGCCGTCGATGACGGCGGTCACCTTGTCGCCCTTGATGGTCGCTTCCTTCACATGGCCGGCGTCGACCTGACGGTTGAATTCGGAATAGGTGACCTCGGTCGCCTGGGCGGCGCCCGAAGACGTGGTCATTACCGTGACCAGCGCAATCAGAAGGAAAAGAACGACGCCAAGAAGCGCCAGATTGCGCATGTTCATCCACGCGGCCTTTCGATGGGACTAGGTCCGAAGATAGGCGTCATGAAAGCATAAAACGAGTGCTGAACGGTTAAGCGGTTGTCACTTTCCTGCGTCTTTTCGCCGTGCCGAGCCCGATGTGCGTCAAACCGTCAGCGCTTCCGGGAAGGGGTCGCCCAGCAGCGCCGCCGCCCTGTCCCAGGCGGGACCGGCCCCGGCGGCCTCGCCGCGGCGTGGCGGCGCCCCTGAAATGACCATTTGGCCGTGCCGGGCTCGTATCCACGCGCCTGCCAGGGTTACGCCTCCGGCAAGGCCGACGCCGCCGCGCGCCAGCGCGTTCACTACCCTTTCCAGCGCTTCGCGCCGCGGGCGCGCTTCGGCCCCGCCTGCCGCCAGCACCAGCGCTTCCACCAGCCGCAGGCGCGCTTCTGCGCCCATCGCCGCCAGCGTCTTTACCGCTATCCTTGCTTCCGCCGCCTCTGTCGCCGCCCCCGCCAGCCCGGCGCGCGCCTCCGCCGCCACCGCCGCGCGCATCTGCACCAGCCCGTCCATCACCCGCACCGCTTTCGCCAGCGCGCCGCCGTCCATCCGTTGCGTCAGTCCGCGCATCCTCACCCGCTCGAACCGCACGGCTTCATTCGAGGGATCGCTCATCCAATCCACCTGCCGGTTGCGCAGCTCGTCTTTCAGCTCCTCCCGGGTGAGCGCCAGCAGGGGCCGCACCAGCCTCAGCCCGCGGCCTTCGGGCCACACTGGAGATGGCGCAGAGGGCAGGGGTCCGGCCAGGCCGTGCCACCCCGATCCCTGGCGCGCGCGCATGAGAAAAGTCTCGATGCGGTCGTCCCGGGTATGACCTAGAGCAAGCGCCGAAATGCCCGCCCCATGCGCCCACTCCGCCAGCAGGACGTGGCGCGCCCGCCGCGCCTCGGCCTGCGCCACAACGCCGTCTCCCTCGCGGCGCCAGGTCAGGATGGCGTGGCTGACGCCGAGCCCCCGGCAGATCGCTGCAACGGCCCTGGCCTCGTCCGCCGCTTCGGGCCTGAGGCCATGATCGACCGTCGCCGCCGCGATTCGTTTGCCGCGTGCGCGGGCCCAGCCGGCCGCCAGCATCAGGAGGGCGAGCGAATCCGATCCGCCGGAAACGGCGAGGCCGAGGGCGTCCTCATTGCCAGCAAGGATATCGAACGCCTTCTCCGCCCGGCGGCAAAGTCCGCCGGCAGAACCTGACTCATTTGAGCCCGAGGATGTCACGCTCGAAGATTTCGACGAGCTGCCTCCAGATGTCGAGCGTATCTTCGAAATTGTCGGCGGTGACGCCGGCGTCGAGGTTCACGTCCAACTGCAGCTTCACCACGGTGGGATCGACCGTCAGCCGCACATAGCGCCAGCGCGCATTGAAGGCGTTGGCGGTTTCCGCGGTGACGGACGGGCTCTTCGCCGCCTGGGCGAGGAACTGAACCGAATTGCAGAACTGGCCGTTCTCGCACTCGTAGAACTGGATGACGTAGTCGGTTCGCGAGATGCGGCCGGTGATCACCGGATCGCCGCGGGTGTCGGCGGCAAGCTCGACCCGGTAGCCGGTCTTTTCCATGAACCGCACGATGCCAGCCGGATCAGAGGCGTCGAACATGCCTCCGCGCACGCGTTCGGCCGACGGCGGGGGTTGCGCCGAGGCGGCGCCGGCGAACATCAGCGCGGCGAGGCCGGCGGTCAGGCCAGCCGGCAGAATGGCGTTGAATCGGTTCGGTCGCTGCACCTTGGGCCGTCCGCGGGTCGAGGAGGGGATAGCTGTTCCGGCTTACTTGCAGTTCGAGCGCTGGCGCTCGGTCGAGGCGAGCTGCTTGGCGGCGTCGGAGGCCTTGGGGAACTGCTTCGGCATGAGCTCGAGAGCCTTGCAGGCGTCGCCCTTCTTGTTCAGCAGGCGCAGCGAGCGCGCCAGTTTCACCAGCGCGTTGGGGCCGTTCGGCGACTTCGGATAGCTGCTGAGCAGCTTGCCATAGGCGTCCGCCGCCTCGCGGTAGTTGTCCTGGTAGAGCAGCGACTCGCCCAGCAGATATTGCGCCTCGTGCGCATTCGATCCTTTGCCGTACTTGGCGAGGAAGGCGGTGAACCCTTCCTGTGCGGAGGGATAATTGCCGTCGAGCAGGAGGTTGCGGGCTTCCTTGAGGAGGCCCTCCTCGTCCTGCGGAAGCTGGGAGATGTCGACGCGGCTGAGGCTCTGGCCCGCGGCCGAGCCGCCTGCAACTTCCGACCGGGCGTTCGAGACCGCCGGTCCCGCCGCGCTGTCGCCGCGACCGCCGGCTTCGAGCGCTTCAACGCGGGCAGTGAGGGCGGCGATATCGGCATCCGCCTTCTGGCGCCCGGCATTAGCTTCCTCGGCGATCTTGCGCGCCTGGGAAAGATCGTAGGCCAGCTTCTCGGAGCGGTCGGTCGCGCGCTTCAGATCGCTTTCCAGCCCCTCGATGCGATTGCGCAGCTGTTCGACCGCTGGATCAGGCGGGCCGACGTAGGGCGTGGAGGAGAAGACCTGGCCTGACGCGGACGGGGCGAGCGCAAAGGCGGCCGCGAGAAACGCAAGACCCGCCAGCACGGCGAGCACGGGATCGAACGCCGGGTAACGGATCGCGCGCGATCGGGGCATGCGCTGAAGGGTCATGACCTGTCTCGTTTGGGGGGTTGCCATACCCCAAAAATATCCGCCGCCCGGGCCGGAAATGTGGCGAACCGGGCGGCGGACTGCACTTTCGCGTCAGCTAGCTGACCGCCTCGGTAACCACGTTGGTGTACGCGTTGCGGTTGCGGCTCCAGGCGCTGTCGTCATGGCCAGGATCAAGCGGCTTGTCCTTTCCGTTCGGCAAGGTCGAGACGCGCGCATCGGCGATGCCCTGGGACTTGAGATAGTCCGAAACAGCGTTGGCCCGGCGAGCGCTGAGCGCGATGTTGTATTCGCGCGTGCCGCGCTCGTCGGCGTTGCCTTCGATCTGGACCTTGGCGGCCGGATACTGCTTGAGCCAGGAGGCCTGGCCGGCCAGCGCACGGCGGTCTGAGTCATCGAGGTTGTACTGATCGTAGTCGAAATAGACCCGATCCGTGTTCTTGGTGGCGAAGTCGGCTTTCGAGCCGGCGACCGGACCCGCCGGCGTCGGCGCCGGAGCAGGCGTAACCGGAGCGGGACGAGCAACGACCGGAGCGGCTGGCTCAACCGCAGCGGGAGTGGGTTCGGGCGGAGGATTCGAGGCGCACGCCGACGCCAGCAACGCTGCGGCAGAAAGAACCGCTAGACCGATGGAACGCATTTCAAAAACTCCTTTTCCCTCGCGCCCCCAAGAAGGCGCTTAATCTAGATCCCCCGGCATTACCTGCGAATTGCAATGAATTTGCAAGAGCGACGGGCGTTTGAGCCCCCGAAGCAACAATATACTTCAGGGTTTTTTGTGGCAAAGCGATGGAAAGATTGCAATGCCGTAATCGATATTCTCGCGTTCATTTCAAGACGTCTTGGCAACGAACGCCGCGACGTACTCCTTGTGCAGTACAAACATAGGCCGGGGACAGACGTTCTCCACCGGCGAGAATTTTCAAGTCGGGTGTGATCGCAACGGCACGCCACACGTAAGGGCAGCGTCCGGCCCGAATCCGCCTATTTTAAGATCGGGCTCCATGCCGGATCGGATGCATCGCCCGGCGTCTGCAGCCGGTGAAGGTTCCGTCCCGTGACGTCGATGCTCCACAGCTTGGAGCCTGCCCCCGGACCGGCCTCGCGCGAAAATGCGATGACGCGGCCGTTGGGCGACCAGGTCGGACCCTCGTCCTGATAGGACTGCGTCAGCCTGCGTTCGCCGGTCCCATCCGGCCGGATCACGCCGATGAAGAAGCTTCCCTCGCCCTGATAGGTGAAGGCGATCCAGTCGCCGCGCGGCGACCACACCGGCGTGGTGTACTGGCCGTCCCCAAAAGTGATGCGGCAGGCAGTGTCCGTCCCGCCGGTAGGGCAGGGCATCGTCCCGCCATCCTCGCGCATGATGTAGAGCTGCGGGCCTCGTCCGCGGTCGGAGACGAACACAATGTTGCGCCCGTCCGGCGAGAAGGACGGCGAGGTGTCGATCGAGGCCGAGGTGGTGAGACGCCGCTCGGTCCGGCGCGCAAGCTCGATGATGTAGATGTCCGAATTGCCATTCACTTCGCGGCTCATCGCGACGTAGCGCCCGTCAGGAGAGAAGCGCGCGGCGTAGCTGGTCGTGCCGGCGCCTTGGCCGAGAACCTCCTGCCTGCCGGTTTCTATGTCGTAGAGGTAGGTGCGCAGGAGCGTTGCGCGCTGGTTGCGCGGGTCGGCGACATAGGCGCCATAGATGATCGTCTGCGAGGAAGGCGAGAAGCGCGGCGTGATGATCTGGTCTTTGCCCGACAGCAGGAACTCGGCGTTGGCGCCGTCCTGGTCCATGATCGCCAGACGGCGGGTGCGCTCGGTCGGCGCGCCTCTCTCGGAGACGAACACGATGCGGCTGTCGAAATATCCCGGATCGCCGGTGAGCTGCGAATAGATATCGTCGGCCACCTTGTGCGCGAGGCGGCGCCAGTTGAGCGGCGTCGGCACGGTATACTGGGTTGCGTACTGTTGCGCCCCGCCGAACACGTTGTAGAGGCGGAACTGCACCGTCATGTTGTTGCCGCGGTCGACCACGACGTTGCCGACCACCAGTGCCTGCACGTCGATCACGGTCCAATCGGGGAAGCGCGGCGTGAGGGAGATGTCGAGGTCCTTCTCGATGAAGGCGTTCTTGTCGATGTTCTCGAACACCGCCGAGCTCTGAAGATCCTGCCGGATGAGCTGGCTGATCTGCGCGGCGGCTTCCGCAGCGCCGGCGCCTGACGCGTCGAAGTCGGGAACGGCGATGCGCACCGGCTTGAAGTCGACGCCTTCGACAGAGACGCGAAGGTTCTGGGCATGGGCGGGGGCAAGCATCGCAAAGAATGCAGCCACGACGATCATCACAAAGCGCATCGGAAACATCCTCAGGTTTTGCCCCGGCATAGTCTCTTTCATCATCTACTGGCCCGGCAGGAATTCGATCTCGATGGTCTGGACCGGCTGGAACTCGAAATACTGTTCGGGAATCTGGAATCCCTTCTGGTTGCACTTGTTCAGCGCCGTGCGCGCAC
>Ga0210377_10001522_pt1 | contig 21176 bp, 12 predicted proteins | sample PLM4_65_b1redo_FD_155480 | JGI IMG/M metagenome (GOLD analysis project Ga0210377, IMG submission 155480) | Groundwater sediment microbial communities from an aquifer in East River, Colorado, USA - PLM4_65_b1 redo | ecosystem: Environmental > Terrestrial > Soil > Riparian zone | place: USA: East...
ATCCAGACGGCCTGAGCGGACCGGCGAGCGGGCCATGCCGCGCTGGGTGAAGTGGCTGCTCGGCGTCATCGCTACGCTCGTCGTCCTCGTGATCGTCGCGGCGGCGGTGGTGCCGTACCTCGTCGACACGCCGCGGATCCAGGCGTACATCGCCACCGCCGCGGCCCAGACGCTCCGGCGGCCGGTGAAGTTCAGCTCGGTGTGGCTGCGCATCCTGCCCCTGCCGGCGGTCGAGCTGCACGGCCTGGAGGTCGCGGACGATCCGAGCTTCGGCGCCGCGCCGTTTCTCCGGCTCGACACCGGCCGGGTCCGCCTGAAGCTGGTGCCGCTGCTCACCGGTCGCGTCGAGCTGGGCGACGTCGTGCTCAAGAAGCCCGTCATCACGATCATCCAGGCCGCCGACGGCCGCCTCAACATCTCCACGCTCGGGACCACCACCGAGCCACGCCCACCCTCCAGGCCGGGGCGCGCGACCGGCGCGCCCGCGGTCGCCGCCCCGGTGGTGGTCACCCGGGTGCAGGTGGACGACGGGCTCGTGACCTACGTGGCGCGCGGCAAGGGCGAGGCGCCGGCGCAGTACCGGTTGAGCGACGTGGACCTCACGCTCACCGGCGGCGGGATGCAGATCACGTTCAAGGGTGACGCCCGGCTGCAGCCGGGCGACGTGGGCCTCACGCTGCGCGACGGGATCGTCGCCGTCGGTGCGCGGCCGCTCACCGAGGCGTCGCTACGCGGCAAGGTGGCGATCGACGGCAAGGACGTCGCACCGCTGGCCGCCGTCGCCCTGGGTCCCACGCCAGCGCTCGGCGGCGGCGTGAAGGGCACGCTGGCGCTGGGCGGCACCGTCGGCGCGCCCACCGCGGCCGGCGAGATCACGTTGTCCGGGCTCACGGTGACGCAGACCAACCCGCGTTGCCCGGAGCCCAAGCGCCGCACGCTGACCATCCCCAGCGTGAAGCTGAACGCCGGCTGGCAGGAGCAGCGCCTGTCCGGCAAGCCGCTGACGGCGACCCTGGGTGGGGGCACGATCACGACCCAGCTCACGGCGTCGCTGGACCGCGGCGTCCGCGTGGAGCTGGCCGACCTCGGGATCAAGGCGCTACCGCTCGAGAAGGTGCTGGTCGACTACCTCTGCCAGGGCTACGCGATCACCGGACCGCTGGACCTCACGGGCGGGCTGAGCTTCGAGGCGCGCGACATGTGGAACACGCTCTCCGGCCCCGGCCAGCTGCGCATCGGCAGCGGCAAGGTGGTGGGCTCGCAGGCGCTCGCGCTGATCGGTGGCGTCGTGCGCGTCGGCGGCGCGATCTCCTCGATCCTCGCGGCCGACGTCCCGACGCGCGTCTTCGATTCGCCGCTGGAGTTCGACTCGATCACCGGCACCTACACGCTGACCAACGGGGTGGCCACCACGCGCGACCTGCTCTACACGAGCCGCGCGATGAAGGTCGCGATCGCCGGCGACTACGGCCTGGCCACCGGCCAGATGGACCTCGACATGCTCGTCACCCACAAACGCGGCGACCTCAAAGCCAAGGTCACCGGCACCACCGCCTCCCCCTCCATCCGCGTCTCCCCCTCGAGCATCCTCCGCGACGTCGACCCGAAAAAAACGGAGAAGGGCATCAAAGACCTCCTGAAGCGCTTCGGCCGCTGACCAAACGAAAGGGGGGCGAAGCTCCCCTTCGAGCTACCGTATTTCGGGGTTGCGCGGGAACTTGAAGAAGGGCAAACGGACGCCGCCGATGAGGACGCGGTCGGCGCGGATCGAGGGTGGGGCCACGAAGTCCGGCGTCACGCCCGCGGCCGTCACCAGGTCGTCCTGCTCGACGCCGTCGCCGCTCACCCCGAGCCCGCCGACGAGCGTGCCACCGGCGTAGATGCCGATGCTGCCCGGGAAGAACACGATGCCGCTCTGGTTGGCGACGTTGTTCGGGTCCTGGGCTTGCGTGCACGGGTTGTTGACGTCGCGGATGAAGTCGCCGAAGAACGGCCCCGGCGAGGTCCCGTCGAGGCCGGCCGGGAAGAGCGGCATCGCGCCGAAGCCGATCGTGCGCGCCGTCATCGAGAATCCCAGCGGGAAGCCGGGCATGTCACCGGGATTGCGGGTGGCGCTGCTGAAGTAGATGACGTTGCGCGCCTTGGTCGCCGCCACGTCGATGCTGAAGACCGTGGCGTCGGGCATCCGGAACACGCCCAGGATCGTGCCGTCGAGGCCGGCCACGGCGATCACCATCCTCGTCGCGCTGCCGAGAGGGAGCCGGATGGCCGCCCGCGTGCGCGCAGCTTGCGCGACCGCGCGGCTCACGATCGTGGCGACGTTGCCAGCCGTCAGCGTGCCACCGGCGCTGGCGTCGGCGTTGGGGCCGACCAGGAACCCGCTCGGCACGCCCGCCTCGCGTGGGCTCGGAATCGGCCCGACGACGAATGCTCCGGCGAAGACGCCGGCCCCGACGCCGGCGGGGCGGAACGTGTTGTTCACGAACGGCAGCTGGATGCCCTCGAGAAAGATGGTCCCGGGGGCTGCCACCCTCGGCCCGAACCGCGGGCCGCCGGCGATACTACCCGTGAAGGCCGCGAACTCCGCGGCGTCGCGCGACACGCCGGTCACGCCGATGCCGCCCGCGACCCGGCCGTCCTTGAAGATCGGCACGCCGCCCCCATCGACCGTGGCAGGGTTGCTGTCGAATCGATCGGCCTTGCCCGTGATGATGCCGCAGGCCCCGATGGAGGCGGCGGTGCAGGGGGTACCGGTGGTGAAGCTGGTGGCCCGGGGGACGACGGCGTCGAGCACCGGGTTCAGGGCACAGCCGCGATTGGTGTTCTCGATGCCGTAGAGCGCGGCTGGCGGCTTGTTGGTGACGCCGGGCGGGAAGTGGATGCCGCTGATGAAGCGCACCGTGCGCGACGACAGCGGCGCCTGATCGTTGCTGAAGAACGCGCCGGTCCGGGCCAGGTTTACCGCGTAATCATTGGCGTTGGCGCCGGCCACGCCGAAGTTACCGGTGACCGTGGCCGGCGCCCCCGCCTTGCGGAACACGGCCAGCGGGCTGCCCGCGCGATCGACCACGGCGATCACCATCGTGTCGGGGCTGATCGCGGTCGCCGCGCCCTGCACCGCGTTCGTCACGTCGGCGGCGGTGAGGCAGGCGACGTCGGTGGTCGTCCCGCAGTTCTGTGCCCGCGCAGACCGAGGGCCGACGACCAGGACGGCGGCAAAGATGAAACATGCAGCGACGAACCAGCGCAGCATGACGAGCGTTATCTTACTCGATCGGGCCTCCGGGACCCAATTCCGTCGAGCAGCTGGCGGACCTTGAAGGGCCCGTCCTGACTCCGCTCCTGGGCCTTGTCGTGATACCGGTGGCATTCCACGCAGCCGGTGCGAGCCCCGGCCTTCGGCTGGTGGCACTCCCGGCAGGTCGCGATCGACGGCATGAGGACGTCCTTGGTCTCGCTGCTGGCCGCGGCCTTGTGGCACTCGGCGCACGCCACCGGCCGGTGGGCGCTGTGGTCGAAGCGCGCGTGCGGCAGCCAGCGCGGCGGGATGGCGGGCGACACCACCTGGGGGAGCGCGTCGCCCTCGCGCTTGAGCGTGTGGCAATACTCGCAACGCTGCTTGAACAGGCTGGGCTCGATGGCGGCCATCTGCGTGGTCACCCAGCTCGCCGGCGCCTCCGCCGCCGGCGCCTCGCCGCCGCCGCGGCGTCCGCGCGGGGCGTCGCTCGCCGGCTCGTCGCCGCCGCGCCGGAGCCGGCCGCCGCGCGGGGTGTCGGCCGGTGGCGCCTCGGCCTCGGCCGAGCCGCGCCGCAGGCCGCGCGGTGTGTCGGGCGCCGGGGCGGGCTCGGGCTCGGCCGCGCGCCCTCGCAGCCGTCCTCCGCGCGGCTCGTCGGCCGGCGGCGTCTCCGCCTCGGCGCCTCCGCGCCGCAGGCCACGCGGCGCATCGGCGGCGGGCGCCGGCGGCGCCTTGGCCAGCTCCAGCTCGACGCACCGCTCGCGGATCGCCTTGCCGGGCTCGCCGGCGGGGATGGCCTGGCACTGATCGAACGCGTCGCTGAGCGTGCCGCGCAGGAACGCGTGCACGATGGCCGGCTTGCTGTGGGGCGCCGTGGCGTCGGGGAAGCGGCCGTCGAAGTCGAGCGGGTGGCAGACCGCGCAGTGCTTGTCGTACGCCAGCGGCAGCATGTACTGCCCGCGCTCGTCGGGCTTGTGGCAGAACGTGCAGGCGATCTGGGCGCCGTCCTTCACCTTGACGACCGAGCTCGCCCCGCGCTGCTTTTCCAGATCCTCCACGCCCTTGAGGTTCACCTTGAGGTGCTTGGCGTGGTTGAGCTTCATCTGCGCGGTGTCGCGCAGCTCGGCCGCCTGGTCCAGGCGCACCCGCGCGACCTTGTCGTCCGCCCGCACCGTGACCGCGAACTCCGGATGCCGGCCCAGCGTGGGGATGGTGCGGTGGAACGCCGGCGGCTTGCCGTCCTTGGTCTCGAGATTTCTGTGGCACTGCACGCAGTGGCTGTCGGCGATCTGCACCAGCACCGCCCGGCCGACGTGCTCGACGTGGCAGCTCGCGCAGCGCGGGGTGAACGTCTCGTTGTCGTGATGGACGGGACCGGCGTGGCAGGCCGTGCAGGACGTGTCGGCGACGTTCAGGAAGTAGCCGGCCGGCGCCGCCGCCGCGGCCGCCGCCAGCGAGGCCTGGCTCACCGGCGTGCCCTCGGCGGGGCCGGGCCCGTGGCAGAGCCGGCACTCGTTCTCGAACATCGCATGGGCCGTGGACACGGGACCGCCGAGGTAGATGCGCTGGTCGTCGCGGGTGGCGGCGACGAGGACCCACAGGGCCGCCACCGCCGGCGCGGCGATCGACAGGATCAGCTTCCAGCGGCGGAACGGGTGCATCCGCCGGAAGTACTGCAGCGCGATGCGCTTGGCCCGGATCTTCGTCGAGTAGCGCGCCGGCCCGGCCACTAGTACCTCAGCGCGATCACCGCGTGCACGGCGCCGAGCAGCAGCAGCGCCATGGACAGCGGCACGTGGACGAGCAGCCAGCCGTGCATCACGTGGTGCAGCCGCTTCTGGTCGGCGAGCTGCCGGCGCTCGTCACAGATGCCCTCCAGCTCGGTGACCGTCTCCTGCAGCAGGACCGGCAGCGTCGTCCTCAGATTCCGGAAGAGCGTGGTGGCGCGGCTCGAGGTGCCGAGGACCCCGTTGGGCGCGTTCAGCGGATCGAGGAACGGACGGATGTCGCGCAGGTACGTCTCGCGCAGCGCACGGCTCTCCGGCACCGGAGCCAGCGCGACGGGACGGCCGCGCGGACTCGAGCGCGGCTGGCCCGGGCGCGCCATCCCCACGCCGCCGCCGGCCCGCCGGTCGTCGGGCACCTCGGGGGTCGCGACCGGCAGCGGGCCGCAGGCGGCGATGACCAGCCCGTCGGACTCCGCCAGCAGCTGCAGCACCACCGAGTCGATCTGCTCGTACACCGTCTCCAGCGGCACCCGGGTCAGCATCAGCCGCGGCAGCGCCTGCTGCAGGAGCAGGCCGACGATGCCGCTGACGTACACGATGATGAACAGGATCATCAGCACGGCGGTGAGCGTGCCGCCGAAGCGGAAGCCGCCGTGGAAGAGGATCAGCGGGAGGCTCACCAGCCCCAGCCAGATGTGGGCCCGCATCCACACCGTGCCGCGGCCGATCCGCCACGTGGGCACCTTGCGGCGGGCGCCCAGCAGCCCCGCGAAGATCATGACGGCGAAGCCCACGATCCCGTAGACGAGCCCGTGCACGCTGCCGCCGCTGGGGCCGTTGAGCGTGGCGCGGACGTAGGGAACGTAGAACGCCGTGGCGACGAGGAGGATGAGGATGCTGGCCGTGATCCACCGGCGATGGCTCGAGTCGATCAGCATCGGGCGCCCGGATTCAGGTCGTGATCCCGAAGAACTTCACCGGCTCGATGCGCTTGAGGGCGTCGTGCGGGCACGCGTACACGCACGCCGGCTCCTTGTAGCCGCGGCACAGGTCGCAGGTGGTCGCCTTCTCCCGCACCATGGCCTTCATCACGCCGGGGTGGTCGGGATCCTCGGCCACGACCTTGAACGGATGCAGGTTGATGTTGCCGTAGGGGCACTGGGTGGCGCACAGGCCACAGCCGATGCACCAGTCCTCGATGATGATCTCCAGCGATTCCGGATGCCGCCGGATCGAGCCGACCGGGCAGCCGACCATGCAGAGCGGGTCGCGGCACGACCGGCACGACGTCGCCACCAGGTACTTGTCGTAGCGCAGGCCGTCGCGCACCAGGCGGGTGACGCCCTCGTGGGCGTCGGCGCACGCCCGCACGCACACGTCGCAGCGCGTGCACTTCTCCAGGTCGATCACCAGCAGGTTCTGCGCTTCCATCAGCCCCTGGCTGAGGAAGTCGTCGAGCGCGAGGGGGCTGACCGTGTCCTGGCGGCGGTCGTCGCTCTGCATCCGCGTGCGGGCCACCCGCGACATCGCGGCCTCGATGTCGGGGAACTCGTGCATCATGTCGCGGAAGTCCTCGGCGCCGATGCGCACGACCTCCACGTGATCGAGGGCGGTGCAGGTGGCCGTCCGCACGCCCTCGCCGAGCAGACCGATCTCGCCAAAATAATCGGGGCGGGTGAGATAGCGCACCACGAGGTCCCCGCCGGGGAAGTTCTGCGTGACCTTCACGAAGCCGATGCGGATCAGGAAGAAGCTGTCGGCGGCCTCGCCCTGCTTGCAGATGTCCTGGCCCGGCTCGAACCGGACCAGGTGGACCCGGTCGCGCAGGCGCGTCACGAACGCGGCGCTGAGGCCGGACAGCACGGGGACGGTGCGCAGATGGGTGTCGAGCGCGCGCTCGCGGTAGCGGCGGTCGAGGTCGGCCTTGAAGACCTTGTCCTTCTGGAGCATCTGGAGCACGTTGCGCAGCAGCTCCAGCACGACGGTCTCCTCGACCGCGCGCACGGTGGCCGAGCGCGGGTAGAAGCTGAGACACGTCATCTCGCCGAAGAGGTCGCCGGGCCCGAGCTGGGCGACCGGGTTGCTGAGGTCGAGGTCCACCGTGGCGTCGATGGGGATGTAGCGCGGCGCGGCGTCGGCGACCTCGGCGGGCGGGCGCTTCACCAGCTCGGTGAGCATGCGGAAGAAGCCCTTGCGGCCGCTGCCCGCGGTGCGGCGGGCGGCGCTGTGGCCGAGCGGGGTGGCGATCGAGACCTCGACCTTGCCGCTCAGGACGTAGAACGCCGTCGAGCCGAAGTCGCCCTCGCGGCAGAGGATCTCGCCGGCCCGCACCCGCCGCCGCACGACGGCGCCACGGTTGAGGTCGAGGAACGTGCCCGACATCCGCGCGAAGATCGGCAGCGCCTTGAGCTCCTCGGCCCCCATCTCCTCGCCGGGCGGCAGCTCGACGTCAAGCACCTTGCGGTTGGTCAGCGCGCCGGTCGGGCAGGTGACCATGCACTCGCCGCAGCCCACGCAGCTCGACATGGCCATCGGCAGGTCGTTGTCGAAGCTGATCCCCGCCCCGTAGCCCTTGCCCGCGCGGCCGATGACGTTGTTCTGCTTGATCTCGGTGCACGCGCGGATGCAGCGGTCGCACAGGATGCAGGCGGTGTGGTCGACCGCGATGAACAGCGACGATTCGTCGAGGCCGCGCGGCCACGCGCGGGCCGCGAAGCGGGGGGCGCCGGCGCCGTAGACCTCGCCCAGGCGCTCCAGCTCGCAGTCGGCGGTGGTCTGCTGGCGCTCGCACGGCGAGGGGTGATCGGCCAGGAGGAGCTCGGCCAGCGTGCGACGCGCGCGGCGCACGCCGTCGGAGGCGGTGGCGACCACCATGCCCTCCTCGACCGGACGCACGCAGGAGGCCGCCAGCACGCGGTTGTTCTTCACCTCGACGGTACAGACCCGGCAGACGCCTACCGGCGTCTGGTGCTGCGCGTGGCACAGGGTCGGGATGTCGATCCCCAGCCGCCGGGCGGCGTCGAAGATCGTCGTGCCGGGCTCGACGGTGACCTCGCGGCCGTCGATCGTCAGCTTCACGGCCGTCGCCGCCGGCGTCATGCGCCGAGCATGGGGCAGACGTGGGCCGGGCACCGCTTACGGAGCAGGTGCTCGTCGACCTCGTCGCGGAAGTGGGTCAGCACCGAGCGGATGGGCATCGGCACGACCTGGCCGAGCCCGCAGATGGAGGTCTGGATCAGCGCGTGCGAGAGGTCGTCGATCATCGCCAGGTGCTCGGGCCGGCCGCGGCCCCCGGCGATGTCGGCCAGGACCTCTACCATCTTGGCCGAGCCGACCCGGCACGGCACGCACTTGCCGCACGACTCGTTGCGGAAGAACCGCACGGCGTTGAGCGCCATGTCGAGCATGCACGCCTCGTCGGACAGCGCCAGCAGCGCGCCCGAGCCCAGCATGGACCCGGCCTTGGCGAGCGAGTCGAAGTCGAGCGGCACGTCCACCATCGACGGCGGCAGGAAGCCGGAGGAGGGCCCCGACGGCGCCCACGCCTTGAGCGGACGCCCGCCGGCCATGCCGCCGGCCCTGTCGAAGATGACCTCGCGGGCCGGCGTGCCCATGCCGATCTCGTAGACGCCGGGCCGCACCACGTCGCCGCTGATCCCCACGAACTTGAGCCCGGAGGCGCCCGACTTACCCTGGGCGCGGAACCACTCGGGGCCGCGGGCCAGGATGACCGGCGCCATCGCGAACGTCTCGACGTTGTTGATCACCGTCGGCTTGTTGTACAGGCCGTGGGTGACCGGGAACGGCGGCTTGTTGCGCGGCTCGCCCCGCTTGCCCTCCAGCGCCTCCAGCAGCGCCGACTCCTCGCCGCAGATGTAGCCGCCGGGGCTCACGAACGTCTCCAGCTCGAAGGCGCGGCCGGAGCCGAACACGCTCGGGCCGAGCGCGCCGGCCGCCCGCGCCGCCGCGATCTCGTGCTCGATGATCTCGAGCTGCCCCTCGTACTCGTGGCGGATGTACACGATGCCGAGCCGGGCGCCGGTCACGAGGCCGGCCAGGAGCATGCCCTCCACGAGCAGGTGGGGCACGTTCTCGAGGAGGAACCGGTCCTTGAACGTGCCCGGCTCGCTCTCGTCGGCGTTGCACACGATGTACTTCTCGTCGCCGGCCGCGTTGCGCACGAACTCCCACTTGAGCCCGGCGCGGAAGCCGGCGCCGCCCATGCCGCGCAGCTCGGCCGCCTTGAGGCTCGCGATGACGCCGGCGGCGTCGCCGCTGGCGGCCAGCGCCCGGGCGGCGCCGTAGCGCGGCCCGTCGCCGTAGGGGTCGACGGCGAGCGGCGTCGTGCCGCGGACGACGTGCTCGCCGGCCACGCGCTCGCCGGCCGCCGCGGTGGCGATGTGATCGGCGAGGGTGTCCAGGGTCACGCGCGAGACGATCGTCTCGTTCACGGCGCAGGCGGGCGCGCGGTCGCAGCGGCCCAGGCACGACACCGCGCGCACGACGGTGCCCTCGGGCCCCGCGTTGCGCGCGCGCTCTTGCGCGGCCGCCAGCAGCGCGGCGCCGCCCCGCAGGTGGCAGGAGAGGTCGTCGCAGACGAGCACCTCGACCGGCGGCGGCGGCTGCAAGCGGAAGTGCGGGAAGAAGCTGATGACGCCGTGCAGCTTGTAGAGGTACTCACCGGTCCGCTCGGACAGCTCGCGCAGCGCGGCCACCGGAATGTAGCCGTGCGCGCGCTGGATCTCGCGCAGCTGCGCGACGATCGGGGATCCACCGGTCATCGCGAGCGCATGTTCTTCATCGAGATCGAGGGCCCGATCTGCGACATCGAGAAATCGACAGTACGAGAGGCTTCCGCCGTATGTCAAGGCACATGGGGGGGGCTTGATCGACAATGGGGGCCACGAGATGGCCGCTTTGACTCGACATGGGGGCCCCGACATGGCCCCCAAACCCCCAACGCTCGGCACGCCCCGGCGGAGCCGGGGCGTGCCTCGATATCGCGACGGCGATTATCGAGACAGGCTTCCTAGCCGCTGAGCATGCCGCGGAGCATCAGGAGGCCGACGAGGACGCTGGCGGCTCCCACGACGAGCTGGAGGGACATCGTGAGGGTTCGAGAGCTGCCGGTCGTGAGCGCGAACGGCACGCCGATCAGTCCGCTGAGGACCAGCATGCCGGCGGTCGAGCCGACGCCGAACACCAGGATGTAGAGCACGGCGGCGGTCGGCGACGGCATCGTCGTGAGCACGAGGAGGATCAGGGCGCCGCTGCCGGCCAGGCCGTGGAGCAGGCCCATGAGCAGCGGCTGGGGCGCGCCGCGCCAGGGGTGGAAGTGGCGGTGCTCGTCGCCGTCCCCCACGTGCACGTGCACGTGGCTGTGGGGGGCGCCCCCGTGCGAGTGCTCGTGCCGATGCAGGCTGACGGCGCCGAGCGTGCGCAGCAGCACGTGCCCGCCGAGCAGGATGAGCACCAGGCCCACCACGCGCTCGATGCCCTGCTCGAGCGCCGGCGAGATCTGCAGCTTGAACGCGACGACCGCGACGCCGGCCGCCAGCAGGGCCGCCGTGTGCCCGATACCCCAGAACGTTCCGCGCAGGCACGAGCGCAGCACGCTGCGGTCCTGGCTGACGAACGTCGACATGGCGGCCACGTGATCGGCGTCCAGAGCGTGGCGCACGCCGAGGAGGAAGCCGAGCCCGAGCGCCGCGATCAGCGAGGTATCCACGGCACCATCGCCTGGACCGCGATGCCGAGGCCCAGCAGGGTCATGACGGCGGACGAGGTCAGGGGCAACCAGCGGCTGATCCACGGACCATCCTCACGAAAGCGCGCCATGAGGCGGCCAGCGTACACCATCAGCACGCCGATGATCACCAGCACCGCGGCCAGCCCCACGCTGAACGCCACGATCAGCACCAGCCCGAAGCCGACCCGGTGCATCGACAGCGCGGAGAGCAGGACGACGAGCGCGGCCGGGCAAGGGATGATGCCGCCGCTGACGCCGAGCGCGATGAGCGCGCGCAGCGACACGGGCTCGTCGTGGTGATGATCGTGGCCGTGGTCGCCGGGCCCATGGTCGTGGGTGTGCGAGTGGTCATGGTGATGATCGTGGCCGTGATGGTGGTGGTCGTGACCGTGGCCTCCGCCCGCGAAGCGCCGCAGGAACATCACCGCACCCAGCACCGCGATCGTCAGCCCCGAGCCCAGGCTGAGCCACGGATAGAGCCGCTCCGGGACCACGTGCTGCGAGGCGTAGAACGTCACGCCGCCCAGCAGGTAGACCCCCGCGGTGTGCGACGCCGTCACGACCAGCCCGAGGATGAGCGCGTGGCGCACGGTGCCCCGCGAGCCGACCAGGTAGGCGGCGACCACGGTCTTGCCGTGTCCCGGCTCCAGCGCGTGAAAGGCGCCGAGGGCCACGGCCACCAGCAGCGCTGCCACGACGATCCCGGCGCCGAGCTCCCGTCGGGCGACGAGGTCGGCGAACGCATTCGGGGAAGACGCCTGCCGGTTCGGCTGCAGGTCGACGGGCGGGGCCGGCGCTGGTGGGGCCGTGGCGGTCGTGGCGATCTCACGGGTGAAGGTCGCGCGTGCCTCGAGGTCCTGGGGCGGGCTATTGATGAGGTCGACCGGGTAGTCGGAGAGCTGGCCGCTGCGGTCGGTGGCCGGCGCCGTGGCACTGGCGAGGGTCACCCCGGCGCCCGCCCGCACGACGATCTCCTTCCAGCCCGCTCGATCGCCGAAGTTCTCGTCCGCGTAGCGGAGCTCGAGGGCCCCGGTCAGCGTGTCGCCGAGCGGAGCGCGATACACGACGCCGAGCTTCAGCGTGGGCAGGCCGCCCGCGCCCGGCGGGAAGATGATCTCCCGCGCGGTGGCGGTGAGCGGCAGGCGTCGCCCGCCGACCTCCACGCGCAGGCCGCGCGCCAGCGTCTCGGCCGTGCGCGCCAGCCACGGCGCGACACTCGGATGTCCGGCCTCGGCCACCAGGCCGCGCTCCTGGATCTCCTGGAAGGTCGGGATCTCGGCCATGTCGATCAGGTACCGGATCTGGATCGCGTCGGCCTGGATCTCGATCGCCGCGTAGTGGCTGATGCTGAAGTTGCCGAGCGGGTGCGCGGCGGCCGGCGTGGCGGCGAGCAGGACGGCCGCGACGAGCGCGGCGAGGAGCGGCGCGCGGCATGCGCTCATGGCCGTCCGACGCCCGTGCGGCCGAGATCGGCGAGCGCGCGGGCGGCGACGTCGGCCTGCAGAAGGTGGAAGCGCGCGTTGAGCGCCAGCGCCCGGCCCAGGTAGTCGCGCGCGGCGTCGGCGTCGCCGAGTGCCAGGTGGATCATCCCGGCGTGAAAGAGCAGGCGCGCGTCGCGCGTGCCGAGGCGCAGCGCCTGGGTCATCGGCTCCAGGGCCTCGCGCGCGCGGCCGTTCTTGTAGAGCGCCCAGGCCAGCACGTCCTGAGTATAGATGTCGCGCCGCGCCTGCAGCTCCGCGCGGGCGAGCGCCAGCGCCTCGGGCAGCCGCAGGTCGTGGTCGGCGTAGAAGAGCGCCAGCTCACGGTTGTAGACGGCCTTGTTCAGCGCGCTGAGGCGGCCGATGTACTCGACCAGCGCGTACTGCCGGCTCGCGTCCGGCCCGCGTCCCATCCGCGTGTAGACGTCGCCGAGGGCGGCGGCGTACTCGGGCAGGGGAATCACGGCCAGCGCCCTCTGGTAGCGCTCCACCGCGTCGCGGTACCGGCCCTGGGCGCCGTGCACGCGGGCCGTGCCGGCCAGGGCGCGGTGATAGCCGGGCGCGGCGGCCAGCGCGTCGCGGTAGGCGGCGTCGGCGCCGGCCAGATCGCCGGCCTGGAACAGCAGGTCGCCGAGCTGGGCGCGCGCCCAGGCGGTCGGCTCGCCGGTCGGGCTCGCCGCACCCACGACGTCCACCGCGCGGCGCATCGCGCTGACCGCGCCGGTCGCGTCGCCCTGCAGGAAGCGCAGGTAGGCCACACGGCTGTCGGCGCCGCGCGGTCCGTCGAGCCCCGCCAGCCGCGCGTAGGCCTGCGCCGCCGCGTCGTAATCGCCCAGCTCGACCAGGGCGTCGCCCGCGACGGCGTGGGGGGCGGCCTCGACGGGGTTGAGGTCGAGCGCCTCGCGGGCGCGGGCGAGCGCCTCGGTGAACTCGTGCCGCGCCAGGTGGACGAGGGCGAGGGTCGTGGTGGCGGCCGCCGCCGAGGAGCCGCGGGGCAGGAGCGCGACCGATCGCCGGGCCGCCGTCTCGGCCAGGCCGTAGTACGTGAGATCGCCGCTCTCGCGAGCCTTCTGGACGTAGGCGGCCGCCAGACGGTTGTGGGCGAGCGGGTCGTCGGGGTCGGCGGCGACCCGAAGCTGGTGGAACCTGACGATCTGGTCGGTCGAGCGGTCCTGGCCCCAGGCGATCGTCACCCCGCCCACGAGCGCGGCGACGGCGAGGAGGCCCCTCGCCGCGCCGCCCGCGCTCCTGGCCCTACACGGCGTCACTGCTGGGGCGGGAATCCCACGGTGCCCGGCGCCGGCGTGGTGTTGCCCGGCAGCGGATGCGGCATCCCGATGAACGGGAACTCGATGCGGAACGGCCGGTCGTTGCCGCTGGTGCTCAGGTCGCCCAGCTGCTCGTCCGGCTTGATGAAGTCGGTCCCCTGCAGGACCGCCAGCACGCGGCGGTCGGGGCAGGCGGGCAGGACCGAGCAGTCCAGCGCGGCCCGCTTGGCCAGCGGTCCGCTGCCCGGAAGGCCGGACCCGTCGGGGAACTTCACGTCGGCCAGCTGCCGGGACAGCCGCAGCAGGATGTCGATGACGTCGTCACCGAAGCGTCGGCCGTTCTGCAGCCCGTTGGTCGCGACCCCGACGTCGGTGGCCGGCAGGGCGAGATTGAGTCTCAGCACATCGGGGATAAGGACCTTGCGGATCAGGTTGCGATCGGTGTTGCCGAAGTTCGCCGGCAGCAGCAGCGGCACGCCGTTGGGCAACGCGGTGACGCCGACGGCGTCGAGCACGGCGGCGCGGCCGGCGATCGTGTTGCCGGTGCCATCGTTGTCGGTCGTCGTCAGGGCATCGGGGATGTACTGGCTCACGTTCACGACGTCCTGCGCGGGCGCGGTCCGGTTGAAGAAGTCCTTCACCGCGCTCGGAATGAAGATGGTCTTGAAGACCTGGTGCCCCATGCGCTGGCCCTGGATGTAGGGCCCGAACTCGCGGGGCTCGTGGTGCGTGGACAGCCGGCGGAACTTGGACCGGCTCGTCGTCCCCCAGACCCCGACCGTCGTGTCGTTGCCCAGATAGGTCTTGGAACGCTTGGCCGAGCCCTGGATCCACGCGAGCGGGACCTCGACCACCAGCGCCGAGACGTTGAAGCCGCCGAAGCCGTCCACGCCGCTGGTGCCGTCGGCGCGGACCGACCGGCCACGCAGGTCACCCAGCGCGGGGCTCTTCGCCTGACGGAACACGTCCTGGGCGTTGCCGAGGATGCGGTTGAGCTGACCGATGTCGACGACGAACGGGTCTTCGGCCAGGCCGGCCCACACCCGGATGCCGTCATGCGAGAGCACGGTGTTGGTGCAGCCGCTGACCTCGGGGCCGCGCCTCACCAGGTGGTTGTCGGGGCCGACGTCGTGGGGCCGGGTGGGCCCGATCACCGTCACGAACTGGCCGCCGCTCGACGCCGGACAGCGCGGATCGCGCACGGACTCGTGGCCGTCGAACGTCGCCTGGATGACCAGGTCTTCCCTGGCGTCGCCCGTGTTGTCGATCTTGAACTGGTAGAGCACGTCGTTGCCGAACGAGTAGCTCGACCGGACCGCCGGCACCGCGAAGCCGTTGACGGTCATCGCGAAGATGACCTTGCCCGGATCGGTGGGGCTGACGAAGACGAAGACGTCGTTGACATCGGCCGCCGGGTCTTCGCTGCTGAGCGGCGCTTCGCGATGGTCGGCGCCACGCACGTCCCCGCCCCAGGGGAGCGCGACGAGCAGGGCAAGGAGAGCCAGGGAGAGGATCGACGGGACGCCGCTGCGACGGGACAGCTGAAGCCTCATACGACACCTCAGGCGAGAAGGATGCCCGAAGTTACCTGCCGCGTCAGACCCTGTCAAGGGACGGGCCGATCCTCGCGTGCCAGCCGGACACTATCCCCCATCGGGCGCGCGTTTTTTGACAGTTCGACGCCATTCGCGCTAGGATTTCGCCGCTTCCAACCATCGGCAAATACTACTCGTGCCGCTACAGTGGGGGTCGATGCGAAGTTTTCTGACAGTTGTGGTTCTCGCCGTCGCCATCTGGAGCGAGGCCGCGTTCGCCCAGACCGGCCAGGCAGGCGACGCCGACCGCGACCGACCGCCCGGCTACGTCGGCCGCCCCCTCGGCGGCCATCCGAGTCCCATCGACACGAGCCCGGACTTCGTCCCCATCCCCGACCGCTGGCGGCTCGGTCTGCCCAATTGGAACCGCTACGAGCGCCCGATCGAGGCGCCCTACGTCCCCGGCCGGTGGTGGGACCCGTACAACCAGAACGTGCTCAAGGGCGACTTCCCGATCCTGGGCCAGAACGTATTCATCAGCCTGTCGGCCATCATGGACACGCTGTTCGAGGCGCGGCGGCTGCCCACGCCGAGCAACGTCAGCTCGGCCAATCCCGACAGTGCCGACGTCTTCGGCAACGGCGACCAGCTCCTGCTCAACCACAACTTCATCGTCTCGCTGGAGCTGTTCAAGGGCGACACCGCCTTCAAGCCCCGCGACTGGGAGCTGCGGCTGACCGGCGTCTTCAACTTCAACTTCCTGCAGACCAACGAGAACGGCGTCGTCAACATCGACGTCCGCGAGGGCACCGCCCGCGACGAAGACCACGCCAGCCTGCAGGAGTTCTTCGTCGAGTACCACCTGGGCGACCTCACGCCCACCTACGACTTCCTGTCGACGCGGGCCGGCATCCAGGGCTTCACCAGCGACTTCCGCGGCTTCATCTTCAGCGACAACAACCTGGGCTTCCGGCTGTTCGGCAACCTGGGATCCAACCGCGACCAGTTCAACGCGGTCTACTTTCGGCCGTTCGAGAAGGACACCAACAGCGGTCTGAACCGCCTGTTCGACACGCGCGGCCAGCACGTCGGCATCGTCAACTACTTCCGGCAGGACTTCCTCACGCTCGGCTACACGCTGTCGCTCAGCGCCCACTACCTGCACGACTCGGGCGGCGGGCACACCGACGAGAACGGCTTCGTGGTCCGGCCCGCCGTCGTCGGCACGCCCCAGGTCCACACGATCGACTCCGTCTACTTCGGCTGGACGGGCGACGGCCACATCGGCCCCGTGAACGTGAACCACGCCTTCTACCAGGTGCTGGGCCGCGACACCCGCAACCCGATCGCCGGCAAGCCGATCGACCTCAACGCGCAGATGGCGGCCCTCGAGGTCTCGATGGACTTCGACTGGATCCGCCCCAAGCTCACGTTCTTCTGGTCCTCGGGCGACGACAAGCCGCTCGACGGCCGCGGGCGCGGCTTCGACTCGATCCTCGACAACCCGAACTTCGCCGGCGGCGGCTTCAGCTACTGGGTGCGCCAGGGGATCGGGCTGCCGACGACGAGCCTGGAGCTGACCGGGCGCAACAGCATCGTGCCGGCCCTGCGCAGCAGCAAGATCGAGGGGCAGCCGAACTACATCAACCCGGGCCTGTTCCTCTTCGGTGTCGGCGCCGACTTCGAGGTGACGCCCAAGGTCAAGCTGCTGTTCCAGGCCAACAAGGTGCGCTTCCACAAGACCGAGTCGCTCGAGCTGCTCCTGTTCCAGGACCGGGTCCGGCACGACGTCGGCTGGGACCTCAGCCTGGGGCTGCGCTGGCGGCCGCTGCTCATCGACAACGTCGTCGTCAACGTGGGGGGCGCGACGTTCATCGGCGGGTCCGGGTTCCGCGACATCTACCAGACGCAGGAGTTCCGCTTCGGGCCCCAGGGGCTCGAGAAGGTCAAGAACGAGCGCAACACCACGCTCTACTCGGGCTTCATGTCCGTGACGCTCACGTACTGATCGAGGGAGGGAGGACCACGCTGAGGACCGGGCTGGCGGCGTTGTGGCGGCTGGGAGTGCCGGCCGCGCTCATGGTGGCGTTTGCGCTGATCGGGCTCGCGCCAGAGTCGTGGCGCGGCGACGAGGTCCCTGGCCCGCGCAGGACCGGCCCGGCGGCCGCGCGACACGAGCCCGTCGGCGCGACGCGTGCCGACGCGGTCGAAGCGCCGGGGCCGCTGAGCGACGCGCCGGAGACGGGCGCCCGCCCCGAACAACGGTCCGAGGTTGTCTTGCGCGGTCTGCCGGCCCCGACGGAGGACGAGCCGGCGGAGCCAACGCCCCGCGTGCCGTCCGAGCTGGCACCGGTCGCCCCGGACGTCGTCGTGGCGCTGCAGTCGCCGTCGGGCCCTCCGGTCCTCCTGGCCCACGCGCACGTGGCTGACGGCGCCGAGGACGAGGCCAGGCAGATGACACAGGAGGTGGCGGCCCAGGCGGGGGACGATTTCCAGGGCCCCGAGCCGGGCGCGTTCTACTGGTTCGGTCCGCTCGGCCTGGAGCGGGTGAGGCCCCTGGGGGAGGCGCAACGGTGACACGAGGCGAGGCGGGAGGCTCGCGGTGGCGGCGTGTCGGCCTGGCGGCGCTGGTGACGGCGCTCGTGCTGGGCGCGCTGGTGCCGTGGCCCACGCGCCGGGTCGCGCGGCAGCCCGAGGCCGGTGTCGCCGTCGCGGCGGCCGACGAGCAGAGCCCGGTGCATCTGGCCCAGCGCATCAAGCGCGGCCCGAGCGAGGAGGAGCCGCCCGCGCAGCCGGCCACGCCCGCCGAGCCCGAGAAGCCCGAGCCCGAGAAGTCGGAGGTCGCCAAGCAGAACCAGGCCGACGCCGACCGCAAGAGCGCGGGCTGCATGACCTGCCACACCAAGACCGACTCGCCGAGCATGCACACGGCCACCACCGTGAAGCTCGGCTGCACCGACTGCCACGGCGGTCGCGTCGAGGTCCGCGCGCCCGAGGGCGCCACCCCGGGCTCCCCGGCCTACGACACCGCCAAGAAGCAGGCGCACGTGTCGCCGCGCCACGGTGACGTGTGGCGGACCTCGGCGAACCCCACGCACTCCTACACGGCGTTGCTCCAGGAGACCGCCGAGTTCGTGCAGTTCGTCAACCCCGGCGACCTGCGGGTGGCGCGGCGGACGTGCGGGCCCGGCGGCTGCCATCCGAGCGAGGTCGCGGCGGTCGAGAAGAGCATGATGAAGACGGGCCCGATGCTGTGGGCCGCGGCCCTGTACAACAACGGCGGCTATCCGCTCAAGCGCGCGCGCTTCGGCGAGGCCTACGGTCCCGACGGCCTGCCCCAGCGCGTCCTGACGCTGCCGCCGCCCACCGTCGACGAGGTCGTCAAGAAGGGCGTGCTCGCCTGGCTCGACCCGCTGCCCCGCTTCGAGGTCGGCCAGCCCGGTAACGTGCTGCGCGTGTTCGAGCGCGGCCAGCAGAGGCCGCTGGAAATCGGCGTGCCGTTCCTCGACGAGGCCCCCGGCCGCCCGGCCAACCGCCTGAGCCAGCGCGGCCTGGGCACGCTCAACCGCACCGACCCGGTGTGGCTGAACCTCCAGAAGACGCGGCTGTTCGACCCGGCCCTGTCGTTCCTCGGCAACAACGAGCATCCCGGCGAGTTCCGCTCCAGCGGATGCTCGGGCTGCCACGTGCTCTACGCCAACGACCGCTCGCCCGTGCACTCCGGCGACGCCGCCCGCTTCGGTCATCTCGGGCGAACGGCCACGCTCGACCCGACGATCCCCCGCAACGAGTCGGGGCATCCGATCCGGCACCAGTTCACGAACTCGATCCCGTCGAGCCAGTGCGTCGTCTGTCACCACCATCCCGGCACCACGGTGACCAACAGCTTTCTCGGCACGATCTGGTGGGACAACGAGACCGACGGCCACCTCATGTATCCGGAGAAGGAGCGCACGCTCACGGCGGACGAGCTCTTCGAGATCCAGCGGGCCAACCCCGAGGGCGCCGCCGTCCGGGGCAAGTGGTCGGACAAGAACTTCCTGGCCAACGTGACCGACCTCAATCCCAAGCTCACGCGCACCCAGTTCGCCGACTATCACGGCCACGGCTGGGTGTTCCGCAACGTCTACAAGAGCGACCGCAAGGGCCACATGCTCGACGCCGAGAACAAGGTCGTGGCGCCGGACGATCCCGATCGGTTCAAGAAGGCGGTTCACCTCAAGGACATCCACCTCGAGAAGGGGATGCACTGCTCGGACTGCCACTTCAAGCAGGACAGCCACGGCAACGGCAAGCTCTACGGCGAGACGCGCGCCGCCATCGAGATCACCTGCGTGGACTGCCACGGCTCGATCAACGCCAAGGCGACGCTGAAGACCTCGGGCCCGGCCGCGCCGGCGGGCGGCAGCGACCTCTCGCTGCTCACGACGCCCTTCGGCCAGCGCCGCTTCCAGTGGCGCGGCGACACGCTGATCCAGCGGTCCACGGTCACCAAGGACCTCCAGTGGGAGGTCGTGCAGGTTCTCGACTCGATCGATCCCACCTCGGCGTGGGCGCTGGCCAACCCCAAGCGCTCGGAGCGCTCGCGGCTGGCCAAGACGCTGCGCCGGGACGGCACCACGTGGGGCGACGCGCCGGCCAAGGACACCGAGCTGGCGCACGCCGACAGCAAGATGTCGTGCTTCGCCTGCCACACCTCGTGGGTGACGAGCTGCTTCGGCTGTCATCTGCCGATGAAGGCCAACGAGCGCAAGCCGCTGCTGCACAACGAGGGCACCGTCCTGCGCAACTGGACGCCCTACAACTTCCAGACGATCCGCGACGACGTCTTCATGCTGGCCGTGGACGGCACCACCGCCGGCAAGCGGCTGTCGCCGGCGCGCTCGACGTGCGCGGTGCTGGTCGGCTCCCAGAACGGCAACCGCGAGTGGGTGTACTCGCAGCAGCAGACCGTCTCCGCCGAGGGGTTCAGCGGTCACTCGTTCAGCACGTTCGTGCCCCACACCGTGCGGGCGACCGAGACCAAGCACTGCACCGACTGCCACGTGTCCAAGGCCAACGACAACAACGCCTGGATGGCCTCGCTGCTGATGCAGGGCACGAACTACTACAACTTCATCGGGCGCTACGCCTACGTGGCCGAGGGCGGCAAGGGTCTGGAGGCGGTGATCGTCACCGAGCGGGAGGAGCCGCAGGCGGTCATCGGCAGCTACCTGCACAAGGTGGCCTACCCGACCGCGTACCAGAAGCACCGCGACGGCGGTGGCGTGCTGCAGGAGGCCGTCCACCACCGGGGCCGTGACGTGCTCGACGTCTTCGGCCGCGACGAGGTGCTGTCGATCCAGATCCGCGGCGAGTACCTCTACACCGCCAACGGCGCCGGCGGCTTCCGCGCCTACGACGTGGCCCAGATCGACCAGAAGGGCTTCTCGGAGAAGATCGTGACGGCGCCGGTGTCGCCGCTGGGCCAGCGTCTCTACGTGAAGACCAAGTACGCGACGGCCGTGGCCTCGCCCTCCACGCTGGCGGTGGACCCGACCCGCAGCCGTCGGCCGGAGAACGAGGAGGGGCCGATCCACCTCGTGTACGCCTTCCTCTACGTGACCGACCGTGAAGAGGGGCTGGTGGTGATCGGCAACCCGCTGGACAGCCCGAACCGGGCCGGCGTCGCGACGCTGCTCGACGGCGATCCGACCAACAACTTCCTGGAGCGCGCGCTGGCCTTCAACCCCGACGGGCTGCTGACCGGCGCCGTCAACATCACGCTGGCCGGCCACTACGCCTACGTGCTGGCCCCCAAGGGCCTGTTCGTCGTCGACCTCGACAACCCGCTCAAGCCGCGGATCGTCGCCAACGTCGGCGCGCCCCACGTCGTCGGCCCGCGCTCGGTGGCCGTGCAGTTCCGCTACGCGTTCGTCACCGACTCCGAGGGGCTGAAGGTGATCGACGTCACCGATCCCGTGAAACCGCGGCCGGTGCCCAACGCGGTCGTCAAGCTCGCCGACGCGCACGGGCTGTACCTGGCCCGCACCTACGCCTACGTCGCCGCCGGCCGGCAGGGCGTGGCGATCGTGGACATCGAGCGAGCCGAGGCGCCGGTGCTGGATCAGCTATATGATGCGGGAGGTGCCATCAATGACGCGCGCGACGTCAAGGTCGGCATGACCAACGCGAGCCTCTTCGC
>Ga0210377_10001523_pt1 | contig 21165 bp, 18 predicted proteins | sample PLM4_65_b1redo_FD_155480 | JGI IMG/M metagenome (GOLD analysis project Ga0210377, IMG submission 155480) | Groundwater sediment microbial communities from an aquifer in East River, Colorado, USA - PLM4_65_b1 redo | ecosystem: Environmental > Terrestrial > Soil > Riparian zone | place: USA: East...
CGCGGTTACCCGTACCTGTGCTTGACTACCGCGGGCATTCCAGGCGTATCCAGCTCGGGCATCAATGCGGTCGGTCTGGCAGTCGTGGATACGTATGTGGCGTCAACTGATGTCGGGCCTGGTATCGGGCGTTATTCTGTGATGATGGATTTATTGGAGAAATGTGCCAGTGTCCAGGATGCCATAGAATACATGCGCTCCCATCCACATTTTGGAAATGGAACGGTGAGCTTGGTCGACGCGCAGGGTGATATGGCTGTCTTTGAAATCGCGCATTTGGTGCAGGCGGTACGACGCCCTGACGAGGGCTTTGTTGTAAGCACCAACCATTTCACGGCGCCAGAAACGCGAACTCTTTGGGTGGATAAAGAACAAGTGCATCTGCGCGGAAATTCTCAAGGCCGCCTAAGGATGATTGAAGATGCACTGCGATCGGCTAAAGGGCAGGTGGATATTCCCTGGAGCCAAGCATTGATGGGTCAACATGGCGATAGTCTAAGCGCTCTCTGCCGGCACGCCGAGGTTGACCCACTGGCGGTGACGATTTCTTGTGTGATTCTCTTACCACGGCAAGCTAGCATATACGTGACAAATGGGCATCCTTGCCAGAATCCCTTTGAATTTGTTCGATTAGCAGATTGAAATGGTTTTTGTTTGCATTCCATGATATCTCTGCCGCGCTACAACGCGCAAAGGGGCGCCTCTTCCCGTTCGGCCTGCCCGATCTTTCGCTTGAGATGAAGCGTACTCAAACCGTAGCTGTGTAAATCGCATGGGTATTTTTCCTGAGCAACAAGGCCATGGCGGCAATGCTTTGCTATATTACGCCATGGGCCAGAGCCGAAGTTTGTGATGTGCCTCTTTCATTAAGGAGTATGGTTTATGGAAACATTTGACTGGTATGGCTGGGTCGTCCTGCCCCTGCTGGTCTTTGCCGCGCGCCTGACAGATGTGACCCTTGGCACCTTGCGGATCATTTTTACATCGCGTGGGCGGCGCAACCTTGCACCCCTGCTTGGCTTTGTAGAAGTATTCATCTGGATCGTGATGGTCAGCCAGATTGTAAAGAATGCCCACAGCCTGACAGCTTATATCGGCTACGCTGCCGGGTTTGCAACTGGTACCTACGTTGGAATGCTGATTGAGGAGCGCATGGCGATGGGTACACTTGTCTTGCGTATCATCGTTGCCAAAGGGGCGGACGAACTCACTTCTGCTTTGCGCACTGCTGGGTTTGGTGTGACCAGCGTCGACGGTAAAGGCGCACAGGGAGCAGTGAAACTGCTCTACACCATAGTCCCGCGAAAAAACCTGAGCATTGTCACCAGCATCATTCATGAAATCTGTCCCGGAGCGTTTTTCGCGGTGGAGGAAGTCCGCTCCAGCGAAAGAGGGATTTTTCCATAAACCCAAGTAGCAAGTAGTACCATTGTTGAAAGAAAAGGGGAATACCGGGATGGTTCCCTACGGTGTGATATATGGAAGTTATTGTGGATCGTTTGTCTCTGTGAATTCGCCGACATACCGAAACGCTCTCCAAATGTGGGTAAAATACTTGTGCTGGCTACTTCGATCATCCGCTCGGATTTGCGAGGTAAAAAAGTTTTTCCTGATCTGAATTCGATTTTCCGGTAGTGGCATAATGTAAATGATGAGGCGACGCCAAACAGCCTTGCTTTATTATCACAATCATTTATTGCGACCCATTACTGATTTTCCGACTGGCACATATCCTCCAGATGCCGAAATACAAAAAAACCGACTTTCGAAAGTCGGTTTTTGTCTCTTGCCCAAAATATTACGCTCTGGCGGTCCCGCCGGGGCTAGAAACCGCGATTAGTTTCTACTGTTCAGTCATGAATAATAAAATCCCATCTATTTTGTTTTTTTTGCGCGTTAATGCTTTGAGTTACAATTGAGTTTGAGATATACCTTAATAATAATCTTCTTTCCTCTGAATGAGTATGAAAAATATGTCCGATTGTGTGTATCCCTGCCCGTGCGACTATTACGGTGACTCGCTCAAGCCCTGCACTTGTGCGCCTGTGGTTGTGACGAAATATCAAAAACGAATCTCCGGTCCCATGCTGGATCGCATTGATATCCACATTGAAGTCCCACGGGTTGACTACGAAAAGTTGAGTGGTGATCGGGTGGGGGAAGTCAAGTGAAGCGATTCGTGTGAGGGTGCAAACTGCGCGAGATATACAAAATAAGCGCTTCGGAGTCCGAAGGCTCCCGACTTCAGCGCAAAGTCAGGAGACTTTGCAATCCGTCGCCTGCAATGCAGATATGCGCGTCGGGGAGGTCAGGCAATTTTGCCGGTTGCAGGATGAGGGCGGTGTGCTGAGCCTGTCGAAGTATCAGGGCCTGATGCGCTCGGCAACGGCACAACTCAATTTGTCGGCGCGCGCTTATCATCGCACGCAAAGCGTAAAGTTGGCGCGCACGATTGTGGACCTGGCGGGTGCGAGGAGATCCAATCCCCTCATCTGGCAGAGGCGCTGCAATATAGACCGAAGTTGATGCACAGCACCGTGTGATGGAGTAGGGTATGTTTCTTTGAAATGAAAGTCAGTATGATTTTTTGTTTCGGTTGGTTTTTCTAATTTTACTCTTGACAAATCAGATGCTAAGAATATAATCAAACTAACTTTATTCACTGAATAAAGAAAGTTAGATTATGACTCACCCTACTGGCAACCGCGAACTGATTAGAGCCATTAACAGCTCTCATGTCTTGAATGCAATCAAGACACATGGTCCAATAGGCAGGGCGGACATTGCCCGTCGGACTGGACTAAGCCCGGCAACGGTAACCTCCATATCGGCCAAGTTGATCTCACAGGATTTGGTTCTAGAGAAATCCGCCGGGGATTCCAGTGGCGGGCGACCTCCTATTTTGCTGGTGATTAATCCAAAGGGTGGATACGTAGTTGGTATCAAGCTAACCGAGACCCATGCTGTCTGTGCATTGACCGATCTGGAAGCCCTAGTCATTGCAAAATCATCCATGCCTCTTTCTGGACACGAACCCGCACAGGTTGTGGACGATTTGGCACAGATGGTTACTTCGTTTATTCGTGAACAAAAGATAACAAAAAAACAGTTACTTGGTGTTGGTGTTGGGTTGGCGGGCATAGTTGATGCTGAAGCTGGCATACTGCGCCAATCACCGATCTATGGCTGGGATAACGTTCCACTGCGGACTATGCTTCAAAGCAGATTGCACATTCCCGTTTACATTGAAAATGATGTTAACACATTAACCCTCACTGAAAGGTGGTTCGGCCACGGGCAAGGTGTGGATAATTTCCTGACTGTGACAGTTGGTCGGGGGGTGGGATTAGGGATTGTGACCAACGGGCAGTTTTATCGCGGACAGATCGGCGGCGCCGGCGAATTTGGTCATACCACCATCAATCCTGAGGGGCCCTTATGTGCTTGTGGAAAGCGTGGTTGTTTGGAGGCCTATGTAGGTGACCCTGGTTTGATCCGCGCTGCACAGGAATTTGTCGCTCGTGGAGAACTTTCAGCATCGGTTCAAAACCTGGATGAGTTACTGTCACTCGCCCAAACGGGAGACGCGGTTGCGATTCGTATTTTCGACCAAGCTGGCCGCATCCTTGGAATTGGAATCGCCAATCTTATCAATCTATTTAATCCAGAGAAAATCATCATCAGCGGCGAGGGAACGCGTGAAGGTGATTTTCTTTTTACTCCCATGAAGGAGTCCATTCAGCAAAACACCATGCCTGGATTATTCGATCCGAACACCGTAGAGATTGCCCCGTGGGGCGATGACGCCTGGGCACGTGGAGCGGCAGGTCTTGTGCTCCGGGAAGTATTTGAATCACCCATCCATAAAAAAGTAGCCGCCCCTGTAACTGCATAAAAATTTTTTCGCCGAGTTAGTTTACTCAACAAAGAAAGTAGGAGGTGCCTCTTCCAAATAACTGTTTTGAATTTCATCCGCCTTCCAAATATCAGAAATGGAGATAAAGAGAAATGAAAACCAATCGTTTTGTATGGATGTTGGTCAGTTTATTGACCGTCTCGGCCACTTTGTTGGCTGCCTGTGCTCCTGCCGCGACACCCACTTCCGCCCCTGCTACTGAAGCACCCGCCATCGCCACCGAGGCCCCCACCGAGGCACCAACAGAAACGCCTGAGCCAGTGACTATTCAATATTGGCACACTCATAGTGATCCCGAAACAGCACAGTTGGATCAGGTGATTGCTGCGTTCGAGGCTGCCAATCCCGGCATTCAAGTCGAAACAAGCCGCTATGCTTACAATGACTACAAGACCGCCTTGTTGACTGCAATTTCAAGCGGCTCTGTGCCGGATGTCGCGCGTTTGGATATTGCCTGGGTATCTGAGTTTGCAGATCAGGATGCACTTGTCCAGTTGGATGGCAACCTGCCGGATTTCGATAATATTATCAAAGATACTTTCCCTGGCCCGCTTTCCACCAACTACTGGAATGGTCACTATTACGGCCTGCCTCTGGATACGAACACACAGGTCCTGCTCTGGAATAAAGATATTTTTGAAGCGGCCGGAATTTCCGCTCCTCCCGCCACCATGGAGGAATTTGCTGCCGTAGCCTGTACAATTAACCGATCCGCGGCCGAAACCCGATACGGTTATGCCCAGGGTGGCACGTATTTCTGGGCTCCTGCCCCTATCTTCTACGCGATGGGCGGTAAAGTCACAGATGAGGAGATCACGACAGCGACCGGTTATGTCAATGGCCCTGAAAGTGTTGCAGCCTTCACCATGCTCAAGGATCTGTATGATCAGAGCTGCATGTCTCCGAACCTGCTGGGTGGTGGCATCGCGACCGACGCCGGACATGCCGAAGGCACCTATGCCATGATCATCGATGGCCCCTGGATGGTTGATATTTACAAGAACAACTATCCAGACTTCGAGGTTAATTTTGCTCCCATCCCAACGGGTCCCGATGGCACGACCAGTTCCGTGGTCGGTGGCGAAGACGTCGTGATACTTGAAGGCACTGCAAATCAGGAAGCAGCCATGAAGTGGGCAGCCTACCTGCTCACCCCCGAAGCCCAGAAGATGATGGCTGCTGTGGGGCAGATGCCGACGCTTGCCTCACTTGCAGGTGACCCTGCCATGCCTCCATACTTTGCGGTTTTCCAGGAACAGCTCAAGACAGCCCAGGCGCGCGTCCCGCATCCCAAATGGTCTGACATGGACAATGCCATTAACAACGCCTACCAGCGTATGCTGAACGGTGACCAAACTCCCCAGGAAGCGCTCGATCAGGCCGCCGAGGAAATCAACGCCCTGCTACAATAGATCCGGTCACTTACCTGTCATTCACTCCAAGATAGGCAAGAGAAAACTCTCAGATGTGGGCGGCCAACACCGCCCACATCATTCCCAACAGGCCATGCACACCAAACGTCGTTATTCCGATCTAATTCCTGCATTGATCTTTCTGCTCCCCGGGTTGGTATTGTTCGCATTGTTTTTCCTTGGCCCCATGTTGTATTCATTGCGGATCAGTTTCTTTGACTGGAAGATCGTTCATCCTGACCAATCGGTGTTTGTGGGATTTCGCAATTATCAACGTGCATTGTCCGACTCCATTTTTCAACGCGCCATCCTGAACACCTTTGCCTATACGGTAATTACTGTAGCGGCAAAAATGATCCTGGGTCTTGGTGTGGCTTTGCTGCTCAATCAACGCATGCCCGGGCGGACGTTTTTACGCGTGGCTTATTATCTGCCAGTGATCACATCCTGGGTCATCGTCAGCCTGTTATTTGAATACATGTTCAACGGACAGGCTGGACTCGTGAACTACGTGCTCAAGGATATCCTGCGCCTCATCCCCAAGGATGTGCTTTGGTTTGCCGACCCGATCCTGACTCTCGTCCCGATCATTCTCCTCGACATCTGGAAGGGAATTGGCTGGGCAGCAATTATTTTCCTGGCCGGGTTACAGGCGATACCCGCAGAACTCTTTGAAGCCGCACGCGTGGACGGTGCAAACTCCGCTGCACAATTGCGTTACATCACCTGGCCCTTGCTTGGACCCACGACAGTTTTTCTCGTGGTGGTGCTGGTCATTGGCGGGTTGAATGCATACGTTCCGTTTCAGTTAATGACCAACGGTGGTGACCCGATGGACTTGACCCACTCCGTCCTGACCCTAATGTATGAAGCCACCTTTGGTCGCATTGACTTTGGCTACGGCGCAGCCATCAGCTACCTGTTGACGGTCTTCGTATTCATCGTCAGCTTGATAGAGCTTCGGTTGATGAGACAGCAGGCGGTGTAGGATGAACCGAAAACCGCAACGAAATTTGGGAACATTGTTCAGGATAGTCATCCTGATTTTGGGATTGGGCTTTGTGCTTCTTCCCATTTGGTATATGGTCGTCACCTCATTCAAGCCTCAAACGATGATCTTCGAACTTCCGCCGCGCTTGTGGCCGCAGATCTGGACTCTTAAGAATTACATCGCCGCTCTCGGCAAGGATCAGTTCGGTCTGTACTTTCTTAACAGTTCCAAGGTGGCGATTGCCAGCACGCTTTTAACGGTATTGATTTCATCCATGCTGGCGTTTGTATTTGCCCGCCTGCACTTCCCGGGCAAGGAAACTTTGTTTTATATTTTCCTGCTCGGCATGATGGTCCCACCAGTCATGTTGATCATTCCTCAGTTCATTGTCGCCAAATGGTTGAGCCTTTTCAATCATCTCGGATTGATTCTAGTCTACACCACCATGAACATCTCCATGCAAACTTTTTTACTGCGCGGCGTGTTTGAGAATGTGCCGCGCGATCTGGAGGAAGCCGCGCTCATCGATGGCGCCGGCCCATTGACGATTTTCTGGAGGATCATTCTTCCCCTTTCTGGGCCCGGTATTTCTGTGGTCATCATCAACACATTTCTTTATAGCTGGGAGGAATTTGCCTGGGCGAATGTGGCGATTAAAAACGCCAGCCAGCGTACCTTGCCCATCGGCATTGCACTTTTCCAAAGTGAACATCTCACCGAATGGGGACAGGTCTTCGCCGCCTCACTGGTCGCCTTGGTTCCTGTGTTGGTCATCTTCATCATCTTCCAGCGTCATTTTGTTCAAGGCATTTCCACCACTGGTCTAAAGGGTTAACATGCGCATCCTTGATTTTTATCCAACGCAAGGAAGCTTTTCTCCTGGCGAATCTGTCACATTTCTTATTGAACTTGAAGCTTCTATTTCGCAAGACATCACGATTAGAATTTTGATTCAACATCTTACTGAACAACCAACCATCATCGAACAAGCTTTACATTTTGCTTCTGGTGAGCAAACCGTTCAGACGAGCTGGGCGCCTCCCGCTAAACCAGCAGGATATACCGCCCGACTCGCTATTTACCCTGCGAGCAAATCTCCCTCTTTAAATGCAACGACTGCCTTCGATATTCTTTCCAGTTGGACGGATTTCCCCCGATACGGTTTCCTCACCGACTTCAGCGCCTCTCGCGCGGACCCTGAAACTGTTCTCAAAAAACTGACGCGCTTCCACATCAACGGACTTCAGTTTTACGACTGGCAATATCGCCACGACCAATTATTGGCTCCCACCGAGGAATACATCGATCCGCTGGGGCGTGTGATGTCGCTTGCCTCCGTCCGCAAGTTGGTGGATGCTGCCCATCAACATGGCATGGCCACCATGCCTTATCTCGCCATCTACGCCGCCTCCGCTGATTTCTGGCGCACACATCCTGACTGGGCGCTCTATGATGAAGCTGGGAATCCCATTGCCTTTGGTGAAAACTTCCTTGGGCTCATGGATCCGTCCACGGGCAGTTCATGGAGTCAACATTTGTTGTCCGAAGGAGCGCGGACTCTGCAAGGTATTCCCTTTGACGGTCTCCATATTGACCAGTATGGTGATCCCAAGCGCGCCTGGGACTCACACCGTAACCCCGTGGATTTGCCGCGCGCTTTTGTGGATTTCATCCAGTCTGCATCCGATCAGCATCCTGACCAGACTATTTTATTCAATGCTGTTGGCAACCGGCCGATTGAAGCACTGGCCGAGTCTGCTGTTGATTTTATGTATATTGAAGTCTGGCCTCCTGATGTGGAGTATCGTCACCTGGCAGAAATTGTTTTGAACGCGGTCCGCCTTTCTCATGGAAAGGGCGTTGTAATTGCGCTCTATCTGCCAGCCTACCGTCTCGCCAACAACCTTCTTGCAGATGCGGTCATTCTAGCCTGCGGCGGCACGCGCATCGAATTGGGTGAAGATGCGCGGCTGCTCTCTGACCCTTACTTTCCTAAAAACGAAGAAATCTCATCCGACCTATACTCGGAATTGCGAAAACTCTCAGATTTCACTGTTCGCAACGGCGAATGGTTGAGACCTTACACCCTGTCCGTGACTGAGAAGGAAACATGGTCGGGTGGTGAACTGAACCCGGCATTTATCTCAACAGGAGATTCTATCTGGACCGTGGCGCGGAGTTATCCCAAAAAGATAATCCTCCAACTGGTGAACTTTACAGATCTCGGTTCTCACCCACGTTGGGATGAAGCTCATCCTGTTCCCACTCCCTGCCAGAATATTTCAATAAAAATTTCGATGTCCCAACGACCTGCTCAAATTTTCTGGGATTGCCCCGAACATACCGATGGCCCACAGGCCGTAAATTTTGAACACGCCGACGGAATTTTGACATTTCAGATTCCACAAATCAATTTCATAGGGTTGGTTGCCATCCATGAATGACCTATATCAACGCAGTATTGAGATTATTCTCGAAAATCAATCAGCAAATGGCGGTTATTTCGCCAGCCCCAATTTCCCCACATATCATTATTGCTGGTTTCGCGATGGTTCATTCATTGCCTATGCCATGGATTTAGCCGGTCAGTATGAAAGCGCCCGCCGCTTTCATCACTGGGTGGCCGAGCGGGTAAACGAGCGTGAAGACCTCGTACGTGAGGGACTCGTCAAAGCGCGTTCTGGTGAAAAACTTACTGAGGCTGAAATCCTCCACACACGCTATCGCCTGGATGGAACGGATGGTGAACCAGGCAACTGGCCGAACTTCCAACTTGATGGTTTTGGCACATGGCTTTGGGCGCTTAACGAACATCATAAGCAAAACCCTGAAGTGCAACTCTCGAAAGAATTGCTGGATGCCGCTGAACTCGTGGCTGATTATTTGAGTGAACTCTGGTCACTTCCCTGCTATGATTGCTGGGAGGAATTTCCCGATCATGTTCACCCACATACCCTTGCCGCGATCTATGGCGGGCTTCAAGCACATACTGAATTGACGAGCAAGAGCCATCAATCTGTGACAGATGTGATCCGAAAACAATTGCTGGCTGGGGCGGAGTCGTTTGGTCACTTTGTAAAATTCCATGATTCACCCGCTGTCGATGCGAACCTGTTAGGGTTGGCTATCCCATATGGTGTTGTCGCTCCGGATGACCCAATTATGCTCAGCACCGTGGAGCATATCGAATCGACCATTTTGCATGCTGGCGGCCTTCATCGATACGCAGAAGATTCTTATTTCGGCGGAGGCGCCTGGATTTTGCTGACCGCTTGGTTGGGCTGGTATTATATCGAGTTGGCAGCCAAGTGCCCGGATCTCACACCTAGCCTGCAACATAAAATCCAAACCTGCCAAAGTTGGATCGAATTACACACCGGAAATAATCTAAACTTACCCGAACAAGTTGCTGAAAACTTAAATGCTCCATCTTATTATTCAATCTGGGTGGAACGCTGGGGTGATATAGCATCACCGCTGTTATGGTCACATGCAAAATATATTATTCTGCGTTTAAAAAAATCTACCCAGTCCGAATAGAATTACTTGTCTTCATCACCGGCCCCAGCCACACCGCGGATATAGAGTTGACAGTCACACTCGGCGTTTATGGCCCGAAAAATTTATACATGTGGATGATAGGGTAAATTTACAATTCGAATCGCTCTCCGCAACTCAGGAGATGATATTTCTGTCCAATTTTTTCAGCGGCTTTCACAAATCCCTGCGGCGAAACAGTGTTGAATTCAAACATTTCATAATGGCAGGGAACGACCAGCCCCGCACCCGTCGCTTTGCCTAACTCAGCGGCTTCCTGCCCTGTGAAATTTCCTGCCACTCCGCGCGATGGATCACGCCCGTTAATGGGAAGGAGAGCAATAGCTACCTTCCATTGTTTGAGGCGATCAATCAATCCATCATGGGGAATGCAATCACCGCTGTGATAGATTGTCCATTTCCCAACTTGAACGATGAAACCTATGCAACGGTAATCGCCATTCTCATCCTGCTCAAGTGTTTCATGCGCGGAAGGGATCGCATGAAAAGTAAATGGATCAAGTTTTATCGCTTCATCGTCCACGCGAATGGGAGTCAACTGGTCGGGATGAACTTGCAATCGTTCCGCGGCAAAGTTCACGTTGCCGCACGAGACGAGAACCGTCAGGTTCGGATTCACTTTCAACAACGGAATCAGGGTTTCCCCGTCGAGATGATCCGTGTGGTTGTGGCTGGAAGTGACCACGTCCACGAAATCCAATCGTTCAGGCGCGATGACGCGTTCGGTCATCCGCACGTGCGGTTTGTTTGTTCCTGCATATTTCTTTGTAAGAGAATCCGAGAGGTAGGGGTCGATCAAAAGATGATGACCCTGATATTGCACAAGATAACCGCTTTGACCCAGCCACCACAAGTGTAATTGGTCGGGTTCGCTCTTTGCATGATGGACATCTTCCAGGAACGCTTCGCCCTGTAAAACAGGTTTGATCATAATTCCTCCCGGACTCGAAAATCTCCTGATTTTCGGTACTCAAACGTCAGGAGACGTTTGAGTCCTTCAAGCCTAGTTCCTTGCGCACCATCTTCACGCCTTTGACCATATTCTGCAACTTGAGGCGCGAAGCCCAACGTGCAGTTTGACTCAGGCCGCAATCGGGCGCAAAGGATAAGCGTTCGGGTGGCGCATACTTTAAACAACGACGCACGCGAACAGCAATGTCATCAGGCGTTTCAATGTAATACGATTTCACATCCACAATACCAACGGCCACATCTTTGATCTTCGCAACTTCTGTGATAATTTCAATTTCCGCGAATTCGCGGCTTGCCATCTCAAGATGGATCTCATCCACTTTCATATCGAGAAAATCAGGGAACATCGGCGCGTACTGGCGCGGTCCCACCGCGCGCGCCTTGAAGTTGCCAAAACACAAATGCGTGGAAAGATGAGTCCTGCCAAAGACTGACTCAACTGTACGATTGAAAATATCCACAAAGCGTTTGGTATCCTCCTTGTACGCGTAACAACTCATGGATGGTTCATCCACCGTAATCTCTTTGCAGCCCACATTGACCAACGCTTCAAGTTCGGCACACACAATGGGGATCAACGCTTCGGTGATGGCATAACGATCGGGATACCGTTGACTGGGGTTCAACCTGCCGCTAAGCGTATAGGGTCCCGGTATACTGGCTTTGAGCGTGAAGCCTTTCGGCGCGAGACGCGCGAGACGGTTGTATTCATCGACAACACCCAGACCGCGCGGCGCGGTAATTTCATCCACAATATTGTGCTTACCGCGCTGATCATGCGCGGGCGGACCAAACACGCGCAACGGACGTTCATTCGGTTGGATGCCCTGCAGATATCCATAGATGGATAAATTGAAATCGAGCCGTGACTGTTCGCCATCGGTGATGACATCCAGCCCCGCTTCCACTTGATCGTGAATGGCAACGATCACCGCATCCTCCTGCAATTCAGTGATCTCATTCGTGCCGAACTTGTCGAGTTGTTGGGTCGCCAGTTCAAGCCATGAAGGAAACGGATAGCTCCCGATCACAGTGGTGCGTAAAGGTTGTTCTTTCATAAGGATTATGAACTCCTGATCTGTTTTACAACTTCGCTGGCTTGTTTTGCCATGCGCGTGATTTCATCGAATTTACGGTCGGCGATCATCTGCCGCTTCGCCATCCACGAACCGCCCACCGCATGGATCTTTTCCATTTGCAAATACTCGGCTACATTCTCCAGACGAATGCCACCTGTTGGAATAAAACGCAGTTGCGGAAATGGGTCTGACATTGCCTTGATGGCTTTGAGTCCACCCATGGTTTCGGCGGGAAAGAACTTGAGGAGGTTCAATCCCAGGTTCATCCCGCGAATCATTTCGGAAGGAGTGACCGCGCCCGCCAACATTGGGATTTGATTCTCGTTTGCCCATACGACCACATCCTCCACCATCCCTGGCGAGACCAGGAATTGCGCGCCCGCGTCGCGCGCCGCCTTCGCCTGCTCCCGATTGATCACCGTCCCCGCCCCGACAATCACCTGCGGTACATCGCGTGCAATCAATCGAATCGACTCGAGTGCCGCGTCCGTGCGGAAGGTGACCTCGGCAACGGGTAAGGCTCCAGCCAGCAAGGCCTCAGCCAATGGAACCGCGCGCTCCACCGAGTCGATTTCAAGTACGGGGACAATACCGATTTTATAAAAACGATTGAAAAGAGATGATGTCATAAAATTCCTTTCTTCATGTTGCGCTACGTAAAATTATGTCATCCCATCGGGATTTGATAATCAAGATACATTCGGTCGTTACAATCTTTTCATCCCTTCGGGATTTTTGCTGTCAATCTCAAGAAGATTGCACTGATACTCCGCAGGAGTGAAATGATTCTAGAATTTAGGCAACAGTGTTCCCAAACCCCATAGGGTGACATGGGTTTTGCAAAGAGATTGCTCACCTGCACTTGCATGCAGGTGCAAGTGTCGTCGGGACCCCGAAAGAACATCGGGGCAGGCGAGCACCCTCCTCGCAATGACATCATCTGACCGTCCAACCGCCATCGACAGTGAGTACGGAACCTGTAACAAACGATGACTCTTCCGATGCAAGGTACAACGCGGCATGGGCAACGTCCTTTGGCGAGCCAAAGTCACCTGTCAGCGGTTGGAGCTGCTTGAGGCGCGAGCGGATGTGTTCGCTTTCCTGCGCGCGCTGGCTCATGGGTGTGGCAATCAAGCTTGGGCAGATCACATTGGCACGAATGCCGCGCGGCGCATAATAAGAGGCAATCGAGCGAGTCAGGCTGATGACCGCGCCTTTGCTGGTTGCATAAGCGTGTGTGGCAAAGTCATCGTCACCACCGACCATGCCCAACACAGATGATACGTTGACAATGACCCCATGTTTTTGATCGAGCATGACTTGCAGTGCATATTTGCAACAGTGGAAAACGCTGTTGAGATTCAAGGCAAGGGTCTTTTCCCAGCCATCGAGTGTGCAGGAGTCCGTTGGTCCGTCGCCCCATTTGCGTCCGCTCCCGCCTGCGACATTGACGAGAATATCAACGTGCCCGTGGGTTTGCACCAGATTTTTCATGGCGGATTCAACTTCGGATGCGGAGGTGACATCCACGCGGAGGGCGGAGGGGAGGAGATGTTCATTTGACGGAGGCAGACTCAAGTCCGCGCCTGAGGCGTTGATGTCGAATACGATGACGAGTGCGCCCTCCTCCGCAAAAAGTCGGGCGGTGGCGAGTCCGATGCCGCTCCCTCCACCGGTAACGATGGCAACCTTGTCCGCGAGTCGATTCATCGGCAGGCTCCATATACTTTTTGGATGCGGGCGCGGTAATCATCATAGCAATCGTCGAAGCGTTTTTTGCTGGCTTCGTTGCCGATGAAGTAACTGCTGGTGAGGACAATGGGAGGCTTGCCCCGCTCGGTAAGTTTTTCTGCAATACGGCATTTGAGCGCGTTCGTGACCGCGGCCGCGCCAATGGTGGAACCCGGGCCGACAGGGTCTTCAAGATTCGGGACGCGTACGAGGGCATCACCGGCAGGAGTGCAATTGTCGATGACAATGTCCGCAATGTCAGTCAGTTTTTTGCTACTGCTATGGACGGCAGGCGAAGCGGTGCAATGGTCAACAGAGACAACGGCAATGACAGGAAGTTTGAGTCGTTTGGCTTCCAATGCCACATCCACGACCACTTCGTTGATGCCGCTGTTGGAAAAAATGATAAAACAATCAGGGCGATCGAAGACGAAGTTGCGCAGGATCACCTGCCCGAAGCCTTCCACATGTTCGAGGAACATGGCCTGACGCTGTCCGTTTGAACCGACGACAAGGTTATGATAGGTGAGCGAGAGTTCGACAATGGGATGAAAACCGGGGAAACTTCCGTGACGCGGGAACATCTCTTCGACAAAGATGCGTGAGTGCCCCGTGCCGAAAAGGTGAACCAGTCCATCGCCTGCAATAGTCTGAGCGCAGATTTCGGCAGCTTTTTCGATGGATTCCATTTGAGTCGATTCGATTCGGTCGAGGATGGCCCTGGCTTGCGTTATGTAATCAAGAGATATATTTGACATTCTTCATCTACCTTTTATAAAAATTATGCAGGCATGAATGATATTGGATATTTTCCAATTTCATGTGCGGCTTCGAAAAGCGTGACCATATTCTCTGCGGAAACATCGGCCTGCAAATGGTTGGAAGGCGCGAGAATGTATCCACCACCGGGAGCAAATTGTGCAATCCGGCGTTTGACCTCGGCAATCACGTCCTCGCGCGTGCCAGGCATGGCGTGAGAAATATCGATGCCGCCGAGGAAAGTAACCTGTTTACCAAACTTTTCCTTGATTGCAGGAATATCAGTAGCGGGAAGCGGTTCGAGCGGATGGATCACATCCACGCCTATTGAAATTATGTCAGGTAATAAATTTGTGATCGCACCATCGCTATGGAGCATCACCTTGGTGTTTGGGTTGTGTTCCTTCGCCACTTTGATTAGTCTTTCGAGGCACGGCTTGATAAATTTGCGGAACATGACTGGAGAAATGATGGTGCTGGTGTTGCCCGCATAATCATCGCCAGGCAGTTCGATCATGTCCAAGTATTTGCCGCCTGCCTGCATGGCAAGCCGCAGTAATCCTTCCATTGCTGTGGAGACTTTATCAAGTAACGCGTGAGCAAATTCGGGGTTGAGAGCCAAATCCATGAGGAAGGATTCGGTGCCGCGCAGATCGCAGGCTGTTTGAAACGGTCCGTGTGAGGCGACCATGCGCATCACAACAAAGTAATTCGTTTGCTCTCGCAACAAACGAGCACGGTCTGCAACTCCAGCTGCCCAGCGCGGATCAGATAAATCGGGCCAGCTGATGCAGCGCTCAATGTCATTCACGCTGGTCGCGTCTTTGAGGATGCCTTCTCTTGCATGGTAGTAAGGTAAGGCGCGCTTCCAGACCTGTCCATAGGAATCATGGAATGTGTCATCGTCTTTGCCGGGGATCACAGGACTGTTTGGCAACAAGCCAGGCCAGCAGTAACGGATATCGGTGCCGAGCTTTTCGAGCAGGCGGTCATCCATATAGGAGATGCTGTGCCCGGAGCGAAAGGGCGCGACAGATTCACCGAGGTCAAGGTGTTTGACGAGCCGCAGATAGAGATCGTCCACGATTCCGTAGGGTCCGCCACCCAAAGCCAATGGAACGGTATCAGGCTCCTCGTGAGAAAGAGCCGTCTGGACGCGCTCGCGCGGCGTCATCTTTGCAGAGGTCATTAATTGCTTATTCCTTATCGAGATGTTGGTATAAAAATGATTCTATCTTGTTGTCCCACTGCCTGCAAGAATTGACTCGTGATAAACGCTACTATATAATAATTTTCACTATCCTGCTCACAAGGAGACGCATATGCACAAGATTGCCATGCTGGGGACAGGTTTTATCGGCCGCTTCTACACGATGAGTCTGCAAAACTTCCGCGGCAAGGATGAAATCAAGATCGTTTTTTCAAGCAAACCGGAGAATGCCAAAAAATTTGCGGAGGAGTTTGGAATCCCTCGCTGGACCGCTGATATGGCCGAAGCCATTCGTGATCCTGAAGTGGATACTGTTATTGTAGGCATCCCCAACTATTTGCACAAGAAAGCTGTCTTATTGGCCGCTGAGGCTGGTAAGGCAGTTTTGTGTACCAAGCCACTTGCGATGAGCGGCGCCGAAGCACTCGAAATGCTGGAGGCAGTTGAGAAGGCATGCGTCTTCCATGGCTATCTGGAAGATTTGGTTTACACGCCCAAAACCTTGAAGGCGTTGCAAGCCGCGCAAAAAGGCGCGTTGGGGAAAGTGCTTTGGGCACGCTCACGCGAGACACATGGCGGACCGCACAGCGACTGGTTCTGGACGAAGGAACTTTCGGGCGGCGGCGCCATCGTGGATATGGGCTGTCATTGTATTGAGATCGCGCGCAACTTCATTGGCAAGGGAATCCGCCCTGTTGAAGTCACCTGCTGGGCGGATACACAGGTGCATCCTATAGATGCTGAGGATCATGCAGTTGGTTTGGTGCGCTATGAAAACGGCGCGATCGGACAGTTCGAAGTCAGCTGGACGTTCCGCGGTGGGATGGATCTGCGCGACGAAATTGCCGGGACAGATGGAACGGTCTGGCTCAATCACTGGCTGAGGACCGGCTTCGATATGTTTACCGGCATCGGACAGGGCGGCTACGTGGCTGAGAAGGCAGAGGGTGATACTGGCTGGCTCTTCCCGGTGGGGGATGAGGTCGGGTCACTTGGGTATGTTGAGATGTTCATGGATATGTTCAACTCAATGGATAAAGGTAGAGCGCCGATGGAAACCTTCTATGATGGATATATCGTCAATACCATCATCGACGCCAGTTATAAGGCTGCCGCGAGCAAGAAATGGGAAGCCATTGAAGTGAAAGATTGGCGCGGTAGCTTGGTCAATGAAGGAGAGACCGGATTGAAGGAATATGATGAACAGCATTTCCTGATTAAAGAAGAGAAGATGCCCGAAGGCAAGCTAAAGATTATTCTGAAGGATAAAACGACAGGGAAAATTTCACAAATAATCAAGTGACATAGATACAAGCATATATAACGGGGAACTTCGTTCACAGATTGAACGAAGTTCTTAGTTTTTAATCAAAGTTTGGCTATTGAATTAACAAAGCCTCATGACTATAATGAAATCAACTGTGTTTGCCCGCTTAACTCAGTAACATTACATATAAGAGGCACACTCTCGTGAGTCAAGGTCACTCTGCTAGTGCAAGCAAGAAACCCGGTCTGATAGCCCCGATTTTGGTGGACTCGGCTGAGGCGGAAGTTATGAGGGCGTTACGCAGGCAGGGCCGGATCTCAAGAAGTGAGGTCTCCAGTATTACCGGGTGGTCAAAAGCGAAGGCTTCACAGGAAATACGAGGTCTTGTCGACAAAGGATTATTGGTGGAAATGGGAGAGGGGGTATCACAAGGCGGGCGCAAACCGCAGTTGTTACGGATCAACAATCAACTTGGATATATTGCAGGAATTGATATAGGGGCTACGAGCCTGGAGGTCGCGCTGGCGGATGTCACTGGGCTAATCGTCCAACGGCGATCAGAAACCACAGACGTTCATCTCATTCCGGAGTTTGTCCTTGGCCGTTGCAGAGAATTGCTCCATGAAGCAATTCGTGCGCAGGGAGGGGTCCTCGATCAAATCCTCGGTATTGGGGTGGGTGTCCCCGGGCCTGTGGATTTTGCGCGCGGAGTTTTGGTTGCTCCACCCTTGATGCCTGAATGGGAAAACTTTCGCATCCGCGATTTCTTTAAACAGACTTTTTCTTCAGCTTTTGTGGTTGTCGATAACGATGTAAACATTATGGCCCTGGGGGAACAACGCGCAGGAGACGGCGCTGGGATCGATCACTTTATTTCCATAAAAATCGGGACGGGGATCGGAGCAGGGATCATTTCCAATGGAAGGATCCATCGCGGCAGTGACGGTTGTGCCGGTGATATCGGTCATATTTGTGTCGATAAGGAGGGTCCATTGTGCGCGTGCGGAAACAAGGGATGTTTGGAAGCCATGGCGGCAGGACCCGCGATCGCGTCAAAGGCGATGGAGGCTTCTCGAAACGGAGCCAGCCCTGTTCTGAGTCAGATGCGGGAGTCCAATGGTGGTATCCTTCGCCCGGAGGATGTCAACGCGGCCTGCCGCGAAGGTGACCAGGCGGCGCTCGATATCATCCGCGCCAGTGGACAGATGGTCGGCGATGTGCTTGCGAGCCTTGTTAATTTTTTTAATCCCAGTCATATCTTTATTGGCGGCGGAATTGCCAACTTTGGCAATCATTTACTTGTTGCCATTCGCAGGGCAGTGCTTCAACGATCCCTGCCTCTGGCGACTACCCATTTGTCGATTAAGTTCTCACGAATGGGATCGGATGCAGGTGTTACCGGAGCAATTGCTCTGGCTCTGGATTATCTATTTGCGATTGAAGACAACCCACATTTGGTTATATGAAAACAAAGGAGGTGGTCAGCACATAGCATCAGATTGTTTCCTGAATCTGTCGTTGAAAGTAAACCAATATAATAGGAGAAGATAAACATGTCTGCAAAAAGCAAGAAGTTTGTTTTACTCATGACGGTGATGGTTACCATCCTGTCCATGATTACCGCTTGTGGCGCGCCGGCTACCGAAGCGCCTGCGGCTGAAGCGTTCACCATTGGTATTTCCAATCCCTTCATCAGCAGTGAATATCGAACACAAATGATCGCTGAATTGATCGAAGTTAACAAGGAATACATGGATCAGGGAATCACCACCGAACTCGTGATCGAGAGCGCTGATACCGATGTTGCCGGCCAGATCCAGCAGTTGCAGAACCTGATGGCCAAGAATGTCGACGCCATACTCGTAAATCCGGGTGATGTCAGCGGCTTGAATGCCACGCTGGAAGAAGCAGTTGGCAAGGGCATCATCGTCATCTCAGTCGATCAGGAACTCAATGTCCCCGGTGTATACAATGTTGGCATTGACCAGAAAGAATGGGCGAAGACCAGCGCCAAGTGGCTGGCTGAAAAACTGGGCGGTGAAGGCGATATCGTTCAGATTGAAGGTTTCCCCGGCCACCCGGCCAACGTCGCCCGTATGGAAGGCGTTGCTGAAGTGCTGGCGGATTATCCTGGTATGACTGTCCTTGCAACCGACACTGGCAAATGGGACGAAGCCACTGGCCAGCAGGTCATGTCCAACTTCCTGTCTGCATACCCGAACCTAACCGGTTATTGGACGCAGGATGGCATGGCGATTGGTGCTTTGCAGGCTGTCATGGCTGCCAACCCGGCCAAATGGCCCCAGGGTGTAGGTGAAGGTCGCTGCCAATATCTCAAACTCTGGCAGGAGGCTCTCACGCTTAATCCTGATTTTGACAGCATCGCAGTAGCCAACCACCCGGGTGTTTCCCCCACTGGTCTGCGCATTGCAGTCAACATGCTGCAGGGCAAGAAGGTTGATACCACCAAACTCGGCGGCTCGAACGGTTTATCGTTCGTTCTGCCTGTCGCGGCTGTGATCACATCTGAGAACCTGGCAGATGGCCTGGCGATGTGTGAAGGCAAACCCGATGCCTACCTGCTCGACGACATTTTGACCGACGATGAAGTCCAGCAGTACTTTGTGAAGTAAACAATGGTTGTGTCGCTTTCTGCCCAAAACATTGTCAAGCACTACGGCGGCGTTGTTGCCCTCTCAGATGGCAATCTGGATGTGCACGCGCATGAAGTTGTGGCGTTGATCGGTGCCAATGGAAGCGGCAAAAGCACAATGAGCAAGGTCATCAATGGAGTAGTTGTCCTCGACGGGGGGCAACTACTCCTTGATGGCGGGCCTGTACATTTCTCTTCTCCACAGGCAGCCAAAAATATGGGGATTGCAACCGTGTTTCAGGAATTAAGTCTGATCCCCCAGATGACAGTTGCAGAAAATATCTGGTTGACGCGTGAACCGATGCAAGCCTTTGGATTGATCAATCGAAAAGCGGTTCAAGCGCGGACCGAGGAACTGCTCGCGTTATTTGAAGGGACATTCAAAACCGATCTTCGTCCCAATGCCCCCGTCACTTCATTGCCTCCTGATGAAAAGCAAATCGTCGAAATCCTGAAAGCGATCAGTTTCGATCCGCGGATGATCATTCTCGATGAAGCGACAGCCAGCTTGGACAGTCGTCAGGTGCAACGACTTTTTGAGCTGGTCGTGAAGTGGAAGGAGCAAGGCAAGGCCATTGTCTTTGTCTCGCATCGCATGGAGGAGATCTTCCGCATTGCAGATAAGTTTAGTGTCCTACGCAACGGCAGGACCGTGGGTGCGGGGAACATCAAAGATATCAATGAAAAGCAACTTGTCAAGTTAATGATCGAAAAAGAATCCGTGCTTGGATATTTGCGCGGCGAATCAAAAGCGGACAAAAAGGAAGAAAAGGAAATTTGCATCGAAGTAAAAGATCTTCGAACTGATTTATTGCGGGATATCAGCTTCAAAGCCCACAAAGGCGAGTTGGTTGGGATCGGCGGGCTGCGCGGGCAGGGTCAGCGTGATCTTCTGCTGGCGCTGTTTGGCGACATTCCGTACTCAGGGAAAATAAAGCTCTTTGATAACGAGACCAGTTTCAAACATCCGCGTGATGCGATGAAGAAAGGCCTCGCGCTCGTCCCGGGGGACCGCGCGAAGGAAGGACTCCTCTACATCCGCTCCATCTTTGAAAATCTCTTGCTCCCGTCTTGGAGGCGGTACGGCATTCCACTGAAGATCAATAGGGCCAAAAGTGATGCGAGGCAGGCGGGTGCGAGTTTGAATTTGAAGATGGCTGGCTTGCAGGAGCCAGTGAGCAGTCTTTCAGGTGGTAATGCACAGAAAGTGGTCATTGGGAAATGGTTGATGCGAAAACCACAGATCCTTTTGCTGGATGATCCGACAAAGGGTGTGGATGTGGGGACCAAGGCGGAGTTCTATGCGCTTCTTACGCAGTTGTGTGAGGAAGGCAAAACCATTTTGTTTTACAGCAGTGACGATGATGAATTGATCGGTTTGTGCAACAGGGTTTTGGTGGTGCATGATGGCATGATCCGCACGGAGTTATCTGGAAAAACTTTGACAAGGGAAAATTTGATCTCTGCCAGTCTGGGCGTCTCCGACGGAGGTGTGGAATGAAACGTTCCGGGTGGGATGTTTTGATGTCGCGTTACCCGGCCTTGTTTGCATTGATCCTGTTTGTATTGTCCATCATCATTAACTTTATCCTGCAACCGAACATGTTTGCAAAGGAA
>Ga0210377_10001524_pt1 | contig 21165 bp, 18 predicted proteins | sample PLM4_65_b1redo_FD_155480 | JGI IMG/M metagenome (GOLD analysis project Ga0210377, IMG submission 155480) | Groundwater sediment microbial communities from an aquifer in East River, Colorado, USA - PLM4_65_b1 redo | ecosystem: Environmental > Terrestrial > Soil > Riparian zone | place: USA: East...
GCCCGAGCACGCGGGGCGCCCGGCGCACTTCGTCGCCGCCGACGTGCGGGAGCTCGAGCAGACGCTCGCCGTGATCGTCTTCGCGATGCAGCGCTTCGGACACGTCGACGTGCTCGTGAACAACGCCGGCGGCTCCCCCGCCGCCCCGGCTGCGACCGCCTCGCCACGCTTCTCGGAGGCGATCATCAAGCTCAACCTGATCGCGCCGCTGCAATTCGCGCAGCAGGCGAACGCGATCATGCAGAACCAGCCGGAGGGCGGCTCGATCGTCAACATCGCGAGCGTCTCGGCGCTGCGGCCGTCACCGGGCACGGCCGCCTACGGCGCCGCCAAGGCGGGCCTGCTGTCGCTGACCCAGACGCTCGCCGTCGAGTGGGCGCCGAAGGTGCGCGTGAACGCCGTCACCGCCGGCATGATCGAGACCGAGCTCGCCCATCTACATTACGGACTCGGTGAGGCCCGCGCGCGCGTCTCCGCCACGGTTCCGCTCGGACGCCTCGGCACGCCGCGCGACGTCGCCGACGCGTGTCTCTTCCTCGCCTCGCCGCTGGCGGCCTATGTCACGGGCGCGAGTCTGCTCGTCCACGGCGGCGGCGAGAAGCCGACGTTCCTGGACGCCGTGAAGTAGAGACGAGCTCAGCGAGGCTGGGGGGCAGCGGCTCGATTGCTTCGTCTGGCGCTCATGAGCGAGAACGAGGGACGCGAGGCTCGCGATCTGCGACCGCGGTCTCCGCCGCCAGGGAAGCGTAGAGGGCGTCGTAGACGAAAGCGGCCTTCTTCACGATCTCTTGATCATCCGCCGCGACGAGCGGGAAGCCATGCGAGATGGCGCGCAGGCCGGCGGACTCGGGTGTCGCGTGGACCTCGTCGGCGAAGTCGGCCCCGTGGACGATGCGCGCGAGCCGCTGTAGCGCGGCGTCGTCTGGCCGGTGCTCCTCGGCCAGCGCCTCGAACGAGCAGCGTCCCCGTGCGTCGCGATGCGGATAGCCGGCGCCGGGCGCGTCGAATCCGATCGCGCCCTCGCGCTGCTGGATGCCCGCCACGGCCTCGGGGTCGACGAAGAGGATCTCCGCCGTGGGATCCACGAAGCGACGGATGAGCCAGGCGGTGGCGGTCCGGTTTACCCGCGGCCTCCACCGCGTCACCCACTTCATGGTGTCGGTGCGCGCGTGAGATCGAGCGCCGCCCGCACGGCAGCGGCGAGCTGCGCGCTCGTTCCGGCGCCCCAGTAGTGGAGGAAGATGATGCGCGGCTCCTCCTGCGTCATGTGATTGTGGATGGCGACCACCTGAATATCTCGCGAGCGGAGCGCCCTCAGGACGGGCTGGAGCTCCGACTGCAACATCGCGACGTCGCCATCGACGATCGCGTCGTCGTCGGAGCCGGCGAAGGCCGCCCAGGTGTTGACACCCATGGCGCCGCCCATCGGGTGTCCGTTCATCTTCGTCGTCCTGCCGACGACCAGCTTGTAGACGCCGTCCTTCAGGCTGCCGGTGACGCCGAGGATCGGCTCGATCTTCATCGGGTCGAGCGTCGAGCGGGCCGGGTCGACGGTCGACGCGGGGAACGCGGCCTTTGCGCCGCTGGTCTCCCGGATCGCGGCGAACACCTTCCCGATCGCCGCCGCGAGCTCGCGCTCGGACGCCATTCCGGCGACGTGCATGAACATCACCTTCGGTGAATCGAGCAGGAAGTGATTGTGGAGCGCGGTGACGTCGAGTCCAGCGTCGAGCGCGACGCTCATGACCGGGTTCACCTGCTCTTCGAGCAGGACCAGATCGCCCATCACGGCGACGTGCTCAGCCACGCGCGTGAAGGCGGCCCATGAGGTGAGGCCCAGCGGCGGAGTCATGCGCGCGCCGCCGCTATGCACGGCGAGGTCGCTGCGAGGAACCGAGACCTTGAAGACGCCGGCCGCCGCATCGAGCTGACCCTTCGCGCCCGTGAGCTGCTCGATCTGTGCGGTGTTCAGCATCGCCGTCGCCGGAGATGCTTCTGCGGCGTGCGCTCGATCCGGAGGCAAGCCGATGGTCGCGAGAACGAGGATCGCGAGGTGTCGGATCATCTAGACAGGATCCCGCATCGCGAGATCGCCGCCAGCCGCTGGAGAGCGGATCGGGTCGCGCTCGCGGAAGGGCAGGCGCAGGAGCGCGCCGAGCTGCTGCGACTCGGCGTCGTCGTACCCATCGAGGCCATAGTCGACGCGGCGTCCGGGTGTAGGCGGCGTGAAGGTCCCCAAGACCCGATCGAACAGCGAGAAGAGGTTTCCGTAGTTCGAGTCCGTTTCGATCGGCCGGCGGGAGTGGTGCAGCTTGTGCATGTTCGGCGTGCACACGAACCGCGAGAGAGCGCGATCGAGAGGCTCCCACAGCTTCACGTCCATGTGTTCGGTGAGCCCGACCAGCGCGGAGACCACGCGATAGATCACGACCGCCGTCGCCGATATGCCGAGCGCCCACGCCGGCGTCATGATGAAGAGGAAGCGCCAGAACCCCTCGATCGGGTGCTGACGCAGCGTCGTCGTCACGTCCACGAGCGGATCCGCGTGGTGGATGCGATGCGCTCGCCAGAGCGGCGGCAGCAGGTGCATCGATCGATGGCAAGCATAGGTAGCGGCGTCCAGCACGACGAAGCCAATCGCCATCATCGCGAGCGGCGGCAGAGCGGCGCCTGCAAGCACTCCGAAGCCACGCGAACCGAGCCATCCGGTGATCAGCACCGCGCCCGCGTTGAACGCGAAGTTCAGCCCCAGCGTGAGAGCCGCCAGTCCGAGGTTTGGCGGCAGATGGCGGCGGCGCCACTCCCGCTTGCGAGAGAACGGCAGCAACGTCTCGACGATTGCCAGCATCGCCATCGCTGCGAGAAGCAGCGCGTAACCGCGAAGGAATGTGTTGATCTCCAGCATGCGTCTCCTCGGATCTCGATCGATCCGAAGAGCAGACGCCCGCGCGGGTCGCTTCGTTACGCCGGTCGCAGGGCCGCGAGCTTGCGGGGCGCCAGGATCGCGTGGACGAGCCGGATGCGGCCGGCGTCGTCCAGCTCGCAGCGCAGCAGGGTTCGCGGCGCCTGGCGCCGCACCGGCCGCTCGAGCGTGATCAGCGCCGCCGGGAGGCCGTTCACGAGACGCACCTCGATGCGCGTGCCGGGGGCCCTTCGCTGGAGGGCAGCCGCCAGGTAGAAGCGCGCGACGCGGGCGCGGCCGGCCATTGGCGTCGCCAGCGCGGTGAACTCGCCGGCGGCGTCCGTCACGGTGTGGACCGATTCGGCGAGCAGCGCCTCGAGCCCGCGCGCATCCTGGGCGAGCAGACAGTCGAGGAACTGATCGAGCACGCCGCGGTGCCGCGCCAGGAGCTCCGGAGTCGGGAGGCAGCGGCTCTGGTCGTAGGCCTCGAGGGCATGCCGCGCGCGCAGGTGGAGCACGCGCACGTTGCCCTCCGACGCGCCGATCAGGTCGGCGGTCTCGCGCGCGGAGCATCCGAGCACGTCGCGCAGCAGCAACACCGCGCGCTGGCGCGGGCCGAGCGCCTCGAGCGCGAGCAGGAACGCGTAGGTGACGCTCTCGAGCAGGCCGTACCGCACTTCGGGGTCTGGCTGCTCGCTCGCCGGCGCGTCGAGCCAGTCCGCCTCCGAGGTCTCGACCGGCGACGGCAGCCATGAGCCCAGGTACGCCCTGCGCCGCCGGCGGCGCAGGGCGTCGATGCCGAGGTTCGTGGCGACCCGCCTGAGCCAGGGTCCGAGGTCCTCGATCGGCGACTCGGGCGGCTGGGCCAGCAGCCGCGCGAAGGCTTCCTGGACGACGTCGTCGGCGTCCTCCGCGTTCGCTGTCAGTCGATAGGCGAGGCCCCACACCCGGCGCTGCTGGGCGCGGAACAGCACCGCTAGCCGTGCCGCTCGCTCGGGAGCGTCGGTCGTCGTCACGCTCTCCCTTTCATCCCCGGTCGAGAGACGCGGAGGGGCAGGGGAACGTTACACGCGCCGGGTGGATTGCCGGAGAGGCGGGCTAGCGGGTGCGCCCCGCGAGCGCCTCGCGCAGCAGGTCGGTGTAGACCAGACCGCTCCCGGATGCTTTCGCGCCTTGCGCCTTGCGCGCGGCGGCACGCTTGCTCGCGCCGCCCGCCTTCTTCTTGGCACGGCCGCGCGGCTTCGCGCTCTTCTTGCTGGCTGCCCGCTTGCCCGTCTTCCGCGTCGTCTTCTTTGCCATGAACTTCTCGCCCCCTTCGGTGTGTGCGCTGAATGTTGCGTCTGTGCTGCACGGTAGCGGGATGGAGAGCAGAAGACCCGCACAAGATCGTCGCGCAGGTTTTACGAAACCGTGACACAGGCGCCCCGGGGCACGCGGTAGGCTCTCCGCCATGAAATTCGACGTGCGCGGGCGGGTCTTCAAGGATCCCGTGAGCTCGACCACCCATTTCGCGGGATTCTGGCTCGCCCTCGGCGCGGCGGCGCTGCTCGTCACGCGGGCGGCAGGCGATCTGCCGCGAACGGCGGGCATGGCGATCTACGGCACATCACTCGTGGGGCTCTTCCTGGCTTCGAGCTTCTACCACTTCCTGGATCTCGGGCCGCGCGGCAATCGCTGGCTGCGGCGGCTGGATCACTCGGCGATCTTCTTCCTGATCGCGGGGACGGCCGTGCCGACGCTGCTGCTCGTGCTCGAGGGCAGCGGGCGCCTCGTGGTGCTGGCGCTCGTGCTCGGGCTGGCTGCCGCGGGAGCGCTTCTCAAGATCTTCTGGATCGACTGCCCCGACTGGCTCGGCATGTGCCTCTACCTGGGGCTCAGCGCCGTGGTGGTCGGGGCGGGGCACCTGATCGTGCCGCAGCTCTCGGGTAGCGCGCTCGCCTGGCTCGTGGGCGGCGGCCTCGCGTACCTGCTCGGCGCGTTGATTTACGCGCGCGAATGGCCCGACCCGTGGCCGGGGCGCTTCGGGCACCACGAGATCTGGCACCTCTTCGTGCTGGTCGGCGCCGGCGCGCATTACGCCTTCACCTACTCGCTCGTCGGACGCTCCTTCCCGCCGTTCTGAGGCGCGCCTAGCCCCAGGCCTTCTTGTCCTTCACCCAGGCCTCGGCGTTCGCGCGGATGGTCGGATTCGCTCCGCGCTTCGCGAGCTTTTCCGCCTGCTTGCGCGTGAGCCGCGCGTCGCGCACGAGCTTCGTCTGGATCGATGCGTCCTTGAGATCGAGCACGCGCTCGAGCAGCTCGTCGCTGACCTCGGTCTCGAGGCGGCGCGCCAGGTAGGTGCGCTGGATCAGCGGCTCGTGGCGGCGCATCAGCTCGCGATCGGAGCGGGCGACGCGCTCGAGCTGCGCCAGGCTGAGGCGCGGTGAGCCGATCAGCGCGGCGACGGCAGCCGACGCGAGCTTCGGATCGCGTTCCTCGCGCACGCGCGCGAGGAACGCGTCGATCTGCGCGTCGTCGATCGCGCCCGGGGCCTCGAGCCAGGCTGTGAGGCTGTCGCTCATGCCGCGGACCCTTTCGCGCCGGGCTCGTTCGTTGACTTCGCTCGCCTGCGGCTCGCTGCGCGTCGGCCGACTCCAGAGTCGGCCTCCTAGCAGGCTGCGGGAAAACTCCTGCTGATCGTACGCCCGAATGAGGTAGAAGGCGATCGGGGGGTGAGGGATGCGCGGCAGCGACGATCAACAGGCCTCGGTGTTTAGCTACGTGATGCCCGAGCAGCGGGTTCCGCAGGACCACCCGCTGCGGCCGATGCGCGCGATGGTGGACGAGGCGCTGCGGGCGCTCTCGCCCCGCTTCAGCCGGCTGTACGCGAAGACTGGGCGTCCCTCGATCGCGCCGGAGAGACTGCTCCGCGCCCTGCTGCTCCAGGTGCTGTACACGATTCGGAGCGAGCGGATGCTGATGGAGCAGCTCGACTACAACCTGCTGTTCCGTTGGTTCGTAGGGCTGTCGATGGACGACCGGGTTTGGGACGTGACGGTGTTCACGAAGAGCCGGGACCGGCTGCTCGAGGGCGAGGTGGCGCAGGCGTTCTTCGAGGCCGTGCTGCGGCAGGCCCGGGAGCGGCAGCTGCTCTCGAACGAGCACTTCACGGTGGACGGCACGCTGATCGAGGCGTGGGCGGGGTTGAAGAGCTTTCGGCACCAGGGACGCAAGGGCAGCGCAGACTCGGACGACGATCCGGGCAACCCCACGGTGAACTTCCGGGGCGAGAAGCGCTCGAACGAGACGCACGCGTCGACGACGGATCCCGAGGCCCTGTTGGCACGGATCAAGGGCCGAGAGTCGAAGCTCGCGTACCGGGGGCACCTGCTCACGGAGAACCGTCACGGTCTGGTGGTCGACGCGCGGCTGACACCGGCCGATGGCTTCGCCGAGCGCAGAGCGGCCCTGGCGATGCTCGAGCGGATTCCCGGGCAGCAGCGGGTGACGCTGGGGGCGGATCGGGGCTACGACGTGCGAGCCTTCGTGGCCGAGCTCCGGCAGCTGCACGTGACGCCGCACGTGGCGCAGAACACGACGCGGCAGTCGAGCTCGATCGACGGCCGCACGACGCGCCACGCCGGCTACGCAGCGAGCCAACGCAGACGCAAACGGCTCGAAGAGGTCTTTGGCTGGATGAAGACGATCGGGCCGCTGCGCAAGACCAAGTACCGAGGCCGTGAGCGGGTCGGGTGGATGTTCGTCTTCGCTGCCGCGGCCTACAACCTGGTGCGGATGCGAACGCTGATGGCGGCGACACCATGATCGAGACGACCGCGCACACTACACACGCATCGAGGTCGGGGGCGGGGCAGAGGTCCCCGAGGATGGACGACAGGCAGCCGCAGGGGACCTCTGCCCCGCCCCCGACCCTGCTACGCCTGCGTTCTTCCGCAGCCTGCTAGGCGTTCATCTCGTAGCGATCCGCGAGCGGGAAGACGTATTCCTTCCACACCTGGTCGGTGGCGGCGAGGTCTGCCACGGGCTTCCGGATCATGCGCAGGCAGCGCTCCTGCTGCGCGGGCGTGCTGGTCGGCTTGCCGTGGAGCTGGACGGCGAAGCGCGAGAAGTCGCGCACCAGCACGTCGAAGATCTGATTCACGAGCGCGGGCGCGATCTCGTAGATCGCCGCGTTCTCGAGCAGGAGCTGCGCATAGACGACCAGCGTGAAGATCTCCCCCACCGCCATCAAAAAATCGACGTCGTTCGCCTGGCTATCGCCCGGGGTCGCCTTCTCGAGCAGCTCCTTGAAGACGGCGACCTGCTCGCGGAAGACGCCGACGTTCGGGAGCGCGCTCGCCGCGAAGACGGGCGCGTAGTCGTGGAACCGGATGTGGCCGAGGCCCTTGGCGGGGCCCTGGTCGAACAGGAACGCGTCGTCTGCGGGATCGTCGCGCCGCGGGATGGCCGGGTAGCTCTGCGGATTGAAGAAGTAGTTCGGCATGAACTTCACGATCAACGCGATGTTCACGTGGACGGTCCCCTCGAGCTTGGGCAGCGCGCGGATGTCGCGGGCCGCCATCTCGAAGTAGCTGTCGCGCTCGAAGCCCTTGGCGGCGATCACGTCCCAGAGGTGGTTGATCACGTCCTCGCCCTGGGTGGTGACCTTCATCTTCACGACGGGGTTGTAGAGGAGATAGCGCCGGTCTTCAGGAGACGCGGAGCGCAGGTAGTCGGCGGCGCGCAGCGCCACGAGCTTCATCGCCAGCAGCCGCGTGTAGGCGTCGGTGAAGAGCTGCTTGACGTGGGGGAAATCCGTGACCGCGCGGCCGTAGAGGCGCCGGTGTGCGGCGTGATGGAAGGCCTCGTAGAGGGCGTGGGTGCACATGCCGATCGACGCCCAGCCGAGGTTGAACTTGCCGATGTTCACGGTGTTGAGCGCCGCGTTCCAGGCCTCCTTGCCCCGGGAGAGGATGTCGGCCTCGCGGATCGGCGCGTCGTGCAGGGCGAAGTTCGCGACGTACGACTGGCTGTTCACCACGTTCCGGATGCACTCGAACTTCTCGTGCTGGGAGTCGATCGCGAAGAAGACGTAGTCTTGCGTGCCGGCAATTTTTCCGAAGGTCGAGACCAGCGCCGCCTGATTGGCGTTGCCGATGTAGTACTTCTCGCCCCGCGCCAGGTAGCTGCCGTCGGCCTGGGGCACGAGCTGCATGTCGGTCGAGTAGACGTCGGCGCCGTGGGCGCGCTCGGAGAGGCCGAAAGCGAAGATTCCGCCGGCTTCGAGCAGGCGCGCCGTGCGCTGCTTCTGCTCCTGATTGCCGCTCATCCAGATGGGTCCGAGCCCGAGCACCGACACCTGCCAGGTGTACCAGTAGGCCAGGCCGTAGAAGCCGAGGATCTCGGCGAACTCGCAGTTGCGCCAGGTATCCCAGCGGCAATCCGCTGCGCCCTGGCCCGCGGGCGTGAGCAGCGTTGCGAAGATCCGCTCGCGCTTCACGAACGCGAGGAAATCGGCGTACCAGACCCGCTCGCGATCGTCTTCCTTGAGACGGCGCTTCCCCTTGGCTTCGAAGAACGCGATCGTCTTGCGCATCACCTCGCGCGAGCGTTCATCGGCATAGGGGCGGTCGTGATGCTTCGGGTCGAGCAGGATCATGGCGGCCTCGGATGCTCTCGTGGGTCTTCGATTGTCCCAGATTCCAGCTCGGATGGCTCGACCCGGAGGGACCTGCCGCACGACCGAGCGCGTGGCTAGGGAGGCGGAAAATCGCAGACGGGGCGGGTCGACACGCCGCAGCACTCCAGGTGCTCCGTGATGAGCTTTCCCACCAAGCCGCCGTCGGCGCCGGTATCGATGCTGAGCCCGAGATCCTCGTCACCGACGTAGCCGCCGGCCTGGCTGACGTTCTCGCCCGTCACGCCTGCGACGCAGATGCTGTAATCGCCCGGAGCAGGTGTACCGCTCGGCATCCAGAAGGCGCACCAGCGCGTGCGGTCCCGGTAGCTGCCGTGGAGCACGGTTACGACGTCGAGGCCGCAGTTGTCCTGGGGAATTCCCGCGATGCAGGTGCGCGGATCGGCGAGCGGGTTGCAGGGGCTCGGATGCGGTTTGTCGCAGGGTCGCTCGAGGAATTGCGTACCGAAGAGCTGCGTACACTGAGCGCCCGGATTCGCCGTGTTCTTCTTCTCGACCCAGACATACGGAACGGAACGCACGCACGCGTTCGAGCTATGCGGGAGCTTCGGGATCGCGTCGATCCAGCACTGCTTCTGGAAATCGCGCTTGGTGGCATCCGGGTCGCTCAGATCCAGCAAGATGTTCTGCAGCCCATCGGCGGAATCGAAGGACGGAGCACCGGCGTCGCGCGGCAGGAAGACCCGGCAGGCTCCGGGCTCGTACTCGTAGGGCCTCGCGTCTGCTGGCGAGGATCCCGTCTTCCCCGTCAGCTCGACGAGCTTCGCCTCGATCAGCGGGCCGGTCGCTGCACCATAGAGATTCGAGGCGCCCTCGTAGAACTGCGCATCATACTCCTCGGGCGTGGTCACGTAGGAAACGTGCCCATTGGCCAGTCCGATCAATACGACGTGCCTTTGCCGGGCGCCCGGCACCGGTGCCGCGGGGCCAGCCGCCTTGTCCAGCGCCTGGCGGATCCGCTCGCCCATCACGCTGGTGAACTCCCCCGGGAGCGCCGCGATCACGAGGCTACCGATCCGGTAGACGCCGACTGGAACCGTGTCCGGAGGCGGGCCGGGATCCGTCACGAGCTTGGAGAGCTCGATCGAGATGCCGCCCGCTTCGAGACCCACCACCTTGCGACCGTGCGTGCCCCGGCTCGCCGACACGAGCCCTTGCTTGAGCCCGAGCTCGTACCAGAACGTGCGCCCATCCTGGGCGCCGCCCATGGTTGCGAGCCCCGGTAGCGGTTCCTGCACGGTGCAGTGCTCGTTCCAGGGCATGCAGTCATTCGGATCCAGCGTCTGGGAATGCAGGCTCGGCTTCAGCGAGAGCCAAGCGAACTGGAACGCGATGTTGCGTTCCGGGTCGCTGGCATCCAGATGTTGATCGCTGGTCGGTTGGATTCCGGGATCCTTGCCGCAGATGAACCTCGCGAGCTGGACGGCCAGGCCCAGTCTCGGCTGGGTCGTCGGCAGGGTCGGATCGGCATTCAGCAGCTCGAAGCGGTCGCGCCGATTCCACGTGACCGACGCATCCCCCTGGGCGCCGTTGAATAGCGCCACGACCGGGGGCGCGTAGCCCGCGCAATCTCCCAGACGTTGCTGCTCGAGCAGCGTTGCGGTCGCCTCGAAGAGGTCCCCGGAGTAGACCTCCGTCGCGGACGACAAGACGGTCGGGTGCGCGGCGAGAAAGACGGTGCTGGCGATCGGCTTCCCGTTCGCGCCGATGAATTCTACGACCTCGACCTGCGAGCGGACCGCGCGGCAGGCGCGCGGGTCGCGATCGCCCTCGGCGAGCAGGCAGTTGTCGGGGACCAGGGCGTTGCCCGCCAGGAACGCGTTCTCGTCCGCGTTGCGGAGGAAGGCGTCGAGGCTGCGGTTGCGGAAGAAGCCCGGAAGCTTGGCCTGCCGGTAGCGGACCTCGACGCTTTCCTGCCGATTCTCGAAGGCGTCGCCGATCGCGCTCGCAGCCTGCTGCGCGAGAAACTCGACGAGCTGCGGGTCGAAGCCGGCTCGCGCCGAGGGAAAAGAGTTGTAGAACGCATCGCTAAAGAAGTTTTCCGGACCGTTGTGGGTGTGGGTCGCCGCCAGCACGATCTGCCCGCGTCCCAGGTGGTCGATCTTGGATTTCGTGCTCACGATCTCTGCCACGCGGTCGCCGAGACCATTTGGAATGTGCGGCAGATCGCAGGAAACCAGGACGATGGCATTTCGGTTCTCGTCCTGGACGTAGACTGCGCGCGCGTAAAGCCGCGTCCAGAAACCGCGCGAGAGCTTGCCTTCGAGGGAGTAGTTCATCGGGATGCCGGGGATCGGCGTCAAGTCGACACGCGCGGCGCCCACCCAGAATTTCGAGTTGCTCGTGGGACTCGGCTGCGGCGCCGGGATGTCGCCAGAGATGTGGCCGATCGGCTGGAGGATCGTGCAGCCGGCCAGGCCGAGCGGGAGGGCGGCGGCGAGCGCGAGAACCGGACGCACAAGCGAGCGAAGTCGCATGGCTCGTCCTCCATCGCGAAGGCGGCGCGGGTGAACTCGAATGGATCTGATCTTAGGCACAACCAGGTGTCGGAATGCAAGCGGAACGCGGGCGAGGCGCGCAGGCGCGCCGAATCACGGCGGCCTGTCGCCGAAGCTCCCGGTCCGGCATGCCCTCGTAGCAGGGCAGCACCAGCAGCCGGGCGAGCGCCTCACGCGCCGCAACCGGATCGAGCTGCGGGCGGTCGGCGGGTGGCGTGACCGTCGCCGAGCGCCGCAGTGTCGCGGCGTCGAATCCCGCGCGGCGCAGTGCGCGCATCACGGCGTCGGGGTCGTCGACCAGGATCGGGAAGGCCCAGAAGTGATGGACTGGATTCTGGGCGCCGGGGCAGACCACCACGCCTGCGAGCAGATCGAGCAGCCGCCGCCCGCTGCGGCTGCGCTGCTCCAGACGCGCGGGCTCGAACCCGAGCAAGCGCTGCTCGAGGAGCGCCAACATGGCGACCGAGCAGCGCCGGCGGATCTGCGTCGCCGAACCGAGAGATGCGACGCCGCGCACCGAATCCGACAGTGCGTCTTCGTAATCGTGGCCTGCAATCCGGAGCGCGCGTGTGAGCGCGCCGAGCACCGGACGCGCCGTCACGAGCTTGAGCCCCGTGAACTTGAGCAGCCGGCCCGCATAGGCGCGCGTCGGCTGTACCGGATAGTCCGCCTGGAGCTTTTGCATCGCCTCGAGCAGCGCGGGATCGCGCACGCGCAACAGCGCGCCTCCCAGCGCCGTCGCGAACTTGAGCGGGCCGAAGCTGAACATCGAGATGTCCGCGTCCGCGTGCCCGCCGTACCCGCGTCCGGAGAACGCCTGGGCGCAGTCCTCGATCACGCGCAGACCGTGACGCCGCGCCACTGCGATCAGCGGCGTCGGATCGGGCCGCGTTCCGAACAGCGGCGCCAGCACCAGCGCGCGCGTCCTGGGCGTGAGCGCGCGTTCGATGGCGTCGGGTTTCGGCAGCATGCGATCCAGGTCGAGATCGAGCGGCACCGGCAGAAGAGCCTGGCGCTGCGCGATCTTGACCATCCGCTTGATGTTCAGCGCCGAGAACAGGATCTCGCTACCCGGCGGAAGATCGAGGGCCTGGAGCGCCAGATCGAAGCCGCTGCGCACCGAGAAGCAGACGATGGCGTCACCCGCCGAAGAGAACCAGCGTTCGAGCCTGCGCTCGAGCTCGGCACGATCGGGCGCAAACAGGCAGCGGCGCAGACCGAAGGCCAGATCCGACCACCCGATGTCGAGCTTCACGCGGACCCACATCCCGACGATTCTAGACCCAACGGGCCGGACGCAGATACGCAATTCCGCTGGGGCGAGCGCCTGCCGTGTTATCCTGCGTCGTGTACCACGCGAGCGCGATCGCCATGCGCGGCGGTGAGATTCCACGGGACGGCGCGCTCACGCTGCGCTTCCGAGATCAACCGGCGGGACGATGGCCGAAGACGACGCCTGGGTGACGATGCGCTGCCCGAGCTGTCAGCACCAACCTCCGTCGCGATCCGCCTTCTGTAATCGCTGCGGATCGCCTCTGATCGACGCTCCGTTGCTGGGCGAGCGCCGACACCTGACGGTGATGTTCTGCGACATGGTAGGGTCGACCGAGCTCGCGCAGCGACTCGACGCCGAGGAACTCCAAGTCGTCGTCGCCGAGTACCAGAACACCTGCGCCCGCATCATCATCGGCCTCGGTGGCCACATCGCCCAGTATCTCGGCGACGGCCTGCTGGTGTACTTCGGCTATCCGCAGGCCCACGAGGACGACGGCGTCCGCGCCGTGAGCTCCGCGCTCGAGATCCTGGCGGCGATGCCGGCGCTCGACGCCTCCATCGGCCAGCAGCTGCCCGAGCTGGCCGGCCAGACGCTCCAGGTGCGGATCGGGATCCACAGCGGGCTCGTGGTGCTGAGCGACATGGGTCGGGGCGACGAGCTGCAGCGCCTCGCGTTGGGGGACACGCTGAACATCGCGGCGCGTCTCCAGGCTGTGGCGACATCCGGTGCGATCGTGATCAGCGAGGCGACCCAGCGTCTGGTGCACGGCGCCTTCGTGATCGAGGACCTCGGAGACCTACAACTCAAAGGGGTCTCGGAGCCCATTCGGACCCATCGCGTCGTGACGGCAAGCGGAGCGCTCAGCCGCCTGGAGCGCTCCGCGCAGGCGGGTCTCACGCCGCTCGTCGGCCGCGAGCAGGAGATCGCGCTGGCACTCGAGCGCTGGGAGCAGACACGGAACGGCAACGGTCAGACGATCTTGCTGAGCGGCGAGCCCGGCATCGGCAAGTCGCGCCTGGTCGCGGTGCTGCGCGATCGACTCGCGGCGGAGCCCCTCCGGTGGCTCGTGTGTCGCTGCTCGCCGCATCACGAGAACACTGCCTTCCATCCCGTGATCGACATGCTCGAGCGGACCCTGGAGATCGAGGAGGGGGATTCCGAAGGCCGGCGGCGCGCCAAGCTCGAATCGGCCCTGCGCAACTCGAACATTTCCGCCGAGCAGATCGCGCCGCTGGCGAACCTGCTGTGCGTGCCAGAGCGGCGTGTGGAGGGTCCCCTGCGCCTTCAGCGCGAGGATCCACGTCGGCAGACGCTCGAGTCGCTGGCCGCCTGCCTGTTCGAGCTGAGCCGCGAACGCCCGCTCGTACTGGTGATCGAAGACCTGCACTGGATCGATCCCTCGACGCTCGAGCTTCTGGGTCTGCTGGTGGCGCGGGTGTCGCACGAACGTGTCCTGCTCGTCTTCACCTACCGCCCGGGGTTCGAGGTGCCCTGGGATGCCGGACACGACCTCGTGAAGATCGGCCTCTATCCGCTCACGCGCGACCAGATCGCGATGCTGTGTACGGGCGTCGCGGGCGGCCGGGCGCTTCCCGTTCCCCTGCTCGCGGAGCTGGTCGCGAAAGCCGATGGTGTGCCGCTCTTCGCCGAGGAGCTCACGAAGGCGGTCCTCGAGGCGGACTGGCTGGAGGAGCGCGACGGCCGTTGGGTGATCGCGGGGCCGCGCCGGCAGTTGTCGGTTCCCTCGACGCTGAACGAATCCTTGATGGCCCGGCTCGATGGCCTGGGTGCGGTCAAGGAGCTCGCGCAGCTGTGCGCCGTCGTCGGTCGCGAGGTCTCGTACGAGCTGTTGCGTGCGGTCGCTCCGCACCCCGAGAAGGCGCTCCAGGCGGGGCTGCGCCGCCTCGTGGCGGCGGATCTGATCACACGTGAGGGGCAGGCCAACCAGGTGCGCTACGTCTTCCGGCACGCGCTCATCCACGAGACGGCGTACGACTCGCTGCTGCGCAGCGACCGGCAGCGGCTGCACGCGCTCATCGCGCGCGTGCTCGAGGAGCGGTTTCCGGAGCGCAGCGCGGCGCGGCCCGACGTGCTGGCGCTGCACCACACCCGGGCGGGCTCCCTCGCCGAGGCGGTCGGCTTCTATCACCAGGCTGCGAAGCAGGCGATCGATCGTCAGGCGCACGCCGAGGCGATCGGGCATCTCGAATGCGGAATCGAGCTGATCCGGATGCTGCCGAAGAGCGCCGAGTGGGATCGGCGTGAGCTCGAGCTCCAGGTCGCGCTCGGCACCTCGACGATGATCGCGAAGGGACAGGGGCATCCTCAGGTCGAACAGGCGCACGCGCGTGCTCGCGATCTGAGCCGCAAGACCGGCGATCAGACGGGGCTGTTCCGCGCGCTCTGGGGGCTCTCGCGCTTCTACCAGAGTCAGGGCAAGCCGGTGGCCTCGTACGACCTGGGCGAGCAGATGCTCGAGCTGGCCCGCACCACGGACGATCCCTCGCAGCTGTGCTGGGCCCATCTGGCGCTCGGCCAGGCGCTTTTCTGGCTCGGCAATCCGACGCGCTCCCTCGCTGAGCTCGAGACCACGATCGCATTCTGCGACGCGAGCCCGGAGTCCACGGACGTGCACGTCTTTGGGCAGGATCCGGCGCTGACGTCGCGTTCTCTCGTGGGCCCGGCGCTCTGGATCCTCGGCCATCCCGACGGGAGTCTGCGTCGGAGCCATGAGGCGCTCAAGATCGGGCGGAAGACGGCGGACCCATTCACCTACGCTCTCGCCCTCAACTTCGCGGCCGTGGTCCATCAGCTGCGCGGCGAGCGCGAACGGACCCGTGAGCTGGCCGATGCGGCGATCGAGATCTCGGGCGAACACGGCTTTCCGCTCTTCATGGGCTTCGGGCGCGTGATGAAGGGCTGGGCGTTGACGAAGGAAGCCGGCCGCGGCGGGGGGATCGACGAGATCCACCGGGGCCTTGCAGACATCAAGTCCGCGGGGACGGGGCTCGGCGGTCCCTATGTGCTCGCGCTCCTCTCGGAATCCCTGCGCGTGGTCGGGCGTGAGCGAGACGCGCTCGCGGCTGCCGAGTCCGCGCTCGAGCTGGCGGTGAGCCAGCAGAGCCGCTTCTGGGACACGGAGCTGCTGCGGTTGAAGGGCGAGATCCTGCTCGGCCTCGAGCCGGACTCGCGAGAGGAAAGCGAACGCCTGCTGCGGCAGGCGCTCGAACGCGCGCGGGAGCTCCGGGCGACGTCCTTCGAGTTGCGCGTGGCCATGAGCTTGTCGCGCCTGCTGGCCGCTCGCGGCGACGCCGACGCGGGCCTGGCGCTGGTGCGAGGTGTGGTCGAGCGCTTCGACGAGGGGTTCGACACGCGCGACCTGCTCGAGGCGAAGGCGCTGCTCAACGCTGCGGTATAGCCGCGGCGGCGGTCGTTCCCAACGTCAGGGCCTCGCGCCTCCATCCGGGCGGAATGCAGCTTCGCTCGGCTTCACCGGAGATCACCTGGCAGAAAAGGGCTGCGATCTTGTCGTGCGCCGACCGCGTGAAGTGCAAGTCCTCCTTCAGCTCTCCCGCGAGGACCGCCTTCACGTCGACGAGCTCCCGTCGGAAGCGTTGGGTCGAGCCCGCGTAGGCTCCGGGAACGTGGCCGTCTCCGGACGTCGCGACGGGTCGTGCGTTCGGGACGTGGTCCCGCACCGATTCGCGGTTCTTCCACTTGAGGAAGCCCATCACCAACGGGGTGTCGCGCGCCTCGAGGTATCGCGTCATGCGCTCCGCCTCGCGAGCGAACAGCTCGAGCCGTTCCGGCTCGTCGCGCGTCAGGAGGCGCAGCTGCTTTGCGACCGTGAAGTGCCAGGCAAAGCGCAGGTGCAGCAAGACGTGCGAGTAGGAGAGCGGCGAGAACTGCACCGGCTCGTTGAAGTCGTTCTTGTTCACGAGGTAGATGACGAGGTCCGGCTGGAAGCGGGGCACGCTTCGCTCGAGATCATCGCGCACGTTCGTCACGTTGTATCCGGGAACCCCGAAGTTCAGCACCTCGATGCGCGGGTCGATCGCCTCCATCCGGCGTTGGAAGCTGTCCTCGAGCGCGACCGACCATCCGAAGGTCTCGCTGTCGCCGTAGGTCGCGACGCGGAACCGTTCCGCCACCCTTCCGATCTCGCCCTCGTGTCGCAGGCCGTCGGCATTCGTCTGCCAGACGATCTGTTGCGAGAGCGGCGAGAAGACACCGGCGAAGGGAAGCCGCACGTTCGGCTTCGGCGCGAAGCCTCGCTCGTCGTCGGTCGACACCACCAGCTGGCGCAGCTTGCCGATCTCGGGGAACCAGACTCGCAGGGTCAGCTCGGCCAGCAGCCCTGCGACAAGGCTGGAGACGGCCAGCAACGCCAGCCGCGACAACAAACTCGGCTTCGCATGCGCGCGCGGCGGGGGAGCTGTGTTTGGCATCGGGACGCTCCTACGAATGGCTTCAGCCGCGTTTCGACGCGGCGGCCTCGAAGCGCTCCTCCCACGCGGCCTGGTTTCTGCGCGCGTCCTTCACGTACGCGGTCATCCGCAGCAGGCGGAGCAGCGCTCGGCAAACCAGATCGCCGAGCGGCCGCAGCGGCCGGCGAAAGTCCAGCAGCAGCACCACCCGTTGCTCGCCGGTGTCGTTCCAGACCTCGTGTTGCGTGGTGTCGTCGAAGAGGAGGGTCTTACCCGGCTCCCATTCGTATACGTGATCGCCGATTCGCATGGCACAGCTCGCGCGGTCTCTGGGGACGATCAGCGCCAGATGGCAACGGATCAACGCCTTGGTGATGCCGCGGTGTGGCTTGATGCGCTTGCCGGGCGACAGGATCGAGAACATCGCAGTCTCGAGATCCGGGATCTTCCCGAGCAGGCGTGCGGTCTCCGGGCAGCGGCGCAGGTCGCGCTCGGAGCGGTAGCCGAAGCCGTAGAGGACGTAGACCTTCCAGCGGTCGTCGTCGGAAATCCTGGACTGGTCGGGCGAGATCGACTGGAAGCTCGGCAGATACTCTCGCAGCTCGAGCAAGGCTTCGACCTCGGCTCGAACGCGCTCCCAGTGGGCCTCGAGCTCCTTCGTCCAGGGGAACTGGGCCGAGTCGAACACCGTCGGATCCCCGACGCGCGATTGTCGACCCAGGAAATCGAAGAGCGCCCGGAGGGCCTGCTTCCCCAGCTTCTTGACGCGTGCGCGCCGGCGTGCGCGCAGTTTCGTGAGGAGACTCATCGCTCTCTGCTCGGTCCTCCGAGCCGCTTTCGGGTTTCGCGCAACTCGGGCGCGTCGGCGCATTTCGTGTGACTGGCGCGACATTCTGGCATGTACCGCGCCTGGATGGGGTTGCGATCGGCGGTAAGCGGTTGCCGCGGGGAGGCGGCACCCCCGTGGGGGCGAGTGAATTCCCTCCGAGTGAGCAACCCGATTGTCTGAGTGATGCGAATCGGCAACGACGTCGCGCTGGCGAACGGCGGCTGCGGGTGCGGGTTCCAAGAGACGCAGAATGGGAGGTGGAGCATGCGTTGGACACGAAGCCTGGTGAGCGTGGTGGCGTCGCTCGCGAGCTTCAGCACGGGCGCCGCGACGACCGACGAGATCCCGGCCGAGGGCGAACGGGGTCGAGCCTCCACGCAGCGTCTCGAGACGCAGGGCTACGCGGTGTCGGGACCGAGCTTCTATGTATGGGAGGAGGATTTCCGGCAAGGCTGCCAGTGGGCGGCGGAGCTCGCGCAGGCCACGCACTCGTCCATCGGAAGCGATGGCCCGGCTGAGTCGGGTGTCTTGGATCGACCCGCGACGTGAGCCATTCTAAGGCGACGCGGGGTTCGCTTGAGCCAACGAGCCGAGCAGACTGACGAGGCTTTTTTCGCCGCCGCCCAGACCCGCATGATCGAGATCGAAGACGCGACGCTCGCGGTGCGCGTGTTTGGACGAGGTCCTGCGGTCGTCCTCATCCACGGCTTCCCGGTTCATGGTTACACCTGGCGCAAGCTGTTGCCCGCGCTCGCCGAGACTTTCACCTGCTACGTTCCTGATTTGCCCGGGCTGGGAGACAGCGGCTGGTCTCCGCGCACCGACTTCACGTTCACGGCGCAGGCGCGCCGCTTGCGCGCGTTGTTCGAGTCGCTCGGGCTCACGTCCTATTCGCTCGTCGCGCAGGACACCGGCGCGACGCTGGCCAGGCTCGTCGCGCTGGGGCACCCGAACCGCGTCGGCAAGCTCGCCATGCTCAACACCGAGATCCCCGGCCACCGTCCTCCGTGGATCCCGCTCTACGTCCACCTGGCCCACCTGCCGGGAGCCGGCGCGCTCTTCGCGACGCTGATGCGATCCGCCTGGTTCGTGAGGTCGCCGATGTGCATGGGCGAGTTCTACTCCGACGCTCGTCTGTTCGACGATCCCGGCAACCTGGATCCCTATGTCACGCCGCTGGTTCGCTCGCCCGAGCGCATGGCGGGTGCGATGGCCTATCTGCGCGGAGCCGAGTGGGACGTCGTGGATCGCCTGCGGGACGACCACGCTCGAATCCGCGCCGAGTCACTCTTTCTCTGGGGTGAAGACGATCGGACCTTCCCGGTCGGGCGGGCCGAAGCGATGTGCGCCCAGATGGGCGCCCGCAGCGCATTCGTGCGGATCGCGAACGCTTCGCTCATGCCGCACGAGGAGCAGCCGGCCGCCGTGCTTCGGCACCTGATCCCGTTCCTGAGGGGCGGCGGCTAGCGCAACTTCGCGATCAGCGTCTCACCAAAGCGCAGCATCGAGTCGCGTTTCTGGGCGAGCGTCGCGTCCGGCGGCAGCGTGTAGGAGAAGGGCCAGGCGGTGGCCGACGTCATGCCCTCGCCGGCGAGCCGGCGCAGCACGTCGACGTCCGGCGGTGTGATGAGGGGCACGATCGTCTCGAAGGGCTGGCTCGCGCGGCCGGCCTCGGCGCGCAGCTCGCGCAGGCGGCGGAGCAGCGCGGGGACTTCCGCGGGATCCTGGCCCGTGCCCATCCAGCCGTCGCCGAGCCGGGCCGCGCGGCGCAAGGCTGGCGCAGAGACTCCGCCGACATAGATCGCCAGCGGCGCCGGCGGCGCGGGGCTGATCTGGAGGCGATCGAAATCGAAGAACTTCCCGTGATGCTCGACCATGCCGCCGCGCCAGAGCGCGCGCAGCACGCCGATCATCTCGTCGAGTCTTTTGCCGCGCGTCGCGAACTCGACGCCGAGCTGGTCGAACTCCTCCTGGATCCAGCCGGCGCCGCAGCCGAGCGCCACGCGCCCGCCCGACAGGATCGAGAGCGTTCCGAGCGTCTTGGCGATTTCCAATGGATTCCGCAGCGGGAGCACGAAGACCAGCGTCGAGAAATGCAAACGGGTCGTGGCGGTCGCCATCGCGGCGATCGACGTCCACACCTCGGGAAACACCGTCGAGCCGTCGAAGCCGGGCTTGCCGTCCGGCGAGTACGGATACCGGGAGCGCAGCTTCTCCGGATAGAACAGATGGTCGGAGAGCAGCACGCCGTGGAAGCCGGCCTCCTCGGCGGCGCGCGCGAGCGGGACGAGCTGCTCGGGCTCGGTGAAGGAGAGCACCTGCCAGAACTTCATGCGCTCTTCTTCTCCGCCGGGTAGTAGCGGCTGATGCTGTCGATCACGCAGCCCGGTCGCTCGCTGCCCTCGATCTCGACGCTGACGCGGATCTTCGCCTGCACGGAGCCATCCTTCTGCGTCTCGACCTCGAGCAGCTCGGCGCTGCCGCGCACACGCGAGCCGACCGGAACCGGCGCGGGAAAGCGCAGGCGGTCGGCGCCGTAGTTGATGCCCATCGAGATGCCGCGCACCTCGACGATCTGGGGCAAAAAATGACTTACCAGCGATTGCGTGAGATAGCCGTGGGCGATGGTCTTCCCGAAGGGCCCGAGCGCCGCGCGCGCCGGATCGACGTGGATCCACTGGTGGTCGCCCGTCGCCTCCGCGAAGCGATCGATCCTTTCTTGTGTGATCACGAGCCACTCGCTCTTGCCGAGCGGCTTTCCGATGGCGCTCGCGAGCTCGAGCGGTGACTCGAAGACGGTGGGCATGGGGATCTCCGCTTCCTCACCTCAGGGGTGCTGGCTGCTGACGGACACGACCTCTCCGGTCAGGTACGAGGCATAGTCGCTCGCGAGGAACACGATGGTGTTGGCGACCTCCCACGGCTCGGCGCCCCGGCCGAAGGCCTCGCGCGTCTCGAGCTCGTCGAGCAGATCCTGGGGCATCACCTTCGAGAGGAAGGGGTGCGTCGCGAGGCTCGGCGCGACGCAGTTCACGCGCACGCCGGCGGGGGCGGCTTCCATCGCCGCGCAGCGGGTGAGGGCCATCACGCCCGCCTTGGCCGCGGCGTAGTGGGCCTGCCCGGCCTGCGCCCGCCAGCCGAGCACCGAGGAGTTGTTCACGATCACGCCACGCCGGCGCTCGAGCATGTGCGGCAGCACGGCGCGCGTCATGCGGAAGGTGCCGTTCAGCGTCACGTCGAGCACGCGCAGCCACTGCTCGTCGGTCATCTCGACGATCGGCGCGAAGCCGCCCAGGCCGGCGTTGTTCACGAGCACATCGAGGTGCCCGAGCTCGCGGAGCGCCGCCTGCACCAGCGCCTGCACCTGGCTCTCGTTCGTGACGTCGCACAGTTGCGTTGGAGGCCGGGCGCCCGTCAGCTTCTCGAGCTCGGCGGCCGATTCGCCGAGCCGGCGCTCGTGGAGATCGGACAGCATCACGCGCGCGCCCTCTTCGGCGCAGCGACGTGCCGTCGCGAAGCCGATGCCCGTGCCGGCGGCCGCCGTTACCAGCACGGT
>Ga0210377_10001525_pt1 | contig 21164 bp, 16 predicted proteins | sample PLM4_65_b1redo_FD_155480 | JGI IMG/M metagenome (GOLD analysis project Ga0210377, IMG submission 155480) | Groundwater sediment microbial communities from an aquifer in East River, Colorado, USA - PLM4_65_b1 redo | ecosystem: Environmental > Terrestrial > Soil > Riparian zone | place: USA: East...
AGCCACGATTCGCTAGACGCCGGAAGAAGAGAAGGACGGTCGCGTTCGATATGCCTGCGCTCTCTCGCGAACAAGCCCGACGCGTCTACGATCGAATCGGGGCCCGCCAAGACTCGCAAGCGTTCTACGAAGACCGTGCCACCGAGGTCCTTGTCCAGCACGGTCAGTTCGGCACCGCTCATCGGGTCCTCGAGTTCGGCTGCGGCACGGGGCGCTTCGCGCTCCGCCTTCTCTCCCATCACCTTCCCCAGGTCGCCCGCTACCGGGCGCTCGATCTCAGTCCCACCATGGTGCGGCTGGCTCGGGAGCGCCTCGCTGCGTTCGGCTCTCGGGCGGAGGTTGTTCTCACAGACGGCTCGCCTCCTGTTGCCGAACCCGCGGCTTCGCGCGATCGCTTCGTGTCCAACTACGTGCTCGATCTACTCTCGGAAGATGATATCTCTGCGGTCGTTTGCGAAGCTCACCGGATCCTGGAGCCCGCGGGGCTGCTCTGCTTGTCCAGTCTTTCCACCGGTACGGGTTTGTTCTCGCGTCTGGTGTCGCGCACGTGGTCGCGGGTGCATGCGCTGCGTCCTGCGCTCGTGGGGGGTTGCCGGCCGCTCGAACTCCTCTCCTGGGTTCCCTCGAAGCAATGGCGGGTTCGTCATCACGCCAAGCTGGCGCCGTTTGGGGTGCCCAGCGAGGTGCTCATCGCCGAGCGGTGCTGAGGAGCCGCCGCCTGAGAGGCGCTGCAGCTGACGCGACCCAGCGTCGCCGCGTCGTGGCGCGGTGGGGTCTACTCGATTCGAGCTCGACTCGATGTCATCGGCGAAGCGCGCGTCTTCGAGCGTCCTGCGGGCGATTCTCACGCAGCGTAGGGTTGTGAGTCACCCGGGTGCGTGCAGTTCGCGAGCGAACCCGAAACGTTCCCATCGACGTCGACACGAAGGCTCGGCAGGCCGAGCCGGTCGAGCCACGCGGGGCCTGCGCGCCCGCCCTTCAGCATCGCGATGGTCGATGCGGTGCCGGCGACCAGGCAGTGGCTCGCGGCGACGCTGACGCTCGCGAGGCCCGCAACGGGCCAGCCCGTCCTGGGGTTCAGGATGTGCGCGTAGCGCTTGCCGTCGACGAGCATGCAGCGCTCGTAGTCGCCGCTGGTGGCGATGCCGCCGGCGAACAGGGCCACGCTCGCGATCGCGCCCTCGGCCGCGCGCGGGTGGCGGATGCCGACGCGCCAGGGCGAGCCGTCGGGATGGGGGCCTACGACGGCGAGGTCGCCGCCCAGATCGACGAGGCCGTGGCGCAGGCCCTGTGCGCGGCAGAGCTCGGCGACGCGATCGGCAGCGTATTCCTTGACGTAGCCGCCGAAGTCGAGCTCCATTCCGGCGAAGGGAAGAACGACATGCGGGCGCAGCCAGCGGACTTTCCCCCATCCGATCAACGGCCGCAGCGCCTCGATCTCCGCCGGCTCCGGGACGCGCCCCGTGCGCAGGCGCCAGACCCGGCGCAGGACGCCCGAGCTGATGTCGAAGAGCCCTCCGCTCTGCTGCCACGCGAGGTCGGCGTAGTCGAGCAACGAGGCGGTCTCGGGATCGACCTCGAGACCTGCCGGATCGCCGGCGCTCGCGTTGATGCGCGAGGCGAAGCTGTCGTCGCGGTAGCGCGAGTACTTGGCCTCGAGTCGTGCGACCTCGGCGATCGCTGCGCTGGCGACGGCGTCGAGACGCTCTTGTGATTCTGCCTGGAGGTGGAGCTCGCACGGGCTGCCCATGGCCTTGAAGGGCACGCGCTGCGCCAGCATGGCGCTCAGAACCTCGTCGTGAGGCCGACTGAAAAGACGTCGAAGCTCACGAGGCCCGGGTTTGGGGCGCTCACGCTCTGGAGCGCGTAGCTGCCGCTGCTCAGGTAGCGCTCCCACGAGAAGCTCCCGACCCAATCGAGCTGCCAGGTCCGAAAACGCGCCTCGGCGCGCAGGCGCCACGAGAGCGCGCCGTAGGGCGAGAGGCGGTAGTCGCTCGAATACAGGCCGTCGCTTCGCACTTGCGTGTAGTAGTTCGCGTAGAAGTCGGCCTGTCCCTGTGTGTAGTAGCGGAACGACGGGATCAGGCGGATCGATTCGAAGAGCGATTGATACCAGGCGACCTCGAGCGTGTGCGCGGTGATGTTCCAATCGTCCCAATAGAACTGGTAGTTGGCGTGGAAGGTCCCGTTCAGCGACGAGAAGTGGTGTCGGTAGCGGCTGAGCCACGCGATCTGGTGGCGCAGGTCGGGTCGGCTGTCGGCGAGCGGCTCGCCCACCACGAGCGCCTGCTTGTAGGGATCCGAGAGGAAGCCGTCCCCCAGCGCATACGTGAGCGTCGACTGAACCGCGATGTTTCGCCGGACCACCTGGGAGATTCCGGCGTACGCCGAGTAGCTCTGCTTCTTCTCGTGGTTCGGTCGCAGCGGAAACTCGGCGGAATCGGTCGGGTCGATTTTGTCGATGGAGACGCCGAGTCCACCGGAGAGCGTGGTGTTCTTCTCGTTGAAATCGAGCTGTCCGCCGAGGCCGCCGTTGATGGCGAGGTAGTCCTTTTCGAACGAGACGCCGCCGCTCAGCGACGCCAGCGAGCGATCCATGAAATACTTGCCCTCGAGCAGGACGTCGGTGCGCTTGTCTTCGACCGTTGCGCCGGTCATCACCTGCACGGGCTCGCCGTCGTCGCCGGGGATCACGTACCAGGGCGTCGCGCCGCTCATGCTCTCGTGCACGACGTCGAGCCCGAGCGCGAAGCGTTCGCCGAGCGGCGCCGCGAGGCGGACCTGGTGCATGTCGATGTCGTAGCGGCCGCGCTCGCTGCCGGGTGCGACCTTCGAGGCGGGAATCGAGCCTTCGGAGTAGCGCGAGAAGCCGTACTCCGAGCTGATCTGGTCGGTCAGGCCCTCGGCCGCGGCGCTGCCCGCGAGGCCGGGGAGCGCGAGCGCACCCGAGGTGAGCGCCGCGAGCGCGCCTTGCTTGCGCCGGCGTTGCGCACGCCGGCGCGCCGTGCGCACGCGCGCCTTGCGGCGCGCACGTCTCGACGCGTTGCTCATCGCGGAGTGACGAGGCCGCTGCGAACGCGGTGCGTCAGTTGCATCCGCAACCTCCGCCGCCGGCTCCGCCGCCAGGAAGGGCGGCCTCCTTGCTGTAGTGGACGTGCGCGCTGCGCTTGGCTTCGAGCGCGTCCGGCTCCCAGGCCATGTCGGGCCGGGCGAGCACGTCGCGCTCCCACGGCTTCACCGCCGCACAGCCCGTGCCGGCGAGGAGCAGCGCGGCGAGCAGCCCGCTCGCGACGAAGCGCCGCACGTTACTTCTTGCGCGCGGCGACGAGCTGCGCGATGCGCTCCCGCAACGGCCCGACGTCGCCCTTGCGGAAGCCGTGGTGGACGTAGCGGATCACGCCGCTGCGATCGATCAGGAACGACGTGGGCATCGTCTCGATGCCGAACATCTCCGGGAGGCGGCCTTTCGGATCGGTCGCGCTGGGATAGCCGACGCCCGTGCGCTCGAGAAACTTCCGGGCCTTCTCGACGTCCTGATCGACGTTCACGGCCAGGACCTGGAACTGATCGCCTGGGAACTCCTTGCGCAGCTCCTCGAGCAAGGGCAGCGACGTCAGGCACGGCGGACACCACGAGGCCCAGAAGTCGAGGTACACCACCTTGCCTCGAAAGGAGGCGAGCGAGAGGCTCTTTCCTCCGTCGAGCGACGGTGCCTTGAAATCGGGCGCCTTCGCGCCGTCTCCGAGAGCGATGGCCTTCGCGGCGAGCGCGAGGCCGGCGAGCAGCGTCAGCGCGACGCCGCGCCAGGATCGGATCCGCGTCACTTTCATGTGCAACTCCCCAACACGGCGCTCGCCTTTCGACGCGAGCTCCTACGACATCGGCTTTTGCGCGAGCGGCAGTGTGACCTCCCTCACCGGGGAGCCTCCGCGCGCGGCCTCGCGCAGCGCCACGAGGAAGTGCTGCTTGCTGAGGAGCTCGGGGAGGCGCACGGGAGCGGAATCCCCGCCGGGGGGATACAAGAGGTAGAGCGGAACGCCGGAGCGTCCGAAGCGCGCCAGCTCGACGCGGATGCGCTCGTCGCGGCGCGTCCAGTCGCCCTCGAAGACCGTGAAGCTCGCGAGCGCGGCCCGCACCGCCGCGTCGTCGAGCACGACGCGCTCGTTCAGCTTGCAGGTGAGGCACCAGTCCGCGGTGAAGTAGACGAAGACCGGACGCCCCGCGCGCTGCTCGGCCTCGACGGCCGCGGCCTCGTACGGGCGCGGCGCGCGCTCGTCGGTCGCGGCGCGCTCGGGCTCAGTCGCGCCGGGCTCGACCCTCACGACGCCTGCCCCGACGACGACGAGCAGGCCGAACGTGAGCGCCGCGCCCGTGCGAAACACCACTCGCGAGCTCTCGCGCAACGCTGCATAGAGCCAGCTCGCGAAGCCCAGCGAAAGCAACCAGCTGAGCAGAACCGCCATCGCGTCGCTGCCGGAGCCGCGGCCGACGATCCAGAGCAACCAGACGACCGTCGCGAGCAGCGCGAAGCCGAGCCCCGCGCGCAGTATCGGCATCCACGGCCCGGAGCGCGGCAGCCAGCGCGCCCAGCTGGGGATCGCGGATACCAGCGTGAACGGAAGCGCGAGGCCCACGCCGATGGCGAGGAAGATCGCGAAGATGACGGGCGCCTCGCTCGCGAACGCAAAGCCCACCGCGGTTCCAAGAAAAGGCGCCGAGCACGGCGTCGCGAGCACCACCGCGAGCAGACCGTCAAAAAAGGAGCGCCGGGCCCCGGCGGCCTGCGCGCCGAACGACGCCAGACGCGCGGTATCGATGCCGATCTCGAAGACACCGAACAGGTTCAATGCAAAGACGACCAGCACGCTCGCGACCACCGCGACGAAGAGCGGCTCCTGGAACTGGAAGCCCCAGCCCACGGCGGTGCCGGCGCCGCGCAGCGCCACCACCACGGCCGCGAGGGCGCCGAGGCTCGCGAGGACTCCCGCCAGATAGGCCATGCCGTGGGCGAGCGCCTCGCCCCGCCGGCGCTGCGCGAGCTCAGCGATGGCCACGGCCTTGAGCGCCAACACGGGAAGCACGCACGGCATCAGGTTGAGGATCAGACCCCCGAGCAGGGCCAGCAGGATTGCTTGTGCGAGGCCCGTCGCGCCGCTCGGCATCGCCGCAGCCGGCCGCTTGCTGCGCAGTTCGAGATCCAGCTCGACGGTCTGCCGCCGGCCCTCGGCGTCGACGAGCGCGAGCACACCGGTGAGTCGTGGCGACTCGGCGTCCAGCGTCCGGCCCTCGAACGCCACGCGGAAGCCGCCGGCGCCGTCGAGCTCGCTGTCGATGCGTTCGATCTCGACGCCGCCGCGCCGGTCGGCGAAGAGCGCATGCGTATCGGGCGAGAGACGTGCGCAGCGTGACTCGCCGCGGCAGGGACGCACGGCGAGCGACCCTGCGAGGGACGTGTCGGACGCGGAGCTCTGCGCGGAGGCGCTCGCGCTGAGCTCGACATCGATGCCGAGAGTCGCCGCCGTGAGCGGGACCCGGCTCGCGGCTTCGTCGAAGAGCGCGCGCACGGCGTCGCCGCCCGCGGCTGCGCCGAGACGGCGCTCGAGCTCGAGGCTCGCGGGGATGCATTCGACCTCGCACACGAGAAGATCAACGTGCACGCGCGCGATCGGTTCGCGCGCCGCACCCACGTCGAAGAGCGCTCGCGTCGCGAGCAGCACGCGTCCCTGGTAGCCGTAGGTCGTGAAGAGCCCCTCCGACTCCGTGAACGCGGACGGCGCGGGCCACGCGACCGGTTCGACGACGGCGCCCGGGACGTCCCAGCGCAGCTCGGTTGCGAGGCCCGACTCGCCCGGGTCGCGCCAGTAGAGATGCCAGCCGGGGTCGAGCTCGAAGAGCACGCCGAGGCGCAGCGAGCCACGCTCTGTGGAGTCATCGGGGTGGACGAGCAGGCGCGCGACGACGCGCGGCTCGCCATGGTCGAAGGCTCCCTCCGCGCGCGCGGCATCGCGCACCGCGAGCGGGTCCGCCCCGGCCGCCGCGCGCGGCGAGAGCGCCGCCCCGCCGAGCAGGAGCGCGAGCAGCAACGCGAGCCGGTTCGTTCGGAACATCGGGATCCGCATCGGCGCGCCGCCGGCGCGCGCGTGTGACGCCCGACCCAGCGTTCACGAATGTGCAGACGAGCTTCGTATCACCCGCGCACGCGCTGCCGATCAGCTGCAGACGGCGCCGTCTGCTGCACGAAAAACTCGCGGGATCTTGTAACGCCGCTCACGAAGCCCGGCCGCGCCCGCGTCGATGCAGCCCGTGTGAGATCGGAGCGCGTGGCTCCGTGGAGGAATGCATGAGACGCGGCCCTGCGGATCGTCTCGTCGCCATCGCACGCCGGCTGCGGCGCTTCGCGGGTGCGGGCCTGCTCGTGCTCGCGTTCGTCGCTCCCGCGGCGGCGGGCCCGCGCGAACAGGCGAAGCGCATGCACGAACGCCTGGTGGGCGTGCCGCCGTCGGAGGCGGTGCTCGTCTCGATGGCCGCGAAGATCGCGGCAGACGACGCAATCGGCGCCGCCTACGAGGCGATGCAGAACCGCTACTTCTATTCCTCTTCACTCAAGAACTTCGTGACGCCGTGGACGAACGTGGACCAGAGCGTGTTCGCGGAGCTCAATGACTACACGGCCACCGTGATCGGGATGATCCGCGACGACGTGCCCTTCGACCAGGTGCTCAGCGCGGACCTCGTGTACGTCGGCGCCCCCGGCGTCGTCGGGCCGGGGTACTCGCACACGAACAACGATCACTACCGCGAGCTCGAGGCCGCGCGCGTGAACCTCGGCGATTCGACCAAGCTGGTGGCGGTGATGCAGTCGACGCTGCCGGGCGCGGTGCTCGCCGCCGGCGAAGCCGCGGGCGTCATCACCACGCGCGCCGCCGGCGAGGCTTTTTTCAGCGCCGGCACGAACCGGCGCATGTGGCGCTTCACCACGATGAACTTCCTGTGCCGCGACATGGAGCAGCTCAAGGACGTGAGCCGCCCGACGGACCGCATCCGGCAGGACGTGAGCCGCAGCCCCGGCGGCGACAGCTCCGTCTTCCACAACCACTGCACCGGCTGTCACAGCGGCATGGACCCGATGGCGGGGGCCTACGCCTACTACGAGTGGGATGCGACGGCCGGCCGAGTTGTGTTTTCGCGCGGGCAGGTGCAGCCAAAATACCTGATCAACGCGAACACCTTCCCGTTCGGATACGTCACGACCGACGACCGCTGGGACAACTACTGGCGCAGCGGCCCGATCTCCCTGCTCGGCTGGCGCGGCACGGAAGCCGGCGGCTTCGGCGCAAAAAGTCTCGGCCGCGAGGTGGCTGCGAGCCGCGCCTTCTCCGTGTGTCAGGTCGAGAAGGCGTTCAAGCACACCTGCTTCCGACCGGTCGGGTCGCCCGACGATCGGATCGCCGTCGAGCAGATCGCGAATCGGTTCGAGACGCAGGGCTACAGCATGAAGCGCGTGCTGGCCGAGACCGCCGCGTATTGCATGGGGAACTAGAACATGGCGAGAGCAATCGCGATCGCGTGGTTGGTCCTCGGGCTCGCGGCCGCCGGCTGCGGCGACTACGGCGCAGGCGGGACGAGCGATGGCGGCGGCAACGTGCCGTCCGGCACGACGCCCCCGCCGCCCGGCACGCCGCCGCAGGTCACGGTCGACCGCGCCGTCAGCGTGCAGGCCTTCTCGCAGACGGTGTACCCGATCGTCCGCGATCGCTGCGCAACCTGCCACGCGGGTGCGGGACCGGGCTCGCCGAGCATCGCCCATCCCGACCCGGACACGGCGTTCACCGCGACCGTGAACTCCCAGAAGGTGAACCTCACCACGCCGAATCGCTCGCGGCTCGTGCGCCGCCTCGCGGCCGACTTCCATTACTGCTGGAGCGATTGCGCGATGAACGGCATGGAGATGGAGGCCGCGATCGCCGCGTGGGCCGAGACGCTCGCGCTGGCGGCGCCGCCGCCGGGCAGCGGGGGCACCCCGGGCGGCGGCGGAGCGGTCGAGCTGATTGCCAGCGAACCTCTCGGACTCGGCGACGGCGAGGAGGATCTCGGGGCCGAGCGCTACAGCGGAAACCTGATCGCGTTCTACGATTTCAAGGAAGGCACGGGCGCCGTCGCGCACGATACGAGCGGCGTCGAGCCGGCGATGGACCTGACGCTCACGGGCGCGAGCTGGATGTCGAACTACGGCATCCAGATCGAGACCGGCAAGGCCAGCGCCACGCGCCTCGCGAGCAAGAAGCTCTACGATCGCATCGCGAACGTGGAAACCGGCACGCAGCAGTACTCGGTCGAGTCGTGGGTGATCCCGGCCAACACGACCCAGGAAGGCCCGGCGCGCATCATCACGTACTCGAGCAACAGCGGCACCCGGAACTTCCATCTCGGCCAGACGCTCTACCAGTACGACTTCCGCAATCGCAGCGTGCTCCCGGAGATCGACGGCAACGGCAAGCCCGCGCTCGTCACCTACGACGCGGATCGGGATCTCCAGGCGACGCTCCAGCACGTGGTGATCACCTACGACCAGTACCGCGGGCGTCGCATCTACGTGAACGGCCTCTTCACCGACGACGTGGATGAGCAGGGGGCCAGCCGCCTGTGGAATTGGGATCCGAACCACACCTTCGTGCTGGGCAACGAGCCGAGCAACGACCGCCTGTGGCTCGGCAAGCTCCAGCTCGTGGCGGTCTACGACCTCGCGCTCACACAGGCCCAGATCGAACAAAACTTCGACGCGGGCGTCGGCAAGCGGCTGATCATGCGCTTCGACGTGAGCCGTTGGGCGGGGGCGGGGAGCTTCGTCGAGTTCATGGTGAGCGAGCTCGACGCGTTCAGCTACCTGTTCTGCCAGCCGACCTTCGTGAGCCCGAACGCCGCCGGCTTCCGCGTCTCGAACCTGCGCATCGCCGTGAATGGCGTGGTCCCCGTCTCGGGGCAATCCTTCCAGAGCGTCGACGCGCTCGTGAGCGAGCCGCGCCAGCTGCTCTCGCGCCAGTGCTCGATCATCGCGAAGGATCACGGCGCCGCCGACGACCTCTTCTCGGTCGAGTTCGAATCGCTCGCCAACTTCCAGGACCCGGTCGATCCCGGCCCGCCGCCGGTGCCGCCGATCGAGGTGTTCGGGGATCCGCTGCCCCGCGAGGGCCTGCGCGACTTCGATCGCGTCAACACCACGATGGCCTCGCTCACGGGCGTCGACCCGAATTCGGCGAGCGTGCGCGACACGTTCGCGGAGCTCGAGCAGCAGCTGCCGGGCACTTTCGACCTGCGCACGTTCTCGTCGTCGCAGCAGGTCGGCATCGCCAAGCTCGCGCTCGAGTACTGCGACGCGATGGTCGAATCGAACGCGCTGCGCACGGCTTTCTTCGGGACGACGCCGGCATTCCAGTTCGACCAGCCGGTCGCCACGGCGTTCTCGGATCAGACCAAGCGCGATCTCGTGATCGATCGGCTCGTCGATCGCATGTTCAATGCGAACGTCGCCTACCAGCCGAACCGAAACGAAACGCGGCCGGTACTCGACGGGCTGATCAGCGAGCTCACGGCGGCCTGCGCGACGCAGACGTGCGACGCGACGCGTACGCGCAACATCGTGAAAGGCCTGTGCGCTGCGGTGCTCTCGAGCGCCGCGGTGACGGTCCACTGAGCGGGGGACGCACATGAAGAAAACTAGCGGCCAGAGCCTGGCGTTGCGCCCCGTGAACCACCGCCGGCCCGTCAGCCGCCGGGATTTCCTGGCGCAGGGGCTGATCGCCGGCACGGCGATGGTGTTCTCGCCGAGCCTGTTCGGGCTGCTGCGCAAATCGGACGCGGCATTCGCCCAGACCATGGAGTGCGTGCTCTCCGGGGGCGCCGGCAAGATCCCGTTCGTCTGCTTCGATCTCGCGGGTGGCGCGAGCGTCGCGGGCTCGAACGTGATGGTGGGCGGCCCGGGCGGCCAGCTCGATTTCCTGCCGGAGGCCGGCTACGAGAAGCTCGGCCTGCCGGACGACATGCTGCCGACGCTCCCGGCCCAGCTGAACAGCGAGCTGGGGCTCGTCTTCCATGCCGACAGCGCGTTCCTGCGCGGGATCCTCTCGAAGACGTCCGTCGCCACGCGCGCCAACGTGAACGGTAGCGTGATCTGTGCGCGCTCGGAGAACGACACTCAGAACAACCCGCACAATCCCATGTATGGCATCGCCAAGGCCGGCGCGGCCGGCGACCTGGTCACGCTCGTCGGAACCGACGCCTCGGAATCGGGCGGACGTTCGGTGGCGCCGGCTTCGATGATCGATCCCGCCGTGCGTCCCACCAAGGTAGACCGGCCGCGCGACGTGACCGGCCTCGTCGACACCGGCCGGCTCGTGGAGCTGCTGAATGCCAACGACGCGGGCGCGGTGATGCGCACGGTCGAGCGGATCACGGAGCTCAAGCTCGCCAAGATGACCGAGGACGAGATCATCGAGAGCTTGATCCGTTGCGGCTACCTCCAGAGCACGCGGCTGGTCGAGCAGTTCGGCAATCCGAGCCTGCTCGATCCGCTGCGCGACCCCGACATCACCGGCCAGGGGACGAGCATCTTCTCGGCGGGCGAGATCGCGGGCGGCGAGTTCCAGAAGACGGCGTCGGTCATGAAGCTGGTCGTGAACGGCCTCGCGGGCGCGGGCACCATCGAATTTGGCGGCTACGACTATCACGACAGCACGCGCGCGACGGGCGAGCGGCGGGACTTCGTCGCAGGCCAGGCGATGGGGGCCGTGCTCGAGTACGCGGCGCGCCGCGGCCGCCAGCTCATGCTCTACGTCTTCAGCGACGGCTCGGTCGACTCCGACGGCACGCTCGACAACTCGGGCGATGGGCGCGGCAAGGGCGTCTGGAAGTCCGACGATTCACAGACCGCGGCGGTCTTCATGCTGGTCCATGATCCGGCCGGCCGGCCGCAGCTCACGAGCCCGAGCGCCCAGCAGATCGGCTATTTCCGCCCGTCGGGCTCGCTCGAGACGGGGGCCACCCGCATCTCGAACAATGTCGACCAGCTCGTCGAGGCGGTGGTGCTCAACTACCTGGCCCTGCACAACGAGACCGGGCGCTTCGCCTCGGTGCTGCCGAGCCACGGCCTGGGCACGGGCGCGCAGCTCGACGCGGTCACCGCCTTCCAGCCGATTCGGAACGCCTAGCTCCCCTCGCGCCGTCGGAACGTCTACCCTGTGCACACAGGACCAGGAGGCCTGGTGCATGGGAAGCCTCGCGACCAAGCTGCGGATGCCGTCGAAGGAGCAGGCGTTGCCCGGGCGCGCGGCGCGCATGCGCGTTCCCGAGAAGCACCAGGTGCTGGGCGCGCCGCTCGAGCCGCCGTTCCCGGCCGGATTCGAGCTCGCGCTCTTCGGGATGGGCTGCTTCTGGGGCGCCGAGCGCAAGTTCTGGGAGGCGCCCGGCGTCTTCACGACGGCGGTCGGCTACGCCGGCGGCCTCACCCCGAATCCCAGCTACGAGGAAGTCTGCTCGGGTCTCACGGGGCACAACGAAGTCGTGCGCGTGGTCTTCGATCCCGCCAGGACGAGCTTCGCGGCGCTGCTGCGCATCTTCTGGGAGAGCCACGACCCGACGCAGGGCATGCGCCAGGGCAACGACGCGGGCACCCAGTATCGCTCCGGGATCTACGTCCACTCGGACGCGCAGCGGGAGCAGGCGTTCGGCTCGCGCGGCGTGTTCCAGCAGCGCCTGCGCGAGGCGGGCTGGGGCGCGATCACGACCGAGATCGAGGATGCGCGCGAGTTTTTCTACGGCGAGGCGTACCATCAGCAATACCTGGCGAAGAACCCGCACGGCTATTGCGGGATTGGCGGCACGGGAGTCACCTGCCCCGTCGGCCCCGCTGCGGTGCAGGGCTAGAGCGAGGCAACGTGCGGTTTTCCTATGCCGAGTCGATGTGCGATTCGAGCCACTACCTGCCGCTCGCGATCGCGGCCGAGCAGGCGGGGTACACTTCCTTCTGTGTTCCGGACAGCATCGCCTACCCGCGCGACTCCGACAGCAAGTATCCCTACACGCCCGACGGGGAGCGCTACTTCCTGGAGGACAGGCCCTTCATCGAGCCTTTCTCGCTGATCCCGGCGATGGGCGCGGTGACGGAGCGGCTGCGCTTCACGACTTTCGTGGTGAAGCTACCGATCCGGCACCCGGTGCTCGTGGCCAAGTCCGCGGCGTCGGTCGCCGTGCTCACCGGCAACAGGTTTGGTTTCGGAGTGGGCCTCTCGCCCTGGCCCGAGGACTACCGGCTCTGCGGGCAGCTGTGGGTCGGGCGCGGCGCGCGCATGGACGAGATGATCGAGATCGTCCGAGGCCTCACGCAGGGCGGCTTCTACGAGTTCCACGGCCAGCACTACGACATCGAGCCGGTGAAGATCTGCCCGGTGCCGACGCAGCCGATTCCGGTCCTGATCGGCGGCCACGCCGAGGCCGCGCTGCGCCGCGCCGCACGCCTGGGTGATGGCTGGATGCACGCGGGAGGCGACGCGGCGGCGCTGCACGGCTATCTGCGCCGCCTCGCCGAGCTGCGCCGCGAGTACGGGCGCGAGCGCGAGCCCTTCGAGGTGCACGTGATCGCGCTCGATGCCTTCACACTCGATGGTGTCCGGCGCCTCGAGGATCTCGGCGTCACCGACGCCATCGTCGGCTTTCGCAATGCCTACGAGAAGGACACGCAGACGATCGCGCAGAAGAGCGAGGCGCTGCGCCGCTTCGCGGATGGGGTGATCGCGAAGCTGTAGCGGGCGCGCGCTCGGCTCAGGGCTCCTGCGCTTCGCCAGCCCCGGCGGCGGGCGGCTTCTCGACGTAGGCGTTCGCCGCGCCGTAGCGATAGACGAGCTCTCCGCCCAGGTGCCCCGTCCGGACCGCGGCGGCGAGCGTGGCGAGCGAGATCGCGAGCGCGCCCGCGCGCGCCCAGGCGCCGGCGCTCCCGCCCGCGAGCCCCACGGCGGAGACCGCGAGCCCGGCCACCGCGACCCAGAGCACCCAATCCGCCGCCTCCGCGTGCTCTTCGATGAGGCTCTCCTTCACCACCTTCTCGACGCGCTCCTCCTGGTCCTCGCCCGTCTCGTGGGCGAACCACGTGGAGCCCACGAGCAGCGCCTGCATCAGCACCACGACGGCCCACGTGAGCGGCGGCGTGCGCCCAGAACGAATCGCGAGCAGGATCAGCGCCGCGAAGAGCGGCGTGAGCGCCGCGAGCGCGATCGGGAAGTGGACGACGGCGGGATGCAGCGGATCGGGAAGCATGTTTCGTTTCCTTTCGGCTAAAGCGGACTGCCACAGCGCGCGGCTCCGGCGCCGAGCAACGTCACGGGTTGCCACGCCCGGAGCAGGCCCAGGGCCGGCGCACCGCTGCTGGTGTGGCGGGCGAGGAACGCCATCGTCGCCTCGAAGTCGTCGAGCAGGCGCGGTGCCGGCTCGAGCGGCGAGCCGAGCGACAGCGTGAAATCGTCCCAGTGGATGGGAACCACGCAGCGGGGGCCGACTGCGCCGACCACGGCGTTCCAGTAGCCCTGCATATAAGCTTCGTCGCGGGTTCCGAGGCCGCCGACGCCGAGCAGCACGACGTCCGCGTGCCGTCCGGCCAGCGCGCCTTCGAGCCAGCCGGCGCTGCCCTGGATCAGGAGGGTGCCCGCGGCATGCGAGACGAGCAACGAGAAGCTTCCGCCCTCGAGGTAGTCGGTGGCGCGCGCTGGAGGCACGAGCGGCTGCGTGATCTCGCCCATCGCCATCCCATGCGGGAAGTGCTGCGAGCGGATCGCCGTCAGCGTGAAGTCTCCGAAGGACATCGGCTCGCCCGGCACGATGACGCGGATCTGTTCCTCGGGAAGGCCGGCGCCGCGCCCGATGTTCGCAGTCGACTCCGATCCCACGAGCAGGGCTCCCGTGCGGCTCGCGACCGCGGGCGAATCCATCGCATGGTCATAGTGCGAGTGCACGGCGATCACCGCGGCAAGCTCGTGGATGCCGGCGTCGTCGAGCGAGCGGGCGATCACGACCGGGTCGGGAGCGATGCGGCCGAGGAACACGCTCGCCTTCGGCGGCCGCGTGAAGAAGCCGTCGGTCATGATGGAGGTCTCGCCGTCGCTGATCAGCAGCGTGGCGACGCCAAAAAACGTCACGGTGACGCGCGAGCCTGGCGCGGCCTCGTCCGCGCTTTCGAGCCACAACTGTTCGTAGGGCCCGAGGCTCGGGCGATCATTCAGGCGGTAGAGCAGCCAGCCGGCGGCCAGCACGAGGAGCGCGAGCGCGGCGAGGAGCAGGCGCCGCATCGCGCTAGCGCGCGCTTTCGCGGGGCCGCGTGATCCCCGATCCGACCGCAGCCGAGGTGGGCACCCGTCTGCTCGCGCATCTGCGTCGCATGGGTGGGATGCATAGCGTGCGCCCGTCCTGTGCGCGATCGGGTCCGCGGGCTTTCCCGCCGCGAGCCTGCCTACGACGTGGGCGCGCTGCTCGTGCTGGTCTCGCACGCTCCCATCGACGTGCCCTGGAGCCTGCGCGGCGCCGCTCGCCGCCTGCGGCAGCGACTCGTCCGCACGCGGCTCGCGTCACGTTTTGGCTATCCTCGCGGCCCCGTGGGAGGGCGCCGTGCAGAAGGCCTTCGGCATCGTCTGGCTCGCCTACGTGATCGCCGGCCTCGCCGCGGTCGCAACAGGATTTGGCATCGAGGCCCATGGCTGGCACCCGCTCGCGGTGGTGCTCGCCGCCGACGTGGCGGCGACGGTGGCGATCTTCGCGTTCAGCTTCGGGTTCAAGAACTCGAGCTTCTACGATCCGTACTGGAGTGTCGCCCCACCGGCCATCGCGCTCTACTTCAGCCTGCGTCCGACGTCCGAGAGCGTCGACGGCCTGCCCGTGGTGCTGGTCTTCGCGCTCGTGCTCGCGTGGGCCGTGCGGCTCACCTGGAACTGGGCGCGCGGCTGGCATGGGCTCGGGCACGAGGACTGGCGCTACCGCCGCCTGCAGGAGCAGTCCGGGCGTGCCTACTGGCTGGTGAGCTTCGTCGGCATCCATCTGATGCCGACGCTCTGGGTCTTCCTCGGCTGCCTGTCTTTGTATCCAGCCCTGGCGCTCGGAACGCGGCCGTTCGGCGTGCTCGACGCCGTCGCGGCGCTCGTGACGGCCGGCTCGATCTGGATCGAAAGGCGTGCGGACGACGAGCTCCTGCACTTTCGCCGGGGTGGGCACGGCCCGCACGCGATCCTCAAGACGGGACTCTGGGCGTGGTCGCGCCATCCGAATTATTTCGGCGAGATGGGCTTCTGGTGGGGGCTCTGGCTCTTCGGGCTCGCGGCCGACCCCTCCTGGTGGTGGACGGTCGTCGGCCCCATCTCCATCACGCTGATGTTCCGCCTCGTGAGCCTGCCGATGGTCGAGACGCGCATGCTCGAGCGCCGGCCCGACTACGCGGCGCACACGCAGACGACGTCACTCGTGATCCCGTGGCCGCCGAAGCGAGCCGCTAGCTGACACGAACCCGGCGGGGCCGCGCGGCGAGCAGAGCGAGGCCGGCCGCAAGCAGCACGAACGTCGAGGGCTCTGGGATCGCGCTGGTGCCGACGACCGAAGCGAACGAGAAGCTCGTCCCCGGATTCCTCGAGCGAAGCGCGAGCGCGAAGCGCAGATCGAGATCCCCGACGAGCCCCGTGCTCCAGTCGCCGAGCTCGAGCACCTCGTCGTCGAAGAAGGCGAGGGCGGCGGCGAGATCGTCGAAGCTCTGGTCGAGGACGGTCACGCCTTCGCGCTCGATGCGGAAGTCGAGCGACTCGAAGCCAGCGCCGGTGAAGACGGGATCGAAGAGGCCCACGACGAGCTGATCGAGCGCGGACGCACCGATCGCAAACGCCATCTCGACCTGCGCGTCGAGCCGGATCGAGTGCGGATCTCCGGAATCGGTCGCGGCGCCGCCGAGAGCGAGCAGCGCGAGCGGCGCGTCGGTCACGGACGAGTCGAAAGCGTCCGACACCATGGCGTGATCTGCGAGGAGCTCGTGCGCCGCAGCGAAGTCCGGCAGGCCGCGCACGAACGCGAACGACTGGACATCGGCGCCGGGGCGCAGCGCGAGATCCGCGCCACCGACCCGTGCGGCGGACTCCGCCGCGACGCGGCTCGCGACGGGTGCGGAGGCCGTGGCGAGCAGCGAGGTCACGATCCCACCGTTCGTGGACGCAATCGCGGTGGCCGCTCCGCTCGCTCCGTCGGCCGTCGCCAGCGCGTGCGCAGCGCCGCCGAGCTTGCCGAACAAGCCGAGACCTCCCGTCGCGGTGGCCGTCGCGTGCACGACGCCGAGGCCTTCCGCCAGCGACGTCGAGCCGGCGTCACCGCCCACGCCGACGACGCCGCTACCGGAGAAATCGCTCGCGCTTCCACCCTGCGCGGTCGCGGTGGCGCTGATCGACGATGCGCCAGCATTCATCGCGCTTGCGTGAGCGGTCGCAGCGCCGCCGTTTCCCGGCGCGACCGTGGCGCTTCCGGATTGACCGATTCCGCCGATCGCGGATGCATTCGCGTTCACGGGCGAGTCTCCGAGCGCAATGCCGGCGGCCTCACTCTGCGCGGCGCCTCCAATGCCGCCTTGGAATCCACCGGTTCCGCCCGTCGCGTCGGACGCGGCGACGATCGCGTGCTGTGTTCCTTCACTGGTGGCGTGGGCCGTTGCGAATGCGACCCCAGCGGGGCTCCCGGCGGCGCCGGCGCGACTCGATCCCCGTCCACTGTTGGCGACGGCTCGCGAGGTGACGAGGCCCGCAGCATTGCGCGCATCGCTGAAGGCCGCGGCATCCCCTCCGTCGGAGCTGGCAGGGCCTGCCGCGAGCTGCGAGCCCCCGCTGCCGCCGGTCGCGCGCGTCTCGACGAGCAGCGTGCTGGCGCTCTTCGAGCGGGTGAGCGAACTCGTTGCGTCTCCGGCGGCTCCGGGAAGCCCACCCGTGCTGATCCCGCCGTTGCCTCCCATCGCGATCTGCATGAGCGTGAGATCTCCGCTCGTGGCTCCGTCGACGCTGTCGGCGAGCGACACCGACGCGCCATCGCCCCCGGATCCCGTCGCGTCCGATCTCCCGCCAGCACCGCCAGTCGCCGTGCCCGTGATCAGCACGGCGCTGCCGTTGCTGGAAGCGCCAAAGATCGGGCCGAGCGTCGCGTTGCCCCCGTCCCCGGCCGACGGCTGGTGGGTCGGGTCCGACGGGATGAAGGCGGTCGCGCGGCCGCTGGCGCCACCGGTTGCGATGAAGGTGGCATCCAGCGCGCCGCCGCCCTCGTTCTCCCCGGTCCACGAGACGCTCGCGTCGCCTCCTCCTCCGGACGCCGAGCCCGCCCCACTCTGCGCACGGCCTCCGATTCCACCGGTTGCGTTGCCACGCAGTGTCAAGAGACCAGACGTCGCGCCGCCAACTGCGTCGACCTGGTGTGTATCGCCGCCTTCGCCGGCTCGAATGGGCGGGATGACAGACGCATTGATGGCGCCGCCTGCTCCGCCCGTCTGCTCGGCCCGCACGCTGAGGTTGCCGCCACCCGTCGAGCTGCCAAAGGCGGTGGCCGATGCCCCGCCGCCTTGCCCGGCGTTCAAGCCATCCCCTCCGACACCCCCGATCGCGGCCGCATGCACGTCGAAGTAGGCCGTGCCGGCGTGCTCTCCTCGCGCGCTCGAGCTCGCCGAGCCGCCGTCGCCCGCCGGCGACTGGAAGCCGTACGCGAGACCGCCCACACCTCCAGTGGCGCGATCGTGGATCTGCACGGTGCCGTCCCCGAGTGCAACGCCGACCAGCTGACTGACGGCGTCGCCGCCGCGACCGCTCTTGCCTGGCGCTCTGAGCTGCCCTCCCGTGCCGCCGATAACGTCGCTGTTCATGATCACGCCATGACCATCGCCGGAGGTGCTGGCGAACCCGTCGCCGAAAGCGTCGCCTCCGTCGCTGCCCAGCGTCAGCGTCGAAAGGTCGCTGGTCAGACCGCTCGAGCCGCCCATCGCGCGCAACACCGAGAAGGCGTCACCGTTGGTGTTGGTCGCGCGCGTCGTGGCGTAGGCCGTACCGCCTGCACCGCCGTATCCGTCGGTTGGCATTCCGTTGCCCGCATTTCCACCCGTGGCGTCTGCCTCCGCCCAGACGCCGTCACCAGCGCGTATGCTGCTCTCGATCACGGCAATCGCCGAGGCGTCGCCGCCATCGCCACCGGGCCCGGCGACGCCCTCCTCGATGCTCTCTCCGCTGAATCCGCCCCGACCGCCGGACGCGGTCACCACGGCACTGTCCAGATTGAACGGTGGGAGCATCGTCGGCGTCACGCTCAAGCTCGCGGTGGCAGCGCCGCCGGCCCCGCCGGCACCACCATTCCCGTCGATTCCGGGTATCAGGTACTGCGCCGACCCACCGGTCCCGCCGCTGCCGCCGGTCGCGGCGACTGAGTTCTGGGCGTCCGAGCTGCTCACGTCCACGACGGCGGCCCCGCCGGCCTCGCCCGGCTCGCCGTCAGGGCTGGCGAGTGTGCCCCAAGCCCCATCCGCTCCGGGTGCGCCGACCTCGTCGATCGTGAGCGCGGAAGTCGGGACAGCAGCGAGTCCGACCCAGACGAACGTGGCGACGGCGGCTAGGCTCGACAGGCCGCCGTGGCGGGATCTCGGGCGCTGGGGCGACGGCATCCAATTGGGAGGTGTCCGCGCGCCCCGATGCGTGGCAGAAGGGGGATCCTTCGGGCTATCGAAGCACCTCGCGACGCCGCGCAGCCGCTCCGTTACCGTCGCAACCTCGCCCCAGCCGCAGGAGCCACTCGCATGCTCTCCCCCCTCGACGACTACCCCATCCACCAGATCGCGGAGCCGATCCGGCACGTGGGGACGAGCGATCGCAATTTCTACGACCGCTACTACTTCAACCTGCACGGCTGTAGCGACGAGCTCTTCCTCGTCACCGGAATGGGTCAGTACCCGAACCTGGGCGTGCAGGACGCGTTCGCGGTGGTGATCCGCAACGGCATCCACAGGGTGGTGCGCGCTTCGCGCGAGCTCGGCAACGACCGCATGAACACGAGCGTCGGGCCGTTCCGGATCGAGGTGCTCGAGGGACTGAAGCGGCTGCGCGTGGTGCTCGAGCCCAATGCGTGGGGGCTCGAGATGGACGTGGTGTTCGAGGGCGCGATCGAGGCCTTCCACGAGCAGCGGCACTTCATCAGGCAGTTCGGGCGCGTGCTGTTCGACACGTCGCGGCTCGCGCAGACGGGCTGCTGGTCGGGCACGCTCAAGCTGGGGGACGAGACCTTCCGCATCACGCCGGATCGCTGGTGGGGCACGCGCGATCGCTCCTGGGGCGTTCGGCCGGTGGGCGAGGCCGAGCCGCCGGGCATCCGGGCGACGACGCCGGTGATCGGCGGCCTCTGGAGCTACGCGCCGATGCAGTTCCGCGATTTCTCGATCATGTACATCTGCCAGGAGTCGGGCACCGGCGAGCGCGCGCTGGAGGAGGCCGTGCGCATCCCGGCGCTCGGCCGCGGCGGCAAGCCCGAGCTGCTCGGGCGGCCCGAGTTCGAGTTCGAGTTCGTCTCGGGCACGCGTCGCGTGAAGCGCGCTTTGCTGCACCTCGTCGAGCCGAGCGGGCGCAAGCTCGAGATCGGCGTCGAGCCATTGTTACCGATGTACGTGGGGGTCGGCACGGGCTACGGCTTCGACGCCGACTGGCGCCACGGCATGTACCAGGGACCCCTCAAGGTCGAGGGCTTCACGCTCGACACGCGCGACCCGGCAAACAAAGCCCGCCTGTTCGGCCTGATCGACAACGTCGCGCGCTTCGAGCTCGACGGGCAGGTTGGCTACGGGCTCTTCGAGTACATGCTGATGGGACCGAGCGCGCGCTTCGGCTTCAAGAGCTTCGAAGACGTGGCCCCCTGAGCAAGGTGACGTGACGCCATGCCCACGCCCTGGAAGCGCGATCTCGCGGCCGACCGCGCGAAGCTCGCGCAGTGGCTCGCGAAGCAGCTCCCGGCCGGCTCCGAGCCGCGGCTCTCGGAGTTCGAGAGCCCCACTGCCTCCGGCTTCTCGAACGACACTCTTATGTGTGATCTCGCCTGGCGCGAGGGGGGCCGCGCACGCAGCGAGCCGCTGGTGGTGCGCGTGCAGCCGATGGGCTTCCAGGTGTTTCCCGAATACGACCTGGCGCTCCAGGTCCGCACGCTCCAGCTGCTCGGCGCCACGAACGTTCCCGTGCCGCGCGTGCTCTGGTTCGAGCCCGAGGATCGCAGCGTGCTGGGCGCGCCGTTCTACGTGATGGCGCGCGTGGCGGGCCGCGTGCCGACCGACCAGCCGCCGTATCACGCGGGCGGCTGGATGGGCGAGGCCTCGCCCGCGGAGCGCGAGGCGATCTGGTGGGGCGGGATCGAATGCATCGCGAAGATCCATCGCCTCGACTGGCAGGCGCTCGGCTTCGGCTTTCTCGAGAAGCCCGAGCTCGGCGCCAGCGGCCTCGAGCGCCAGCTCGCCTACTACCGCCGCTATCTGACGTGGGCTGCGCGCGGGCAGCCCCAACCGACGATCGAGGCCGCGCTCGCCTGGCTCGAGAAGCATGCGCCGGCGGACGAGCCGACAGTTCTTCTGTGGGGCGACGCGCGCATCGGAAACATCATCTTCGACGGCACGCGCCCCGCGGCCGTCCTCGATTGGGAGATGGTCACGCTCGGCAGCCCCGAGGCTGACCTGGCTTGGGCGATCTTTCTCGACCGCCACCACAGCGAAGGGATCGAGACGCCGCGGCTCGCGGGCTTTCCCTCCTACGAGGAGACGGTCGCGCGCTACGAGTCCCTGACGGGCCACCGCGTGAAGCACCTCCACTACTACCAGGTCTTCGCCGGGTTTCGATTCGCGGTGATCTTCCTGCGCATCGCCCAGCAGATCGTGCACTACGAGCTGATGGACGCCGCGGCCGGCCGCCGCTTCGAGCTCGACAACACCGTCTCGCGTCTGCTCGCGAAGGATCTCGGGCTGCCGCCGCCGGGAGCCGCCTAGCGGGGCGCGGGCTCGACGCGCAGCAGCAGACCCTCGATCGCCACGACGCGCACAGCAACGCCGACCGACACCGGCGCGTGCTGGCGCGAGACGCGCGCGCGCCAGCGCTCGGCGCCGA
>Ga0210377_10001526_pt1 | contig 21161 bp, 17 predicted proteins | sample PLM4_65_b1redo_FD_155480 | JGI IMG/M metagenome (GOLD analysis project Ga0210377, IMG submission 155480) | Groundwater sediment microbial communities from an aquifer in East River, Colorado, USA - PLM4_65_b1 redo | ecosystem: Environmental > Terrestrial > Soil > Riparian zone | place: USA: East...
ACCGAAGCTCCATTCTCCGCTTGATCAGGTGCTCTGCCAGAGTCCGAGGCGCGCTCGAAAACCTGAGCGGTTTCAGCGTCTTTAGGCGCAAGCGCCGGACTGGGAAGAAGGCAACACACGCTTGCAAGTGCGGAGGAGGGCCTGGTGCATTCGCCTGCCGGAAAGGACCAGCCTGCCAGGCCAATTATTTCTCGCGCATCTCCGGGCCTTTCCTCGACCGCATCGATCTCTTCGTCGATGTGGCCGCCGTCACAGCAGCCGACCTCTCGCTTCCTCCGCCCGCCGAAGGCACAGCAGAAGCCGCCGCCCGGGTCGCCGTCGCGCGCGAGAAACAGACCCGCCGCTTTGGCGAAACGCTTGAGAATCGCCGGCCGGTCAACGCCGATGCGCCGGGCGCCGATATCGAGGTCCTGTGCGGGCTCGACGCCAGCGCGCGGGCGCTGCTGGTCAAAGCCGCCGAACAGCTCTCGCTCTCGGCCCGCGCCTACCATCGCGTCCTCAAAGTCGCGCGTACGATCGCCGATCTCGATGGCGCAGTGAATGTTGCCCGCGTCCACGCCGCCGAGGCGCTGACTTACCGATACCGTCCGGCTGTCCCATCCATGCCAACGCGCCAAATCGGCGGCAAATTCGACCCGGCGGGCATCCGTTAATCCAATGGTGAGCAGACCGGCGTCAGGGTTTCCGCCCATGAGCGATCCCGCGCACATCCGGCCCACGCCTGCGGGCGAGCCTGCAACGTCGGAAACCATCGCGGCCGAAGTGCTGTCGGCGGCGGCGCGCGGCTGGCCGGGCGCCGCCCTGGTCATCGGCCCGCGCGGCCGGGTGATCTCCGCCAGCCCGCTCTCCGGCCTCACCGAAGGCATGCGCGCGCCCTTCGATCTTCCCGCCGCCCCGGTCGCATCCCAGATCGTCGACAATGCCGGCCGCCGCTGGCGTGTCTCCGCGCCGGTCGCCGGCGTCCGGCTCGCGACCGCCGACCTCAAGGAAGAACCCGACGCCGCGCACCGCTTTACCGCCGCCGTCAGCCACGAGATCCGCACGCCCCTCAATGGCATTCTCGGCATGGCCGCCCTGCTGGAGGAGGAGGGCGACCTCTCCGCCGCTCAGCGCGATTACGCCTCCGCCATCCGGAAGAGCGGCTCGCGCCTGCTCGACCTGCTCAACAACGTGCTCGATTTCTCGCGGATGGAAGCGGGAGATATCCCGATCGACGCTGCTCCGTTCGATCCCTCCGATCTCGTGCAGGACGCCGCCGAGCTTCTGGCGCCCCGTGCGCATGCTGCGAGCCTCGACATCGCGGCGATCGTCGATCCCGACCTGCCGATGCGCATGATCGGCGACGCCGGCCGCCTCCGCCAGATTCTGTTCAACCTCGCCGGCAACGCGATCAAGTTCACGACAAGCGGCGCGGTTCTCATCGAGGCGCGGCGGGGGCGCGGCGGCAAGGGTCTCGCCCTCATCGTGCGCGACACCGGCGCCGGCGTGCCCGAACACGCCCGCGCCCGCCTGTTCGACGCATTCTCGCAAGTCAGCGCGGCCGACGCCCGCCGCGACGGCGGCGTCGGCCTTGGCCTCGCCATCGTCGCGCGCCTTGTTGCGGCAATGAAGGGCAGCGTCGATGTCTCCTCGATCTGGGGGCAGGGCGCGATGTTCCGCGTCGACCTTCCGCTCGAGCCCGCAACCGTTCCCGCCAGCCCTCAGCCGCAGCCTCAGGGGTCGCTGAAGGTTGCAATGGATCTGCCGCCGGCCTCTGGCCTTGCCTGCATCGCGGCGCTCGCGAACGAGGGCGCCCAGCTGGTTTCAGCCGAGGATTTCCCCGACCTTGTCATTCTCGACGCCGCGCTCCCTCCGGCGAAGATCGAGGCGATGGCGAAACGTCGCCGCACACTCGTCGTCATGCGCCCCGGCGACCGCTCCCGCATTGAACAGTTCCGCGAGATGGGCTGCGCCGGCTATCTCATCCGCCCCTTGCGCGCCGCCTCCATCATCGAGCGTGTCGGGCTGACATTTTCCGGCGCCGTCCAGGCCGAACCCCAGGGCGCCGCCAAGAAACCTGGCGAGGCAGGCTCCGTGCTGATCGCGGACGACAACGCGGTTAACGCACTCCTTGCCCGCAGTGCGCTCACCGCGGCCGGGTTTCGAGTCGATACCGCCAGCACCGGCGCCGAAGCGCTCGAACGGATCGGCGAGACCCTCTATTCCGTTGTGTTCATGGACATCCGCATGCCGGTGATGGACGGGCTCGAAGCGACCCGCCGCATTCGCCGCCTCGCAGGTCCCGCGGCCGATGTGCCCATCGTGGCGCTGACAGCCGACGTCAATCCCGAACTCGAGGATCTCGCGCGCGAAGCCGGCGTCTCCCAGCTCGCCGCCAAGCCGATCGATCCGCAGCGCCTGCGCGAACTCGCCGCGCGCTGGGCTTCCTGGCGGAAGCAGGCTGCCGAATGAGCGCCTAGCTCGGCGCGGGGTCAGGTATGCGACGCGGCTGCCGCGCCATCAGCACGATGCAGAGGATCAGCGCCGGCGCCGCGATCAGGCCTGCGCCGATATAGAACAGGCCATAGGATTCCATCAGCGTCCGGCCCGAGGCCTGGAAGCCGTCCACGACGGCGCCCGAAAAGCCCTTCAGGAATTTTCCGAATATCGTGTAGATCGAGCTCATCAGCGCATATTGTGTCGCCGTGTAGCCGAGGCTGGTGAGGCTCGACATGTAGGTCACCAGCGCCACGCCCGCGAAGGCGTAGCAGAAATTGTCGCTCGCCATGGCGAAGGAGAAGAGCCCGATATCGGGGCCGTTGAAGGCAAGCAGCGCGAAGCTCGCAACGCCCAGGCCCTGCAGCACGGCGCCGATGATGAGCGTCCGCGAAAACCCGAGGGCTGCGATGCTGAGCCCGCCTGCGACGATGCCGGCGGTGGAAGCGATGAGGCCGACCGTGGCGCGCACGCCGCCGACCACATCCTTGCCGAAGCCGAGGTCTGAATAGAATGGCCCGGCCACCGGCCCGATCACGAATTCCGGCAGGCGATAGACGCTGATCATCAGCAACATCACCAGCGCAATCGCCCCATGGGCGCGGAAAAACTGGATCAGTGGGCCGAGGAAGGCGTCGAAGATGCCTGCCGGCGCCGCAAGCGCCGATGCGACAATGCAGAACATGACAGGCCAGAACATCGGCGCGCCGCCGATGATGTTGTTGCTCGACACCGCGCCATAGAAGGCGACCAGCACGATTGCGGCGATTGCGGCGGCGCCCGCCATCCACACATGGGGAAGCCGCGCCATCACGCCCACGGCGCAGAGCAGGAAGACGACGGCGAAGGCATTCCCGAACTGGGAGGCGCTGGCGAGATCCCCGCCCGGATCGAGCGATCCGGCCTGGTTGCTGAACCACCATGAAATGAGCGCCGCGAGCGCGAAGACGCCTGCCGCCGTCATGACGCGCCATTGCGGCGTCGCGCCCTTCACGGCGAGGCCGAGCCGCTTGATCGCTTCCGTTCGTGTCGGCTCCGGCGTGAACCAGGCGGCGGCGAGGCCCACGCCCATCAGCAGCGCCATCAGCACGTAGGACGGCTGCCAGCCGAGATGCTGGGCGAAGATCAGGATCAGCGCATCGGAGAATAGGAGTGCGACGCGGTAGCCAAGCTGGAAGGCGGAGGTGAAGAGGCCCAGTTCGTCGGCGTCGCCCGCCGACTCGATCCGCCAGGCGTCGACCGCAATGTCCTGCGTCGCCGAGGCGAACGCCACCAGCAGCGCGAAGGCTCCGATGGTTGCAAGGCCGCCGGCCCCGTGCGGCCCGAAGATCGACATGAGGATCAGGCCCGCTGCGACCAGGAGCTGCGCGAAGATCGCCCAGCTGCGCCGCTGGCCAAGCTTGGAAAGCATAGGCAGCTTCGCGCGGTCGACCATCGGCGCCCAGAATACCTTGAACGTGTAGGCAAGGCCCACCCAGGACAGGAAACCGATCGCCGTCAGCGTCGTGCCTTCATCGCGCAGCCAGTAGCCGAAGGTTGCGCCGGTCAGCAGGAAGGGTAGGCCAGAGGCAAATCCCAGGGCCGCCATGCTGGCGATGCGGGGATTGCCCAGCGCGGCGATGGTTTCGCGCAGCCCGTGCTTTTTCTTGGGGGCTGGCGTGTCTGCAGCGGTAGTGGCGGTCATGATCGCCTCCGTCGTCCCGGAATTCATCCGTGGACGGCTTCGTTACGGAGGTAAAGCACACCAAAGGCTTGAACAGGGCATGAATGCGTTGCCGCAGCGGCGAACGCAGGCGGTCTCAGCTGTTGGTATTGTAGGCCGCGAACGCGGCCAGGTTCACGATGTCTTGGGCGGTGGCGTCGAGCTGGGCGATCTGCACCGACGATTTCAGCCCCACCAGCAGCGGCCCGATTACGGTCGCCCCGCCGAGCGCCGCGGCCATCTTGGTCGAGATCGAGGCCGAATGGATCGCCGGCATCACCAGCACGTTGGCGGGGCCGGTGAGGCGCGCGAACGGATAGAGCCGCCGCGCATCCGGATTGAGCGCCACATCCACCGCCATCTCGCCATCGTATTCGAAGCCGACGTTTCCCCTAGCATCCAGAAGGGCTACGGCATCGCGCACTTTTTCCATCCGCTCGCCGGGCGGGTTTCCGAACGTCGAATAGGACAGGAAGGCGAGCTTGGGCGTGAAGCCCAGCTTGTGCGCCGCCCTGGCCGCCGAGATCGCGATCTCCGCGAGGTCCTGCGCTCCCGGCATTTCGGTGACGCTGGTGTCGGCGATCAGCATCGGTCCGGCCTTGCCGATCACGATCGAGACGCCGATCGGGCGCACGTCGTCGCGCTTGTCGATGACCAGCAGGACATCCGACAGCGAGGTCGCATAGTTGCGCGTGACGCCCGTCACGATGCCGTCGGCATGGCCCATCGCCACCATGCAGGCCGCAAACACGTTGCGGTCCTGATTGATCAGGCGCTGGGCGTCGCGCTGCAGGTATCCTTGCCGTTGCAGGCGCTTGTAGAGGAAATCGGTGTATTCGGAGTTCCGGTCGCTCGTGCGCGCATTGGTGATGGTAAGCTCGCCTGCCGGCAGGCCGACAAGCTGCATGTTGCGCGTCACTTGTTCCTCGCGGCCGACGAGGATCGGCTCGCCCAGCTCCTGGGTCTTGAACTGCCACGCCGCGCGGATCACCGCCGGTTCTTCGCCCTCGGCGAACACGATGCGCTTGCGCTTGGGTTCGCGGCGCACCGCGCCGTGAATGCGCTGGAGGAAGGACGCCGCCGGATCGAGCCTCTGGGCGAGGCTGTCGCGATAAGCGTCCATGTCGGCGATGGGCCGCCGCGCGACGCCTGAGTCCATCGCGGCCTGCGCGACGAAAGGCGGCACGTACCAGATCAGCCGCGGATCGAACGGGGCGGGGATGATGTAGTCCGGTCCGAAGCTTGGGCGAGCGCCGGCATAGGCGGCCGCGACCTCGTCGGGAACATCCTCGCGCGCGAGCTGTGCAAGCGCGTTTGCGGCGGCGATCTTCATCTCTTCGTTGATAGTTCGGGCGCGCACGTCGAGCGCGCCGCGGAAGATATAGGGAAAGCCCAGCACGTTGTTGATCTGGTTGGGGTAGTCCGACCGCCCGGTCGCGATGATGGCGTCGGAACGAACTTCCTTGACTTCCTCCGGCGTGATTTCCGGATCGGGGTTTGCCAGGGGAAAGATCATCGGGTTCTTGGCCATCCTGGCGACCATTTCCTTGGTCACCATGCCCTTGGCCGACAGGCCGATGAACACGTCGGCGCCTTCGAACGCTTCTATCGTGGTGCGCTTCTTGGTCTTGACTGCGAAGGCGGACTTGAACTGGTCCATCCCCTCGGTCCGGCCTTCGTAGATCACGCCCTTGCGGTCGACCAGCAGGATGTTGTCGCGCTTGACGCCGAGATGGCGGATCAAGCCGGCGACGGACAGGCCCGCGGCGCCTGCGCCGGTGATGACGACCTTGCAGTCCGACAGCTTGCGGCCGGTGATCTGGCAGGCGTTGATCAGGCCTGCTGTCGCGATGATTGCCGTGCCGTGCTGGTCGTCGTGGAAGACCGGAATATCCAGCTTTTCGCGCAGCTCGCTCTCGATCACGAAGCACTCGGGTGACTTGATGTCCTCGAGATTGATGCCGCCGAAGGTGGCGCCGATCGCCCGCACGCAGTCGATGAATTTCTGCGGATCCTTCTCGTCGACCTCGATATCGATCGAATCGACGTCGGCGAAGCGCTTGAAGAGGACGGACTTGCCTTCCATCACCGGTTTGGAAGCCAGGGACCCCAGATCGCCCAGGCCCAGGATCGCGGTGCCGTTGGAGATCACGGCAACCAGATTGCCCTTGGACGTATAATCGTAGGCAAGGTCCGGATCCTTGGCGATCGCCAGCACCGGAACGGCCACGCCCGGCGAATAGGCCAGCGACAGGTCCTTCTGCGTCGCCATCGGCTTGGTCGGCGTCACCGACAGCTTTCCCGGCCGCGGATAGCGGTGGAAGGCAAGCGCTTCTTCGTCGGTCAGGCTGGGGCGTTTTGAGGTCATCGTCTTTTGGCTTGAGGGCGGAGGCTCAGGTCACTAGGCATGAGCCTCGCCGAAGGGGCGAGGGCAGGCAGGCGCGCATTCAGCCGCAAACGGGACCCGAATCAAGCGTGAAGGAGCGCGAATCCACTTCAGGCGGGCAAGAACCCGCTTCTGTAGCGCCTTCGACGGAAGGCGCGACGCCTTTTATGGCGCAATATCTCGAAATGAAGGCCCGCCATCCCGATGCGTTGCTCTTTTTCCGGATGGGCGATTTCTACGAGCTGTTCTTCGAGGATGCGATCAAGGCGGCCCAGGCGCTCGACATTACGCAGACCTTCCGCGGCCAGCACAACGGCGCGCCGATCCCGATGGCGGGCGTGCCCTATCATGCTGTCGAAGGCTATCTCGCCAAGTTGATCCGCAGCGGTCACCGCGTCGCCGTCTGCGAGCAAACGGAAGATCCCGCCGAGGCAAGGAAACGCGGATCGAAGGCGGTCGTTCGCCGCGAAGTGGTGCGGGTGGTGACGCCTGGCACGATTACCGAGGAATCACTGCTCGAAGCCCGCTCGGCCAACTGCCTTGCCGCTATTGGCGTTGCCGGGGGAGGGCGCGAGGCAGCTCTTGCGCTTGCGGACGTCTCGACCGGCCGTTTCGAAGTGTTCAATCTCGCCCCAGCCGCGCTGGAGGATGTGCTCTCGGCCACGGCCCCGCGCGAAGTACTGGTGTCGGATTCTGACATCGCTCATGCCGATGTTGCGCGCGCGACACAGGGTCTCGTCCTGACGCCTCGCCCAGGTGCGCGCTCCGATCCGAAACTTGGCGAGCGGCTGATGAAGGGCGCCTATGGCGTCTCGACGCTCGACGGCTTCGGGGTGTTCTCGCGCGCCGAACTGATCGCCTGCGCTCTCCTGTTCGACTACCTCGCATTAACCCAGGCCGGAGGCGCGGCGCGGCTCGATCCGCCCTTGCGTTCCGCGCCAGAGGCATTTCTCGCGATCGACCCGGCAACGCGCGCTAGTCTCGAGATCGATCGCTCGTCGCGCGGGCAGCGCCAGGGCTCGCTGGTTGCTTCCGTCGACCGTACCGTAACGGCGGCGGGCGCCCGGCTGCTGACGACACGTATCGGACGGCCTTCGCGCGACCCGCACGAAATCGCCCGCCGCCTCGACGCCGTGGCGTTCTTTCTCGATGCCTCCGAGCGGCGGGAATTCGCGCGCGATGCGCTGAAGCGCGCCAGCGACCTCGAACGCGCGCGGATGCGGCTGTCGCTGCGCCGGGGCGGTCCGCGCGATCTTGCGGCTCTGGCGGCGTGCCTCTCGGTTGGAGAACAAATCTGCGCCGATCTTTCTTCCCACGACAGCCCGCCTGCGGAGATTGCCGCTGCGTGCGGAGCACTGACGCTTGCAGACAAGCCAAAGCTCGCAGCCTTTGCGCAGCAGGTGTCGGCGGCCCTTGCAGCAGAGCTTCCGGTGCAAGTGCGCGATGGCGGGTTCATAGCCCAGGGCTACGATCCCGCGCTCGATGAAACACGCGCTCTCAAGCAGGATGCGCGTGGCGTCATTGCTCGGCTGGAGGCGGACTACGCTACGGAGACAGGCGTTTCCGGTCTGCGCATCAAGCACAACAATATCCTCGGCTATTTCCTCGAGGTGAATGCCCGCCATGGCGAGGCGATGATGAAGCCGCCTCTCGCCGCGACCTTCATCCATCGCCAGACCATGGCCAACGCCATGCGGTTCTCGACCACGGCGCTCAGCGAGCTTGAGGCAAAAATATCGCGCGCTGACGACGAGGCGTTGGCGCGCGAGATGGATATCTTCAACCGTTTCGTTGCGGAAGCCGATGCACTGGGCCCGGAGCTGGCGGAGATCGCCGACGGCCTCGCCCGGCTCGATGTCGCCTCCGCCAACGCGGAATGGGCTGCCGAGTCTTCAGCCGTCCGGCCTGAGCTCACCGATGCGCCAGTCTTCGAGGCTGAAGGCGCGCGCCACCCTGTCGTCGAGGCGGCGCTGCGTGCAGGCGGGCAAGGCTTCACCGCCAATGACTGCCGCCTCGATGCAAGGGGAGAGGCGGGACCGCGCCTCGTACTTGTTACGGGCCCCAACATGGCTGGCAAATCCACTTTCCTCCGCCAGAACGTCTTGCTTGCGATTCTGGCTCAGGCAGGCTGCTACGTTCCCGCGCGCAAGTTGCGCCTCGGTCTCGCTGACCGAATCTTCTCCCGTGTCGGCGCATCGGACGATCTTTCCCGAGGCCGCTCCACCTTCATGGTCGAGATGATCGAGACGGCGGCGATCCTCAACCAGGCGACCCCCAACTCCATTGTCATCCTCGACGAGGTCGGCCGCGGCACCTCGACCTGGGATGGTCTTGCGATCGCCTGGGCGGCGGTCGAGCATCTGCACGAAGTCAACAAGTGCCGGGCGCTCTTCGCGACGCACTATCACGAGCTCACCGGGCTCGCGGACACCCTGAAAGCGTGCGCCAACGCTTCGCTGCGGGCGCAGGAGTGGGGCGGCGACCTCGTCTTCCTGCACGAGGTGAAGCCTGGACCTGCAGACCGCTCCTATGGCGTGCAGGTCGCCAAGCTCGCCGGCTTGCCGTCGGTAGCCGTCCGCCGCGCCGAAGCGGTGCTGAAACGCCTCGAAGCCAAGGAGGGCTCGGCCAGACGCCTGGAGGACCTGCCGCTCTTCGCCGCGACTGCGCCCCCGCCTGAGCTTCGCGAACCCTCCGAAGCTGAGAAGATCCTGGCCGAACTCGATCCAGATACGCTCACGCCAAAAGAGGCGCTGGAGCTGGTTTACCGGCTCAAGAAGGCCTCCAGCTCTGGCGCCTGATCTGGCGCCAAGAGTGGCGCCAACTTTGGCGCCAGAACTGGCGTCAAGTCCGTTAGCGCAATTCACCACACGGCTGGCTGTATTCGCCACGTGTTGGGGTGATATTCGCCATAATCAGCTGAGAGTTCAGATGCGAAAATAGAAAAATCCAATAAAATCAACTTTACATACGGTTAAAAAAGTCTGGCATGGCGGTTGCAGACAAGCCTGCAATGGCAAGGCCCACTGAGATGGCGCAGCCGCAGAACAAGAAACGGAGACACAAAATGAACGGTCTGATCAACACCTCGAAGCTCGGCAACATCGGCTCCTTCGGCGCTCTCGCAGTCGCCTTCTCCAGCCTCGCGGCTGTCTTCTACGTGATGTTCGCCGGCGCCGGTCTCGTCGCCTGAACAAGCCTCTAACGGCGGTCCCGGAGAGGACGCAGCCGAAAAAAGAAACGGAGAAATAAAATGTACGGTCTGATCCACACCTCGAAGCTCGGCGAAGTTGGCTCCTTCGGCATCCTGACCATCGCCCTCTGCAGCGTTTCGGCTGTTCTCTACGTGATCGCGACGGCGTTCACCGGCGGCGGTCTGGCCTGATCCCAGGCGCCGCCGATCTGAACAACAGCCAGATGACCGGCCAGCTGCTCCCCCAGCTGGCCGGTCCGCTTTTGGGCGCCTGTTTTTTGTGACGCGTCTTTCACCCAGCCGTCTTCAAAAGGTTCTCGACTGCCTCGATGGCGCGAGCCCGGCGAACTTCGGGCGGGCCGCTGATTCGGACGAAGTTCACGCCCCGAGAAAGAAGTTCGCGCTCGCAGGCGAGATGGAATTTGCGGCGGTCGTCGGGATTGGAGAAGTAGCGGACATCATCCTTCACCCAAGGCAGGTCAATGTCGCAGAGGAGGTAGAGGTCAGGATAGTCGACGTAAGTGTCGAACCAGGGATCACGTTTGCCGGCGAGCATGTCGGACCATATGGCGGTCAAGACCGGATCGGTATCCTCGATCAAAACGCGGCTGGCGTGCTTGGCGGCTTCAGCGACACCGGCGAGATGGCCTTTCACAATCTGCATCATGTCGTCAGCGCTAGTTGCGCCGGTCCCGTGGATCTGGGTGTAGAGTCGGCCGTATTCGGGCGCCACGACGGTGTTGAAATGCCGCGCGAGTTCGTGCGCTAGGGTTGTCTTGCCGGTTGACTCCGCGCCGAACAGCGTCACGCGCTTGAGGGTGTCGGGCAGGGTCATGCCGCCGCCTGCATGGTTGCCTCGGCACGCATGGCGCGGCGCCACTCCCACCAGCCCCAGAACGCGTTGAAGAAGAAGAACACGTAGAGCCCCGTGAACAGCCAGAGGCGCTGGCTGGCATAGAGCCAGACCGACAGGACATTGACCACGACCCAGACCGGCCAGTTCTCGACCCGCTTCCGGTCGAGCAGGAACTGCGCGACGATGCTGAGGCCGAAAACCGCGGCATCGGGCAAGGGCATGCTGGCGTCGGTCAGCGCCTCGAGAGCGACAGCGGCGCCGACCGCAAAGGCAAGCGCGCCCGCGCACAGCGCGATAACGAGCCTGGGATCGGTCGAGCGGATCGGCGGTTTGGCGCCTTTGTCGCCTCTCATCCAGTACCACCAGCCGTAGAACTGGACGGCCAGGAAAAAGATCTGCAGCACCGCATTTGCGTAGAGCTGCTGGCCCCAGACTACGAAGAAGAACGCGGCGGTCCCGGCAACTCCGAAGGGGAACTGCCAAAGGCTGCGCTTCACCGACAGGATCACACAGACGAGCGTCAGCGCCGTGGCGGCGATCTCGAGAGGTTGCATCGATCGGCCCCGGTCTTGCCCCTCCCGAACCTGCCGCGCCATCGACCAGCGGGCAACAGGCGGAAATTCACCATGCCTGCGGGTAATTCACCGATCCTTTGAGATTGGTAAGGTGATGAAGAGCCACCTGTTGCCTTAGGCCAAACAGGGCTAGAGAACCCGGCATGACGGACGCCCCTTCGCAGGCCACTGCCGACGTCTCACCGGCGCAACGTTCGATGGCCGCGCCGAAGCCGGGGCCGTGGCGCATCGCCGACATCGTCGATGGCCGCAAGCTACGCATCCAGCTGACCGCCGCGGCGCTCGACAACGGGTCGGATCCAGTGGCCCAGCGCAAGCGGGCGCTCGACCTCATCCATGCAGCGCTCTTCCGCGGCCGGATGATCGCGCAAGAGCGCCTGCAGGAAGGCGCCGACGGGCTGGATACGGCCAGCCTGCTCTCGGCGGTGATGGATGAAGCGCTGTCGGCGCTCTACGACTTCACCGTTGTCCATATCTTCCGCGCCCACAACCCGACCGAGGCGGAGCGGATGGCGGTGCTTGCGGTCGGCGGATACGGGCGCAGCGTGCTGGCGCCGTCTTCCGACGTGGATCTTCTCTTCGTCCGCAACTACAAGCAGACCGCCTGGGCCGAGAGCGTCATCGAGTACATGCTCTATGCGCTGTGGGACATGGGGCTGAAGGTCGGCCACGCCTTCCGCACGATCGACGAGTGTGTGAAGCTTTCGCGCGAGGACGTAACGATCCGGACGTCGATCCTCGACCAGCGCCTGCTGTTCGGCGACAAGGGCGTCGCCGACAAGCTGGCCGAGCGGTTCCACAAGGATGTCGTCACCGGGCGCGGGGCGGAATTCGTCGCTGCAAAACTGCTCGAGCGCGACGAGCGCCATGAGCGCGAAGGCGGATCGCGCTACCGCGTCGAGCCCAACGTCAAGGACGGGAAGGGCGGACTGCGCGACCTGCAGACGCTGTTCTGGATCGCCAAGTACATCCACGGCGGTAAGAACCTGGCGGAGGTGCTCGACAACTCCGCCTTCACCCCGCAGGACAAGGCGATCTATGTTCGCGAGGCGCGCTTCCTGTGGACCGTGCGCTGCCATCTCCACTATCTCACTGGCCGCGCCGAGGAGCGTCTCTCCTTCGACCTGCAGCCCGAGATGGCGACGCGCATGGGCTATACGGCGCGCCAGAACGTCACCGCGGTCGAGCGCTTCATGAAGCGCTATTTCCTCGCGGCGAAGGAAGTGGGGGCGCTGACCCGCATCCTTTGCGCCAAGCTGGAGGTCGACGAGAAGAAGCGTCCTGGCGGACGCCAGCGCCTTATCCCGGCCGCCGCAGCCAAGCCGCTCAAGGAAGAGGGCTTCGCGCTCGATGGTGGGCGTCTCACAATTACCGATCCCAACATGTTCGTTGCCGATACGCGCAAGCTGTTGCGGCTGTTCTGGCTCGCCAACGAACGCGGGCTCGACATCCATCCCGAGGCGATGACAGCGGCGCGGCGTTCGTTGTGGGCGGTGACACGCCAGGCGCGAACCGACGACCAGTCGCGCGCTCTGTTCCTCGACATCGTGGCGGGCAGGAACCACGATAACCGAGTGCTGCCGCTGATGAATGAAGCCGGCGTGCTTGGCCGCTTCGTGCCGGAGTTCGGGCGCATCGTCGCGCAGACCCAGTTCAACATGTACCACCACTTCACAGTGGACGAGCACACTCTGAAGGCTGTCGAGACCATCCACGACATCGAACGCGGACTTCTCAAGGCAGAGCATCCGCTATCGACCGAGCTGTTCCCGAAGATCCAGAGCCGCCAGGCGCTCTATCTCGCCATGCTGCTGCACGACACCGGCAAGGGCAAAGGCGACCAGCAGGTCGAGGGCGCCAAGCAGGCCCGATCGGCTGCGCTGCGGCTTGGCTTGGCCGAGGACGAGGCCGAACTGGTCGCCTGGTTGGTCGGCAACCATCTCGAGATGAGCGACACCGCTCAGCGCCGAGACATTTCCGATCCGCAGACGATCTCCAAATTCGCCGAGCGCGTTGGCAACCTTGAACGCCTGCGGCTGCTGCTGATCCTCACCGTCGCCGACATCCGCGCCGTTGGTCCTGGGGTGTGGAATGGCTGGAAGGGCCAGCTCCTGCGCGATCTTTATTACGCCACCGAGGCGGCGCTGCGAGGCGGCCGTACCGACGAGCAGAGCGTGCGCGCCCAGCTGTCCGAGCGCGCTGGTGAAGCGCGCGCGGCGCTGGCAAGGCGCGTTGGCGCGAGCCTGGCGCTTGCCAGCGTCGAGGACGCCTACTGGATCGGCTTCAGCGAGGATGCTCATGTCCGCCATGCGGTGGCGCTGTCCGGCGGAGAAGGTCAGCCGATCGTGGTCGCCGCCAACATTGACAGCGGGCGTTCTGCGACCGAGGTCCTGGTCACCGCGCCTGATCGGCCTGGCCTGTTCGCCGATCTTTGCGGCGCGCTCAGCGCCGCGGGCGCCAACGTTGCGGCCGCGCACCTTTACGAGAGTGGAGACAGCCGCGTGCTCGACGTGTTCGACATCCAGGATGCACGCGGCGCGCCGTTGGGCGCCGACCACCCCCACGCGCTGAGCCGCCTGATCGAGGACCTGCGGGCAGCTGCTGCGGGCGGAGACAACGTCAAGCGGCCGGGCAAGGCCCCGGCAGCCAGCCGTCGCCACGCCGCCTTCATCATCTCGCCGACTGTGCTGATCGATCGTACCGCCTCCTATGATTCGACTGTCATCGAGGTCTCGGGCCGCGACCGCCCGGGCCTGCTCTACGACATTGCGTGCGAACTGGCGGATACTGGCCTATCGATCCGCTCGGCGCATGTCGGGGCCTATGGCGAGCGTGTGCACGACGTGTTCTATGTCGAAATGCTGTCGGGCGGCGGCATGCCGCCCGAAATGGACGAGAAGCTGATCTCCCGCCTGGAAGTGGTGCTGCGATCGCAGACCCCAACGGCCCCCCGCATTCCCGCCCATACGCTGGCGCGCGCGCCGGCCTCCTTCGACCGCTAGGGATCTCCGAACCAGATGTCGCTTGCGCGCAATGTCATCGTGCAGACCACGTTCACGCTCGGCAGCCGCTTGCTCGGCTTCGCGCGAGATCTGGCGCTGAACGCGCGCTTCGGCGGGCAGGGTCCGCTGATGGACGCATGGACCAAAGCGTTGTGGCTGCCCAATCTGTTCCGCCGCCTGTTTGCCGAGGGCGCCTTCGCGCAGGCTTTCGTGCCGGTGTTCGCCAAGACGCTGCAGCAGGAAGGTCAGGCCGAAGCCGAGAAGATGGCCAGCCAGGCGCTCGCTTTCATCATGGTTATGGTGGTCGCCTTCTCGATCCTGCTCGAACTGGTGATGCCGCAGCTGATGCCGGTCATCCTCTACACCTATGTGGACGATCCCGAGGTGATGAGGATCGCCGTGCTGATGACGCAGCTGACCACGCCGTATCTGGCCTGCATGACCCTCGCCTCGTTGCTGTCCGGCGTCCTCAACACCAAGGAAAAGTTCGCGTTGTCCTCCGGCGCGCCGATCCTGCTCAATGTGGTGACCCTCGTCCCGCTGCTACTCGTACAAGACCGCACGATGGCGGCCTACTGGGCTGCAGCGGCGGTCACAATTGCAGGCGTCCTGCAGGGTGTGATGCTGTGGTGGGGCGTCCGACGGATGGGCATCAAGCTCAGTGTTGGCTTGCCAGTTCTGACCAGCTCCGTGAAGCGCGTCCTCGCGCTCGCAATCCCAGGCGCCATCGCCGGCGGCGGTGTTCAGATCAACAGCGCGGTGTCGAACGTTCTCACCGGCACGGACGTCGGCGCATCCAGCGTGCTCTACAATGCCGAGCGCCTCTACCAGCTTCCTATCGGCCTTATCGGCGTAGCCGTGGGAATGGCCTTGGTCCCGCGTCTGTCGCGTTACTTCGCGGATACCGATCACACCTCCGCCGACAAGGCGATGGACGACGGCATAACCCTCTCGATGGCGTTCACCCTGCCGGCTGCGCTGGCGCTGCTGATCATGCCCTACTTCATCATCGACGGCATCGTGACGCGCGGCGCGTTCTCCTCGGCGGACGCGCATCGTACCGCCGAAGTCCTGCGCCAGTTCGCGTGGGGTGTGCCGGCTTTCGTTCTCGCCAAGGTCTTCACCCCGCCGTTCTTCGCCCGACACCGTACAAAGCAGCCCGCTATTTTCACCGGCATTACCGTGGCGCTTAACGTTGTGTTGGGCGTGGCGCTGTGGTTCGGCTTGCCGGCACTGAGCAAATATTTGGGGTCTGTGTGGTTCGGTTTGCCGACGACGGGCGATGGTATGGACGGGGCGATCGGCCTCGCCATCGCAACCAGCATTTGTGGCTGGATCAACGTGTTTCTGCTGGCCGGAACGTTGGCGCGCGAAAAGGTCTATGTGGTCAGCGCCGCCGCCTGGGGCCGTCTTGCCCGCCTTGGGCTCGCCTGCGCGGCCATGGGAGCCTTCATCACGGTTTGCGCGCTAGAATATTCCTTCCTGCAGCGGGCTCTCCTGTCCAAAGAAATCGCCGCCGTGCTGGTGGCCAGTATCGGGTTCGCTATTTTCCTTGTCTGCGCGCTGCTATTCCGAGCTGTGACCATCGCCGAGATCAGATCGTCCCTCCGGCGCGAGAAGGGGGTCCCGGGCGTCGCCTTGCCCGGAGGCGGCGAGGGCTGATAAAGCCGCGCCATGACTGAGCCAGCGCAATATTCCGGTCCGCAACGGGTCTTCTCGGGCGTGCAGCCTTCGGGAAGCCTTCATCTCGGCAACTATCTCGGCGCTTTGGTGAAGTTCGTGGCGATGCAGAAGACGCACGACTGCATCTTCTGTGTGGTCGATCTCCACGCCATTACGGTGCCGCAGGATCCAAAACTGCTTGCCGCCCAGACGCGCGAAATTGCTGCGGCCTATCTCGCATCCGGCATCGATCCGAAGCGCTCCATCGTCTTCGCCCAATCCTCGGTCAGCGCGCATACCGAGCTGGGCTGGATCTTCAACTGCATCGCCCGCATGGGTTGGCTCGAGCGCATGACGCAGTTCAAGGATAAGTCCGGCAAGGACCGCGAGCGCGTCTCTGTCGGTCTGTTTGACTATCCCGTTCTGCAGGCCGCTGACATTCTCGCCTACAAGGCGACGCACGTGCCGACGGGAGAGGACCAGAAACAGCACCTCGAACTGTCGCGCGACATCGCTGACCGCTTCAACCGCGAGTTCAACGCGCCAGGCTTCTTTCCGCTGCCCGAGCCGCTCACCACCGGTCCCGGTGCGCGGATCATGTCGCTCAAGGACGGCTCGAAAAAGATGTCGAAGTCGGATCCGTCCGACCAGTCACGCATCAACTTGCTCGATACCGCCGACGACATCGCGAAAAAGATCAAGCGCGCGACTACCGATCCCGAAGTGCTTCCGTTGGAGGTGAAAGGCCTCGAAGGCCGGAATGAAGCTGCGAATCTCGTCGGCATCTATGCTGTGCTGGCGGAGAAGTCCGAAGCGGATGTCCTGAAGGAGTTCGGCGGAAAGGGCTTTGGCGTGTTCAAGCCGGCGCTGGCCGACCTGGCGGTCGCAAAGCTTGGTCCCGTGGCCGACACGATGCGCCGCCTGATGAACGATCCCGCCGAGGTCGACCGCGTGCTGAGGGATGGCGCCCAACGCGCCAGCGCCATCGCTCAGCCGGTGATGGAGGAAGTTCGCCGTGTGGTGGGGTTCTGGCGCTGACCGCAGCCGCGACGCTTCGACATCCCTGTCGTCCATTCCCCCGCTCGCAGCACCGTCCTATTTTGTCTTTGCTGAATGACGGGAGGGCCCCTTGAAGCGGATGTTTGCAGCCCTGGCGCTGGCCGGGGGACTCGCCGCGTGTGCGCCGGCCGAGAGTCTTGCCATCAGCGATGCCGAATTCCACCCGCCGCTGGGATCGAGCGGCATCGGCGCGGCCTATTTCACGATCAGGTCCGTAGAGGCTGACCGTATCGTCGCGGTGACCTCAACTGAGGCCGATTCGATCGAGATTCACGCTTCCGTGACCAAGGATGGCCAAGCCTCGATGACGCGCCTGGAGACGGTGGATCTTCCCGCCGGCAAGGCCGTCCGGCTCGAGCCAGGGGGCATGCACCTGATGGTCTTTTCGCCGCGCCTGACCGACTCGGAAATGACGTTTCCTATCACAATTGAGCTGCAATCCGGGCTTAAACAGACAGTAGCCTTCAAAAAGTCCGAGGGTGGCTGGGAACATCACAGTTAACCACGCGTAAGGGAATGTTGGGTTGAGGTTAACCCCCGACGCATTCAGAGTCGGAGAAGCTTTAGCCGGGGCTGGGCCATGTCAGTGTTGCAACTGCGCCGCGACATGGTCGTGGTCGAAGAAGAACCGGCGGTCGAGATCGAGACCCCGTTTCCGCTCCGCACCATTGATGCGGAAGTCACCGACGTAACGGACATCGAAGAGGTCGATGACGGCTACGACGAGCATCCGCGCAGGTCATTTTTTCAGGTCTTGCGTTGGTGGTTCAACGCGGCCGTGGTCGTTGTGGCCGTCCTAGCCTATCCGGTCGCCACCATGATGGCGAGCGATGTCGGCGATAGCCGCATCACCAGCATGGTCGACCGCACCAAGTGGACGGCGCCGTGGGCCGGTGGCGCTGCGATGCTGGTGGAAAGGCATTTCGGCGAACTCGGCTGGGCTAGCGATTCTCCTTCCTGGGCGCCGATGGCGCGCCTCACCGGCAAACCAGCCTTCCAGGCCGCGATGGCCGGCGCCATAGGCGAGTTCGTCGCGCTGGCGCATACGCAGGCCGCAGCCGCTGGCCAGGACGATCCCGATCTTGCCGCGGCAGCGCGGCTGGTGTCGGCCAGCTCGACTGGCGTCCAGCTTCGCGCCGCGCGCGATGCGCTGGTCAACTACGACCGCCGCATGCGCCGCCGCTCGACCGCGCCGTCCTCGACGCCCGCCCAGCTCGCCGAGCAGCTTGCTTTGATCGACACGTGGGCGGTGAAGAGCCAGACGGAGATCGCAGCATCCGCCGCCGTGATCGGCGGTAGCCCGATCGACGATCAAGCCACGCGCGCCGTGTACGCGGCCAAGGGCAGGGCGATGGCCGCCTGGATGTTCCTCGACACCATGCACTGGCCCGACAACACCAAGGCTGCCGCTGCACGTTCGGCCGCGCTCGAAGCCTGGCGAGCCGCCGCACAATTCCATCCGCTGGTCGTGCTCAACGGCTCGCCGGACGGATCTGTGTTCGGCAACCATGCCGTGGCGATGGGCTTCCTGATCACCCAGGCCCAGAAAGCGACAGAGGATTTCCTCGCAGCTGCAGGTGCGCCAGCAGCAGCGCCGGGCATAGCCAACGCCGCTCCAAAGAGCGTGCTGAAGTAAGCCGACTGCGGGCTTTGGTCTTGACCCCGCCGCGCACCCAGAGCCTCATGCCAACATGACCGATCGGTCACGAAAATTCCTGGCGGTTTCGGACGAGACCGACGAATGCCTCAGCGCGCTGGTTTTCGCAGGCATGCGAGCCAAGGCGGTGGGCGCGGGCCTTGTCATTCTCCGTTGCGCCAAGGTTCCCGGCATGGGCGGATGGATCGGCCTCGACAAGGATATCAGCCAGGACGCGATCGACGCGGCGCGGCTCAAGGCGACCCAGCATGCCGATGTCGTCGAGCAGCGGACCAAGGTGAAGCCTGAATTATCGATCAGCGACGATGAACCGGTCGATGCGATCCGCAAGCTGGTGGACGGGGATTCAACAATAAAGGTGCTGATTCTGGCGGCGGGAACCGGTCGATCCGGTCCGGGGCCGCTGGTCTCGCGCATCGCCAAAGGCAAGCCGATTGCGGATCGGCCGATCGCGGTGACGGTTATTCCGGGCGACCTGACGGACGCCCAACTCGACGAGATCGGTGGCTTGGCCGGCTAGCGCACCGGGCGGCCGCATTGCGCTGCAAGCGGGTTGGGCCCATCTAGCGGGATAGAGACAGGCAATTCCATGTTCATCCAGACTCAGACCACTCCCAATCCGGCGACCCTCAAATTCCTCCCGGGACGGGACGTTTCACCCGAGACGGCCTATGAGTTCGTCTCGCTGGAAGAAGCTTCCGCCTCGCCGCTCGCCGCCGCCCTGTTCGGGCTCAAGGGCGTCAGAGCGGTGTTCCTAGGCAACGATTTCGTCTCGATCACCAAGGTGGACGATGCCGACTGGGCGCATCTCAAGCCCCAAGCGCTTGCCGCCATCATGGACCATTTCGTCTCCGGCGCGCCCGTAATCGCTGACGCTAGCAAATCGGACGACGACAGCGGCGGCGAAGATGACATCACCTACGAAGGCGAAACCGCCGAGATCGTCGCAGAGATCAAGGAACTCATTGCAACGCGCGTCCGCCCAGCCGTCGCGAACGATGGCGGCGACATCATTTTCAAGCGGTTCGATGCCGAGACCGGCATCGTGCACCTCACCATGCGCGGCGCCTGCTCGGGCTGTCCGTCCTCGGCCCTGACGCTGAAGCAGGGCGTCGAGAATCTGCTGCGCCACTACGTTCCGGAGGTTACCGCCGTCGAGGCGGCCGCCTGATGGGCAAGCCGCTGGGGGACGCCGCGCTAGACCAGATCTTTCGCACCGCCCGCACGCGCCGCGGCTGGACAGAGGAAGAGACCCCGGAAGTGCTGATCCGGGCGACGTACGATCTGCTGAAGCTGGCGCCTACCGCGTCTAATATAAATCCAGCGCGCTTTCTCTTTGTGCGCTCGAAGGAGGCCAAGGCGCGGCTCGAGCCCCATCTTGACGAAGGCAACCGCAAGCAGACGATGGCCGCGCCCTATACCGCGATCATCGCCTACGACCTCGCCTTCGCCGATCGTCTGGTGAAACTCATTCCTCACGCGCCCAACGCCAAGGAATGGTTCGCCGATCCTGGCAACGCCGAATGGAACGCCGTCCAGAGCGGCACGCTGCAGGGCGCCTATCTGATCATCGCCGCCCGATCGTTGGGTCTCGATTGCGGGCCGATGAACGGCTTCCGGCGCGAAGGCGTCGACCGGGAATTCTTCCTTGCCGATCCCTCGATGAAATCCTGGCGCTCCAACTTCCTCTGCAATATCGGCCATGGCGACGACACCCGCGTCCGCTCTCGCGCCCCGCGTCTCGATTTCGACGAAGCGTGCCGGATCCTTTGACGCGGTTGGGATTCAGCGCGTAAGAGCGCGCTCATGCTGATTCTGGGCATCAACACGGCGGGAGACGCCTGCGAAGCCGCGCTGGTGCGCGATGGGACTACCGTGGCTGAGCGCTCCGAACCGATGACGCAGGGCCATGATGCGCGGCTGGCGCCGCTGGTGGACGAGTTGATGCGAAAGACCGGCATTGCATTTGCCGCCCTCGACCGGATCGCTGTCGTCGTCGGTCCGGGCTCCTTTACCGGAATCCGTGTCGGCGTCGCCTTCGCTCGCGGCTTGTCTCTGTCGCTGGATATTCCGTCGGTCGGCGTCACCAGTCTCGAGGCGCTCGATGGATTGCCGGGGAATGGCTACGTGCTCGGGCTGCTTCCCGCCAAGCGCCGGCCCCCGGAACGCACCTGGTGGGCGCAGCTTATCGATCAGGGCAGGGGCGGGGCCGAGCCTTTTGAGGCGGCCGAGGGAGATCTGCGGTCCCTGGCGTTGGGGATCGACGCGGTCTGCGGCGGGCTTTCCGACATTCCCGACCTGGGGCCCCGACGCATCATCGCATCGCCCACGGCGAAAGCCGCCGCGGTATTTGCAGCGCGCTTGTCGGCGAGTGACCTGCCGCCGCCTCGACCCGTCTATGTTCGCGCGCCGGACGCCAAGCCGATGAGCCGAGCGTGATCGCCGACATTCGCCCCGCCGTTTCCAGCGACGCCGCTGCCCTTGCCCGGCTGCACGCCGCCTCGTTCGAAGACGGGTGGAGCAAAGACGATTTCGTGACATGGCTAACCCGAAAGGAAGCCTTCGCGATTGTCGCCTCACGCGAACGAGAAGCGGTT